>Ga0233425_10005984_pt1 | contig 18547 bp, 18 predicted proteins | sample Watercolumn_Towu_2_FD_181712 | JGI IMG/M metagenome (GOLD analysis project Ga0233425, IMG submission 181712) | Freshwater microbial communities from Lake Towuti, South Sulawesi, Indonesia - Watercolumn_Towuti2014_140_MG | ecosystem: Environmental > Aquatic > Freshwater > Lake | place... | reverse complement strand
TCGGCTTCACGCCGGCCGAGACCGAGCGTGTGTTCCAGGCGGCCCGGCGCCACCGGCTGCCCGTGAAAATCCACGCCGAGCAGCTTTCCAACCAGCACGGCGTCGCGCTCGCCGCGCGCTATGGGGCGCTCTCGGCCGACCATCTCGAGCACCTCGATGAGGCGGGCGCGGCCGCCATGAAGGCCGCCGGCACGGTCGCGGTGCTGCTGCCCGGGGCGTTCTACGCGCTCGGCGAGACCAGGCTGCCGCCGGTCGGCCTGTTGCGCCGGCTGGGGGTGCCGATCGCGGTGGCGTCGGACTGCAACCCGGGCTCGTCGCCCGCGCTGTCGCTGCTGCTGATGCTCAACATGGCCTGCACCCTGTTCCGTCTCACGCCCGAGGAGGCGGTGCGCGGCGCGACCGCGAACGCCGCGCGCGCCCTCGGCCTGGCCCGCGACTTCGGCACGCTGGAAGCGGGCAGGCGCGCCGACTTCGTCGCCTGGGACATCGAGCGCCCGGCCGAGCTCGCCTACTGGATGGGCGCCAATCCCGCCGCCGCCGTGGTGCGCGGCGGCGAAATCGTCGCCGGGGCGCTGTGAGCGGCGTGTTCTCCCTGGTCCGTCGCGACGGGCCGCTGCTGGTCTCCATGCCGCATGTCGGCACCGCGCTGCCGCCCGCGATCGCCGCGCGCCTCGCCGACGCGGCGCGCGCCGTGCCCGACACGGATTGGCACGTGGACCGGCTCTACGATTTCCTGGCGGAGCTCGACGCCACGGTGCTGACAGCGCGCTGGTCGCGCCTGGTGATCGACCTCAACCGCCCACCCGACGGCGCCAGCCTCTACCCCGGCCAGGCGACGACGGGCCTGTGCCCGGCGGAGCTGTTCGACGGAACGCCGGTCTACCGCGACGGCCGCGGGCCCGCGGACGGGGAGATCCCGGAACGCCGCGCGGCCTATTGGCAGCCCTACCACGACGCGCTGGCGACGGAGCTCGCGCGCCTGAAGGCGCGGCACGGGCGCGTGCTGCTGTGGGACGCGCACTCGATCGCGGCGGAAATCCCGCGCCTGTTCCCCGGGCGGCTCTCCGACCACAACATCGGCACCGCGCGCGGCGCGAGCTGCGCCAAGGGCATGGGCGAGGCGGTGCTGGCGGCGGCCCAAGCGTTTCCCGCCTACAGCGCGGTGCTGAACGGCCGCTTCGTCGGCGGCTACATCACGCGCGCCTACGGCAGGCCGGAGCAGGGGATTCACGCCGTGCAACTGGAACTCAGCCAATCCGCGTACATGGACGGGGCGCCGTCGTTCCGCTTCGACGAGCGCCGCGCTCAGGCCCTGCGCCCGGCGCTCAAGGCCATGATGCGGGCGGCGCTCGATTGCCTGCCTGCGCGCCAGTGACGGACTTTCGCTTGAGGCGGCAGGCACGCTAACATCGCCGCAAGCCGGGGCCGCGCCCCCAGTGCGGCTCCGAAACGAACCGCAAACCAGGAGGTCTCCACCAATGTCCGCGTTTACCCGCATCGCGCTGTCGGCCGCGCTCATTGCCGCCGGATCGGTCCCTGCGCTCGCGCAAACCAAGGTCGCCATCGGCATCAGCGGCTGGACCGGCTTCGCGCCCCTCACGCTCGCCAACGACGCCGGCATCTTCAAGAAGAACGGCATCGACGCCACCATCAAGTTCATCCCGCAGAAGGACCGGCACCTCGCGATCGCCTCGGGCGACATCCAGTGCGCCGCCACCACGGTGGAAACCTGGATCGTGTGGAACGCCAACGGCGTCGCCACCACCCAGGTGTTCCAGATGGACAAGAGCTACGGCGCCGACGGCATGGTCGTGCGCAACAACATCGCCTCGATCAAGGACCTCAAGGGCAAGACCGTCGCCGCCTCGGCGCCCGGCACCGCGCCCTATTTCACGCTCGCCTGGTTCCTCAAGAAGAACGGGCTGACCGTGAAGGACGTGACGGTGGTCAACATGGAGCCCGGCCCCGCGGCCCAGGCCTTCGTCGCCGGGCAGAACGACGCGGCGATGACCTACGAGCCGTACCTCTCGACCGTGCGCGCCGCGCCGCAAGCCGGCAAGATCATCGCCACCACGCTCGACTACCCGATGGTGATGGACACGTTCGGCTGCACGCCCAAGTTCATCGCGGCGAACAAGCCCGTGGTCGCCAAGCTGGTCGCGAGCTACTTCTCGGCGCTCGACATGATCAAGGCCGAGCCGGCGAAGTCGTACGAGATCATGGGCAAGCCCGTGAAGCAGACCGGCGAGCAGTTCGCCAAGTCCGCCGCCTACCTGCGCTGGCAGGACCAGTACGGCAACAAGAAGTTCTTCGAGGGCGAAATCCAGGCCTTCTCGAAGGAGGCCGCCGGCCTGCTGCAGGAGATGGGCCTCATCAAGCAGGTTCCGGACATCAACAAGATCGTCGACGCCAGCTTCGTGAACTGACCCAAGGTCCGCGCGGGGCGCCCGGGCGGCGCCCCGCCTGCTTCTCCGCGCCGCCGCGATGAAGCCGCTGAAGCCGATCGGCCCCGGCGCCAAGACCGGCCTCGGCATCGCGTTCTTCGTGCTGTTCGTGGCGGGCTGGAGCGCCGCCACCGTGGGCGGGTTCGTCTCGCCGGTGTTCCTCGCCGATCCGCTGCGCATGGTCGAGGAGGGGTGGAACCTCCTCTACCGCTTCAACTTCGCCTTCGACATCGGCATGACGGTGTGGCGCGTGTTCGGCGGCTTCGCGCTCGCCGCGCTCGTGGCGCTGCCGCTGGGCGTGGCGATGGGCACCTACAAGCCGGTCGAGGCGTTCTTCGAGCCGTTCGTCTCGTTCGCGCGCTACCTGCCGGCCTCGGCCTTCATTCCGCTGCTGATCCTGTGGGCGGGCATCGGCGAGACGCAGAAGCTGCTGGTGATCTTCATCGGCGCGGTGTTCCAGCTCGTGCTGATGGTGGCGGTGACCGTGGGCGGCACGCGGCGCGACCTGGTCGAGGCCGCCTACACGCTGGGCGCGCGGGACTGGGGCATCGTCCGGCGCGTGCTGATCCCGCACGCCGCGCCCGAGATCGCGGAAATCCTGCGCCTGGTGCTGGGTTGGGCCTGGACCTACGTGATCGTGGCGGAGCTGATCGGCTCGTCCTCGGGCATCGGCCACATGATCACCGACAGCCAGGCGCTGCTCAACACCGGGCAGATCATCTTCGGCATCATCGTCATCGGCGTGATCGGGCTGATCTCGGACTTCCTGTTCAAGGCGCTGAACCAGCGCCTGTTCCCATGGAAGCTGGCGTGAGTGCGCTGCTCGCCATCGCGGGCGTCGGCCGCACCTTCCCGGGCGTGCACGGCGGCCGGCCGACCGAGGCGCTGACGCCGATCGCGCTCGAGGTGCAGGAGAACGACTTCATCTCGGTCCTGGGGCCGTCGGGCTGCGGCAAGTCGACGCTCCTGCGCATCGTCGCGGGCCTGGACGCGCCGAGCGCGGGCCGGGTGCTGCTCGACGGCCGGCCCATCCTCGGGCCCGGCCCCGACCGCGGCATGGTGTTCCAGTCCTACACGCTGTTCCCGTGGCTAACGGTCAAGCGCAACATCTGCTTCGGCCTGCGCGAGAAGGGCGTGCCCGAGGCGCGGCAGGAGGAGATCGCGGCGAAATGGATCGCGCGCGTGGGGCTCCACGGGTTCGAGAACCACCTGCCGCGCATGCTCTCGGGCGGCATGCAGCAGCGCACCGCGATCGCCCGGGCGCTCGCCAACGATCCCAAGATCCTGCTGCTGGACGAGCCGTTCGGCGCGCTCGACAACCAGACGCGCGGGCTGATGCAGGAAATGCTGCTCGGCATCTGGGAGGCCGAGCGCAAGACCGTGCTGTTCGTGACGCACGACATCGAGGAGGCGGTGTTCATGGCCAACCGCGTGGTGGTGATGTCGGCGCGGCCGGGGCGGATCAAGCGCGACGTCATGATCGACTTGCCGCACCCCCGCCACTACACGCTGAAGTCCGCGCCCGAGTTCCAGGCCTATCGCGCGCGGCTGACCGAGGAAATCCGCGCCGAGGCGATGCGCGCGGCTTGAAGCCGCGCCTACGCGGCGGGCATCGGCTTCGGGTCGGCGTCGAGGCGCGCGATCCAGCCCTCGAGGTTGGGCTTGGCGGGCGGATACAGCTCCATCACCAGCGGGTCGTGGCCGGGGATCACGTGCGCCTTGGACTGGGCCAGCGCCTCCATCGTGTCGTAGCCCTCCAGCACCCGCGCCACATCGTGCACGATCGGGAACACGCGCCGCTCCAGGAAGTGCGCGTAGAAATGCGAGGTGTCGGAGCCCAGCACCACCCATCCGCGCCGCGTGCGCACGCGGACCGCCTGGATGCCCTTGGTGTGGCCGCCGATGTGGTGCACGGAGAGTCCGGGGGCCAGCTCCGCCGCGCCGTCGTGGAAGGCGACGCGCCCCTCGAACACGCGGCCCACCATCGCCTGCACGTCGGCGCATTCGAAGGCCTGGCGCATCACCGCGTGGCACATGCAGCGCCCGGTGGCGAAGTCCATCTCGCGGTCCTGGAGGTGGTAGCGCGCGTTCGGGAACAGGCCGTGGTTGCCGGCGTGGTCGTAGTGCAGGTGCGTGACGATCACGTCCTTGACCGCCTCGGGCGTGATTCCCAGCGCCTTCAGGCCCTCGCCCACGGGCTGCGCGATCCTGCGCCCGCGCTTCTCCGCCATCGCCGCGTCGAAGCCGGTGTCGACGATGAAGGTCCGCTTCTGTCCCACCACCGCCCAGACGTAGTAGTTGAGCGGCATCGGCGCGTCGTGCGGATCGCCGCCCACGAAGTTCTCCGCCCGCCGCCGCTCGTGCCGGCCGTACTTGACCGCGTAGATTTCGTACACGTCCTCGTCCATGCTCGGTTCCCCTTGGGCTCAATTCCCCTTGGCCGCGCCGCGAATCTCGACGCCCGCCCATTCCTCCACCACCCGCGCGAGAGAGGTGAAGTCCGAGGCGGGCCCGAACTTCGCCTGGGTGATCGCCATCATCTCGCGCACCGCCGCGCCCACCACCATCGGCACGCCCAGCGCCTCGGCCTCCTCCACGCACAGCCGGATGTCTTTGTAGGAAAGGCCCGTGGCGAAGCCCGCGTCGAACCGGCGGGTCAGGATCGCGCGCGGGAACTTGTCCTGCGTCGCGCTGTTGCGGCCCGTTCCGGCGTTGATGATGTCGATCATCGCGGCCGGGTCGAGGCCCGCCTTCACGCCCATCGCCAGCGCCTCCGACGCGATCGCCAGGCCCGCGACCGACAGCATGTTGTTGGCGAGCTTCGCGATCTGGCCCATGCCCGGCTTCGCGCCGGCGTAGAACACGCGGCCGAAGGTCTTCAAGACCGGCTCGACCGCGGCGAAAGCGGGCCTGGGGCACGCCGCCATCACCGCGAGCGTCCCGGCCTTGGCGCCCGCGACGCCGCCGCTCACCGGCGCGTCGATCCAGGCGATGCCGCGGCCTTCGAGCGCCTCGGCCACCGCCTTGGCCACGGTCGGCCCCGTGGTGCTGAGGTCGACGACGGTGCGAACCGCCTTGCCCCGGGCGATGCCGCGCTCCCCGAGCACGACTTCGCGCACGATCTCGGGCGTCGGCAGGCTCGCGAGCACCAGGGCCGCGCCGTCCGCGACCTCGCGGGCCGATGCGCACGCCGCGGCCCCGCGCGCCACGAGCGGCTTCACCGCCCCCGCGTCGGTGTCGAAGACGCGCAAGCCGTAGCCGGCGTCGACGAGCCGCCCCGCCATCGGGCCGCCCATGCGCCCGACGCCGACGAATCCCAGAACCTGGCCGGCCATTTCCTTCCCCTCCGCCGCGTCTTGTCGTTGCCGGCGATACTAGCACGCGAACGCGAATTGAGTTTGCCGCCGGGACGGATCACACTTGCCGGAGACGCGAGGGAACCGGACCGCCATGCCGCACGCCGCAACCGACGACGGGGTGAAGCTCTATTACGAGGAGGCGGGCAGCGGCTTTCCGGTCGTGTTCGTGCACGAGTTTGCGGGCGACTGCCGCAGCTGGGAGCCACAGATGCGGCAGTTCGCGCGGCACTACCGCTGCGTGGCGTTCAACGCGCGCGGCTATCCGCCCTCGGACGTGCCGAGGGACGTGAACGCCTACTCGCAGGACCGCGCGGTGCGCGACATCGCTTCGGTGTGCGGCGCGCTGGGCATCGCCAAGGCGCATGTCGTGGGCCTGTCGATGGGCGGCTACGCCACGCTGCATTTCGCCATGCGCCGGCCCGACATCGCGCGCTCCGCCGTGATCGCGGGCTGCGGCTACGGCTCGGAACCCGAGAAGCAGGCGGCGTTCCGCCGCGACAGCGAGGCTTCGGCCAGGAGGTTCGAGGAGCTGGGCGGCGCCCGCGCGGCCGCGATCTACGCCGACGTGCCGACGCGCTGGCCCCTGCGCGACAAGGACCCCAGGGGCTGGGCCGAGTTCTGCCGGCAGCTCGCCGAGCACGACGCCACGGGCTCGGCCAACACGCTGCGCGGGGTGCAGATGCGCCGACCCTCGATCTACGACCTCGTGGCCGAGATGCGCCAGATCCGCGTGCCGTGCCTGATCGTCAACGGCGACCGGGACGAGCCCTGCCTCGCGCCCGGGCTGCTGATGCGCCGCGAAATCCCGGGCGCGGGGCTGTTGGTCCTGCCGCGCACCGGCCACGCCCTGAACATCGAGGAGCCCGAGGCGTTCAACCGCGCGTTGGGCGAATTCTTCCTGGCGGTGGAGCAGGGGAGATGGAGCGCGCCCCGCCGGGACTGACGCGGCGCGTCAATCCTTGATGCCGAGTTCGGGCCGGTAGCGCACGGTCATGGCGCGCCACGCGCGCGCCAGCGGCGGCGCGGCCAGCCCTGCGGCGGTGATCAGGAACAACACCACGACCATTGGCCGACCCAGGAACAACGACCAGTCGTGGTCGAAGATCAACAGCGACTGCTTCAGCGTCTCTTCGGTCAGCTTGCCCAGCACCAGGCCCATGATCATCGGCGCCGGCGAGAAGCCGAAGCGGCGGAACAGGAACCCGACCGCCCCGAAGATCAGCACCACCCACACGTCGGCGATGGACTGGTTGGGCGCGTAGGCGCCCACCACCGACAGCACGAACACCGCCGGCCACAGGAAGGCCGGCGGAACCAGCGCCAGCCGCGCGAACAGCTTGGCGGCGCCGAGCCCGATCACCAGGTACAGCAGGTTCGCCGCCAGCATCGACCCGAACACGGTGTAGAGCAGCGTGGGCTGCTCATTGAACAGATGCGGCCCCGGCCGCACGCCCTGCACGATCAGGCCGGCCAGGATGATGGCGGTGGTCGCGCTGCCGGGAATGCCCAGCGCCAGCGTCGGCACCATCGCGCCGCCGACCGCGGCGTTGTTGGCGGCCTCCGGGCCCGCCACGCCCTCGATCGCACCCTTGCCGAATTCGTGCTTGTGCTTCGACCAGCGCTTGGTCTCGTTGTAGCAGATCATCGCCGCCGTGGTGGCGCCCAGCGCCGGCAACGCGCCGATGAACGTGCCGATGCCGCTCGACAGCACGATCGCCTTGGCGCACTTGCGGAAATCCGCCAGGCTCGGCAGCTTGACCGCGGTCAGCCGGAACGATTCGACCGCCCCGCCGCGCTGGGCCGCCTGCTCCAGCAGTTCGGACACCGCGAACAGGCCGATCAGCACCGGAATGAACTCGACGCCGTCGGACAAGGCGTAAACGCCGAAGGTGAACCGCTCGACTCCCGTGGTCAGGTCGAGGCCCACGGTCGCCAGCAGCACGCCGAGGCAGGCAGAGATCAGGTTCTTGATCTGCGAGTCGCCGCCGATCGCCGCCACCATGGAAAGCCCGAACACGGTGAGCGCGAAATACTCGGGCGGGCCGAAGCTGTAGGCCGCGCGGGCGAGCATCGGCGCGGCCACGATCAGCACGAACACGCTGAAAATGCCGCCGATGGCGCTGGCGATCGCCGACATGCCGAGCGCCCGGCCCGCCTCGCCGCGCGCCGCCATCGGGTAGCCGTCGAACGCCGTGGCGCAGGCCGACGGGTCGCCCGGCGTGTTGATCAGAATCGCCGTGATCGAGCCGCCGAAATTGGCCGCGCAGTAGATCGAGCCGAGGAACGCGATCGCCTGCACCGGCGACATCATCACGGTCAGCGGCAGCAGCAAAGCCGTGGTCGTGCTGCCGGAGATTCCGGGCAGTGCGCCCACGACGATGCCGAGCAGCGTCCCCGCGACCACCAAGCCCATGATCTTGGGGTCGGCGAGAATCGCCATGCCCGCGAGCAAAGTCTCCACGCGCCGTCCCTTTCAGGGCCAAATCAGCATGCCGAGCGCGCCGCGGGGGAAGGTTCCGCCCAGGAACCGCACGAACAGCAGGTAAAGCGCCGCGACGAGCCCGCCCGCGCTGGCCGCGAGCTTCCACCAGGAGCGCTCGCCCCACAGCCGCCCCAGCCCGATCAGCAGCGCCAGGCTGCTCGGCCACATTCCGATCAGCTCGACCGCGGCCATGAAGCCCATCAGAATGCCGGCGGTAACCCAGGCCCGGCGCGGCAGCCTCCGGGGGCGCTCCGCCGGCGGCGAGCCGATGCCGAAGGCCAGCAGGAGCGCCAGCACGGCCAGCGTCGCCAGCACTAGGCGCGGAAACAGGGCCGCGTCCAGTCCGCTCATCAGCGCGGCCGGCACGTCGTCGAAGCGGTAGGTGAGCGCGTAGACGCCGGCCGCGAAGGCCAGCACCGCGAACGCGACGAGGCGGTCGGCTCCGCCGCGCGCGGCGGGGGGATGCTCGGCCGGCACGGGCCGCGGCTCCGGGCTCGGGCCCCCGGCTATTTTACGAGGCCCAGAGCCTTGAGCGCCTCGCTGCCTTCGCTGTTGAAGGCGTCGAGCTGCGCCTGCCATGCGGCGCGGTCGGTCACGCTGTCCGGCGACTGGCCCGACGTCTCGATGTAGCTCGCGTACATCTGGCCCTTCATCGCCTTGACCAGGCCCTCTTCGAGTATCTTCAGCCGGTCGTCGGGCACGCCCTTGAGCGTCACGAAGCCGCGCACGGTCGAATAGTTGGCGTCGAGGTTGAGGTCCTTGGAGCACGGCACGTTCGGCAGCGGTCCGAGGCGCTTGGGCGCCAGGGTGAGAAGCGGGCGCACGTCGCCGGCTTTGATCTGCGATTCCGCTTCGGAATAGTTGAGCATGCCGACGTCCACGTTGCCGCCCACCACGTTGATCACGATGTCGCCGCCGCCGCGGAACGGCACCATGGTCGGCTGCTGCATCCCGGCCTTCTTGGCGAAGCCCAGCACCGCCAAGTGGTCGACGCCGCCGAGCTGCGTGCCGCCGAACTTCATGGCCTTGGTCTTGCCGGCGGCGATGAACTCCTGCGCCGTCTTGTAGGGGCTGTTCTTGCCGACCATCAGCACCTGCGGATCGTCGGTCGCGCGCGCCAGGGCCACGATCTCCTCGTACTTCACCGGCGCCTTGCCCTGGAGAATGGTCAGCAGGTGCGTCTGAGTGATAAGCAGGATGGTATAGCCGTCGCGCGGCCGGCCGTTGGCGTAGGCCAGCGCCGCCGCGCCGCTGCCGCCGACCTTGTTCACCACGGCGAACTCGGTCTTCAACGCGCCGGGCGCGTGCACCATCATCATGCGCGCGGTGATGTCGGTGCCGCCGCCGACGCCCGCATGCGTCACCACCTCGATGGTCTTGCTGGGAAAGCTTTCCTGCGCGCCGAGCGGCGTCCAGGCCAGGCCTGCTGCCGCGGCGGCGCCGGCGGCAAACGCGCGGCGCGTCAATGCCCCATCGAGAATCTCCCGCTTCATTCCGGTCATCGTTTCCTCCCGTCGGTTTCTTGTCGGATCTGGACGTTCGTTTCCGGATTCCACCGGCCGGCCGCCCCGCGGCGCACGCACGCGGCGCCCTCGGGGCCGCGCCGGCCCGGCGCGGGCGCGGCCCCCGTCTCCGCAAGCCTCATCAGCCGCGCCTTTCCGGTCAAGATGTGCTCGGTCATCGCGCGCCGGGCGCGCTCGCCGTCGCGCGCCCTGATTGCATCCAGGATCGTGCGGTGCTCGGCGTGCGAAGCCGCGATCGAGCCTTCGCCGACCAAGCCGCGCCGGCGGAACAGGTGCAGCTCCTGCGCCAGGCCGCGATAGGTCTCGGCCAGCCGTCGGTTGCCGCAGAGATCGACCAGCGCGTTGTGGTAGGCGACGTTGAGCGGATAGTAGGCGTCGAGGTCCGAAACGGCCGCGCCCATCCGCTCCACCAGCGCCGACAGCTTCCCGAGCGCCGCCGGCGTGGGCGAAGCGGCGAGGAGCTGTCCCGCCATGCCGAACAGCGCCGCGCGCACGTCGTAGATCTCGAGCGCGTCGGCGAGGCTGATCTGGCGCACGAAGGTGCCGCGGTTGACCACCACCTCGACCAGTCGGCTTTGTTCCAGGCTACGGCAAGCCTCGCGGATCGGCCCCCGGCTGACGCCCAGCCGATCGGCGAGCGCACTTTCGTTGATGCGGTCGCCGGCGCTGAGCGCGCCCGAGACGATCATGCGCTCGAGTTCCTTGCGCACCAGCGAGGCGAGCGATTCGCTGCGGCGCAGGCGCAGCGCCGCGACCGGATCGGCGGCGTTTGTGGCGGCGGCTTGGTCCACGAAGGGCATTATGGCGCAGCCCCGCCGCGAACTGTCAACAGTTTTCAGGCTGCGAGGAAACTGTTATGGACTAACGGCATAGTGCGGCCGTGCGCGGCCGAATCCTGGGGCAAGACCGATGCCGTTCCGTCCCGCCTCGCCGGCGCTCCGGCGCTTCACCGTGCTCGACCTCACGCGCGTGCGCGCCGGGCCGACGGCCGTGCGCCAGCTCGCGGACTGGGGCGCCAACGTGATCAAGATCGAGATGCCGGCGGGCCTGGAACCGGACGACGCGCCGGGCGGCCCGCGCCACGGCTCGGACTTCCACAACCTCCAGCGCAACAAGCGCAGCATGACGCTGAACCTCAAGACGCCCGAAGGCGTCGCGGTGCTGAAGCGCATGGCCGGGCGTGCCGACGTCCTGGTCGAGAACTTCCGCCCCGACGTGAAGGACCGCCTCGGCATCGGCTATGAGGCGATGTGCGCGGTCAATCCGCGGCTGGTCTATGCCAGCATCTCGGGCTTCGGCCAGGACGGGCCGTACCGCGACCGGCCCGGCTTCGACCAGATCGCGCAGGGGATGGGCGGCCTGATGTGGATAACCGGCCTGCCCGGGCAGGGGCCGGTGCGGGTCGGCATCCCGATCGCCGATCTCACCGCCGGCATCTTCTGCGCCTACGGCATCGCCGTGGCGCTTCTCGAGCGCGAGGTCTCGGGGCAGGGGCAATGGGTGCACACCTCGCTTCTGCAGGCGCAGCTCTTCATGCTCGATTTCCAGGCCGCCCGCTGGCTGATGGACGGCGAGGTGCCGAAACAGGCCGGCAACAACCACCCGACCTCGATTCCCACCGGCGTGTTCAGGACCGCGGACGGACACATCAACGTCGCCGTCACCGGCCGGAAGATCTGGGAGCGGTTCTGCAAGGCGATCGACGCGCTCGATCTCATGGACCATCCTCTTTACGCGACCGCCGCCGACCGCGCGAAGAACCGCGACGCGCTCAACGCCGAGCTCGACCGGCGGCTCGCGGCCGACGGCTCGGCGGTGTGGATCGACCGGCTGAACGCGGCCGGGGTGCCGTGCGGGCCGATCTACCGGATGGACGAGGTGTTCGCCGATCCCCAGGTGCGGCACCTCCGACCCTACGACGAGCTCGATTCGCCGGTGAAGGGCCCGGGAACCAAGTTCCTGGCCCAGCCCGTGCGCCTCGCGCGCACGCCAAGCCAGGCTACGCTGCCGCCGCCCGAGGCCGGCGAACATACCGACGAGATCCTCGGGGAGTTCGGTTTCGACGCCGCGGCGATCGCCGATCTGCGCGCCCGCGGCGCGGTGTGACCGCCAGGGAGAACGCGCATGTCGACCGACAAGATGATCGCCCGCAAGGAAGGCAACGCCGGCTGGATGGTTTTTAACAACCCGGAGCGGCACAACGCCGTGTCGCTGGAGATGTGGCAGGCGGCCAGGCGCATCCTCGACGACTTCGAGCGCGACCCCGCGGTGCGCGTGATCGTGCTGGCCGGCGCGGGCGGCAAGGCGTTCGTCTCCGGCGCCGACATCTCGAAGTTCGAGAGCGAACGCGCTTCGGAACAAGCCGTCAAGGAGTACAACGCCACGACGGACCGGCTCTACGCCCGGCTGCACGCCCTGTCCAAGCCCACGATCGCCATGATCCGCGGCTACTGCGTCGGCGGCGGCGTGGCCCTGGCAGTGTGCTGCGACCTGCGCGTCGCCGCCGAGGGCTCGCGCTTCGCGATTCCCGCCGCCAAGCTGGGCCTGGGCTACCGGCTGCCGGGCCTGCAGCGGCTGATAGAGGTCGTGGGCCCGTCCTTCGCCAAGGAGATCTTCTTCACCGCGCGCCAGTTCACCGCGGCCGAGGCGGCGGGCATGGGGCTGGTCAACCGCGTGGTGCCGGAGGCCGAACTCGAGGGCTACGTGAAGGGCTACGCCGACACCATCGCCGGCAACGCGCCGCTGACCGTGACCTCGATCAAGCGCATCGTAGGCGAAGCCTTGAAGGAGCCGGCCCAGCGCGACGTGGCGCTGTGCGACCGGCTGGTGGCCGATTGCTTCGCCAGCCAGGACTACATCGAAGGCCGGCGGGCCTTCATGGAGAAGCGCAAGCCCGTGTTTGCGGGCCGGTAGCCCGCGGGAGCGCCCGATGGCGCAGGCTGCGGATTTCCCGATCCGGCGGGACTGGGGCGCCTATACGGTCGAGGAGCATGCGGTCTGGCGCGCGCTGTTCCAGCGTCAGCGCGAGGTGCTGCACCGGGGCTGGGCGTAGCCGCAATCCGGGGGCCTGTCACTTGGTCAGGCCCGACAGCCCGGCGCCGAGGAAAGCCGCGAGCACGTAGCCGGCTATCTTGTGCAGGTAAAAATAACGGCGCGGCCACGGGTCGAGTTCGATCTTGTAGTGCCTGTCGCGCAGCTTCACCAGCGGCAGCAGCAGATCGAGGCTGTAGGTGAAGCCGATATGCATGCCGTGCCTATCCTGCTGCTTGGCGGCGAAGAGAACGCCCCAGCCGAGCAGCACGAACCCGACCACCCAAAGCAAGGCGCGCTCGATGTGGTAGCCGTAGCCGATCGTCCAATCGAGGATGAGCAGCCATAGCCACGCCAGATATTTCGACGCCTCCTTCTCGCGGATCCTGCTTTCGTATCGGATCTCCGCTCCCCCTCCGATATCTCCCGCGTTGTGCAGCACGGAGGCGAGTTGCTCGTACGGCTGAGGTGAGTAACCGACTTGTTTGCGAAGCCACTTCCTGGCCCATTCGATTCCGGCCTGGCGCGGTAGTCCTCCTTCGACTGCGGCCACGATCTCGAGATTGCGGTAGACGAAGCCGACAAGATCCACGCCCGGGGGATAATCGTTCAATTCGGCGCTGAGCTTGACGGTGTCCGTCTTCACGTCGCGAAGCGCGAGCGAGGAATCCGCCGACCAACGCGAAGAGTTCAGGCGGAGTTCGCCGCCGATCGAGGTTCCGGCGAGGTTGACGGCGCCGTGAAGGGTTGCGCCCACAAAGCTCAAGTTCCCGCCGTACCTGCCGAACACCATGAACGCGCCAGCGGGGAACGACGCGCCGTCGAGAAAGACGGAATTGCCGACTTGCATCGTGTCCGCGTCGAACGCGCGGACGAATCTCGATCTGACCCCGGAAAACTGGCCATCCACCCGAGCGTCGCGGAGCAGTATGCGGTCGTATTGTCCGCCCTCTCGAAGAAGCAGGTCGCCCGCGATCTTGATTCCGTACATGTTGAAGTCGCCGGAAACTGCCGTGCCGTCGAGCATCAACATGCCCGACGACTTGAGCCGCTGGAAATTGGCGCCCGATTCAAGCAGGCAATCGGCCAGCCAAAGCTCATGCTTCAGGTCCACGTTTTCCAGATCGACCGTCTCGCTGAACCGTGCCCCCAGAATGCGAACGCCGCGCCGCGTCAGCGCGTTGCGGAACCTGTCCTCCAACAGGATTTGTTCGAGGAACGACGGCCTCAGCACGCGGTCCTTGGTCCATGTCAGCGGTTGGGCGGGGTCGCGGACGCCGCCGAATCCCGGCTCACTGTTGAAATCAGCCGCTTCGCCCACGCAGACCTTCCGCCAGACGAATTTTTCCGCGTCGGTCCAGGATGCGTCGGCTGGAACGGGGCACATCGCGTCGGCCGGCACGTTGCGGCCGGTCGCGTCGGCGCGGACGCTGCAAGCCAGTGCCAGAGCCAACAGCGCGGGTGCAATGCAGGCTGTGGTCCTCATGCGGCGCTTTCCTCATGCCATTGGTCTGGCGAGCCGAGACGCATCATATACATATACCGACGATTGCAACGGCAACATACCGCCGCCCTTTTCGGCGTGCGCCATTGCTTCCTCGCCGGTTTTCGACAATCCTTTTCCGGTCATGGGGGACAACGCGCGGGAACCGGCGGACGCCGGCAGCTACGACTACGTGATCGTCGGCGCCGGCACGGCGGGCTGCGTGCTCGCCAACCGGCTCTCGGCCGATCCCACGAAGCGCGTGCTGCTGCTCGAGGCGGGCGGGCGCGACAACTACTTCTGGATCCACATCCCGATCGGCTACCTCTATACCCAGAACAACCCCAGGACCGACTGGTGCTTCAAGACCGAGGCCGAGCCGGGCCTGAACGGCCGCGCGCTCAACTACCCGCGCGGCCGGGTGCTCGGCGGCTGCTCGGCGATCAACGGCATGATCTACATGCGCGGCCAGGCGCGCGACTACGACCGCTGGCGCCAGATGGGCAACCCGGGCTGGGCGTGGGACGACGTGCTGCCCTACTTCAAGCGCAGCGAGGACTACGCCCACGGCGCGGACGACGCGCACGGCGCGGGCGGCGAATGGCGCGTCGAGGAGATGCGACTCACCTGGGAAATCCTCGACGCGTTCCGCGCGGCGGCGGCCGAGACCGGCATCCCGAACACCGACGACTTCAACCGCGGCGACAACGAGGGCTGCGGCTATTTCCAGGTCAACCAGAAGCGCGGCGTGCGCTGGACCACGGCCAAGGCGTTTCTGCGTCCAGCGCAGAGCCGTCCGAACCTCAGCGTGATGACCGGCGCCCAGGCCAAGGCGATCCGTCTCGACGGCAAGCGCGCCGCGGGCATCGAGTTCTGGCGCGGCGGGACCTTGAGCTATGCCGAGGCGAAGGGTGAGGTGATTCTAACCACGGGTGCGGTCGGCTCGCCGCACCTGCTCCAGCTCTCGGGCATCGGCCCTGGCGCGCTGTTGCAACAACATGGCATCGCGGTCCGCCACGACCTGCCGGGCGTGGGCGAGAACTTGCAGGACCACCTGCAAATCCGCACCGTCTTCAAGGTCAGCGGTACCGACACGCTCAACGAGCGCGCCAACAGTCTGATCGGCCGCCTCGGCATGGGGCTCGAGTACCTCCTGTTCCGGCGCGGGCCGTTGACCATGGCGCCGAGCCAGTTGGGCGCGTTCGCCAAAAGCGACCCCAGCTTCGAGACGCCCAACCTCGAATACCACGTGCAGCCCTTGAGCCTCGACAAGTTCGGCGACCCGCTGCATCCCTTCAAGGCGTTCACCGCCTCGGTGTGCAACCTCCGGCCCACCAGCCGCGGGACGATCCGCCTCAAGGGCCCCGATCCGCGCGCGCACCCCGCGATCCGCCCCAACTATCTGGCCACGCCGGAGGACAAGGCCGTGGCGGCCGCGGCGATCCGGCTCACGCGCCGCATCTGCGCCGCGCCCGCCCTCCGGCGCTTCCAGCCCGAGGAGTTCAAGCCCGGCGCGCGGCTTGAGAGCGACGCCGAGCTGGCGAAGGCCGCGGGTGACATCGGCACCACGATTTTCCATCCCGTCGGCACCTGCAAGATGGGGCAGGACGCGGGCGCGGTGGTGGACGAGCGGTTGCGCGTGCGCGGCATCGCGGCCTTGCGAATCGCCGACGCCGCGATCATGCCCGCGATCACTTCCGGCAACACCAATTCGCCGGTCATCATGATCGCGGAAAAGGCCGCCGACATGATCCGCACCGATTCGTGCGCTTGAACCATAGGGACGACTCGCGAATCGCCGTAAGTTGGCCGGCAAATCCCCCGGGGGACGGGGAAGGAGGGGGTCATGGCCGCGAATTCCGATGAAACGATGCTGACGAGCTGGACCGAGAAGACCGGCGGGGTGATCGCGCCCGAGGAACGCCTGCCCTGGGGGCAGACGGTCGTCTTGGGCCTGCAGCACGTCGTGGCGATGTTCGGCGCCACGGTCCTGGCGCCGATCCTGATGGGCTTCGATCCCAACGTCGCGATCCTGTTCTCCGGCATCGGCACGCTGATCTTCTTCGTCATCGTGGGCGGGCGGGTGCCGAGCTATCTCGGCTCCAGCTTCTCGTTCATCGGCGTGGTGATCGCAGCCACCGCCTACGCCGGCAAGGGGCCGAACCCCAACCTCGGCGTGGCGTTGGGTGGCATCGTGGCGGCGGGCGTGCTCTACGCGGTCATCGGCCTGGCGGTCATGGCCGCCGGCACGCGCTGGGTGGAGAAGCTGATGCCGCCGGTGGTCACCGGCGCAGTGGTGGCGGTGATCGGGCTCAACCTCGCGCCGGTCGCGGTCATGGGCATCGCCGGCAAGGCGTTCGACACCTGGATCGCGATCGTCACCGTGCTGGCGGTGGGGCTGGTCGCGGTGTTCGCGCCGGGCGCGGCGCGGCGCCTGCCGATCCTGCTCGGCGGCGTCGTCGGCTACCTGGTCTATCTCGTGGCCGCCAACCTGATGGGCATGGGCAAGCCGGTGGACTTCTCGGGCGTAGCGGCCGCCGCGTGGTTCGGCCTGCCCCGTTTCGGCGCCCCGGTGTTCGACGCCAAGGCGATGTTCCTGATCGCGCCCGTGGCGATCATCCTGGTCGCGGAGAACCTGGGCCACGTCAAGGCGATCGGCGTGATGACCGGGCGCGACATGGACAAATACCTCGGCCGCGCGTTCCTGGGCGACGGCGTGGCGACCATGGCGGCGGGCCTCGGCGGCGGCACCGGCGTGACCACCTACGCCGAGAACATCGGGGTCATGGCCGTCACCAAGATCTACTCGACGGTCGTGTTCGTGGTGGCGGCGCTGGCGGCGATCGTGCTGGGCTTCTCGCCCAAGTTCGGGGCGCTGATCCTCACCATCCCCGGGCCGGTGTTGAGCGGGCTTTCGATCGTGCTGTTCGGCCTGATCGCCGCCACGGCGGGGCGCATCTGGGTCGAGAACAAGGTCGACTTCTCGAGCGCGCGCAACCTCATCACCGTCGGCGTGGCGCTGGTGCTGGGCGCGGGCAATCTCGCGCTCGACATCGGCGGGTTCACCCTCGCGGGCATCGGCACCGCCACGTTCGGCGCGATCGTGCTCTATCAGCTGTTGCCCGAGAAGGACGCCTAGGCCGTCTGCGCGATCCCGCCGCGGGGCCGGCCCGCCGCGATGCTGCGCCACAGCACCTCGTGGCCCCGGGGCAGCGCGCGGTTGTTGGGCACGGTGAGCCACAGGCGCATCAGCAGCCGGTCGCGGCCGCTCGCCGCGTCATCTTCGAACGCGGTGCGCGCGTGATAGATCACGTGGTTGTTGAGGAACTGCATGTCGCCGGGCTCGAGCGTCATCTCGAAGCTGAGCTCGTCCGCCAGCGCCACCAGCAGCGCGATCGCCTCGCGCTGCTGCGCGCTCAGTTTCTCCACGCCCGGCACCATCTCCGCCGCCTCGATGTAGGTGAGCGAATAGTGGCTGGTGAACTTGCCGTCGCACTGCCCGAACACCGGGAGACGGTAGACCGCGTCGTTGTTCTCCGCCTCCTCGCCGAAGCGGCTGCGCGCCACGTCGCGGTAGAGCGCCTCGGCGAGGTCGGGCCGGCGCTTTAGCATCTCGTTGTGCACCTCGGCCGAGCTCGCGAGCCGGCTCACGCCCCCTTTGCGGGCCTGGCGCACGCACAACAGGCCGACCACGTCGCAGCGGTCGGTGTGGAAGCGCAACGGCCCGCTGGTGAGCGTGCGCGCGTAGGACGACAGGAACCTACCGCCGTCGCCCTTCGCCACCTCGCCGTAACGCTGCGCGGCGTTGTCCATGCCCTCGTCGCGGATGTCGCGCATCAGCTCGCCGCTTCGGTTCTGGAACACCGGCGTGCCGAGGTGGCAGCCGACGCCGAACCAGACGCGCCGGAGATCGTCGGTCGCGTAGCGCGCGACGGGGAGGCCTTTCAGTTTCAGCATTCCGCTGCCGTTCTCGAGCTCCTCGCGGATGTCCGCGAACAGGGGCGCGAGGCCGGGCAGGGGGAAGCTCGCGCGCGTCACCTCGCGCCAATCCAAGCCCCGCGCCCCCGCCAGCGCCGCGTCGATTTTTTCGACCGCGGCGGCGTCGAGCGCGCGCACCCAGCGCGTCGAATGCGCCATGTCCCTGCTGCGCCAGGCGCAGGGGCCGGAAATCGGCGCGGGCGCAGCCATCGGCTCAGCCGCCCGACTTGCCGTCCAGGAACGCAGCC
>Ga0233425_10005983_pt1 | contig 18551 bp, 21 predicted proteins | sample Watercolumn_Towu_2_FD_181712 | JGI IMG/M metagenome (GOLD analysis project Ga0233425, IMG submission 181712) | Freshwater microbial communities from Lake Towuti, South Sulawesi, Indonesia - Watercolumn_Towuti2014_140_MG | ecosystem: Environmental > Aquatic > Freshwater > Lake | place... | reverse complement strand
AAGTCTAACAGTCCTGACCGCTCATGCCGGACACCTTGCTCTTCCTGATCTGCGCCCTGGGCTACTTCGCCCTGGCCGCCTGGTACTGGCCCGGCAAGCCGGGCTGCTGCCGTACCGACTGGCTGCCCCGCCTGCTGCCGCTGCTCCCCCTGGTGCCGCATCTCTATCTGCTGTACTCCGGCGTGCATGGCGACGGTGGCGTCCACGTGGGGTTCTCCACCTCGCTTTCCGCCGTCGCGGCCCTGACCGTGCTGGTCTATGCCGTCGCCGCCTGGCGCTACCACCTGGGGGGGCTGCAGGCGTTCGTCATGATCTTCGCCGGTGCCGCGGTGGCCATCGAGGCGGTGTCCCCCATTCCCCACGCCACCCAGCACAGCGCTTCACCGCTGTTCCTGGTCCACTTGGCAATGGCCTTCGCCGCCTACAGCCTGTTCACCATCGCCGCCCTGCATGCGGTGTTGATCGCCCTGGCGGAAAAGCACCTGCATAAAGCCGTGCCGCCCAACATCATCTCGGGCCTGCCGCCTCTGCTGACCCTGGAAAAGCTGCTATTCCGCATGATCCAGTCCGGCTTCCTGCTGCTGACCCTGACCCTGCTTACCGGAGTGTTCTTCGCCGAGGAAATCTTCGGCAAGGCTCTACCCTTCAACCACAAGACTGTGTTCGGCGTGGCCTCCTGGCTGATCTTCGCCGCCCTCCTGCTGGGCCGACGCGTCTATGGCTGGCGCGGACGCACGGCCATCTCCTGGACCCTGGCGGGCTTCATGAGCCTGCTGCTGGCCTACGTGGGAGTGAAGTTCGTGCTGGAAGTGCTGTTGGGCCGTTAGCTGCTGGCCGGTTCATTCGGCCTTCTTGTCGTTTTCTTCCGCCCGCCCGTCCGTCGAGTCCTTGTCCACCTCCTCCAGCTTGGCTTTCCAGCGCTTGTCCGGAACTACCCGCATCTTGAAAGCGGGCGTGCGCACCGCCTTGGCCACCGGGTCGCGGGGGCGCCTGGGCGGGCCGGAGGCGCGCTTGTTCATGGGGCCATGCAGAGCTTCAGGGCTTCCCGCCAATCCGGCAGGCGCAGGCCGAACACCCGCGCGAGCTTGCTGTTGTCGAGCCGGGAATTGAGCGGTCGCCGGGCCGGCGTAGGGTAGTCGGCACTGGGGATGGGCAGCAGGCGGGCGGGCGTTTCCGGCGGATCGAGATCCTGGATGGCCTCGGCGAAACCGTGCCAGGAGGTCTCGCCGGCATTGGTCATGTGGTACACCCCCCAGGGCTCCGGCCTGTCCGCACCCCGCGCCGGCGAGACGACCTGGGCCAATGCCTGGGCGGTGGCTTCGGCCAGGTGGCGGCACCAGGTGGGCGCGCCGATCTGGTCGGCGACGATCTTCAGTTCCGGCCGCTCCCGCATCAGGCGGCGCATGGTGAGCAGGAAATTGCTGCCGCGCAGGCCGTAGACCCAGGAAGTGCGGAAGACCAGGTGGCGGCGGCAGCCTTCGCGGGCCGCAGCCTCGCCCGCCAGCTTGCTGCTGCCGTAGACGTTGAGCGGCCCCGTGGCGTCATTCTCCTTCCAGGGACGATGGCCGCTGCCGTCGAACACGTAGTCGGTGGAGTAGTGCACCAGCAGCGCACCCCGTTTCTCCGCTTCCTCCGCCAGGATGCCGGGTGCCGTGGCATTGATGGCGCGGGCCAGGTCCGGCTCGCTTTCGGCCTTGTCGACGGCGGTATGGGCGGCGGGATTGACGATGATATGCGGCCTGGTCTCACCGACTACCCGGCGGATGGCCGACGGCTCGGCGAGGTTCATGGCCCGGCTGTCCAAGGCGATGACCTGGCCCAGGGTGGACAGGGTGCGGGCCAGTTCCCAGCCGAGCTGGCCGTTGCTGCCGGTGAGCAGGATGCGGGGCGCGTCGCTCACGCGTATACCTCGGCTTCATTCAGAAAAGGTTGCGCCTGGTCTTTGGCGGAGAGCTGGGGTTCGCCGTCGAGCGGCCAATCCACGCCGATGTCCGGGTCGTTCCAGCGCACGCCCCGGTCCCACTGGGGGGCGTAGTAGGCGGTGGTCTTGTAGAGGAAATCGGCGCTGTCGGACAGCACCAGGAAGCCGTGCCCGAAGCCCGGCGGAATCCAGAGCATGCGCTGGTTGTCGGCGGAAAGCTCATAACCCGCCCATTGGCCGAAATGCGGCGAAGACTTGCGCAGGTCCACCGCCACGTCGAACACGGCGCCGCCGACCACCCGCACCAGCTTGCCCTGCGGCTGGTTGAGCTGGTAGTGCAGGCCGCGCAGCACGCCCTTGGCAGAGCGGGAATGGTTGTCCTGCACGAAGTCCAGATCCAGGCCCAGATCGGCGAAGGTCTGCCGGTTCCAGCTTTCCAGAAAGAAGCCGCGGGCGTCACCGAACACCTTGGGTTCCAGGAGCAGGACGCCGGGCAGCGCGGTTTCGACGATCCGCATCAGAACACCCGCTCGTTCAGCATGGCCAGCAGGTACTGGCCGTAGGCGTTCTTCTTCAGCGGCTCGGCCAGGCGGGCCACCTGCCCGGCGTCGATGTAGCCCTGGCGGTAGGCGATCTCCTCCGGGCAGGCGATCTTCAAACCCTGGCGTTTCTCGATGGTCTCGATGAACAGGCCGGCTTCCAGCAGGGATTCGTGGGTGCCGGTGTCCAGCCAGGCATGGCCACGGCCCATGATGGAGACGTTGAGCTGGTTCCAGGCCAGGTATTGCTTGTTGACATCGGTGATTTCCAGCTCACCGCGGGGCGAGGGCCTGAGGTTGCGGGCCACATCCACGACCTGGTTGTCGTAGAAATAGAGTCCGGTGACGGCATAGTTGGACTTGGGCTGCTTCGGTTTTTCCTCGAGGCTGATGGCATGCCCCTCGGCATCGAACTCCACCACGCCGTAGCGTTCCGGATCGTTCACCCGATAGGCGAACACGGTGGCGCCGCTGTCGCGGGCGCTGGCGGCGCGCAGGTCCTGGGCCATGTCGTGGCCATAGAAGATGTTGTCGCCAAGGACCAGGGCGGAGGGATCGTTGCCGACGAAGTCGGCGCCGATGATGAAAGCCTGGGCCAGGCCGTCCGGGCTGGGCTGCACGGCGTAGCGCAGGTTCATTCCCCACTGCCCGCCGTCGCCGAGCAGCTGCTCGAAGCGGGGGGTGTCCTGGGGCGTGGAGATGATCAGGATGTCCCGGATGCCCGCCAGCATGAGCGTGGTGAGCGGGTGGTAGATCATCGGCTTGTCGTAGATCGGCAGCAGCTGCTTGGACACCGCCAGGGTTGCGGGGTAGAGGCGGGTGCCGGACCCGCCGGCCAGGATGATGCCCTTGCGAGACATGGTCAGTTCCTCCCGGCGTAGTTGGTATCGAGCCACTTGCGGTATTCGCCGCTGGCTACGTTCTCGACCCACCGCATGTTGTCCAGATACCACTTCACCGTTTTGCGGATGCCGGTCTCGAAGGTTTCGGCCGGCTTCCAGCCCAGTTCCCGGTGGATCTTGCTGGCGTCGATCGCGTAGCGGCGGTCGTGGCCGGGGCGGTCCTTCACGTAGGTGAGCAGGCGTTCGTGGGGGCCGGCGGGATCGGCATGCATCTCGTCGAGCAGGCCACAGACTGTTTTCACGATTTCGATGTTGGGCATCTCGTTCCAGCCGCCGATGTTGTAGGTCTCGCCCAGGCGGCCCTTGTCCAGCACGGCGCGGATGGCGGAACAGTGGTCGGCGACATAGAGCCAGTCGCGCACGTTCATGCCGTCGCCGTAGATGGGCAGGTTCTTGCCCTTGGTCGCGTTGAGGATCATCAGGGGGATGAGCTTCTCCGGAAACTGGTAGGGGCCGTAGTTGTTGGAGCAGTTGGTGGTCAGCGTCGGCAGGCCGTAGGTGTGATGGTAGGCGCGCACCAGATGGTCGGAGCTGGCTTTGCTCGCGGAGTAGGGGCTGTTGGGGGCGAACGGCGTTTCCTCGGTGAAGGGCGCGTCATCCGGCCCCAGGGAACCATAGACCTCATCGGTGGAGACGTGCAGGAAACGGAAGGTATTCTTCTTGGCCTCGTCGAGAGCCATCCAGTAGCCGCGCGCTTCCTCGAGCATATGGAAGGTGCCGACGATGTTGGTCTGGATGAAGTCCTCCGGGCCGTGGATGGAGCGATCCACGTGCGACTCGGCGGCGAAATTGACGATGGCGCGGGGTTGGTGCTCGCGCAGCAGTCTACCCACCAGGGCGCGATCGCCGATGTCGCCCTGGACGAAGCGGTGACGATCGTCTCCCCGCAGGCTGGCAAGGTTCTCCAGGTTGCCCGCGTAGGTCAGCTTGTCCAGATTGACCACCGGCTCCTGATGCTGCTTCAGCCAGTCGAGGATGAAGTTCGCGCCGATGAAGCCGGCGCCGCCGGTGACCAGGATCATGCTTGTTCTCCTTCAAAACCCTTGGGATTCATGGACTGCCAGCGCCATGCGTCCTCGCACATTTCTTCCAGGCCGCGTTGCGCTTTCCAGCCCAATTCCCGCGCCGCCTTGGCCGGGTCGGCCCAGCACTGGGCGATGTCGCCGGCGCGGCGCGGCGAGAACTGGTAGGGCACCGGCCGGCCGCTGGCCTTCTCGAAGGCCTTGGCCATTTCCACGACGCTGTAGCCCCTGCCGGTACCCAGGTTCCAGATGCGCACGCCCGGGCCTTCCGCCAGTTTCTCCACCGCCCTGACGTGGCCCTGGGCCAGGTCCACCACATGGATGTAGTCGCGCACGCCGGTGCCGTCCGGGGTGGGATAGTCGTTGCCGAAGACGTTGAGATGCTCGCGCCAGCCTACCGCAACCTGGGCGATATAGGGCATGAGGTTGTTGGGGATGCCGCGCGGGTCCTCGCCGATGCGGCCGCTCTTGTGGGCGCCAACCGGGTTGAAGTAACGCAGCAGGGCGATCGACCAGCCCGGGTCGGAGTGCGCCACGTCGCACAGGACCTGCTCGATGATCAGCTTGCTGCGGCCGTAGGGATTGGTGGTGGCGCCGACCGGGAAGTCCTCGCGGATGGGCACAGAGGCCGGGTCGCCGTAGACCGTGGCGGAGGAGCTGAACACCACGGTCCTGACGCCGGCAGCCTGCATGGCTTCGAGCAGGGTGACGCTGCCGGCGATGTTGTTGTCGTAGTAGAGCAGGGGCTTGTCCACCGACTCGCCCACCGCTTTCAGGCCTGCGAAGTGGATCACGGCGTCGATGTCGTGCTCGCGGAACAGGTCGTCCAGCAACGGGCGATCACGGATGTCGCCCTCGACGAAGGGAAAGTCCAGGCCGGTCAGTTCCCGCACCCGGCGCAGGGATTCGGGGCTGCTGTTGCACAGGTTGTCGAGCACGACGATGTCGTAGCCGGCCTCGAGGAATTCCACGCACGCGTGGGAACCGATGTAGCCGGCGCCGCCGGTGATGAGGATGGTCTTCATGGGGTCTCCGGGTTTCTTGCTGGTATCGGCTGTTTCCCGCCGGTCTTGAATCCCCGGTGACCGTCAGTCGAACACCACCGTCTTGTTGCCGTAGACCAGGATGCGGTTGTCGATGTGCCAGCGCACCGCCCGGGACAGCACCACCTTCTCCAGATCGGCGCCCTTCTGTACCAGGTTGTCCAGGTCGTCCCGGTGGCTGATGCGGGTCACGTCCTGCTCGATGATGGGCCCGTCGTCCAGCACCTCGGTGACGTAGTGGCTGGTCGCGCCGATCAGCTTCACGCCGCGCTCGAAGGCGCGCTGGTAGGGCTTGGCGCCATGGAAGGCGGGCAGGAAGGAGTGGTGGATGTTGATGATGCGGTTGGGGTAGTGGGCGATGAAGTCCTGGGACAGCACCTGCATGTAGCGCGCCAGGACGATGAAGTCCACGTGGTGGGCCGCCAGCAGGGCGCGCTGCTGTGCCTCGGCCTCCGGCTTGTTGTCCTTGGTCACGTGGATGTGCTGGAAGGAGACCTTGTAGGCCTCGGCCAGCCAGTGGGTGTCCGGATGGTTGCTGACGATCAGGGGGATGTCGCAATACAGCTCGCCGGCATGGTGGCGGTAGAGCAGGTCGGCCAGGCAGTGGTCGAACTTGGACACGAAGATGGCCATGCGCGGCTTGACGCTGGACAGGGACAGGCGCCAGTCCATGTGGTGCTCGGCGGCGATGGGGCCGAAAGTCTCGTCGAACTTGTGCAGTCCCAGGTCGAAGCCCTCCAGCGCCCACTCCACCCGCATCAGGAACAGCCCGGCGGCGCTGTCCTGGTGTTGGTCGGCGTGCAGGATGTTGGCGTTGTGCCGGAGCAGGAAGTTGGCGATGGCCGCGACCAGGCCTTTCTTGTCCGGGCAGGCGATGAGCAGGACGGCGGTGTTGCGCATGGTTTTTCGGTTTCTGTGCGATGCAAAAAACGCCGTCAATCATACCCTGAGCCGGCCTGTGGACTATGTGGATAACTCCCCAATCGACCCGCCGTTGCCGATGGATTCAGGGAGCGTGGAATTGGCCGCTTGTTGATAAGACGGTGGATAAGCTGTGCATAAAAAAACGGTTGACGTGCTCAAGGTCGCCACTAGAATTAGTGCCAACAACGCCGCACTAACACTATATTTAGTGTTTTCTAATAAACGACCGGATGCCTGATTCCACCGGCATCCCTGCCAAAGGAGACGTACCGATGCAATCCGCCGCCGATATTCCGTCCGCCGCCAGCCTGTCCCCGTTTCCCCCGGTTTCCCTCGACGAGGCGCCCGCCGCCTCGCCCTATGCCGGCCACAAGATCATCCGCCGCAACGGTGCGGTGGTGGCCTTCGAGCCGTCCAAGATCTCCATCGCCCTGACCAAGGCCTTCATCGCCGTCAACGGCGGCCAGGCCGCGGCCAGCGCCCGCATCCGCGACCTGGTGGAGCATCTGACCCAGAATGTGGTCACCGCCCTGATCCGGCGCCAGCCCGAGGGCGGCACCTTCCACATCGAGGACATCCAGGATCAGGTGGAACTGGCGCTGATGCGCTCGGGCGAGCACGAAGTGGCCCGCGCCTACGTGCTCTATCGCGAGAAGCGCAACGAGGAGCGCGCCAAGCAGAAGCGCCAGCAGGCCCAGGACCACGCCCTGTTCTGCACCGAGAACGGCGAGCGCCTGCCCCTGAACCTGGACCACCTGGCCGCCATCGCCGCCGCCGCCTGCGAGGGCCTGCCGGAGACCAACCCCCAGGCCATCCTCCAGGCCACCCTGCGCGATATCTACGACGGCGTGCCCATGGACGAGGTGCGCAAGTCCCTCATCCTCTCCGCCCGCTCCCTCATCGAGAAGGATCCGGACTACACCTACGTCACCTCCCGCCTGCTCATGCATTCCATCCGCCGCGAGGTGCTGGGCGAGGAAGTGGACCAGGCCGACATGGCGGCCCGCTATCCCGATTACTTCCCCGCCTACGTGAAGCGGGGCGTGGAAGCCGAGCTGCTGGACGAGCGCCTGCTGCAATACGACCTGGCCCGCCTGGCCGCCGTGCTGGATGCCAGGCGCGACCTGCAGTTCCAGTACCTGGGCCTGCAGACCCTCTACGACCGCTACTTCCTGCACATCGACGAGCGCCGCATCGAGCTGCCCCAGGCCTTCTTCATGCGCGTCGCCATGGGCCTGGCCCTGAACGAGATCGACCGGGAAGCACGCGCCATCGAGTTCTATGAGGTGCTCTCCAGGTTCGACTACATGAGCAGCACGCCCACCCTGTTCAACGCCGGAACCCGCCACAGCCAGCTCTCCTCCTGCTACCTCACCACCATCCCCGACGATCTGGACGGCATCTACCAGGGCATCAAGGAGAACGCCCTCTTGCAGAAATACGCCGGCGGACTGGGCAACGACTGGACCCGGGTACGGGCACTGGGCGCCTACATCAAGGGCACCAACGGCAAGAGCCAGGGCGTGGTGCCCTTCCTTAAAGTGGCCAACGACACCGCCGTGGCGGTAAACCAGGGCGGCAAGCGCAAGGGCGCGGTGTGCGCCTTCCTGGAAACCTGGCACATGGACATCGAGGAGTTCCTGGAGCTGCGCAAGAACACCGGCGACGACCGCCGCCGCACTCACGACATGAACACCGCCAACTGGGTGCCGGACCTGTTCATGAAGCGGGTCATGGAAAACGCCGAGTGGACCCTGTTCTCTCCTTCCGACTGCCCGGACCTGCACGATCTCACCGGCAAGGCCTTCGAGGCCGCCTACCTGCGCTACGAGGAGAAGGCCGAGCGGGGCGAGATCAAGGTCTTCAAGAAGATCGCCGCCGTGGGCCTGTGGCGCAAGATGCTGTCCATGCTGTTCGAGACCGGCCACCCCTGGATCACCTTCAAGGACGCCTGCAACGTGCGCTACACCAACCAGCACGTGGGCGTGGTGCACAGCTCCAACCTGTGCACCGAGATCACCCTGCACACCAACGACAACGAGATCGCCGTGTGCAACCTGGGCTCTGTGAACCTGGCCAACCACCTGAAGGACGGCGGCCTGGACCACGACAAGCTGAAGAAGACCATCCGCACCGCCATGCGCATGCTGGACAACGTCATCGACATCAACTTCTACAACGTGGGCAAGGCCCGCAACTCCAACCTGAAGCACCGCCCCGTGGGCATGGGCACCATGGCCTTCCAGGACGCGCTGCACCTCCTGCGCATCCCCTACGCCTCGCCTGAAGCCGTGGAGTTTGCCGACCGGGCCATGGAAGCCGTGGCCTACTACGCCTACTGGGCTTCCACCGACCTGGCCGAGGAGCGGGGCCGCTACTCCACCTTCAACGGCTCCCTGTGGAGCCAGGGCATCCTGCCGCAAGACTCCCTGAAGAAGCTGGCCGAGGAGCGGGGCGGCGGCGGGGTTTCGTATCTCGAAGCGGACTTCTCCGAGACCCTGGACTGGGACGCCCTGCGCCAACGCATCCTGTCCGTGGGCATGCGCAACTCCAATTGCCTGGCCATCGCCCCCACCGCCACCATTGCCAACATCGTCGGCGTGTCCGCCTCCATCGAGCCCACCTACCAGAACCTGTTCGTCAAATCCAACCTGTCCGGCGAATTCACCGTGGTCAACCAGTACCTGGTGCGGGACCTGAAGGCCATGAACCTGTGGGACGAAGTCATGGTGGGCGACATCAAGTACTTCGACGGTTCCCTGTCCAAGATCGACCGCATCCCGGGCGAACTGCGCGCCCTTTACGCCACCGCCTTCGAAGTGGACCCGGTGTGGCTCATCGAAGCCGGCGCCCGCCGCCAGAAGTGGATCGACCAGGCCCAGAGCCTGAACCTCTACTTCCACGGCGCTTCCGGCAAGAAGCTGGACGAGACCTACAAGCTCGCCTGGATCCGTGGCCTCAAGACCACCTACTACCTGCGTTCCATGGGCGCCACCGCCGCCGAGAAGTCCACCGGCCGAGGCGGCGAACTGAATGCCGTCTCCAGCGGGGGCGGCATGGGCGGCGGCATGGCGGCCTCCGGCATGGGGGCTGCCGGCAATGCGGGTTCTGGTGGCTATGTCGCCTCGCCCGTCCTGCCGGAGCCGGAGATCGTCGGCAAGGCCTGCACCCTGCGCCCCGGCGACCCGGGTTTCGAGGAATGCGAGGCCTGCCAGTAAGGACCAGGCGATGACCCCACGCGAACTGGCGGACGAGGTTTCCAGCCTTTTCAGCCTGCCCGACCTGGTGGTCCGGGCCTGTGCGGTGATGGATTCGCCCACCGCCATGGCCGAGGACCTGGTCGAGGTCATCGAGCTCGACGCCAACCTGGTGGCGACGGTGCTGCGCCTCGCGAACTCGGCGCTCTATGCCGGCCGCGGCCGCATCGACACCCTGAGCCGGGCGGTGCTGCTCATCGGCCACAACGCCGTGCGCGACCTGGTGCTGGCGACGGCCGCGGTGGATACCTTCCGGGGCATCCCCAAGGAATTCGTGGACATGAACGTGTTCTGGGAGAACAGCACGGCCTGCGCCGTCATCGCCCGCCTCATCGCCGGCCGGGGGCGAATGCGGGAAGGGGAAAGCCTGTTTCTCTCCGGCCTGCTGCATGGCATCGGCCGGCTGGTGTTCTACGTGCGTCGACCCGACGACTACCGGATGGTGCTGGAGCTGTCGCGGACCCTGGAGATGTCGCTGGCGGAGGCCGAGACCCAGGTGTTCGGCTTCGCCTATCCTGAGCTGGGCGCCGCGCTGCTGGAGGACTGGGGACTGCCGGAGCGCCTCCACCTTCCCGTGCGCTACCAGCTTTCGCCATTCCAGGCCCCCGCCTATCAGCGCGAGACGGCCATCGTGAATCTGGCCACCGAGATGACCTGCGACATCGCCCCCTGCCTTAAGAGCGCGTGCGAGAGCGAACCCTACGTGCCCGATCCCAAGACGATCCCGTGCATCCAGCTGCTGGGGCTCACCCCCGCTGCCCTGACCGAGATCAGCCTGGACGCCATGGCCGCGAGCCTGGACATCCAGGAAATCCTCCACCCCGTGACCCGCGTCACGTACTGAATCCATTCCAACGAGAGCCGAAGGAGACACGCATGCTGAACTTCGAAGACGATATTCCCGCCAGCCCCGCCGCCCGGCCGGCGCCGCCGCCGCCCGGCTTCGATCCCGCCTACATCTCCTTTGGCATCGGCGCCCCCCGCCTGCAGCCCCGCCAGCCCGAGCCCGCCCCCGCCTGGCCCCCCTCCGCCCCGGTTCCCCCCTTTTCCAAAGGGGGGCTAGGGGGGATTTCTCGTGAGTCGGAAACGCTCAACGCAGCCGCTCGCGACGACGACATCGCCCGCCGCCGCGTGCGCGTCGAGGACAAGCTCATCATCAACGCCAAGGCCGACGTGAACCAGCTCGTCCCCTTCAAGTACAAGTGGGCCTGGGAAAAATACATCGCCGCCTGCGCCAACCACTGGATGCCCCAGGAAGTGAACATGAACCGGGACATCGCCACCTGGAAGGACCCCAACGGCCTCAGCGAAGACGAGCGCCTCATCGTCAAGCGCAACCTGGGCTTCTTCGTCACCGCCGACTCCCTGGCCGCCAACAACATCGTGCTCGGCACCTACCGCCAGATCACCGCCCCCGAGTGCCGCCAGTACCTGCTGCGCCAGGCCTTCGAGGAGGCCATCCACACCCACGCCTACCAGTACATCGTGGAAAGCCTGGGCCTGGACGAGGGCGAGATCTTCAACGCCTACCACGAGATCCCCAGCATCCGCGCCAAGGACGAGTTCCTGCTGCCTTTCATCGACGTGCTCTCCAACCCCAACTTCAAGACCGGAACGCCCGAGAACGACCAGACCTTCCTGAAGAGCCTCATCGCCTTCGCCTGCATCATGGAAGGCCTGTTCTTCTACGTGGGCTTCGTGCAGATCCTGGCCATGGGCCGCCAGAACAAGATGACCGGCGCCGCCGAGCAGTACCAGTACATCCTCCGCGACGAGTCCATGCACTGCAATTTCGGCATCGACATGATCAACCAGATCAAGCTGGAGGAACCCTACCTGTGGACCGCCGAGTTCAAGGCCGAACTCAAGGCCATGTTCCAGAAGGCCGTGGAACTGGAATACCAGTACGCCGAGGACACCATGCCGCGCGGCGTGCTGGGCCTCAACGCCCCCATGTTCAAGGAATACCTGCGCTTCATCGCCAACCGCCGCGCCACGCAAATCGGCCTGGACGAACTCTTCCCCGGCGCCAGCAACCCCTTCCCCTGGATGGCCGAGATGATCGACCTGAAGAAGGAGAAGAACTTCTTCGAGACGAGGGTCACCGAGTACCAGACCGGTGGGGCGCTCGCATGGGATTGAAGCCGAGGCTAGGCCAATGAGCGAACGCATCACCTACTGCATGCCCTCCCGCTGCCCCCTGAGTGCCGATTGCCAGCGCTTCGAGGACGATGCCACCCGCCACAGCCTGCACCGCACCTACGCCGACTTCAGCGAGGAGTTGGTGCGGCCCGCCGGTGCCCCGGCGAGCTGTCCGTTCTATCTGGCCAAGGCCCCGGAAACGGTCCAGTAAGCGGAGGAGTACAGCGTCAATCTGTTCAGTCCCCTCTCCCGCAGGCGGGAGAGGGCTAGGGAGAGGGAAAGTCTTTCTCCCCTTCCACATAACCAACAAGAACTACCCCCACCACCCAAGGAGACCCCACCCATGCGCACCCCCCAAGCCCACGAAGCCAAAGCCCGCATCACCCTCTTCCTCGCCAAGGTCCGGGCCGGCAAACACGCCTCGGTGATCCGGCACAACCGGGGCATGAGCCGCATCAATCCGGCCGGCAATGCGAGCGGAGAAGCCCGGCCCCACGCCATGGCCTGATCCCCGCGTTGCGAGCCTTCATCTCTGGTACTACCTTGGTGCCACCGATCGAAGATAGGAGGTCTCATGCCCGCCACCACAACCCTGAAGCTCCTCGACGGCTTGAAGGCCCGCATCGCCGTCGTCGCCGAACAGACGGGTAAGCCCCCTCACGCCTTCATGGTAGAAGCCTTGCAGATGCAGACCGAACTGGCGGAATGGCGGCGTCAATTCGTGAATGAGGCGCTTCTCGCCAGGGAAGAGGTCGACCAGTACGGGCTGGTCTACGACGCCGATGAAGTATTCAGCTACCTCCGAGCACGCCTGGAGGGCAAGCCAGCCCGATGCCCGGGCCCGACCAAACTGTAAGCGCGTATGACCCGGTTGGCTTTCTCCCCCCGAGCCTAGCGGAACATGGAACATTTGACCGAATTCCTTATGGAAGGCGAGGTGCGTGCCTACGGCGAATACCACACCCGCCGTCTGGAGTTGGAGGCGTGGGACAAACTGAGTATTGGCTGAGTCAAAAAATGGGAGTGCACATGGACTGGACCAAACTGCTTTCAACCAAACGTCTGGGTCGCCCCGGGACACCAGATGACGCGCTACCGCCGAGGTCCGCATTCACACGGGATTACGACCGCATAATTTTCAGCTCGGCCTTTCGTCGACTACAGGACAAGACTCAGGTCTTCCCTCTCGCCAAGAGTGACTATGTCCGGACTCGTCTGACTCACAGCCTGGAGGTGGCCAGTGTGGGGCGCTCGCTTGGTATGCTGGCGGCGGAGGCTATCATCCGGCAACACCCTGATTTGAAGGGACTGGTGATACCCCACGATGTAGGTACCATCGTTGCAACGGCGTGCCTGGCCCACGACATTGGCAACCCCCCCTTCGGTCACGCAGGTGAATCTGCCATTCAGGAGTGGTTTGAGTCCAGTGGAGCCATCAATGACATCATCGACGCGGAGCGAATGGACCTCCTGAAATTCGAAGGCAATGCCCAAGGTTTCCGGACCCTTTGTACTTTGCAGCAAGCACCCCAGCGTGGTGGTCTGCAATTGACCTGCGCCGTACTCGGAGCATTCACGAAGTACCCAAGGGCGTCAAAAGTCGATGAAATCCAAGAACAGGGTATTAGTGGTAAAAAATTTGGCTTCATGCAGAGTGAAGCTGAACTTTTCGGGGCGTTGACGGCTGAACTAGGTCTGATTCGCAAACCAGGTGCTGGCGCAGCGTGGCACCGTCACCCACTCGCTTTTCTCGTCGAAGCTGCTGACGATATTTGCTACCACGTGATGGACATCGAAGACGGCTATAAGGCGGGTTGTCTTTCCTTCGAGGAAATTTCCTCACTGCACCGTCCCTGGCACACCAGTGAGAGCTGGGAGAGGGGTGCTCAAATTATGGATCTCGGCAGGCGGGTCGAGTACTTCCGCGCCGTCACGGTGGACGCGATGATTAGGGCAGCAGTACAGGCATTCGATGACAACTATGCAGGCTTGATGAGCGGTGCCTTCGACAACGAGTTGTCCGCTTGCCTTCCCCTTTGCAATGAATTCAAGGCCTTCAAGGACTTGGCCAAGCAAAAGGTGTACAGCACTCGGCCCGTTGTCGAGATAGAAGCCTGTGGCTTTGATGTCATTGGCGGATTACTGACGTCATTCGTGGATGCCATAAATGTGAAGGCCAAGAAGTTTGGCCGTGGCAAGGCCAGGGCACGTACGCTACTCAGTCTGATGCCAAAAACAACGGCAGACCTGACCCAGCTTCCCGCCTATGAACGTACTTTGCTGGCAACAGATTTCGTGTCTGGAATGACCGACTCCTTTGCGGTCGACCTGTATCAACGAATTCGGGGTATTTCGTTGCCATGACCGATACCCTGCTCTCAGCTCGTGTTGGGAAAGCTCAGGTCTTCCGCCACATGAGATACACATACGGCGGATAACACCTTCGACTCATCAGCCCTACCGACACATGAGACCGATCCGTTATCAAATGAAGTCATGAAGTCATCCTCACCTCAACCAGCAAACTAACTCCCACATCCATGCACCTCGATCCCATCCGCCTAGACGTCTCAGCCAAGCTCGATCGCAAGCAGCGTTCAGTGCTGGGTCAGTTCATGACGCCTTCGCGGGTGGCGGATTTCATGGCGGGCTTGTTTCCGCCCCCGGCCAACTGCCCCATTCGCTTGCTGGATGCGGGGGCGGGCATCGGTTCCTTGACTGCGGCGTTTTTGGAGCGGTGGGGCCAGGGCGATGCGCCCGGCATCGAGGTCACGGCGTTCGAGATCGACCCGGTGTTGCAGACTCGTTTGGCCGACACGCTGGCCCATTACAAGCAGAGGCTCTCCGTCGATGGACATATCCACGGAACCGATTTCATCGAGGAGGCTGTCAATCGGCTTCAATTTCAGGACGGGCGCCGTTTTTCCCACGCCATCCTCAACCCACCCTACAAGAAGATCAGCACTCAGTCCCGCCATCGTCATCTGTTGCGGGCGGTGGGCATCGAGACGGTCAATCTGTATTCGGCCTTCGTCGCCCTAGCGATTGCATTGATGGAACCGGGTGGCCATGTAGTGGCCATCATTCCGCGCAGTTTCTGCAACGGGCCTTACTACAAGCCTTTCCGCGAGTTCCTGCTGGCGCGTTGCGCAATCCGCCACCTGCATTTATTCGATGCCCGCGACCAGGCCTTCCGGGATGATGCCGTGCTGCAGGAAAACCTCATCCTGCTGTTGGAGCGTGACGGCACCCAAGGCGAGGTCTGCGTGTCCACTTCCACCGACGACAGCTTCGCGGATTATGCGACCCACGCTTACCCCTTCTCGCGGATTGTTTACCCCGGCGACGTCGAACGCTTCATCCATGTACCCACGGGATCGGCGGAGGCCGGCGGCGATCTGCCCGAAGCGTTTTGCCATTCCCTTGCTGATATCGGCGTCGAGGTTTCCACCGGGCCGGTGGTGGATTTCCGCTTGAAAGAGCATTTACGCGACTTGCCCGAAGCCGAGTGCGTCCCGCTGCTCTACCCGGCCCATTTTTCCGGCCAGGCCATCGAGTGGCCGAAGTCGGGCGGCAAGAAACCGAATGCCCTCAAGCTCGACGGAGAAACGCGTAAGTGGTTGTTTCCCGCCGGATGCTACGCCGTGACCCGGCGCTTTTCCTCCAAGGAGGAGAAGCGCCGCATCGTGGCTGCCATGGTGGACCCGCACCGGTTGACGTCCGATCTGATCGCCTTCGAAAACCACCTCAACGTTTTTCACCGGGCCAAGCAGGGCTTGCCGGAAGAACTGGCTTGGGGGCTGACCGCGTATTTGAACTGCACAATGGTGGATGCCTATTTCCGCCGCTTCAGCGGCCATACCCAGGTCAACGCGACGGATTTGCGCCGCATGCGCTATCCGTCGCGGAACACGCTGGAGGCGTTGGGCCGCTGGGCGAAGGCGCACGGCGGTGTTACCCACAATGAACTCGACGAAAAAATCCAAGGCCTGGCATGAGCGAACACAAGAACATCGATGACGCGCTGCAAATCCTGGTTCAACTGGGCCTGCCGCGTGCCCAGCAAAACGAGCGCTCCGCCTTGTGCCTGCTGGCGCTGCTTGATCTCGCGCCCGGCAGGAAATGGAAACAGGCCGAAAGCCCGCTGCTCGGGATCACGCCCATCATGGATTGGGCCAAACGGCATTACGAGTCGGATTACGCGCCCAATACCCGCGAAACCTTCCGCCGCCAGACCATGCATCAGTTCGTGGCCGCCGGCATCGCGTTGAACAACCCGGACAAACCCGACCGGCCCACCAACAGCCCCGACACGGTTTACCAGGTGGCCCCTGAGGCGCTGGTTTTGCTCAAGACCTACGGCAGCCGAAGTTGGTCCGGGAATCTGGCCGCTTGGCTGTCGACCCGACCATCCCTTTCCCAACGCTATGCCAAGGCCCGCGACCTGGAACGCATCCCCGTCCGAATCGGCCGGAACAAGAAAATCGAGTTGAGCCCCGGCGCCCACAGCGGGTTGATCAAGGCCATCATCGAAGACTTCGCCCCGCGCTTCGCGCCAGGCAGCACCCTGGTTTACGCGGGTGATACCGGCAAGAAGTGGGGCTATTTTGACGAAGCCGCATTAACCGCCTTGGGTGTCACCGGCATTGACTCCCACGGAAAAATGCCGGATGTGGTGCTGCACTATCCGGAGCGTGGTTGGCTGCTGCTGGTTGAGTCGGTTACCAGCCACGGGCCGGTGGACGGAAAACGCCACGAGGAATTGTCCAAATTGTTTTCGAAATCCAAGGCGGGATTGGTGTTTGTCACGGCGTTTCCCAACAGGGCCACCTACAAGAAATACGCGGCGGACATCGCCTGGGAAACCGAAGTCTGGATCGCGGATGCGCCCGAACACATGATCCACTTCAACGGCAGCCGGTTTCTGGGGCCGTATTAGCTCCTGCAGGCTAAAGAAGCAGGCTCAAATTTCTTTGTTCTTGAGCCGCTCCCCTCAGACCGCACCCCATGAAAACCCTCTATTCCCTGATCGCATCCCCCTTCGCCGCCCATTTCCCAAGCCTGTACCAGGAACTGGGCATCGCGGCGGAGCGTTTCGACTCCGCCCGCAATCTCCACCGCGCCCTGAAGAAGCAGAAGCCTGATGTCTTCGTGGGCGAGTTCATCTACGCCTGGGGCAACGACTACGCGGGCAACACCCTCTCCAATCTGGACGTCACCCTGCGCACCCTCCAGGCCGTGGCGCCCCGGGCGAAGGTCATCGTCGTCATGCAGCCCGGCGAGGAAGCCCACATCGGCAAGTTGTTGGCGCTGTTCCCCGTCCATGCCGTGCTGAAATACCCTATCGCCGAGGAACAGATGCGGGCCGCATTGCAAAACACGGAGTAGGCGTTAAAGAGAGAAGAGGTCAGACTCGAATTCCCCAACTCGTTTCCATTTGCCAGAAACCACGCGCGAGACATCCGACGATGATGATGCAGCCAGCCCAGCCAAGCGCCGACCCCATTTCTGGAACGAGGCTGTCCGGAGCCCGCAGGCCTCATGGCAAGACACCGGACCGTCATGCCTGGCTGTTGGCGCTGGTCCTCGCCGGCACGGCCCTGGCCACCCATCCCGTCGCGGCCGGCTGGAAGCTGGTGGACGAGGGTGCCTGCGAAGGACCATTCGTCAGCCTCAGCGATGGCCAGCAACCCATCCCGGAAAACTGCAACCCGGCCACGGCAGGCAAGGGCGCCCTGTGCTACACCGAGGTCTGCCGCCCCCATTGCCTGTATTTCAGCTACCCCCTGGAGCAATGTCCGCCCGGCGCCGACCTCGGCAAACGTTACATTTGTGTCCCGGATTGAGGCCATTCATGCTCCCCGCCACCGACATCACCGGCATCGCCCACGTCATCCAACTTGCGGTGGCCCCCGTGTTCCTGCTGACCGGCGTGGCCGGGCTGCTGTCGGTGCTGGTGAACCGGCTTGGCCGGGTGGTGGACCGTTTCCGCACCCTGGATGGCCGGCTGACCGAGCTCCAGGACGAGGCGCGCCAGTCTGCGGAGTCGGAGATGGCGGTGCTGGGGCGGCGCACCTGGTTCATCCATCGCGCCATCGCCTTGTGCACCGGCGGGGCACTGCTGATCTGCATGGTCATTGCCACCTTGTTTGTTGGTTCCCTCGCCCGGCTGGAGGTGTCGATGATCATCGCCTCGCTATTTATCCTGGCCATGGCCTCCCTGGTGGTGGGCCTGCTCTTCTTCCTGCGCGAGATCCAGCTGTCCACCGGCTACATCCACGTGCTGCCGCGGTGAGGCGGGGCCGGAATTGAACAACGCAGAGCGGCCGGCTTCAAACAAGCTTGCTGGTACCTGACCCACCAACGCCAACCCACCATGTGCGGCCGCTACGCCTTCTCCACCCCGCCCGCCGACGTGGCCGCCCATTTCGGCCTGGCCGAGTGCGCCGAATACCGGCCCCGCTTCAACATCCCCCCGGGCACCGACATCCCGGTGATCCGGCTCTCTCCCGAGGGCAGGCGGGTACTGCACCTGCTGCGCTGGGGCCTGGTTCCCCACTGGACCAGGGACCCGGCCATCGGCGCCAGGCTGAACAACGCCCGCGCCGAGGGGGTGATGGAAAAGCCGTCCTTCCGCGACGCCTTCCGCCGCCGGCGCTGCCTGATCCCGGCCAGCGGGTTCTACGAGTGGAAGAGCGAGCACGGGCAGAAGCAGCCCTGGTACTTCAGCCTGAAGTCGGGGGAGCCCCTGGCCATGGGCGGGGTGTGGGAGTCCTGGAAGGCGCCGGACGGGCGCATCGT
>Ga0233425_10005982_pt1 | contig 18553 bp, 9 predicted proteins | sample Watercolumn_Towu_2_FD_181712 | JGI IMG/M metagenome (GOLD analysis project Ga0233425, IMG submission 181712) | Freshwater microbial communities from Lake Towuti, South Sulawesi, Indonesia - Watercolumn_Towuti2014_140_MG | ecosystem: Environmental > Aquatic > Freshwater > Lake | place: Indonesia... | reverse complement strand
CTACTGCGAGGAGGGGGCCTGCAAGTCCGGCATCGCCCAGTTGTCTCCCTGCGTTCAGGACGGACACTGCGCGGTGTGGGACAACGACACGCTGTGCGACGGGTACTACACCTGCTTCGACGGCACCTGCGACATCCTTCCCGAGACCGTGGTCGCGTGCGTGGACCCCGATCCCACCGACTGCACGCTGGCGGCCTGTGACCCCGCGACCGGGAACTGCATCGACAGCACCGCGGGAGACAGCACCCCTTGCGACGACGGCAGCGCGTGCACCTCCGGGGACCAGTGCCAGGGCGGAACGTGTGCGGGCAGCGCCGTTGCCTGCGACGACGGCAATCCGTGTACCGCGGACTCGTGCGACCCGGCCACCGGCTGCGTCTTCGCCAACGACGACACGCTGCCGTGCGATGACGGCGACTTGTGCAGCACCCTCCACGTTTGCGTCTCGGGCCAGTGCACGGGCTCCAAGCCGCTCGAATGCGACGACGGAATCCAGTGCACCGTGGACTCGTGCAAGCCCTTCAACGGGTGCGAGCATGCGGCCGACCCCGCCCTCTGCGCGGACAAGGGCCCCTGCAAGGAGCCCCTGTGTGACCCGGTTGCGGGCTGCAAGTACACGGACGCCACCGACGGCAAGGCGTGCGGGGACACCGCGAACTGGGCGTGCGCGGCGGGCGTGTGCACCTGCACCCCGTCCGTCTGTGAAGCACCGGACGTGATCTGCGGCACCTTCTCCGACGGCTGCGGGGGCACCCTCACGTGTGGCTGCGCTGCGGACGACCTCTGCTCGCCCGAAGGGCTGTGTGAGTGGAACGAGAGTACCTGCACCGGCGTCGAGTGCCCCGCTCTGGACGGATACGAGTTCGCGTGCAACAGTCGGGGCTCCTGCGAGTATACCAACGTCGACCCCACGGACTGGCGGCAGTGGGACGTGTGGATCTACGTCCCCGCGGGCGGCTTCCAGATGGGCTGCCCGCCGGATCCGGCCGATTCCGACAAGTGCCTGGAAACGGGAGAGAAGCCATCGGACGAACTGCCGCAACATCCGGTCGCGTTGCAGCAAGGCTATCTCATCGCCAAGTACGAAGTTGTCGTGGACCAGTACCACGCGTGCCAGACCGAAGATCCCGGCCGATGCACCACCCCATCCACGGTGGGCAACGGCATGGCCGGGTGGGGCACCAACTACTGGAAGGACGGACCCGATCCGGACAATCCGGGCAACGTGTTCCAGTACCGGCCCACGCACCCGCAAAACGGACTGAGCTTCAGCCAAGCGCAGCAGTTCTGCTCCTGGCTGGCTCCGGGAGGCCGCGTTCCCACCGAGGCGGAATGGGAGTTCGCGGCATCCGGCCCCACGCACCGCAAGTACCCCTGGGGCGACGGGCCGGAGCCAACGTGCTCGAACAACACCGCGGTCTTCGATGAGGACAACGTCGGCGGTGCCAATGCGAGGCCGTGGGGCTGCAATCCCTGCGAGACGAGCGGGTGCAGCGGCACCAGCCCGGCAGGCTCCAAGCCGGGGGGAGCCTCGGCAGTCGGCGCGCTGGACATGGCCGGCAACGTGTTCGAGTGGTGCGAGGACCGGTACCATCTGGACTACGTGGGAGCACCGTCCGACTTCCAGGCCTGGTATTCAGGGGGCAGCGACCGCGTGGTTCGAGGAGGCAGCTTCAACACTGGGAAGGACAAGCTGCGCTCCGCGAACCGCAGCCCTGCCGTAGAGAACAACATGAGCGCTCACATGGGGGCGCGCTGCGTCCGGCCGCTGCCCGCGACCGTTTGCGGAGCCGTGACCTGCCCGCCCCTGGATGGGTACGACGTCGTGTGCAACGCCAAGGAGCACTGCGAGTACTACAACCAGGACCGGACCGGCTGGCGCAGGTGGGACGTCTGGGTCTTCGTGCCGCCGGGGACTTCCACGCTTGGCAGCCCCCCGGGGGAACAGGGCCACAGTTGGTTCGAAGAGGGCCCCGGAGGCCAGCCGCTTCCCATCACCATCGAGGACGGGTTCTTCATCGCGAAGTACGAGACCCCGGTCGCGATGCTGGACGCGTGCCTCCTGCCGTGGTGCAAGACCGACGGAGAGGGGAAGTCCCCGGTCGAGAACAAGTACTGGGGACTCCTGGACCACCCGGCCAACAACATCACGGGCGCCAACGCCGAGCTGTTCTGCGAATGGCTCATCCCAGGCGGCCGACTGCCCTCAGAGGCGGAATGGGAGTACGCGGCCAAGGGCATGGTCCACCAGGTGTTCCCCTGGGGCAACGTCCCCGCACCAGACGCCACGAACAAGATGGCGGTCTTCAAGGACTCGACCTGCACGCTCCTGCCCGGAGGAACCGCCTGGTACTGCCCTGTGGATTCCCGGCCGTGGGGCGCTTCCTGGGTCGGGGCCCTCAACATGTCCGGCAACGCGGCCGAGTGGGTCCGGGACCAGTGGCACGACACGTACAATGGCCACCCGAACAGCAGCGCAGCGTGGCTCGACATTCCCAGCGCGCCGCCCGGCGTCGTGCGCGGGGGCGGGCTGTACGACCCCTGCTACGGACCGACGGGAAGCTGCCCCCTCCGGACAGCAAACCGCAGCCAACTGGGCCACCTCAACGACCCTGCGGAGCGCGGCTTCCGGTGTGCGCGGTCGCTCAAAGGCCCGGTGTGCGGGGGGATCGAGTGCCCCAAGGTCGAGGGCTACCGGGTCTACTGCAACGCAGTGGACAAGTGCGAGTACGCTAACTGGGAAGCCGATGCGCATGCTCCGGACTCCAAGCACTGGAGCCTGTACGACACGTGGATCCTGGTGCCCAAGGGGGCGTTCCAGATGGGCTCGGACAACGAAGGTGGCTCGGCAGTCGAGCAGCCGGTCCACACCGTGACCCTTGCCAACGATTTCCTCATCCAGAAGTACGAGATCACCACCGACCATTACCTGGCATGCTACGAGTCGCCGGCCTCGGCGTGCTCGATCCCGGAGACCAATAGCTGGAACGGGCTGGGCTGGGGCACGAACTCGGACCAGAACAGCCGGGAGGACCACCCGCAAAACGGCCTGACCTGGGACCAGGCAAAGAAGTTCTGCGAGTGGGTGGCGCCGGGGGGCAGACTGCCCACCGAGGCGGAGTGGGAGTACGCTGCCAGCGGGCCCACGCACATGAAGTACCCCTGGGGCAACGCTCCCGAGCCCGACTGCGATCACGCGAACTACAACCCCTACACGGACAACCAGGCAAGGCCCTGGGCCTGCAATACCTGCACGTCGGCCGGGTGCAGCGGAACGCAGCCGGTCACCTACGCCGTAGGCGGCGCGTCCTCCTGGAGCGGGGCCAGAGGCATGGCCGGAAACGTCCAGGAATGGTGCGAAGACTCGTGGGTCCCCAACTACGACACAGCCCCGGTCGACGGCTCTGCCGTGGTCGTGCCCGGAGAGACCAAGCACGTGCTGCGCGGGGGCGCGTTCAACAACTTCGCTGCCGCCATGCGAACCGCACAGCGCACAGCCTCGGCTCCGCCAAACGACCGGTCCGCGGCCATCGGAGCGCGCTGCGTGCGGCCCGTGCCGCAGCCGTAGTCCACACAGGGGAAACCGGGTTCGATTCAGTAGCCAGGAAACGGGCCGGAAAGACTACCGCGTGACCAGCTTTGCCAGCGTGTACTCGATGTGCAGCTTGGGAGCATCCTTGGGCGATGCTTCGTAGGCCACTGCGGTGCGCGTCCCGGTGCCGGTGACCAGGAACACCATCGCGTTGCCGTTGAGCCAGCCGGGGCGGCTCACGATCTCCTGCACCACCGCAGACAGGTCGGGGGTCCGCTGCGCGGCACCCGCCTCGCCCACCGTGGCCCACACGGCAGGCGTCCAGGAAGCCTGCGCGGTGGTCTTCGCCCTGGACGACGCATTGGACTTGGCCGTGGTGAACACCGCGGCATTGTCCGCGGCCTCACCGCGCACCACAAGCGACGTAGCATTGGCAGTCACCTCGTCGGTCTTGAACTGGATGTAGGCCGCGGTGATCGTGGCCCCGGGAGGCACCGCCACGCCGGCAAACCGCATCCCCACCGTCTGGTTGCCCGCGCTGTTGTACGAGTCGTACACCAGCTCGAGGTCGCTGCTGTCGATGTACATCGTCCCGGACGCAGCCTCCTCCACGTCCGCCGCGGACGCGGCAACCGCCACGTCCACCACGGTGGTGCTCGCCCCCTGCACCGACACGGTCAGCGTGTCGCTGCTGCTGGCAGCGGAATCGCTGGCCGTCAGCATCAGGACGTAGGCCCCCGCGGACGAGAACGTGGCGTTCGTAGCCAGCGCAGCCGCGCTCTGGAACGTCACGGTGCCAGGTCCGCTCACCTTGCTCCACTGCACGGTCACCGCGGCAGGCGGGTTCGGAAGCCCGTCGTCCGCCACGCTGCCGGAAAGGCCCACCGTGTTCAGCGGCAGCAGCACGCTGCGGTCCGGTCCCGCTTCCACGACCGGCGCGAGGTTGGTCGGCCCGCCGCCGACCGCGTATTCCACGTGCAGCACGGGCGCCTGCGTCGCGTTGAGGTCGTACGCGACCGCCACACGCTGCTGGCTTCCGGTCACGATGAGGACCAGCGCGTTGCCGCTGGCCCACCCCGGCCGGCTCACGACCTCCTGAACCAGCGTGGCTATGTTCGATGTCCGCTGCGCGGTGCCCGCCTGCCCCACCACCGTCCACGCAGCCGGCGACCAGGACACCTGCGCCGCGGTCTTGGCCCTCGACGAGATGTTGCTCTTGGCCGTCGTGAACACCGCGGCGTTGTCCGCTGCCTGTGCACGCAAAGTCAGCGTCAGGGCCGTCGACGTGGGCTCGTCCACCGTGAACTGCACGTACGCATTGGTGATGGTTGCGTCCTTGGGAATCGTCAATCCCGCAAACCGGAGCCCGACCGTCTGGTTGCCCGCGGACTTGTAGCTGTCATAGACCAGCTCGAGGTCGCTGCTGTTGAGCGTCACCGTGCCGTTGATTGCCTCCTCCGCATCGCAGTTCGACGCCTTGACCGCCACGTCCAGCGACAGGGGGCCTGCCGGATTCACCACCACGGTCATCGTGTCCGCGGACGAAAGCGCACCGTCGTTTGCCACAAGCTGCAGCACGTACGTCCCGGACACGGAGAAGCTGACGCCCGTGTCAATGGCAAATGCGTTCACGAAGCTCACCGACCCGGGCCCGGAAGCCTTGCTCCAGGTCACCGCCACCTTGCCCGGCACCAGTGGCAGCCCGTCGTCCGTCACCGTTGCATCGATGATCACCGAGGACTCGGGAAGCGTGATGGACTTGTCCGGGCCCGCGTTCACCACCGGCGCCTGGTTGGCCACCACGCCGGGAGTCAGGGTGATGTTGCCCCCGTTGGGAACCGCATGATAGTAGACCACCGTCTCCGCACCCTCCAGTACGGACAGCACCGACTGCACCGAGCCGCCCTGCACCACCGAGATGCCGGACCAGGACGCGGGCACCGTGGAGCGAAGCGTCAGCGGAACGGTGTAGATGGCTGGATCCAGGATGCCCGCAAGGCTCAGCGTGATGGCAGTGGGAGTCTCGGATACCACGGTAAGCGTCGACAGCATCCTCTCCTGCATGTAGCGCACCACGTTGGCCATGGTGTCGACCCACACGTCCCGGACCATCAGCTCGTCGAGGAACTGGGTCAGCAGCAAGCTGGCCGCGCTCGCAGACAGGTCGTGGATGTGCGGCATGAACCAGCCGCCGGTCAGCTCCGCGTCATCCAGGTATCCGCTCAACTTCGCGAAGGTGGTCAGCGACGGGTAGTCGAACGAATAGCTACCCAACGCATAGAAGCTCACGGCCGTATAGTTGCCGGTGACGTCCTCCGGATACAGATTCAAGTACCCCATGGACCACACGTCACGTGCCGCGATGTAATACTCCGACGTGACATCCTCCACGAACGCGTTCTGCTCCCCGAAGGGGTACGCGAGGGTCAGGCACTTCTGCCCCGTGATGTTGAAGTCCACCGCAGCCCGCGACTGGCTCAGCTCCTGCCGCAAGACGGTCTCCGTAAGCTGCGGAAGATGCGCGTGAGTCACCGTGTGGCTGGCTATCTCGTGTCCCTGGACCGCCAGCATCTGCCAGTCCTGCCAGTACCCGGGCCACTCGTTCCAGCCGTCATCGGTCAGCACGAAGAACGTGCCCTTGTACCCCCGGGCGTCGAGCAGCGGCGCCGCCACCGTGACGTGCGTCAAGAGCCCATCGTCAAAAGTCACCGACACCGCGGCCGCATGGTTGTCGTGCCATCGCGTCACGGTGTGCGATGCCCGCGTCACGGCCGGTGCCGCCAGCACAACCACTGCAACGAAACAGGCCACCAGAGAATTCCGCATCGCGTACCCCCAGGGTGTCAGGTCGGAGTCTCGCACGGATCCGGGGAGAATGCAGCCATAGAATCGCACGACCCGTACCCGAGGGATGTGACAGGATGTCGCACGGAGCGGTGTTTTTGCTCGGCCGCACCGCGTCCGGAGTGGCCAGACCGCCCGGAACAGGCCAACCTGCGGGCTCCCGCTACAGGGAGCGGCTGTCGCGCCTCGGCCGCAGGATCAGAACCGTGGCCAAGATCAACAGGAGCACGAAACCAGGAGGAACAGGGGTCTCCTCAGACGCGCTGCACGACGAGGACGAACCCTTCTTGTCGTCTGTTGCAGGCTCGGCTCCTTCCCCGGTCTCGCCTTCGGGCTGGACCGGGGTCGAATCCTCCTGCTGGATGCACGCACCCGCCTGACACACGTCGCCCGCGGCGCAGGTGCCGCACGTTCCACCGCACCCGTCGTCGCCGCACTTGGCCGTTCCACACGACGGAACGCACGGAGTGCTTCCGCCGGTGCAAACGCCTGCCTGGCAGGTCTGCCCGGCCGCGCACGTACCGCAGCTGCCACCGCAGCCGTCATCGCCGCACGCCTTGCCCGCGCAGTTGGGCGTGCAGGCATTCCCGCTGCATTCCTCCGGATACGACTCTGCGCAAACTTGGCACACATCCGTGCAGCAGTCCCCGCTGCCGAAGCACATCTCGTCGCACCAGCAGTTCCCGCCTTCCGGCTTGTCCCCGCACACGCCGCTGCAGGAGCCGGAGAGCGCGGTGCACACACCGAGCTCGCACTTCTCGCCCGCCTTGCACTCGCCGCAGCTTCCGCCGCAGCCGTCGTCGCCGCACGCCGCATTCCCGCAATTCGGCACGCACTGCGCGCAGTTGCCGTCCTGGCAGATCTGGCCTGCCGGACACGCGGGTCCGCACTCGCCGCCACATCCGTCCCAGCCGCACGTCTTGCCCTGGCAGTTCGGCTCGCACGGCTTGCAGTCGTCGCCGTCGAACCCGAACGCATCGCAGTAGAAGTTGGCCTCGCTCTGCTTGCCGTCGTCACAGACGCCGTCCGCGATGTAGGAAGCGGGGGCGCAGTTCCCGTCGCAGTCCTTCACGTCCCCGGCTTCCGGGCAGTCCGAGACAATGCACGCATTCTTGACGCAGACCTGCCCCTCGGGGCACTTCCCGCAGTCCGACCAGCAGCCGTCGCTTCCGCATGCCTTGCCCGCGCAGTCGGGCTTGCAGTTGCACTCCTCCGGGAATTCCGCGATGCAGGTCGTGCAGATGTCGGCGCAGCAGTCTCCGAAACCAAAGCATCCCGCGTCGCACTGGCAGGGGAAGTCGCCGCTGTACTTCCCGCATTTGCCTCCTGAGCAGTCCTGCGCCAAAGCGGCATGGCACCACGCCACCGTCAACACGACGACCAGAGCCAATGTCCCTGCACGCATGCTCCACCTCCGTTGCTCCAGAGCTATCAACCGTTCGGTCGATTGTCAACAGTTATCTGTCCTTGGTCACTGACCGCAATTTGGATAGAATGCGCAGGTCGCGGCCAGCCGGCCGCTGATGGGAGGCGTCATGAAACATGTCCTGCGCTGCGGCGCCATCGCTCTGTCGCTCCTGGCAACGAGCAGCTGGAATGCGGGCTGCTCGAGCGACTCGGGATCCGTTCAGGACAGCCCGGATGTCGCCACGGACCAGGCCGCGGAAGACACGCTCACACCGGACGCCCAGGAGATCCGGGGCGAGACGGAGCCGGACACCGCGGCAGGAGAGGACCTTCCCGTCTTCGAAGTGGACGACACTCCCGGGTGCGGTCCCGAGTTCTGCGCAGCCGGCCCGGACAGCGCTCCGGACCCGAGCACGTGGGGGCCGTTCCCGGTCGGCGTCACCACCATGATGGTTGATTCCGTCGACCACCAGGGCAAGCCGCGCAAGCTCCGCGTGGAGGTCTGGTATCCCACGACGGACGAGTTCAAGGACGGGCCCTTCGAGACCATCGACATCTACGAAGATGCGCCGGAGGAGATGAAGGAGTACCTCGTCAAGTTCAAGGATCTCGTTCCACCCATCGAGACCCGGTCCGTCAGGGATGCGCCTGCCCGGCACGGCGACGCACCCTACCCCATGGTGCTCTTCAGCCACGGAGCCTACGGCGTCCGCTACCAGAGCGTGTTCTTCACCATCTACCTCGCCAGCCACGGGTACGTCGTGGCCGCGCCGGACCACACCAAGAACACGCTCTACGACATCCTCGGCCCCGAGGGGTACAACATGGACGACGTGATCCTGTCCGCGCTCGACCGCCCCTATGACGCGGTGGTGACGCTGACCTCGGTGCTGTCGCGCTCGAAGGATCCAGAGGATTTCCTGTACGGCATGATGAACGAGAAGAAGGTGGGGATGTCCGGGCATTCCTTCGGCGGCTTCCTGAGCCTGCTCATGGCCGTGCTCGATGCCCGCATCAAGGTGGCAGTCCCCATGGCCCCGGCCACCGGCTGGCTCGGTGCGGTGGGGTATCCGCCGGAGAAGATCACCATACCGGTCATGGTCATGTGCGGGCTCGCGGACAAGACGCTCACGCCCGAGCAGGAGATGCTGCCCGTGTGGCCCAAGCTGAACCCGCCAAAGGCGTTCCTCAAGTTCCCGAAGGGCGGGCACTACACGTTCTCCGACATCTGCCAGCTCGACCTGGAGACACTGGCAGAGGAAGCCAACTTCGGCGACGCGGAAGACGCCATCGAGGACGGATGCGGGCCGGAGAACGTCCCGGTGGAGGAGGCCCACCCCATCATCCGCCAGATGGGCATCGGGATCTTCAACTACTACCTCCGTGACAGCCCCGGCTCCATGGAGTACTTCGATGCACAGGCCGCAGAGGCGTTAGGGGACAAGGTCATCTACGACATCGAGATGCAGTAGTCCGCAGGAGAAACCCATGACCGAAGGAGCAGCGCGACCGGCAGTGGGTATCCCATGACAGGCACGTCCGCAAGCTCGGGCTCGGGGTCGGGCCTGCTCAAGGGAATCCGGGTCGTGGAGCTGTCGCAGGGCCTTGCAGCACCCATCCTGGGGACGCTGCTTGCAGATCAGGGCGCCACCGTGGTTCGGATCGTGCCCGCGGACGAGCCCGCGGACGACCCCGTGCTGGACGCGGTGCTCGCCCGCGGCAAGAGGGACCTGCCCCTGCGGCCGGACGACCCTGCGGACAGGGGCGTGGCGGCCCGGCTCATCGCGTGCGCAGACGTGTTCGTTACGGATCTCGGAGCGAGCACGTTGTTTGCCAGGGGCATCGACCTGGAAGCCATCCGACGGGGTCCGAACCCACGGCTCGTCTCGTGCGCCATCCCCGCTTTCCCCGCGGGCGACTCGCGACAGGATCTCCCGGCAGGAGACGCATCCGCGGGCGCGGCCGGATGCCTCTACGAGCGCATGCTCGGCAGTCCAAGGCTGCATGACCTGCCGGTGCCATCCGTGCTGGCCGCGCTGTTCGCAGCCAGCGGCGTGGCCGCTGCGCTCATTGCGCGACACCGTGACGGGGTCGGGCAGCACGTGGAGTCGTCGCTGTATGAGTCCAGCCTGTTTGCGCAGATCCTGCTGGTCTTCATGAAGACCGGCGTGCCCCGCGGCTTCGTGCCGCTCAAGCTGGTGGCGACCCCGTTCATGCGCGCCTGGCGCTGCAAAGACGGACGTTACGCGTACCTGCACATCACCCTGCCTGCCCACAATGCGCAGATGATCGAAACACTGGAAGCCTCGGGCATGGAAGGCCACGCCAGGCGCCTGCGCTCCACCCTGTCGGCCGAAACCGTGCGCGACCCCAGCCAGGTGGGAAGCATCGGGGAGGCCCGGCGCATCATCCGCGTGCTGGAGGAGATCTTCCTGGAGCGCTCCGCGGACGAATGGGAAGCCACGCTCGGCAAGCATCTCTGCTGCATCAAGGTCCGCACCATCGAGGAGTGGCTCGAGGATTCCGTTCGGGCAGGCATGGTCGATGCGGCCGAGGTGGACGACCCCCGGCTGGGGAAGCTCCTCGTGCCCGGCGCAGGCGTGGTCTGTCACGAGCACCCTCCCGCGGTGCGCGACCGATCCGACGTGTCGGACCCCGCTGCCCTGCTGGCCGCCTGGGAGGACGCGGCCCTCTCCCAGAGAACGCCTTCCGGAGCCAGAGCGCAGGCCGCATCGACGGCCGCACCTCTCGCGGGGATTCGCGTCGCGGACCTGTCACGCATCATCGCAGGACCGTGCGCTGCCCGCGTCCTGGCCGAGCTGGGCGCTGACGTGACGTCGTTCCAGGGCACCGGAGCTCTCGACTGGGCCCTCTCGTTCCACCTGCTGTTCAACGCGGGCAAGCGCTCGGTGGCCCTGGACACCGTGACGCCCGAAGGCCGCGCGACACTGTCCGCACTTCTGAACGACTACCGGCCCGACGCGGTCGTCCAGAACTACCGGCACCTCGACGTGGCTCGAACCCTCGGCGTCGGCCCCGAGGATCTCCGGGCACGCTTCCCCGGTCTCGTCTACACCCATCTCAACGCGTACGGCGACCAGGGAGCCTGGCAGGAGCGCCCGGGCTTCGAGCAGGTGGTGCAGGCCGTGTCCGGAATCCAGATGTCGTACGGCGACAACGGCAAACCGAGGCTGATCACGACCCCGGTCATCGACATCGGGTCAGGCCTTGCCGGCGCATTCGCCACCTTGCTCGGCCTGTACCACAAGATGCGAACCGGCCAGGGCGTGTTCGTCACCACGCACCTCACCTGGGTGGCAGTCCTCTTCCAGATCCTCCAGGTAGCGGCCGGCCAGCGCGGGAAGTGTCTGGATGCGGCACGCTCCCGCGGGGTGGATGTCCGTCACGACACCGGCGCAGAGAGGGTGCAGGTGCTCGCCAGGATCCGGGGTGAGCACGCGGTCATCGAGGGGCCGCGTCGCGACGTGGCCGCATGGCTTGCATCGGCCGCGGGCGCCGCTCTTCCCGCGGATCGCAACGTGCTCAAGGCATTTCGCGGCCGGTCCATCCAATGGCTCCGGTCCCGCGTCGCCGCGGCCGGTTTGTCCGATCGCATCGCGGTGGTCCCGCTCCAGAAGGCCCGACGCCTCGTCACGGACCTTGGAGCTCAGGGACACCCGGCCGGCCAGGCGCCGGTGCTGCGGCGGAGGGACTACCCGGGCAGCCCGATTCCGCTCGCGTATCTGCGAGCGCCGCTTGCGCTGGACCGAACACCGCTGTCCGATGCGGCGCCCCCGCCCCTGCGCGGGGGGGACACCGCGGCCTTCCTGGCACGCATCGGCGTCACCGTGCCGCCTGGCACCGGCGTGGCCCCCTACCCTGCGGACAAGCCCTACATCCTCTGGCTGTTCAGCCTCGTGCGCTGGGGCCTGTTCGCGTGGAGGTCGGGCAGCGTGTAGCCCGTGCCCCTCGATCCAGGGCCCCTGCCTAGGGTTGCAGCGCCAAGGATGCGAACTCGCGGACCTCGGGGTCCGGATCGCTGGCCGCGACGTCGGCCAGGATCCGGGCAGAGGCCTCCCCGGGAAGACGGGCAAGCTCCGCAACCGCAAGCATGCGGGTCGGCGCGTCGCCCTCTGCGATGAGCTCTGCCAGGAGGCTCATCTGGTCCGCGGGCGGCAGCGAGCCGAGTTGCTCCCGGGCCTGGTTCTTCAGGCGGAAGTCGTCGCCCGTGAGCGCTGCCTTGATCTGCTCTGGCGTGCCGAGTGCGGCCCGGGGCTCCTCCACGATGGTGCCCGCACACCGCAGCACCACCGAAGCGAGGACCAGCACCGCCAGGATCCGCACCGCCAGCAGAGCTGGGGCCGCAGCAGAAAGCAAGGGTGGAGCGCCGCGAGTCATCGCACCGCTCCTGGCACGGATGGGGCGGGAGGCGCAGGGGGCGCTGGCGCGTCCGTTGCCGCTGGAGCGGCCGAGCCCCCGGCGCCGTCCGTCGCAGCGCTCAGCTCCTCCAGGGACATGGAGGCCAGCATTCGGACGTCCTCGTCCGGGTCACGGGCCGCGGCATCCCGAAGCAGCCCCACGCACTCCGGACAGCCGCCCTGGACACGTGCCAGCACCGCAAGCTCCTGCACCGCCTTCAGGCGGACCGCAGCCTGGTCGCTTCCCATCTGTGCCCTCCAGAGGTCGAGGGGAATGCCCTGCTTCATGTCCTTGGCCTGCTCCGCTGCCTTCATCACGGTCCGCAGGTCTGCGTTGCCGCCCTTGACGAGGTCTCCCAGCTGGTCCTGGGACAGCTTGCGCTCCTCCAGCGTTGTGATGTTGGCCGTGTCGCTGTCTGCCCGCTGTTTGACCAGCAGAAACGCTGTCCCAGCTGCTGCGACGGCAAGCACAACCGCTGACAGAACCAGATTCCTCATCCTTCCCCCCTTGCTGCGGCAACAGTGCCTGTCCAGCCCGTTCTCGGAGACCGGGTCCCACCGCGATGCAGCACCGCGCTGCCTACCAGTACTTGTTCCACTCCCCGGTCCAGATTCTCCTGGCCTCGTCCCTCTCTTCCTTCATCTCTGGAAGCTTGTCCTTGAGCAGCGTGTCGTCCGGGGTGTCGATGATCTTCTTGAGAATCTCCTTGGCCTCGTCCTTCTTGCCGACCGAGAGCAGAAGCTCTGCAAGAAAGCGCACGTTCATGAGGTGCTCGGGCGACATGCGAACGGCCTTTCGCAGGTACTCCTCGGCCAGCTTGTTGTCGCCCCCCGACACCGCGGGCAGCTTGAAGTAGAGCCGGCCCAGGACTCGGTACACGCCGGCCCACTCGTAAGTATCGTCGAGCTTCCTGGCCTTCTCCAGCGCGTCCTTCATGTGGGGCACGAGCCCAAGGCTCTGGAGGACTCCTTTTGCCTCGCCGTACTTGCCGTAGCTGACCGCGAGCCAGAAGTGGCACTGCACGCAGTCGTCCTTTATCTTGACCGCTTCCTGGCAGTAGCGGATGCCGGTCTCGAAGAGCTCCATCTGGCGCTCCCGCTTCGCCTCGTGCGTGCCGAGCCAGTAGAGGGTCATCCCGAGCTTCCAGCGGGCCTCGACGCTGTTGGCATCCACGGCCAGCACCTTCTCATACGCCTGCCGGGCGGCCTCTCCGTTTCCCGCGGTTGCACGGCTGGCGTAGACGCCGTCCGCCTTCTTCATGAGCATGACGGCAAACGTGTCCTTGCCTGCGGCCTGCCCCGCGAGAAGAGCCGCGGTGAGTGCCAGGCACAGCATCGTGGTCTGTCGCAGCATGAGACCTCCTTCTGCCGAATCGTCACCTGCCGCGAATCTATCACAGGCACGGGCCCCGGGTCCACATCGGCGCAGAGGGTTGTAACATACCCGGACACTGCTATAATGAAGCGGCAGTCTTGACGGAGTCGACGATGCCATCATCCGCCCGGAGTCACGCGTCCAGGCTTGCTGCAATGCTGGCTCTGGCTGCCATCGTTGCGGCCGCCCCCGCACCGGCTCGGGCCAACGACTGCTGCATCCCGCACGGTCTGCCCGGGTGCTCGGATCCGATGGTCATGCTGTGCGTCTGCATGTTCGACGAGTGGTGCTGCGCGTTCGGCTGGGACGCCACGTGCGTGCAGGAAGCGGTCATGATGTGCGGCGGCTGCGGCTGCACGGCAAACTGCAACGGCAAGCAGTGCGGTGACGACGGCTGCGGCGGCACCTGCGGCAACTGCGGAATCAACATGTTCTGCCAGAACGGCTGGTGCCAGCAGAACTGCACGCCGAGCTGCAACGGCAAGCAGTGCGGGGACAACGGGTGCGGCGGCACCTGCGGCAACTGCGGCATGAACGCCACGTGCGTGAACGGCCAGTGCGTGGGCAACTGCCAGGGCGGCTGCACCGGCAAGGACTGCGGCGACGACGGCTGCGGCGGCACCTGCGGCAACTGCGGCTTCGAGAAAGTCTGCGTCAACAACAAGTGCGTGGACGAAGGAAGCTGCACCGCCAGCTGCACCGGCAAGGTCTGCGGCGACGACGGCTGCGGCGGCTCCTGCGGCAGCTGCGGCTTCGACCAGAAGTGCGTCAACTTCGTCTGCGTATCGGCCAACTGCAACCCCGCTTGCGCGGGCAAGCAGTGCGGCCCGGACGGCTGCGGCGGAAGCTGCGGCGAGTGCCCGCTGGGAAGCCACTGCACCGACGGCATCTGCAAAGTCGCGTGCACGCCCACCTGCGCCGGCAAGGAATGCGGCGACAACGGGTGCGGCGGCATGTGCGGCGCCTGCGGCGCAGACATGGTCTGCAACAAGGAGTACCTCTGCCTGCCCGAAGACCAGGTCCCGCCCGAAGACCGCTGGGTGCCGGGCGGCAACGATCCACCGGACGCCGGCGGGGGCAACGACGACCTCTCCGCGCTGCCGGATGAGAACGCTCCCTACCAAGCCGATGTCGATGTCGGCGGGACTCGCGACCCCGAGGGCGAGACGCCCACCAAGTGCGGCCTGGGGTACACGCTCCAGTACGGCAAGTGCGTGCCCAACTCGGCAGCCCTGGACGACACCGAGGTCTACGAGACGGGCTGCAGCCTTTCCACGGTCGGAAGCCCGACGGCCCTCGCAGGGGTGCTCGCGCTGCTCCTTGCGGCCGCGGCGGCCCGCAGGCGCTCCGGCCGCCCCGGGATCTAGCCTCCGCCAGAGCCGGGAGCCGTGAAGCTCTGGTAGACCTTCTGCCCCGACGCGTTGAACCGCTGGGCCATGATGTCGGTTCCCTGGGTGCCCGCGGACTGCTCCTGCCACACCACGATGAAGGAGCCGTCTTCGAACACCGCAAGCGAGGGAGCGGTCTGCTCCCCCTCGGTCACGGTGTTCACCTGGATGTCATCCGACTCCGGCATGAAACTACCGGAGAAGCGGCGGCAGTAGATGCCACAGCCGTCGCCATCGCCCCCTTTCCCCATCATCGGGCAGCTCTGCCACGCCACCACGAACCCTCCCCCCGGCGTGGCGGCCACGACCGGCGCGCTGTGAGACCCCTGGCTCGACTCGCTCAGTCCGGACACGGTGGCGATGGCCTGGGAGCTCCACCCCTTGAGGACGCGGCCCCCAATCACTGACGAACCCAGCTCTCCGGAGGAGGTCTGCCACACGATGAAGGAAGTGCCGTCATTCAGTATTGCTGCAGATGGGACACCCTCCTGCGCAAGCACGTCGCCGGCCACCGTGAAGCTGCTCGGGAGAGCGGGCAGGGGCTGCCCGTCTGCAAGGAGATACCGTGCGGCAATGTCCTGTTGCTGGCCCGCATCGACGGAGTCCCACACCACGATGCCGCTGCCCGCCTCCGTCACGGCCACTGCCGGACGCCTCTGCTCACCGTTCGTCACCGTGTTGACCGGCACATCGAGCTTCTCGGCGTCCTTGCACTGCGGGCGGCTCCAGTAGATCTCACACTCCTGGCCGGCGCCTCCAGCAGGATCGCTGCCGGAAACGACCACGAAACAGCCCCCCTCGTACCCCGCGACCGCAGGCGCAAGCCGACTGGGGACCATCTTGAGAAAGGGATGGAGCGCGGACTCCGGCAGGGTATCAACGCTGTAGGTCAACACGAGCGCCCGGATGTCGTAGCTCTTGCTACCCGCAACCGCTTCCTGCCACGCGACCACGGCCTGGGACTTCACGCCGTCCTCGCCTGGCACCGCGGCCACAGCGGGGTTCTCCTGCTTCTTCCCTGAGCCTCCCGGCACGACGAGCTCACCGCTGAAACCGCTCCCCTCCATGGAGAACTTCTGCACCCGGAGCCCCTTCGGGCACCCGCCGCACCCGCTCTCCCAGACCACCAGGAACTCACTGCCCTTCAAAGAAGCTACCGCGGGAGCGGACTGCTCCCCTTCGGTGCCGTCGTTGACGCGCCAGCCAGAGATCTTGCCAGTCGCGCTATCGCACCCGTCCAGCGGATCGTCGTTCCCGTCGTGGCACTCCTTGCACTTCCCCGAATAGCACTGAAGCCCTCCCTGACACGGATCGCACTGGCAGCCGTCGGGGCCCTCGCCGCACTCGAGTCCCACGGCCAGGCAGACGTCCGGGCAGGGGATGCAGTCGCCCGCGGCGCATCCGAAAAGCTCGTTGCAGCTGCAGTCGCTCCAGCAGTTGGAGCAGTCCTCCCCGGCCGCGCAGTCACCATCCCCGCAGGCAGGGCCGCAGACGCACTTGTGCTCCTCGCACGCGCAGTCGGGACCACAACCGCCGCAGTCGCACCCCTCCCATTCGCCACAATGGAAGCCGCTCCACTTGCAGAGGTCAGTGCATTGCTCGCACACGGCCTGGACACACAGGGTCTGGCCCTTGCAGGCGCAGTCCGCACACGTATGACACGTCTCCGTGCCGTTGCACGTGCCGTCGCCGCACGTGGGCCCGGCATCCTCAGCGGTCTCCTCCACGCTGCCGTCCACCACCCCGTCGGGCTGGACCGCGGGATCTGGGGAGGCGTCCCACGCCCGAGCGTCCGCCAGAAGGTCGCCGCCCGTATCGGCCGGTACGGTGACCTCGCCCGGTTGGGCCTCGCCTCCAGCCTCGCCAGGCAGCGCCACGTCCCCCGGCCCGGGCTCGCGGTCCTGCACATCCCCGCCCCGGGGCTTGAAATCGTCGTAGCGGCTGGCACAGGCTACCAGAACACACGCCGACAGCAGCGCCAAGAATCGCATGACCGTGCTCCCCCTTCTCTCCCCAACGAACCCCGAGCTTCGGGGTCCCCTCCACTCTACACCGCGACGTACGGTGCTGTCCATGCGCTGAGCACGGACCCGCCATGGCTACGGCTCCATCAGCTTTACTATTCAGCCCGACGCGCTATACTCCGGTCCGCTATCGGTGGTCCGCATGCAGAAGTACTGCCCAAGGTGCTTTGCTAAGTTCCCCCTCTCGGAGGAGCGGTGTCCTCACGACGGCACCTGGCTCGTCGCGCCCATGGACCGCGACCTCACCGGCCAGGTGCTGGACGAGCGCTATACCGTGCTGGAGCGCATCGGCCGGGGTGGAATGGGAGTCGTCTACAAGGCAGAGCAGCACCTCATCAAGAGAGTCGTGGCGCTCAAGGTCCTCCGCCGCGAGATCGTCCAGGACGAGTCCGCGGTGAAGCGATTCCTGAACGAGGCGCGGGCCATAGCCAGCCTGACCAACAGCCGCACTGTCACGCTCTTCGACTTCGGCGTCACGCGGGACGGGCTCCTGTACTACACGATGGAGCTGCTCAAGGGCAGACCCCTCTCGAAGGTCATCAAGGCGGATGGCCCCTTCGATGTCCGCCGCGCTGCCCGACTGGTTCTCCAGGCTTGCGAGTCGCTGGCCGAGGCCCACCAGAACGGCATCCTGCACCGCGACCTCAAGCCCGAGAACCTGTTCGTCATCCCCAGGGAGGGCAAAGAAGACGTCAAGGTGCTCGATTTCGGCATCGCCAAGCTCGTCGGCGAGAGCAGCGCAGACTCGGTCACCCGCACCGGAATGGTGCTCGGCACCCCGCAGTACCTGAGCCCGGAGCAGGCCCTGGGCAACCCCGCAGTGCCCGCCAGCGACCTCTACTCCCTCGCCGTCGTGCTCTACGAGATGCTCGCAGGCAAGCCGCCATTCTCCGCGGACACCCCGATGAAGACCATCTGGGCCCACCTCAACCTGGACGTCCCCCTCATCCGTGCGCGGAACCCGGAAGTGGTGGTGCCCCGGAGCATCGATACGTTCTTTGCCAGAGCGCTGGACAAGGATCCCGGCCGGCGATTCCAGTCCACGACATCCTTCTCGGACGCGCTGCGAATCGCCATCGACGAACCCGGCCCCGCCCCGGAGACCGTGACCCTGAGCCCAAGTCCCGCTTCCGGACCGGCGCCGGGACAGGGGACCGAGGCATGGGAGGCCGGCCCGCCGCCGCCGCAGATGACCGTGGCCCTCGACCCGGATTCCGGCCCGCCTCGCGCACCGACTCCCATCCCGGACAGGCCGCTCGTGGAGGGCACGCCCTCCGCACCCACCGACAGCACCACGACCAGGCTGTCCGGGATCTCGTCCAAAGACCGCCTCCTCCTCTGGTCCGGAAGCATCCTGGCCGTGGGACTCTTCCTGTTCGCAATCTTCCGGTGGGCCCCCTGGGAATCGGACCCGTTGGAACAGACCCCGACCCCGGAAGTGAAAGCAGCGATCCCGGAGGTCAAGGCACCGGCTCCGGAGGAGAAGGCACCGAATCCGGAGGTACCGGCTCCGGCCCCGGAGGTACCGGCCCCGGAGGTGAAGGCCACGGCCCCGGAGGTACCGG
>Ga0233425_10005981_pt1 | contig 18557 bp, 14 predicted proteins | sample Watercolumn_Towu_2_FD_181712 | JGI IMG/M metagenome (GOLD analysis project Ga0233425, IMG submission 181712) | Freshwater microbial communities from Lake Towuti, South Sulawesi, Indonesia - Watercolumn_Towuti2014_140_MG | ecosystem: Environmental > Aquatic > Freshwater > Lake | place... | reverse complement strand
TTCATGGCCGTCGCTCCGGTGGCTTGGCGCTCGCGCTCGGCGCCGGGAGGGGAACGCTGCCGCTAGGCGCCGGTGCCGCGCTCGGCGGCGTCGCGGGCTTGAGGAGACCTGGCTTCGGCCGTTCCATGGCCTCGGTCCCGCGCACTGGCTCGTCGAAGCCAACGCGGCAGTAGGCGGCGAGGAACTCCCCGGCGACGCAGCTCCCGGTCGTGTCCTTGAAGCACGCGGAGACGACGCCGGGGAGCTGCATGTCTGCACGTACGGCCTCGGTGACGATCAGCGCGTTGGCGTCGCCGGCGCCGAACCAGAACCCGTCCTCGTTGTACTGGTAGTGCACCTCCCACTTGCCGCCGCCGGCAACGGTCACGTTCGCCTTCTCCTCCGCCGAGAGCTTGTCGGCGCCCCAGCGGCGCAGCCACACGCTCGGCGACTTGGGCTCGTCGAGGTCGCCGCAGGGCGTCGGAGATCCGCTGCTGTAGATCTTGATGTCGAGCTTCTCGAAGCCGGTCCGCGTGTCGCGGAAGTAGCGAGCGCTCTTGGCGGTGAACGGCTTGCCGTCGAGCTTTCCGCTGAGCGGCCCGACGTGGATGGTGTCCTCGTTGGTCGGAGCGGGCGGCGGCTCCTTCAGCGGGCCGTTCCTCGGCTGCGGCTCGCAGGCCGAGGCCCAGAGCGCGAACGCCAGGACCAAGAGCCCCCGGACCTGTGAGCGCGTTCGCACGGGGGTGGCAATAGCAACGCTTGTGCCACGGGCGGGCGCGATGAATTCGCGCGACCCCGGCGAGGTTCGCGTGACATTTGCGAGACTGCTCCCGTTGGGCGCAGTCCCTGCGCGAAGTCTCGGCATGGAGGCTCGGATGCCCGCAGGTTTCGCGGCTCGTCCAGCCTCTTCTGCGCCGCCCACGCGCATGGCATACACGTTGCTCGACGAGGCGCGATGGGTGACGACGACCCCCACGAGGGACAGGACCGGCGCGACTTCCTCGGGATGGCGATCTCGGGAACCGCGGCGGCGCTTGGGGTCATGGCGGTCTACCCGGTCGCAAAGTTCCTCACGCCGCGCGACGACGCCGGTCCGCGCAGCGGCACGCTGGGTAAGGTCGATCTCTTCCTGCGCGGCACCGCCAAGACGGTGATGGTGGGCGAGCGGCCCGCGTTGGTCATCCGCCTGGATGACGGCTCTTTCCGCGCCTTCAGCGCCCTGTGCACTCACCTTCAATGCGTGGTCGCCTACGCCCCCGAGCGCAAGCAGATCGAGTGCCCCTGCCATCGCGGGGTCTATTCGCTCGAGGGGCAGAACGTCGCCGGTCCCCCACCCCGCCCTCTCGACGCGTTCACGGTCGACGTGGTGAACGGCATCGTCATGGTGAGCGAGGGTTGAGCCATGGCTTCCGTCGCGCGAAAGTGGCTTGCGGACCGCACGGGTTCGTCGGCGCTGCTCGAGCGGATGCGCGCCCGCCAGATCCAGAAGAACAGCGTCGTCCACTACATCGGCGCGATGCTGGTGTTCCTCTTTTTGCTCGAAGTCGCTAGCGGCATTCTGCTGCTCCTGCCCTACCGCCCGGACCCCGCCCACGCCCACGCCTCCCTCACGGCCATCGTGGGGCGGCTGCCGTACGGGGCGCTGGTGCGCGGCATCCACGCCTGGGCGAGCCACTTCTTCGTGGCCCTGCTGGTCGCACACCTTTCGATCACGCTGCTGCTCCGCCGCTTCAAGGAGCCGAACGAGCTGGTCTGGTGGTCGGGCCTGCTCTTGCTCGCGGTCGGCATCGGGCTCGCGTTCACCGGTTCCATCTTGCCCTGGAGCCAGAACGCCTACCTGCAGGCGCGGGTGTCGAGCGAGATGATCGGTCAGGGACCGCTGTTCGGGCCGTGGCTGAAGCACCTGCTCCGCGGGGGCGAGCACGTGAGCCCCTGGACGCTGAACCACGCCTTCGGCTTCCACACCGGTGTCCTGCCGGCTGCGACCACGATGATCATCGGGATGCACGTGGTCTTCGTGCAGCGGAGAGCCAAGGCCCCCGAGGGTCCCACGATCCCGGCGCATCCGGACTTCACGCTGCGCGTCGCCGCCCTCGCGACGTTCCTCCTGGTCGTGATCGTCTCGCTCGCGACGTTCGCGCCCATCCCCCTCGGCTCGCCGGCGGACCTTCGGGAAGTGATCACGGGCGAGGTGCGTCCGCCCTGGTACTTCCTGTTCCTGCACGAGCTCCTGCGCGCCGCACCGCCGCGCTTGCTCGGGCTCGAGAGCCCGAAGTTCATCCTGGGCGCGCTCTCGGTGGTGGCGGCCTTCGCCTTCGCGCTCCCCTTCATCGACCGTCGCGGCTCGCGCATCACGATGTTCGTGGGCGCGGTGTTCATCGTCCTCGTGGTGCTCCTGACCGGTCATGCGCTGCTTTGAGAAGCTCGTCGCGGCGCTCGCGTGCGCCCTCCTCGTCGGCGTCGCCGCGCCCGCGGCAGCCGCGCCCGGGGACCCGCCGGCGGGAACGGCGCCTGCCGCGAAGAAGGAAGAGGCCGACGCTGGCGCGCCCGAGGCCGAGAAGAAGAAGCGCCCCGAGCGCGACGCCAACACCTGCCTGACCTGCCACCGCACGCTGACCGACAAGAAGCTCCGGGTCGTCGCCGAGGAGTACGAGCACAGCGTCCATCGCGACGAGCGCATCGGCTGCGTCGCGTGTCACAAGGGCAACCCGCTGGATCCGACGGTGCAGTCCCACGACAAGACGGCCGGCTTCGTGGTGCGGCCGACGCACCAGCAGATGTCCGCCATCTGCGGCGGTTGCCACGAGGACCCGACCTTCGTCCGGCGCTTCAACGCCCGGCTCGGCGTCGACCAGCGCAAGCTCTACGACCTGAGCCGCCACGGCAAGATCGCCGGCGCCGGTGATCAGAACTCACCGACGTGCACGAGCTGCCACGGCAGCCACGCCGTTCTGCCGGTCGACTCGCCGAACGCGCTGGCCAACCGCCGCCAGGTCAAGGACCTGTGCGCGAAGTGCCACGCCGACAAGGAGTACATGAAGCCCTACGGCCTGCCGACGGCGCAGACCGAGAAGTGGCAGAAGAGCGTGCACGGAAAGGCCTTCGCCGAAGGTCACGAGAAGGCCCCGACCTGTACGGGCTGCCACAGCCCGCACGCCGGGACCCTGCCCGGCACGGCCACGGTCGCCGCGCTCTGCGACCGCTGCCACCAGGACGAGCGCGATCTGTTCCTGAAGAGCCCGCACTCCCGCGCCTTCCGCAAGCTCGGCCTCGCCGACTGCGTGCCGTGCCACGGCGAGCACGACGTCGGCCGCTCGAGCTGGCTCTCCGGCATGACGCCCGACTCGTCGTGCAGCAAGTGCCACGCCAAGGACGAGAAACCGCGCAAGGTGGCCGAAGAGGTCGCGCGCATCCTCAACGACATCGAGGCCGAGGAGCACGGCGTCTCGGTGGCGGTGACGGAAGCGCGCCGCGAGGGCCTGCTCGTCCCCGATGCTTCGTACGCGCTCGACCGCCTGCGCACCTCGAAGATCCGGCTGATCGCCACGGTCCACACGCTGGACGTCCGCCAGCTCACCGACGACGCGAACCAGGCCAAGTCCGTCGCCAACGAGGCGCGGGACATCATCGGCCGCGCGCGCCGGGACCGCCAGCTCGAGCGGCGCGGCTACTTCGCCGCCATCGGCGCCGCCTCGCTCCTGTTCGTGCTCCTGCTCCTGAAGTCCATCCAGCTCGCACGCCGGAGGCGTCGGAGTGAGCCATGAGCGGGACGGCCAGCCGCGTGAAGTGGCAGGTGTGGGCCGTCGCGCTCGGAGCGCTGGCGGCGCTGCTCGTCGCGCTCGCCGGCTGGTCCGGAGCACGCGCGCAGCGCTCGACTAGCTTCTGCACGCAAGGCTGCCACGTCGACACGCCGGAGAAGCACTACGCCTCGAAGGGCCACGAAAGCGCGAGCTGCCAGGCCTGCCACGCCATCGGCCCGGGCGCGGGGATCCGCCTCGCCACGAACCGCCTGCTGGGCATGAAGGCGCAAGCCAAGCACGGCGCGGTACGCGCCGCGACTTGCTCTTCGTGCCACAACGACAAGAGCGGGGACTGGGTGCGCGCCTCGCACACCGAGGGTCACCGCACCCACCCCACGGGCGTCGCGGCCCTCGACTGTCTGTCGTGCCACCGCGAGAGCAGCCACCGAAAGGTCGACCACGCCAAAGGTTGCCTCGAGTGCCACGGCAACTCGCGCCTGCACGACAAGAACAAGCACGACGAGGGCGGAAAGCCCCAATGCCTCAGCTGCCACAACTTCTCCGTGCCTCGCCCGGACGACCCGACGCGCGCGCCGCTCACCGCCGCACAGTGCGCTCGCTGCCACAGCGAGGGCGCGACGAAGAGCGAGGACGTGGTCCCAGCCAGCGTCATCGTCCCTACGGATTTGCACGGCGGCGTCGACTGCAAGCAGTGCCACCAGCCGCACGACAAGGACGGGCCGGGCGCCACGCGGCCGTGCAAGAGCTGCCACCAGATCCAGATCCTGTCCGGCTCGCCGAACCTGCCCAAGGAGCACGTCGAGTGCACGAGCTGCCACAAACAGCACAAGCCCGTGGCCCAAGCCGGCGCCAACTGCGTGACTTGCCACGAGCAGGCCCGCGCCAAGAACGACGGCGCTGCGTCCACGGCCCTACGCCACGACGAGTGCGCGAGCTGTCACCTGCCGCACACCTGGGCGGCGGCCCCCAACGAGTGCGTGACCTGCCACAAGGACGAGGCGAGCGACGTCGTCAACAAGAGCCCGCTGAAGCACCAGCGCTGCAACAACTGCCACGAGGTGCACGGTGCGCCGCCTTCGGGTGCGACGTGCGGCGGCTGTCACAAGGGCAACGCACAGAAGCAGGCACGCGCGCCCGCCAAGCACCGGGACTGCACGAGCTGCCACCAACCCCACGCGCCCAACGTGCAGGTCCCGGCGACTTGCTCGGAGTGCCACAAGGCCGCGCTTCACCAGATGGTGTCGCTCGGGCCCGGCGGCCACATGAAGGCCAGCTGCACCGGCTGTCACATGACCCACGGCAACCCGCGGGCAGACACCAAGACCTGCTCGGCTTGCCACAAGGAGAAGGTCGCTCAGGCCGGCAAGGCGGGGCCTCAGCCCCACAAGCGCTGCGAGTCCTGCCATGCGGCCCACCGCTTCTCGGTGGACTCGAACAACCCGCCGTGCGCGAAGTGCCACGCCACCATCAACGCGTCGAGCGGCAGCCACGGGGGCAAGTGCGTGAGCTGTCACGCCTCCCACGGCAGCCCCACGGTGCCCCGCGAGAAGTGCCTCGGCTGCCACGAGAAGATCCACTACAAGGCCCCGCCCGGCATCGCGGACCACGCCAAGTGCGGGTCCTGCCATCAGCCGCACCGCGCTGCGAGCGCCGCGGCGACCAAGTGCTCGAGCTGCCACGCGGACAAGAAGAAGATCGCCGAGCTCTGGCCCGCGAGCTCGGCGCACCGCGACGCCTGCGAGAAGTGTCACCAGCCCCACGACGTGCGCGCGGGCGTCTCTTGCGGCGGCTGCCACGAAAAGCAGCAGAGCGCCGCGACCGGCGGGCGCCACCAGTGCAAGCAGTGCCACGCTCCGCACTTGCCGCCCGCGCAAGACACGAAGAGCTGGTGGAACCGCTGCTCGACCTGCCACGCGAAGCAGGTCACCGCGTCCAAGGCCCACGAGAAGTGCCAGAGCTGCCACAAGCCGCACGCCTTCAAACCGCCAGACTGCAAGACGTGTCACTCCGAGGCCGCGGGCAAGGCCGCTCACAAGGAGAAGGAGCACGGCGTGTGCACGAAGTGCCACGACGCGCACGGCGCGACGCTGCCTGGCCGCGCAGAGTGCCTCGCCTGTCACGCCGACAAGACGGCGCATCAGCCGCAGGCGCAGCGCTGCTTCGGCTGCCACCCCTTCAAGTGAGTGGACCGCGCAGATTTCTCGCGCTGATTGGCTCCCGCGGCATGACTTGCGCTAGCGTGTGCGAAAAGGGAACAAAACCCCGCCCTCCGTGGCGGTCTGGTTCTTGCTGAGGTGACGCGCCATGAAGATGGGATACGTGCTGGGTGCTGCGATCGTGGTTGCAGGCGGGGTTGCGCTGTACGGAGGCAGCTCGCGCTCGACCGCGCCGCAGGCCGAGCCGCCCGCGCCGCTGCCCGCCGCTGCAGTGCCGGCAGCGAACCCCGCCGAGCAGCCGAGCGGTGGCGGACAGGTCGTGGAAGGGCAAGTGCTCGAGACGATGGACGCGGCCGGGTACACCTACGTGCGCGTGGGCGCGCAGGGCAGCGAGGGACAGTGGGCCGCCGTCTCGGCCACTCAGCTCAAGGTGGGGGACAAGGTCCGCATCCGCTCCGACGCGGTGATGCAGGACTTCGAGAGCAAGACCTTGAAGCGCAAGTTCGCCGTCATCCACTTCGGCTCGCTCGACACCGGCAGCGCTCCGGCCGCGGGCGGCGCTGCGATGCCGCCCGGCCACCCCGGCCCCGGCGCCTCTGCCGCGGGCGGCGCCATGCCCCCCGGCCACGCGAACGCCGCCGCGCCAGCTGCCGAAGCTCCCATCGAGATCGGCAAGATCGAGAAGGCGAGCGGCCCCGACGGCCGCACCGTCGCCGAGATCTTCGCGCAGAAGTCCACGCTCGCGGGCAAGAAGGTCCGCGTACGCGGCGTCGTGGTCAAGGCCACGAACGGCATCATGGGGAAGAACTTCCTCCACCTGCGCGACGGCAGCGGCAGCGATCAGGCGAAGGACAACGACCTCACCGTCACCACCGCCGAGGAGCTCGCGAAGGGCGCGAAGGTGCTGCTGCAGGGCACGCTGGTCTTGGACAAGGATCTCGGCGCTGGCTACAAGTACGACGCCATCCTCGAAGACGCGGCGAGCGTGAAGTAGCGAGCCCTACGGCCACGAGAAAGTCGCCACGCCGTCCACGTGCGTGTCCGGCCCCTTGAACTTGAACGACGAGTCGATGTTCTTGTGGCACATCTGGCAGTCGCTCAGCGTGGTGTGCGGGAACGGCGGGGGCAGCGCGTGACAGCCACCGCACGGCGCCTGGCTGCCATCGACCTGCGTCCACTTCGGCTTGGTCAGCGACCCGCCCGAGGGCTTGCCGCCGGGGAACGCGTCGCCGTGGCAGTAGCTCTTCTCGCAAGTGCCCGCGGTCGTGTACACGGGCGCCGCGCCGCCGGTCGTGGCGACGCCACCGAAGGTGAGCTCCGCGGGGCCTGCGGTGTCGGTGTGGCCCTTCGCGTCCCACGTGGCGGGGACGACGTGGCACTCGCCGCAGCCGACCTTGCGAGCGAGCCCACTGCCGAGCAGGTGCTTCTGGTGCGCGCCCACGCCCGGTGACGTCGTCGCGGTGTTGCCGGCGAGGTCCGAGGGCGGCGCCGGGTTGGTCGTGCTGCCGTGACAGCCGTCACAGCCCTGCGGGACGACGACGTCGACCACGCCGTCGACGTGCTTCGAGCGGTCCTTGATGGTCTTGTCGTCGTCGTTGACCACCGCGCCGTGGCAGCGCGAGCAGTCGGTCATCTGCGGGTGTGGCGCCGGCGGCGGCGTCTGGTGGCAGCCCGTGCAGGGCAGGCGCCCGGCGTCGCTCGTCCACTCCGGCGAGGGCGCCGGCTTCGACGGCGAGTGGCACCAGGCGTCGGCGCAGCGCTTGGCCTTGCGATCCCAGATCGGCGTGCGGTTGTCGGACTGGGCGACACCGACGAGCGCAACCTCCGCGGGGAGCGCGCTGTCGGTGTGCCCCGGGTCCTCGACCTTGGCCGGGACGGCGTGGCACTCGCTGCAGGCGAGCGCGCGGCTGACGTCACCGCCGCCCAGGTGAACGCGGTGCGCGCCGACGCCGAGCGCGGTGACCAGCGTGTTGCCGGACAGATCCTTCGGCGGCGCGGCGACCCCGCCGCTGCCGTGGCAGGAGTCGCAGTCCTTCGCCCCGCCTTCGACCTTGCCGTTGACGTGGAGCGCCGGGTCCTTGAACACCCGGTTCTCGTCGATCACCTCGGCGTGGCAGACGTGGCACGCTTCGTTCTGCGGGTGCGGCGGCGCCGGCGGCACGCCGTGGCAGGTCCCGCAGGCGGCGTCCGAGGCGCGCGGCGCGGTCCAGGTCGCGTCCGAGCCGCGGTGGCAGTAGGTGTCGCTGCAGCGGAACTTCGCGCCGGCGTCTTCTTCGATGTGCCACTTCGGCGAGCGGTCGCCGGTCTTCGCCAGCGTTCCGAATACGACCTCCGCGGGCAGCGCGTCGTCGGCGTGACCCTCGTCGCCGGTCGCCTTCGGGACGATGTGGCACTCGCTGCACTCGACCGCGGCGTGCGTCGCGCTCGCGGTCAGGTGGTTCTGGTGCGCACCGACGCCGCGGTAGGCCGGGTCGGTGTTGCCCAGCGTGTCGGTCGGGGGTGCTGCACCTCGCGTGGGATCCCCGTGACAGGCGGTGCAGGCCTTCTCGTTCTTGGTGCTCGCCAGCGGCTCGCGCTGCTCCTGGCAGCCCGGCACGAGCGCCGCCGCCACGGCCGCGGCGACGGCGAGGACGAGGGTCAGAGGGCCAAGGCGATCAGTTGACATGGCAGTACTTGCACATTGCCGCGGACTCGGAGCGCGAGCTCTTCCAGCCCTTGGGGTGCGGGTTCCCCCCGTAGGCGCCGACCTTGTGGCAGCGGATGCAGTTGGTGGCGGGGCCCTGCTCGTGGCAGCCCGCGCAGGTCAGGATGTCGCGGCGCGCGTCGCGACCGTGGCCGCTGGGCGCGTCGGAGCTGCCGCCGATCCAGCCCACCGGGTGCGGGTTCCGGCCGTCGATGCGGCCGCCGCTCACGCCGCGCTCCATGTGACAACTGTCGCAGAACGACGGCTGATGGCAACGCGCGCAGCGGGCGGGCTGGGAGCGCACCTCGATGGCGTGGCGCGACACGAAGTCCCCGCGGTGCACCAGGTTGCGCTCGATGGCCTCGGGGCGCCGCTTCTCGATGGAGAGGTCCTGGGTCACGTCGTGGCAGTCGTCGCACTGGGCCTGGACGTGGCACTGCTGGCAGAGCTTCTTCTGCTGGGTCGCCGCCTGGCCATGCCCGCGCTGGAAGGTGGCGTCGTGGCGGACGAAGGTCTCGGGCATCAGCCGCTCGAGGTCCTTGCGCACGTGGCAGGGCCCGCACTCGGCCTTGTCCCACTGCTTTTGGTGCTCGTGGCACTCGAAGCAGCGCGCCATGGGCGGGAACAGCGTGGCGTCAGGCTCGGCCGCGCCGGCGTGGCAGGGGATGCACTGCCCCTTCACCTCGGCCATGGCCAGGTGCTTCTTGTGATCGAAGCGGATGGTGTAGGCGAGCGGCGCCGGCTGGTTCGCCGGCGGGCGCACGGCGAGCAGGCGCGCGTCCCCCGACTGGTGACACTGGCGACACAGCTGCTTCTGCGGAAACGCCTGCTTGTTGTCGTGCGCCAGCCGGTGGCAGGTGTTGCAGCTCAGGCAGTCGGGCAGCCCCGGGCCACCGCAGGCGACGCCGGAGAGGTGCTGCGCGTGCGGAAAGCGCACGGGCAGGCGGTCGCCGCACGCGGCGACGAGCGCCACCAGAACGGCCACTACGAGCCAGAGCGACGACGAGCGGAGGGCGCTCACAGCGTGCCTCCGGCGACGTAGCGTACGCGGAGCTGGGTCTGCAGGTCCGAAGCAGCGTGGGGCGTTTGGGCGAAAGACGTGCCCCAGAGCAGCGAGAGCTGGCGCAGCGCTCTCCACTCGAGCGTGCCCGCGTAGACCCTCGAGGTGTCGTAGCCGCGGATGGGGTCGTCGTAGAAGTAGTGGTAGGCGTCGACGCTGGCGTCGACCACGGGCGTGATGCGCTGGCGCAAGGCGTTGCGCATCGCTCGGTAGCCGGTCTCCTGGGCGGTGACGCGGGAGATCGTGGTCAGGATCACGGTGCGATCGGTCTGCCCCGGCGTGATGCGCGCCGTGACCTCACCGCGCTGGCCCAGCTCGTCGTCGGAGTAGAGCTGCACGAAGCCGGCGCCGCTCAAGGTCAGGTGCCGCCAGATGCGGTAGCGCACGCTGCCGCCCGCCTCGTCGTAGGCGTCCGTCGAGAACACGCTGAGCACGCTCTGACGCGAGAGGAACAGCGCGGGCTCGGCGTGCAACGCCTCGACCTCCAGGTCGAGCACACGGAAGGGGGAGTACTGTGCGAAGCCGCGCGCGTCGGCGATGCGGGTCGAGTCGAGGTCCATCACGCCGGCGCCGCCGAGGCTCAGCTTCCGGGTGAGGTCCGCGCGCAGATCCAGGCCCAGGTTGCGGTGCGCGAGCTCGCCGCGCTCGCGCTCCTCGTGGGCCGAGATGCCCGCGTCGAAGCGCGACGAGTCGTAGTAGAGCCGGCCGCCCGCGACCCAGTGCTCCGCGCGCTCGGGCTCGGGCAGCGCCGACGGGTCACGCCACAAGCTCTCCACCGGCGAGCCGAGCTGGTGATAACCGGGCCGCGCCGCCCAGCGCGGCAACACGGTGAGCCCACCGTACGCCTCGAGACCGAGCCCGAACGGCAGTGTGCCCCCCGCGGACAGGCCGTCGAAGCGGGAGTAGCGCGCGGCGCCGCCCGCGACGCTCTGACGACCGAGGCGCAGCCACGCGGGGCCGCTGCGATAGCGCACGAACGCGTTCCGCACGTCGCCGTCCATGCGGCGGTTCGCCCCGGCCTCGCCGAACGTGGCGCTGCCCCAGACGTCGAGCTCCACGTCGAGGCTCCGCTTCTGCCACGGCGCGTCGAGATCGTTGGCGGAGACCGAGACGTACTCCACGATGGGCGCCGCCAGCTCCTCCGAAATCGTCGCTCCGTAGGGTCCCGGAAGCAGGGCGCGCTGATAGAGCCGGAAGTGGGTCTCGCTGCGCACGAGCACTTCGGCCCCGTCGTCGCTCGCGTCATGGGGCTCGGCCGCGGCGGGGGCGGAAAGCGACAGGCCGGCGGCGAGCAAGCTGCTCCCCAAGAGCCGGCGTGTCTCCATCGGGTCTATCGTCCGACAGGTCGCCCGGGATTTGGAATGAAAGAATTGCGCAACCAGCGCATTTTCCGCCGTCAGCGCGCGATGACCACGTAGGTGCCGGCCCCGTGGCGACCGCCGGGACCCGAGCCGCCCCAGCCCGCGGGGACCACGGGCGAGGTCCAGTCGAACAGCCACTTCCCGTCGAGGGGCGAGACGTTCACGCAGCCCGCGCTCATCGGCTCGCCGAAGTCCTCGTGCCAGTACGCGGTGTGGAGGGCGAAGGGCGCGTTGAAGTACTGCGTGTAAGGGACGTCGGCGATCCAGAACTTGCGGTTCTCGCCGTACTCCGGGCTCATGGTGGTGGCGCGATGCTTGAAGGTGATGCGGTACACGCCGAGGGGCGTGGTGCTCATCTTCACCGGGTCTTTGCCCTTGACCGGGACGCCACCAGCTCCTGGGGAAGCGAGCGTGACGAAGACCGCCTTCGTGTCCTCGTAGGCCACCAGCGTGCCTTGCGTGATGCTGTGCAGGATCCACTTCGAGCCCGGCGCTACGCCGACCGGCAGCTTGTCGCGGGGACGGAGCACGGTGGCGTCGTCCTCGCGTACCCAGACCGTGTCGGCTCCGCTCTTCTCGCGCGTCGCCAGGAAGCGCCTGCCGTCCGCCTCCACGGCTAGCGTCGCGTCGTCGAGGCCGACCCAGGCCCGCGCGGCAAAGCTCGCACCGGTGGGCTCGAAGCGCTCGCCGGCGCGGCGGTACTTCGGCCGGGGCTTGGCGCGGAAGAAGGCGAGGGGCAGTGCCGTGTCCTTCCCGAGCTCCACACCGCGGAAGCTGCTGACGCGGAAGGGGCGCACGCGATCCGCGGGCACGACGGTGCCATCGGCGCTCAGGACGTAGGTGCGCCCTTCGTGGTCGAAGGAGCTCGTGTACGCGAGCATGGAGCCGTGGGGGATCTGCCGGCGCAGCGCCTCGAGCGGACGCTCCTCCCCCGCGCCGCCACCGCCGGCGAGGAACCAGGGCAGCGCGGAGCTCGGACCGATGCCGCGGGTCTCCGCCAAGCGCTCGTGCCCCCGGTTGCCCCATGACTGCGGCTTGTAGCTGCCTGCCTTCCCGAACAGGCTCTCTTCGCGCTGCGCCTCGCTACGCGTGGGCAAGCGCCGGTACATCGGCGCGCCGTTCGAGAGCGCGAAGTCGAAGGGCATGAGCCCGTCGCGCGGCGCCGCCGCCGCCATGGACCGCACCCAGCGTGCGTCGCCATCGACGCTCGCGGTGCGATCCTGACAGACCCAGCCGTAGGGCTCGACCGGGTAGTAGAGGCCGCTGCAGCCGGCCGCCTTCACCGCCGCCTCCGCGCGCAGCGGCAGCGACTGCCCGAGACGCACGTAGCCGAGCGCGTTCTTGGTCCGCTTCGGCTCCGAGTACACCCAGGTCGTCTGCCCGCGGCTCCAGATGCGCGCCGGCGCTTTGGGGGGCGCTGCCGCCGGGACGTCTGCGAGCGCGCGTACGGAGAGCGCGAGCACGACGACGGCGGGAGCGGCGCGGGCCATCGACCTCATCGTGTCCGAGGTCTCCCGGCTTGAAAAGCCCGATCCCGCCCGGGCCTTGGCTGACCGAGCCGGCGTGGCCACGAGCAGGCCGCCAGAGTAGAGTCGCCCGCGCATGGCGTCCCGCAAGAAGAAGCTCGACGAGGCACCGGCACCCGCCCCGGAGCGCGTGCTCTCGGCGAGCGCCGCCCCGGAGGACGAGCGCTTCGATCGGCTGTTTCGGCCCACTTCGCTCGACGAGTTCATCGGCCAGGAGAAGCACAAGCAGAACCTGCAAGTCTTCGTCGAAGCGGCGCGGCGACGCAAAGAGCCGCTCGATCACATCCTGCTCTGCGGGCCGCCCGGACTCGGGAAGACGACGCTGGCTCACATCCTCGCCAAGGAGATGGGCGCGCAGCTCCAGGTCTCGAGCGGGCCCGCCATGGAGAGCAAGACCGTGCTGATGGGGCTCTTGACCAAGCTCGGTCGAGCGGACGTGTTCTTCATCGACGAGATCCACCGGCTGGGCGCCGTGGTCGAGGAGGCGCTGTACCCGGCGATCGAGGACTTCCACATGGACTTCGTGAGCGGCGAGGGCGTGTATGCGGACAGCATCCCCATCGACCTGCCGCCCTTCACCCTGGTCGGTGCGACCACGCGCACGGGGCTCCTGACCAAGCCGCTCCAGGAGCGGTTCGGCGTGACGCTGCGACTGGACTTCTACCCGGTCTCCGATCTCGAGCGCATCATCCTGCGCAGCGCCCGCCTGCTCGGCGTGCCGTGCAACGAGAGCGGCGCCCGCGCGCTCGCGCAGCGCTCGCGGGGCACGCCCCGCGTCGCGAACCGGCTGCTCCGGCGCGCGCGGGACTTCGCCGAGGTCGAGGGAGGCGGCATGATCGACGACGCGATCGTGCGCGTGACCTGCGAGCGACTGGAGGTCGACGACGCCGGGCTCGACGAGATGGACCGCCGCCTGCTCGGCGTGCTCATCGAGCACTACGAGGGGGGCCCAGTGGGCGTCGAGACCATCGCCGCGGCGTTGGCCGAGCCCCGCGACACCGTCGAAGACGTGTACGAGCCCTACCTCCTGCAGCAGGGTTTCCTCGGACGCACGCCGCGCGGGCGCATCGCGACCAAGAAAGCCTACGAGCACCTGGGCCGTTCCCTCGTCGAGGTGCAGACGCAAGGGAAGCTGTTCTGAACGACGCTTGCCGCCTCGGGCGCCTTGCCGCATCCTAAGGGGATGCGGCGGATCGTCCTCGCTCTCTCGAGCGTGCTCGGAGTGGCTTGCAGCAACGTGCTCGGCTACGACGAGATCCAGTTCCAGGGAGCGGACGGCGGCGCGGGGATGAGCGGTGCAGGAGGCGGCCCGAGCGGTGGCGCGGCAGGGGCCCCGCTGGGCGGCGCCGCGGGCTCCGCGAGCGGCGGTGCCGCGGGCTCCGCGAGCGGAGGCACCGGGGGCTCGACCAGCGGGGGCGGCGGCGGCTCGGGCGGCGGCGGCGCGACCCCCGGTGGCGGCGGCACACCGAGCGGCGGAGGCACGACCTCGGGCGGTGGCAGCGGTGGCACCCCGAGCGGCGGAGGGGGCCCGAGCGGCGGAGGCACCGGCGGCGGCGGGACCGGCGTCTGTGCGCGCTGGAAGGCCGATCGCGCCGACATGAGCGAGGGCACCTGGAGCGGCAGTGTCCAGAGCTGCACCGCCGGGGACGTGAGCGCGGCCGGCCGCGCCAACGCGCTCAAGCTGGTCAACCTGTACCGGTTCATCGCCGGTCTGCCGGAAGTGACCAACAGCTCGAGCATGGACCAGCAAGCGCAAGAGTGCGCGCTGATGATGCACGCCAACGGGCAGCTGTCGCACACGCCACCGTCGAGCTGGAAGTGCTACACGGCCACGGGCGCGGGCTCGGCGGGGAAGAGCAACATCGCGACCTCGCCCGGCGTCGACGCCGTGGACCTGTACATGGCGGACCCTGGCAACTCGACCACGATCGGTCACCGGCGCTGGATCCTCTCCAACTCGCTCGGCCCCATCGGCCTGGGGACGACCAGCGCGTACTCCTGCTTGCAAGTGATCGGCGGCAGCGGCGCGGCGGGCAAGCAGTACGTGGCCTTCCCGCCCGGCGGCGAGGTGCCCCTCCAGATGTTCACCGCTGCCTACGCGTCCCTCGACAACACGGGGTGGACCATCCAGAGCGACAGCATCACCTTGAGCGGCGCTCAGGTCACGGTGACCGACGCTGGCGCGGCCAAGCCCGTGACGGTCACGCAGCTCCAGGGCGGGTACGGGAGCAAGTTCGCGCTCCGGTTCAACCCCCAGGGCTGGACCACCCAGGCCGGCCACACCTACTCGGTCAGCGTCAGCGGCACGAGCCCGCCCATCAGCTACGACGTCAAGGTCGTGAGCTGCAACTGACCCCACGAAAGCCGACGGATATCGGCGGGTTCAGGCGGCGCGCTCGGGCCGAGATCCGCTGGCTTGCCCGGCCAAGCCCGGGCTGGGATAATTCGACCTGTCTCTGGCACTTCGGCTAACGGCTCGAAACCGAGGGGTTTTTCGTCACGAGCACGCAGAGCAAAGCACTCGGCAAGTATCGGCTCATCGCCCGACTCGGTCAGGGCGGTATGGCCGAGGTGTTCCTTGCGGCGGTCGCGGGACCCGCCGGGTTCAACAAGCTCTTGGTCGTCAAGCTGATGAAGCCGGAGCTGCTCGAGGAGCCCGAGCACAAGGCGATGTTCCTCGACGAGGGCAAGATCGCCGCCCGGCTGAACCACCCCAACATCGTCCAGACCCACGAGGTGCAGATCGAGGGCGAACAGTACTTCATGGCCATGGAGTACCTCGACGGGCAGCCGCTCCACCGCATCCTCCGGCGCGCCCACAAGACCCAGACCTACCTGCCTTTGCACTGGCACTTGCACTTCCTGTGCGAGGTGCTGGCCGGCTTGGAGTACGCCCACACGCTGGCGGACTACGACGGGCGGCCGCTCAAGCTCGTGCACCGTGACGTCACGCCTCACAACGTGTTCGTGACCTACACTGGCCAGGTCAAGCTCTGCGACTTCGGCATCGCCAAGAGCTTGGTGTCGTCGGTCGAGACTCGGGCCGGCATCCTGCGCGGCAAGGTCGCCTACATGGCGCCGGAGCAAGTGCTGGGCGCGAAGCTCGACCATCGGGCCGATCTTTTCTCGGTGGGCGTGATGCTCTGGGAAGCGGTCGCCGGCGCGCGCATTTGGGACGGCTACGCAGAGATCCAGATCATGCAGGCGCTGAGCCAGGGCGAAATTCCGCGCCTGCGCGACGTCGACCCCAAGGTCGACCCCGAGCTCGAGGCCATAGCCGCCCGCGCCCTCGCGGTGCGACCGGAAGAGCGCTACTCGTCGGCTCAGGAGTTCCGCCGCGCGGTCGAGGGCTTCCTGTTCAGCCACACGGCGCGCGTCGATCCCCACGCGCTCGGCGACTGGGTCGGCAAGCAGTTCGAGAAGGAGCGCGCCGGCCTGCAGCAAGTGATCCAGGAGCAGCTCACCGGGCCACACCAAGCGCCGACCGCCCTCGATTCCCTACCGCCGGTCGGGGCGCAGAGCGCGGGCTCGAGCCCCTCACACTCGGCCCGGGGCCAGTACTTCGGCTCCGTGCCCTCGGCACCCGGCACCTCCGGCGGCAACATGCAGCTCGGCGGCAGCCGGACCATCCCATCCGTGGAGGTCCAGGCCCCGCGGCAGCGCCGGACCTTCGCCGCCGCCATCGGCGTCGCAGCAGCGCTGTTCGTGTTCCTGGTCATCGCCGCGACCGTGCTGGTCGTGCGGACCGCGCGGTCGCCGGAAGCCCAGGTCTCCGACGTGGAACCGGTGAAAGCCCCCGGCGGTGGCGACACTTCGACTCCGACCGCACAGGGTTCCGCGACCGCCGTCACCGAGGTACGCATCCGCATCAGCGTCGTGCCCGCGACCGCGAAGCTCAGCGTCGACGGCAAAGAGATCAAGGATCGGCCCTACGTGGTCGCGCTGCCGGCAACCGCGACTGATCACGCGGTGCGCGTCGAGGCCCCCGGCCACGAGACGGAGAACCGAATCGTCAAGTTCGATCGGAGCCAGGAGCTCACCATCGAGCTCAAGAAGAGCCCGGGCACCGGGGCGAAGGGACCGTTCGTCGCGCCGCGGGCGCCCGACGAGCCCGAGATCAAGATCAAGAAGAAGCCGCCCACCACGCAGCTCGATCCGGACGACCCATGGAAGTGATGCGTCGACTGGCGCGCTGGCTCTCGCTCCTCACCGCCTGCGCGCTGCTGCTCTCGTCGACGCCGGCGAGCGCCGAGCCAGCCGCGAAGGCCGAGGAGCAAGCCGAGGCGCGCACCCGATACAAGAAGGGACTCGAGCTCTACGAGGAAGGCGCGTTCGAGGCAGCGCTCACCGAGCTGCAACGCGCCTACGACCTCGCCCCTTCGTACAAGATCCTCTACAACATCGCGCTCGTCCACCTGCAGCTCAACGACCACGCGGGCGCTCTGCGCAGCTTCAAGAAGTACCTCGACGACGGCGGCAAGAAGATCGACCAGAAGCGCCGAGGCGAGGTCGAGAAGGAGCTCGCCAAGCTCCAGTCCCGCGTCGCGAGCCTCGAGCTCAAAGTGAACGTGGACGGCGCCGAGGTCAGCATCGACGACCTGGACGTCGGCGAGACGCCCCTCGACGCGGCGCTCGTGGTGAACGCCGGGAAGCGCAAGCTCACGGTGCAGAAGGCCGGCTACGGGACCGTGACCAAGGTCATCGTGGTCGCTGGCGGCGACAAGAAGCAGCTCTCCCTCGAGCTCAAGGCCGGCGCGAGCTCGACGCCGCCGGCGAAGGGAGCCGGGACCGCTCGACCGAGCAAGCCCGACAAGCCGGAGTCGCCGGCGGGGCCGAAGCGCAAGGTGCCCTGGCTGTGGTGGGGTGTGACGGGCGGGCTCGCCGCGGGCACGGCGGTCGCCGGCGTGCTGACGCTGTCCGCCCAGAAGGACCTGGACGACAAGAAGAAGCACCCCTCCGGCAAGGACACGCTGGACGACGCCGCGCAGAAGACGCGCACCCTGGCCGTCGTCACCGACGTGCTGCTGGTCGGAACCGTGGCCGCCGGTGGCTACGCGACCTACCTGACGTTCTTCAAGCAGCCCGAAGACCCGAGCAGAGACAAGTCCGCGCGCCTGAGCGTCGGGGTGGGCCCCGGCAGCGTGAGCGTCGCGGGCCGGTTCTGAGGGCAAGGCGCCAGCTCGACCGATTGCTCGGGACGCGCCGCTCGGCCGGAGGCCGAGCCTCGGGATCACGCGGGCGGTCTCGCCACGGTCCGATCGCGATCCGCAACTCGGAGCGGAGTGCGAGAAACCGGCCGGGACCGGCGGCGGCTGTCTCGACAGTGCGGGAGCGTCGGCTGGCGTTCGCTAATCGTCGGCCGAGTGAGAATCCCTAATTGCAGTTCGTGCGTGAGCCTTCGACCTTGTTCGAGATCGAGTTGTAGAACTGCCCGCTGGAGGCGAACTTGCTGGCCGCGTTGATGCACCACACGTCGACGTCCGCGGGTGCTTCGCCCTTCTGCACGTCGAAGTCGAGGGGCCCGGACACGCCGTCGTAGTTGATGACCCCGTCCTGCGCGAGCAACGCGCCGAACGCGGTGTTGACCTGGTTGGGCCCCGCTGGGATCAGCGCCCCGCCGACCGTGCGCGCGAGGCCCTGGTTCATCGACGCGCCGCTCGGCGCCTGCTCGCTGGTCGCGACCAGCGCGAAGGCCCCGAGGTACATCGCGTCGTAGGCGTGCTCCGCGTAGGTGCCCGGGTCCTGATTGGCGTAGAATGCCTTGAAGCGGCTCTTGAACGCCTGGTACTGCGCCGTGGCACGCCCCGGCGCCGTTCCGAAGACGCGCGGGCGGAGCGCGCTCGAGGCGGCCGTCGAGTCGAGGAGCTGCTGGATCTTCCCGCCGTCGCTGAAGACGTAGTAGCGCTTCACCGCGTTCGCGTCGTCCTTGAGCACGCTGAAGAGCTCGGTGACCGTCTCGGTGGTGCCCACGAAGAGCACGATGTGGGGGGCCTGCTTTTTCACCGCGTCCAGCGTCGCCGTGTAGTCGGTC
>Ga0233425_10005980_pt1 | contig 18564 bp, 18 predicted proteins | sample Watercolumn_Towu_2_FD_181712 | JGI IMG/M metagenome (GOLD analysis project Ga0233425, IMG submission 181712) | Freshwater microbial communities from Lake Towuti, South Sulawesi, Indonesia - Watercolumn_Towuti2014_140_MG | ecosystem: Environmental > Aquatic > Freshwater > Lake | place... | reverse complement strand
ATCTACACTCCGCCTGGCCTGCACCTGCCGGAGGGTGTGGCTCGGTCCGCGCGCTTCTGCAAGCGAGCCGGTAGGACGCCGCGTAGAGCGGAGTCATGAGGGCATAGAAGACCCATAGGGGCAACATGTGGGTCACGTCCGTGAGGCCTGCGTCCACTGCCAAGACCGACGAGACGCCCAGCCCAACGAGGACCGGGACCAGAGCGAGCAGCAGCACCGCCCGTCGGGCGACGGGCTCGAAGCTCCCCCACGCCAAGAGCGCCGCCCAGCCGAGCATCAGTGACGCCGCCACGCCAGCTACCTACAGGTACGCGCTGCTTCCGGGCGAGGTCGGCAGGCCCAGCATCGCCGCCGCAACGCGAGGGACCAGGAGGGGGATTGCCGCCAGTCCGTCGGCAACCGCCCCGATCCAGAAGCAGGCGACGATGAAAGGGCGCCTTCGGCGCGCGCGGAAGAGCGAAGACGGCTGTGGTTGCCGCGGCGACGTAGCGGCCTTGAGGAGCGGGTCATCCATGGCTTCGTGACCTTAACATCCTCGAGGATGTAGTAGGCGCTGATCCGGCAGCGTTCGGCACTCAGGCCGGCAACAAGCTCCGGGCCGAGGCCCAGAGGCCGTCATGTGGGCGGCCGGACTACTCGTACGCAAGCGCCCCTCGCGTCGGCACCGACACGGCTCGTTGCGCCGGGATCTGGCTGGCTAACCAGCCGAAGGCCAGTGTCACGATCAGGGAGACCACGAAGCCGGTCCGGCTGAACGAGAAGCCCAGCGCCACCTCCAGCATCAGCTTGCCGAAGAACCGAGAGGCGACGATGCTGAGCGGCCACGACAGCAGCAGCCCAGTCGCCGCGGCGGCCACGCTCACCACCATGCCTTCCGCGACAAAGAGGTTGTAGATCATCTTCGGCGTGGCCCCGATCGCCCTCAGCACGCCGATCTCGCGGGTCCGCTCCATCGTGTTGATCCCCGTGGCCGACGCCATGCCGATGGCGCTGACCACCAGCACCAGCAGCGAGAGGAACACGATGCTGACGAGCACGATCTTCAGGTGGTCGTAGATGATCTGCACTCGCTCCGCCTGCATCAGCACATAGAGCACTGAGAGGTCGGTCGGCTCGATGGCCCTCTCGATGTCGCGCTTGAGAGCGAGCACCTGGCCGAAGCTCCGATCCTTGGCGACGAACATGAGGCTGTTCACGTGGTGCTCGGGGTTCGCGAGAGCGTCGTACTGCTCGATGGCCATGTAGATCTTCGGCTTCTCCAGCTCCTCAACGACCCCGACCACTTTGGCCCTTAGCGGCTTCCCCCGGACGCGGAGCGTCTGGTAGCTGCCGAGGGCCGGATCGCCGTAGAGATCAGCCGCCTCCTGGTTGAGCACGATCTCGGGCGCGGTCGGGCCGCTCAGCCAACGCCCCCGGATGGACCGGAAGGCGACGAGATCGCTGTCGAAGGGGAGGGCGACTACCCCCACGCCGTCGTCCGCGGAGACAACCATGGACTGCAGGCCGCCGCGGCCGCCGTTCCAGACCTCGATTCGGGCGACGTTGGCAAGGCCGGCGAAGGGCTTCAGCGCCTGGTCCCGCGGAATCTGGTTGATCAGGGCCACCTGGACGTCATGCTTCATGCTGGTCCTGACGTCCGACAAGAGGTCCTTCAGGGACTGCTGCACGTTGAAGCCCGTCGCAAACATCGCCACCCCCAGCGCCATGGCAGCGACCGTGATCGCCAGGCGCTTCTTCCGGCGCAAGGTGTTCTCCAAGGCCCAGGCGACGTTCCGCGGCAGCCTCAGTACGCGGCTGATGGCCGACTTGGTCTTGGGCGCGACCTGCGTGGCTCCATAGTCGCCAAACGCCTCGCGAACGGATACCCGCGTCCCCCGGAAGATCGCCGGCAGGGACAGCGCCAGCGGCAGCAAGAGGCACACGGCAACGAGGCCCGCGTACGACCCATGCGGGAGCGACGTGGTCAGAACGCGGAAGTTGAGGATGTCGGCCACGAAGTAGGCGTACGAGTAGCCGAACTTGACCGCCAGCGGTATTGCGACGGCGCCGGACACCGCTCCCAGGATGAGCACCAGCGTCACGTAGACCTGGAGGACTTGGGATTGGGAAGCGCCGATGGCCTTGAGAATGCCGATCTGCCGGATCTGACCGGCGAGAATCGTCTCCATCAACTGGGAAACCAACACCGCCCCCAGGAAGCAGGCCAGGAAACCGATGCTGCCCTCCATGAACAGCAGCGTGTTCAACTGCCACTGGTGGGGATGCTCCATGAACCGGGGGATCTTCACCGTGTCGACCGCGATGCTCTGCGACGCCAGGTAGCCGACCAGGGCATCCGTGGCAGCCTTGACATCCTGCTTCGATTTCACATGCCTGAACCGGAGGAGCAATCGCTGGTTGGCCTGCTCCCCGGTGATCGCCGAGTAGGTCTTCTGGTTCACGTAGGCGTAGATCAGATGGTCTTGCGTACCGGGAGCCTGGGCCGGGTCGAAGGCGATGGCCGCGACGGGAACCTCGATGACCCGACCGCCGGCGCGAACGCGCGCCGGAACCCCCGCCCGCAGCTCGGAGAAGCGAAGCCCATCCCGCTCGACCGACATGGCCCCGTCGCCAGGGGCTGCGGGCTCGCCGTCGCCCTCCCGGTCGAAGATCCGCGCCATGCTGAACCGCCGGAAGTCGCGTACGCCAAACAGCCAGAGGGGGATCCACTCACCCGGCCGCGTCTCGATCCTGAGGGTGGCGAAGTCCCTGAACTCAGCAGTCTCGATCTCGGGGCGAGCCCTCAGAGCGGCCAGGTCCAGGCGGGCGAGGTCCTTGGCTGTGATCGCGGCGTGAGGCGGGATCGTGCCGGCGAAGTTGGCGTTGAGGTCCCGGCTGAGGACCGTGTAGGACACGAGGACCGAGCCCAGCCCCCACACGCCGACCACCAGAGCGGCAACGACAACGATGGTCCGGCCGGGGTAGGTGCGCAAGTCCCCGAGCACCTTTCTGAGTTGTGTGTTCATCTGAGTGGCTCCTCTGCCGTCAGTGGCAGCGCGCGTCGTCAACGACCACGCCGTCCTCTAGCGTGATGGTCCGGCCCGGCTCTGCGGCTATGACTCGTTCGTGGGTCACAACGATCACTGTCTTGCCGTTCCCCACCAGGTCCGCAAACAGGCTCCAGATGGCCTCGGTGGTCTTGCTGTCCAGGTTGCCGGTGGGTTCGTCGGCGACCAGAAGAGGCGGGTCGTTGGCCAGCGCGCGGGCGATCGCGGCACGCTGTTGCTCTCCGCCGGAGAGCGCGGCCGGAAGCTTGTCGGCGTGATGGGCGATGCCGACTTGGTCGAGGAGGGAGTGGGCTCGCTCGAGCCGCTCGCCCCGCGGGATGACGTTCACGAAGTCCATCGCGAGCAACGCGTTCTCCAGCACGCTGAGGGTGGGGATGAGCTGGAAGAACTGAAAGACGATGCCGACGCTGCGGCCACGCCAGGCGGCGAGCCGGCTCTCGTCGAGCGTGTGCACAGCCGTGCAGTCGATCGTCACGGAGCCGTGGCTGGGGTGGTCGATGCCCGTCAGCATGTTCAGCATCGTGGACTTGCCGCTGCCGGACTTGCCGACGATGGCGACGTACTCGCCCCGACCGATGCCCAGGCTGACGTTGTCCAGGGCGCGGAAACGCCCGGCAGGCGACTCGAACCACTTGGAGACCTGGTCGAACCGGATGAACTCAGGCGAATTGCTCATGGTTGGCATCCTCTCTGGCCCCGCGGACGAGGCCGATCAGGTGGTGGGCCGCCAGCAAGGCGGTGACGAAGGTGAGCGCGCCGACCGCCTCGAGCGCGGCACTTGTGGCAGGTGGGAACAGCCCCCCCAGCAGCGACGGGAGCTGTCCGTTGTGCAGGTGGAACAGGCTCAGCTTGACGACATGATTCCAGAGGCCGTTGGCGACGCCGAAGCCGAGGATCACGAAGGCTGCCAGGAGGCCATAGGGGATCAGGAGCCCCCGCCGGCCGGTGTGCCGGTAGGCGAGGTCGAGCGAGGTCAGCAAGACCAGCAGGACGGCTCCCACGACGAGCGCCTGGACGCCCACGCGGTACTCATACAGATGGGTGATGGTTGCCAGCGCGACCGTCAGCACGAGGCTGACCCGCAACAGCGTCGCATGTCCGGAACGCGTCTTCATCATCGAAGCGTCTCCCTACCCTTCGTTTCGGTCCGCGCCGATGAACGGCGCCGGGAACGTCCCCCGTTTGCCGCGGTCTTGGATTGTCGAAGCCGAATCGCCGGCTCCCCCGAAGGTCTTGGTGCAAGACCGGACCACAGGTCGCTGACCATTGAGCGGATCCGGGCGTCGGAGGCCCGGACCTCACCGTGCAGGGCTTCAAACAGCGCGGCGCCGTGGAGCGCGGAGACGATCACAAAGGCGGTGACGTGGGGGTTCCCGGCCGACATGCGGCCCAGCTCCGTCGCCCGGGCGAGGTGTGACTCCAGATCTCTCACGCAGCTCAGGAGCGGGCCGTCATCTGCCCAAAGGGCCGAGCGGAGCGCGATGGTCGGATCTCCCAGCACCGGCAGGATGCCGGGGATGACACTTCGGAACTTGTCGAGGATGGCCAAGACGACCCCCTCAAGAGCCCGGAGCCCCTCCTGCTGCCCCGCCCCTCTCGCGATGACTGCCTCCCACTCGAGCGACGGCAGACCCAGCGCGGCTTCGAGCAGCTTGCCCTTGCTGGCGAAGCGCTGGTAGAGGATCGCTTCGGAGATGCCGGCTTCGGTCGCGATCTCGCGGGTCGAGACCGCCAGTCCGTGCACCGCCGTCAGCCTGCGCGTCGCTTCCAGGATCGCTTCGTTGCTGACCTTTCGTGGCCGGGCCATCGCGCATCCTCCCGATATATAAGCGAGCACTCGCATATATATTACCTCTGCGCCACCGGCATGTCAAGACCACTGAGGGAGGAGGGTCCCGTCTTGCGCCGAAGGGGGCAGTGGACGACGGTAGTCCTAGGCCAGCCCCGGCCCGGTAAGGTGGCAGGATGACGACCAGGCGACCCCTTGCTGCCGAAGCGGCAGAGCCTGTCGCAGAGGCGGAGATCAAGCTGGAGATCACGGCGGAGGCCTTCGCGGCGATCGCCCGGGCGGTCGAGGCGCACGGCTTCACCGCGACCGGCGAGGAAGAGATCGTCGATCACTACCTCGCCTATCAGGCCTCAGAGATCGCGGGCTTCGAGTTCACGCGGGTGCGCGTTGTGGACGGGAGGAGCTACCTGCTGACGGAGAAGCGCTGGACCCGCGACGCGGAGGGCCATCCCGTCCGCCTGGAGGAGGAGCGCCCCCTCTCCCCCATCGAGTTCGGACGGCTGCTGCCGCCGGACCGGGTCGTTCCGTGCCTCGCGAAGCGGCGCCGCAACTTCCGGGGCATGATCGACGACCTCCCGGCGGTCATCTCGCTCGACCGGCTGGAACTGCCCGGGCGAACACGGCACTTCGTGGAGTGCGAGGTGCTGACGACACCGGAGCGGTCCCGCGAGACGCGCGAGCGGTTGGTGGCCTGGGCGCGGGCGAACCTGCCGGTGGGCAGTGCCCCGGAGGCACCCTCGATGCTGCAGCTCGTCCTGGAGGGCTGACGAGCGCCGGACTCAGGCGAAGCAGAGGCAGACGGGTGTGGGAGTGTGTGTCACCTGCCCGGTGGGCGACAGGCGCCCGGTGTCGTGATCGAGGCGGAAGGCGACGATGGCGTCGGTGTCCTGGTTCGCGGCGAGGAGGAACCGCCCGCTCGGATCGAGGGCGAAGTTGCGCGGATTCCGCCCCTGCGTCGGTTCGTGCCCCACGTAGCCCAAGAGCCCCGTCGAGGCGTCGACGGCGTAGATCACGAGGCTGTCGTGGCCCCGGTTCGAGCCGTAGACGAACCGGCCCGAGGGGCTCACGTGCACGTCTGCGCAGTGGCTGATCCCGGCGAAGTCGGGAGGCAGCGTCGGCACCGTCTGCACCGGGCGGAGTGCCCCCTCCCCCGCCTCCCAGGCGCAGGCGGTCAGTGTGCTATCGAGCTCGTTGATGACATACACGAACGGCCCGGTCGGATGGAAGGCCAGGTGACGCGGGCCGGCGGCCGGGTGAAGCTGCGCCCACGGCGGCTCCGCCGGGGTCAGTGTGCCCGCTCCGGCGTCGAATCGGTAGACCATCACGCGATCGAGCCCCAGGTCGGCCACCAGGGCGAACCGTTCGGTCGGATCGAGCGTGATCGAGTGGGCATGGGGGCCCTCTTGCCGGTCCGGGCGCGGGCCGGAGCCTGTGTGCCGAACGACGGCGGAGGCGTCGAGGAGCCGGCCGGTCTGATCCACGGGCAGGACGCACGCGGTGCCGCTGGAGTAGTTCGCCGCCAGCACCCAACGGCCGCTTCGGTCCACGCAGAGATGGCAGGGGTGAGCGCCCTGCGAGGGCCGGCGGTTCACGAACGTCAGCGCGCCGGACTCCGGGTTGTAAGAGTAGGCCGACACAGCCCCTTCCGGGCCCGTCTCCTCCACGGCGAAAAGGCGGCCCCGGGCGGAGTCCACGGCGAGGAATGAGGGGTTCTCGATCCCCTCGGCGACTGCGCCGAGGGTGAGGGCGGCGGTGTCCGGATCGAAATGACATGCGTACACGCCGACGCTGCCGCGTCCGGTGTACGTCCCCACGAAGAGCACGGAGCACCTCCACGGTCGGTGGGATGGCGGTTCCGGTGTGACCACCAAGGGGGGCTTTCCCCGACGGGCTCGCCCGCGCCTGCCGGGCGTGCTATGTTCGAAGGCGCTGGAGGGCCTTCCGGAGGCGTTCGGCGCGGTCGCGCAGAGCGAGGGCTCGCTTCACGAGCGGATGGCGGGCCGCGAGTTCGGGCGGGGGCACGTCGGGTAGCTCCAGGATGGGGAACTGCAGGCCGGCCATGCGCGGCGGGGCGCAGACGACCCACTCCTCCAGCGGCAGAGGGCGGAAGCTGATCTCCACGTCCTGGAAGGTCAGGTTCTTGGCTTCCTCGGAGCCGACAGCTCCGCTAAACAACTCGAAGACGCGTCTCCCCCACTCCCCGCCGATGTCGCGCATCCGCCGCCAGTGCTGCAGGGCCTGCTCGACGTCGTCGCCTCGATTGCGCAGGTACTGGGCCAGCCCAATGTTCGCGTGGGCGATGACGTTGTCGGGCTGCTGACGCAAGACCTGGGTGAAGGAGTGGATGGCCGTCGAGAGGAGCTTGGCGATCTCCTCCTCTATCTGGCGCTTGCGGGTCATCGACAGGAGCACCGAGCTCTGGACGGAGCGATGCAGCTCGCGGGCCTGCCGGGCCTGTGAGATCCCGAGGACGTTCAGGATCTGCCACGGGGAGTCGGCGCGGGCGATCGGCCGCAACACGGTCGCCGCTTGGTCGTATTCCTCGAGGAGATAGCGCAGCACCCCGAGGTTGAACCGCACATTGTCCGCTATCGAGCGGACAGCGAGGGAGGCCTCCAGGAAGGGCACCGCAGCACGCAACAGCTCGCGGGACCGAGGCGGCAACGGCCCGAACGGCTGATCGCTCTGCTCACGGACCCGCGCGGCGGCCGTCAAGAAGCACACGGCGACGGCGTAGCTGAGCAACCCATACTGCGGGGCACGGGTGGCGGCCCGCTTCAGGGCTTCGGCCGCGTCATCGTAGTCCTCGCTCAGGTACAGTGCCAGCCCCAGGTTGATCTGGGCTTCCACCGCTCCGGCACGGTTGGCCTTGACCACTCGATCGAAGTGCGCGACGGCCTCGACGAGGTCGCGTTCACGGACCTGGTCGCCCCTCTCGCTGCCACCTGCCTTCACGGCGGTGAGCAGATGGGCGAGGCCGCGATCGAAGTCCATGTCCTCCTCGGTGTAGGTCACGAGCAGGAGCAAATCCAGTGCACGGCGGGGCTCCCCCGCGCCCAGCTCGGCGCGAATGACGTTGCTCTTCACGGTGGTGTCGTAGGCGGAGTGGGACGGATGCCGGAAGCACTGACGCGCCTCGTCGTAGCGCCCCTTCGCCCACAGCAGGCAGCCGAGGTTCTGCTGGACCTCTGGGCTCTCCGGGGCGGCCTGCTGCGCCAGCTGCTGTTCGGCGAGCGCGGCATCGAGGTGATCTCGCGCCGCCAGCATCAGGGCGGCATTGTGGTGGGCCGCGGCGTGAGGGGCAAGGCGGCTGGCGGTGCTGAACGTCTCGAGGGCCTCCTGGTGCGCTCCGGCGAGTGCCTGCACGTTGCCCAGGTTCACCAAGACGTCGGCGCTGTTGGGCAGCAGCGCCTGCGCGCGATGCAGCCACAGCCGCGCGCGCGGCAGGTCGCCGGCACGACAGAGCGTGCCGCCCAGGTTGTTGAAGATCAGCCCGTCGCCGTTCTCCAACGCGGCCGCCGATCCGAGCTCGGTGACGGCCTGGGCGAAGTCCTCCCGCCGGTAGGCGAGCACCCCGGCGTTGGCGCGACCGAAGGCGTAAGAGGGGTGCTGTTGCTTGACGACGGCAAAGGCGTCCTCGGCGCGCATGAAGTCCCCGAGCTGCAGCAGGCGGACGCCGATGTTGTTGAGCGTCAGGGGGAGGCTGCCGTCCTGGGCAATGAGCCACAGGCGCTCAATCAGGCGGCCGTAGGGCGCCTCGGCGGCGACACGCGCGAGGTTCGGGTCGGTGAGCCCGCCGGGGCGGTTGAGTTCGCGGTCGACCAACCCGGCGACAGCGCTCCACTCGCCGCGGGCCGCCAGCACCGCCAGCAGGTTGCCGGCCCACACGGTGGACTCGCCCGGCTCATGGGGGCGCTGAAGTTCAGTGACGGCCGCAGCGTAGTCCCCGCGCAGGCAGTGGACGACGCCCAGATCGGAGGCGGCCTCGGGCGAGCCGCCGGCTTGGGCCGCGCCCAGCGTCGCTTGCGCGCGGCTCAGGAGCTGTTCCAGTCGGGCCTCAGTGAACCGCAGGGTGAGCTGGAACCACTGGATCTTGAGCACGACCCAGGTCATCCGCGGGATGACCAGCAACAGGACGAGGCCGCACGCGCCGCCCAAGATGCCGGTGGCATACAGCGAGTAGCCCGCGCTTGGGAAGACCAAGCGGACGTAGATGCCCCCGAGCAGGCCACCCAGGATGAGGCTGAGGATGGGCAGAACGCGGGCCTTCCCGGAGACGGCCGGGCGGGCCGCAGGCGGCTGATCGCCGCCGCAGCTCCGCTTGGCCTCTGCGGATAGGGCCCCCGGCAGGACGCGCATACGGCGATACTTACCACACCTTGCGGTCGCGTCACATCCCGTTTGCATCCCCTATTCGTGGTGTCGAGGCCCGCTCCCTGCCGAAGGGCCTCGGCCCTTCACCCGGCAGGAACGCCTCTCCCCCACCCCGAACGTGCACGGTATGCTCCGCCTCCACGTTGTCTTTCAGTTGGGGACGCTGGTCCTCGGGAGGGCCGCTGTGGCTGACGCGACGCCGTTGCTCGATGTGCCGGGCGAGGTCGACCTGTACGAAGGGTACGTGCGGCACACCTTCACGGTGGACGGTTGTCGCTGCTACCTCGTGGAGCCGAAGGCGCCCCGCGCTGACCGCGCGTGGGTGTGGAAGGCGGAGTTCTTCGAGGCCTTCCCTCGATTCGAGCTTGCGATGCTGGAGCGCGGGTTCTTCCTGGCGTACGTCACCGTGGGCAACACCTTCGGCTGCCCTTCGGCCCTGGAGCACTGGGACGTGTTCTACGCGGAGTTGACCGGGACGCACGGCCTTGCGCCCCGGCCGATCTTGCTGGGCCTGAGCCGCGGGGGCCTGTACATCTACAACTGGGCGGCCCGCAACCCCGACAAGGTGGGCTGCGTGTACGGGGATGCGCCGGTGTGCGACTTCAAGAGCTGGCCGGGCGGAAAAGGGCGCGGACCCGGCAGCCCGGCGGACTGGGAGGCCCTGCTTCAGTGCTATGGCTTCGCCGATGAAGCGGAGGCACTGGCGTACCCCGACAACCCCATCGACCATCTCGCCCCCCTCGCGGCGGCCGGGCTGCCGATCATCCACGTCGTCGGCGACCTCGACGAGCCGGTGCCGGTAGCGGAGAACTCGGCAGTGCTGGAGGTCCGCTACCGCGCCCTGGGGGGACGGATCGAGGTCATCCACAAGCCCGACTGCGGCCACCACCCCCACGGCCTCGACGACCCCACGCCCGTCATCGACTTCGTCCTGCGGTACGCGATCGGTCTTCGATAGCTCAGACCTCGACCAGCTCGATCTGCGCCGGATCGGCGACCCCGAGGCCCGCGGCCGCGGAGGTCTGCAGGAACCGTGCTACCGGACGAATCGGAGGCAGGCCCTGGGCGGCGCGCCACTCGTCGAGGATCTCGACGCCGATGGAGTCGATCGCCACGGGGTCCGTCGCCGCCAGAATCCCGCCGTAGGTCCAGGTGTACTGTGGCTGCGCGGAGGGTCCGCCCTCACCCACCGGGCGTAGCGCGTCCGCCACGATGAGGCGCGTCTTGTCCCTGATGCAGGGCAGCGCGTTGAGGTCGGTGAGGTGCGGGTCGCAGTTGTTGGCGTGGTGCTCCCCGGGGTTGTCAAACGAACCGTAGTGGTTCTTGTGGGCCAACGTCATGCCCGAGATGCTGTGGGTCTTGAGCACGGGCACGTTGACGACCGCCGTGACGTCCGAGTTGCTCAGCACCGTCGCCAGCCGACCGTTGAAGCTGCCGCTCTGCGTCTTCGCGCCGTCCCATCCCGTAGCCGCGTACTTCACACCCGGGCCGTCGTTCAACTCGTAACCGCACTTCAGCAAGTCGCCGGTCTGACGATCCCACACGGTGATGTTGTCCGCCAAGACACCGGCCGCAAGCAGTCCGGCGACAACCGCTTCCGTCACTTCCCGATGGGTACAGGCGCCCGGGCCAAATAGGCAATTGAGCTTCACCGTCACCACATCGGCGGGTCTGAAGAGCGACTTCCAGGCCTCCGTGGCGTTCGCCTTCGCGGTCAACCGCGCCACCGACTCATCCACCATCGCCTTCACGATCCCGGCGTCGACGCGGTCGGAATCGTCCACGCAATCGGCCCGGCGCACGCGCACCACGCGCGACGGCCGCGGGCCGTCCTGGGCCGCTACGGGGCCCACAGAGGCCCTCAGGGACGCTGCGCCCATCCCCGCCGCCGTTACTGCGCCGATGAAGCGCCTGCGGTCAATGGCTGACATGCCGTCTCGCACCTCCCGGGATTGGCCGGTCTACCGAGGAGAACAACCATTGGGCTTCCAAGGCTCCCCCAGCGCCCGGGGCAGTGAGAGAACGTTTGCTCATAAGACGCTAAACGGGTTTGTGTTCTCCCGTTCTAGCGCACAACCGTTCTAACGCCTTGGCGTTCTTGGCGGTGAAACACGCGAAACCGTTTGCCGTCTTAGGTGTTTGCCGGCTAGACTGCCGGATTCCGGCATTCAAGACTGCTTGACTGCAAGACTCTGTATATGTTAGCATGGTAGCAGTTGAGCAGGCTTGCGGGTTTGAGGGTTTGAGGGCTTGCGAGGCGTTTGACTGCAAACCGTCTTGTGCGGGTGACTGCTTACGTGCATGTGATCGCGGTCGTGATGCAGAAGGGCGGGACGGGAAAGACCACCACCGCCGTGAACCTCGCGGCGGCGTTCGCCGAGCGGGAGCGGCGCACCTTGGTGGTGGACTTGGACCCGCAGGCTCATGCGACGTTGGCGCTGGGCGTCGAGGTGGGGGAGAGGTCGGCTTACGACCTGCTGGTCGGCAAGGCCAACGTCGCGGATGCAACCGTCCCCACGGCCTGGACGGGCCTGGACATCGTGCCGACGACGCGCGACCTGGTCGGCGCCGAACTGCAGCTGCGCGGGGCCGAGGGCGCGAAGCGCCTGGCGGGACGGCTCACGCGAGCGGAGGGCTACGACTTCTGCGTCATCGACTGCCCGCCGAGCTTGGGGGTCCTCACACTGAACGGACTGGCGGCGGCCGACTCCTGGTTGGCTCCCTGTCAGGTCAGCACCTTCGCGATGTACGGCCTGCGGGAGCTCCGGAGCACAGTGGATGCGGTGAAGAAGCGGGTGAACGCGAAGCTGCGCTGCCTGGGGCTGCTGGTGACCATGTACCAGGCAAGCACGTTGCACTCCGAGGATGTCGTCGGGCTGCTCCGCAACAGCTTCGGGGATGATGTGTTCAGCACGATCGTCCGTCGGTCGGTCGCGTTCGAGTATGCCACCGCCGCCAAGACGCCGCTGATCTACCACCAACCGTCACATCGAGGCGCCGAAGCCTACCGCGCGCTGGCGCAGGAGGTAGTGACCCGTGCCCAAGACCGCTGAACGATTACCCGCCGATCTGTTCCTGGCCGAACCCGAGGAGACGCCCTCGGCGCCGCCACCGCCGGAGTCGGTTGTGGTGGCGCGACCCAGGCTGCGCTCGAGGAGGCCCGCACCGGCGGAACCGGAGCGCAAGGAGCAGGTGACGATCTACCTGAGCGCCGAGGACCATGTGCGGCTGGAGGAAGCGCGCGTGGAGTTGCTGCGTCGCGCGAAGCGGCGCGTCACGAAGAGCGACCTCGCCGCCGCCGCGATTCGCCTCGCGACAGCCGACATCGACCGGTTGGTCGCAGCGCTGTGAGAAAGCTGGTTCTGATCTTGCGAGAGGTGCATGCCTACTGAGGAGACCGCCTAGAACGGACGAACGCCCGGTGTCTCTTGGCGGGGAGCCGGGCGCTCGACAGTATCGCTTTGACCCCTGATGAACCACGGCGGCAACCGTGGGGCTGGGGTGTTTGGTAGCGGCATGGTACCATAGCGTGTCGCGACTGTCAAGCCTTCTGTGCCTTCGTGCAGAGGGTCAACACCCCGACCGACCTCCTACCGGGTCACAGCCCAATCCCCGCCTTGTGCCGATGCTGCAGGCTGCCTTGGGTTCACACCACTCGGCGAAGTAGGGGAGAGGTCCGTTGTCGAAGCGTCGGGGCGAGCACGAGCTACCTCCCTTCGACTTCGGCGCCTGGGAAGGCGTCCGAGGGCCGGAGTACACGCAGTTCCCCGACGAGCTGCTCGACCACGTCATGCCCTATCTCTCCGGCGCTGAGTGGAAGGTCCTCTCGTACATCATCCGCAAGACCTTCGGCTGGAAGAAGGAACGCGATCACATCTCCACGAGCCAGCTCGAGCGCGGGGTCCGTGAACGCGGTAGCGGGAGGATCATTGATCGCGGTACGGGCCTTTCACGCCCGACGATTCGGGCTGCGGTGCGCTCCCTCGAAGACAAACGCCTGATCATCGTCGATCGCCGGATGACCGAAGAAGGCGATGCGGAGATTAACTGCTATCGCCTACGCATGGCTGCTGGTGAGCGGGAAGAGCGGGTAGGCAAGAAATCTACCCACCGGGGGCAAGAGAATTTGCCTACCCCTGGTAAGGAAGATCTACCTACCCGTAGGCAAACCACTTACCCCACAAGACAGAACGAGGCAAGAGACAACGCGACCACTCCCGATCCGCAGTTGGCCGAGCTCGCCGACAGCTTCCTGCGGTCCATCGGCTACCCGAAACCCTCACGCGCGAAGAGCGAGCGGACCCTGCGGGTTCTGCACGACCTGACGGATGAAGCATACACGCTCGACGAGTTGCGAATGGCCTGTACGGTTGCCGCCGCACTGGGAGCGCGAGGACCGGAGCTCCTCCCGCATGTGATCGGGCAGCGGACACGCGACGAGGCGGGCACGGAGATAGGGAAGAGGCTGGCCGAATCGCAGGCAGAAGAGCGCTCTCGGTGGGAGGAACAGCGAACCCAGTTCGAGGCGCTTCCCGAGGCCGAGCAACAGCGTCTCATCCAACAGGCGCGAGCTCTGAACCCGGTAATCGCCCAGCGACCTCGCGAACATCCCTTGGTGCGGGCCGCGGCGATTGCGCTACTGGAGACACGTCCCCGATAGAAGGGCCCAAAGCAAAGGGGCCGGGCGAGCAGGGCCTTGCGGACCGGCGGCACCACGACCCGCATGGCCGCCGACGCGGCCGTTACTGCAAGCGCACTGGGCCGCGCTTCATGGAGCGCCTGTCCGACGAGGCGCTGGAACCGTACCTGTTGCACCGGCCGTTGCAGGGATGGAGAAGGGACGACACCGGGGGTTGGGAGCGTACAGCAGGAAGCCACCGCCAACGCGGTACAGTCCATGCGTCACGATCCCGCGAGCGGGACCGTGACTTGGACAGCCCCAACGTCCCCACTCCCTTCTCCTGGCCGCTCCACGCGGCAGTCCCGCCGCGACGGGTCGTGGAACCCCACAGGGGCCTGGGGTGGGCAGCGCGTGAACCCGCAGTGAGGAGCGACGATTGCGGCGTCAGGAAGGCCTCATGCAGCGGCTATCAGTGATACTGCCCGCCTACAACGAGGAGGCGCGAATCGAGAAGGCGGTGCGTTCTGCGGGGCGCTTCATCGGAAGCCTGGACTTTCCGGCGGAGTTAGTCGTCGTGGATGACGGCAGCCGGGACGCAACGGGGAGGCTGGTGGAGGGGATCGCCCGCGAGCTGCCGCACGTGCGGCTGATACGGCACGAGCGGAACCAGGGGAAGGGGATGGCGGTGAAGACGGGGTTGCTGGCTGCGAAAGGCGAGTGGGCGCTCTTCTCCGACGTCGATGAGGCGGTGCCGATCGGGGAGGCGCTGGCGCTGCTGGAGGCGGGTGAGACGCAGGCCGCGGATGTCGTGATCGGTACGCGGTACCACAAAGACAGCAGGATCCTCCGCCGACAACCTTGGCAGAGGATCCTGGTGAGTCGCCTGGGCAACCTGCTGATTCGGGCGCTGCTGCTGCCGGGCTTGCGGGATACTCAGTGCGGGTTCAAGCTATTCCGGACGGCCACCACGCGTCAGGCATTCGAGCGCATCTCGGTCCGCGGGTTTGGCTTCGACATCGAGGTCTTAGCGATCGCCCGCGCGCTTGGCTGTCGGATCGTCGAGACCCCCGTCACCTGGATGCACGGGGAGGGCAGCACCCTACGGCTGGGCCCCGCGGCCCTCGACGTGCTCCGCGACCTGGTCCGGATCACCTGGCGCTTCCGTACCGGTTTCTACGCCAAGGACCCGGGCACGGACCTCAGCCAGTGAGCCCGCGGACTGGCTCGCGACGGGCGAGTCGGGCTGCGAGTCGGTAGCCCCATCGCCGGCCGCCTCGCTCTCGGGCTCCTCCACGGCCATGATCTTCTCAATGGCCTCCGGATCGCGCGCCGTCTCAGCATCGACGCTGAGCCAGGGCGCCAGCTCCACCCGGCCGCTGGGCTGGCGGATGGGGACCCACTTGGGAACCTGATCCTCCGCCATGTCCGGCGGCAGCTCCCGACGAACCGTCACCTTGGCGGGCTTAGCGGCCTCGTCCGCTGCGCTCGAACTCCGCCGGTCCGCGGCGATCATGCCGAAGGCCGTGGCGGCGATCCCCACCAACGCCAGCGTCGGCAGCAGGCCGCGGAGGCGCTGCAGACGCGTCAGGGACGGTTCCGGGGCGGCGGTGCGCTTCAGTGTTCGCGAGGAGGCTGAAAGACCGGTCTTCATCAGATGCGCTCCCAAAGCACGGTCTCGATAACGGGCGGGCCCTCAGGGAAGGTGGTCCCGGGCAGGGCTTCGATCTGGCGGGCTTCCCCGTCCCACTCGGTGGTGTAGCTGCCGGTGAGCGTGATCAGGTCGGCGACGACCCCGCCGAAGATGTTCGGGGTGCCGTGACCGATGAACTCCGCCGATCCCTGGGCGTTGTGGGCGTAGACCAATCCGTGGATCTGGGCGGTGCCGGCGACGGTGAAGGCGCCTGTGGTCAGGAAGGCCCAGCTGCTGGCCGGGTCGCCGTAGGTGCAGTTGCCGGTCACCTTGATGCCGTTGGTGGCGACCATCACGCCGATACCGGTGAAGTTGCCGCTGATCTCCGCGCTGCCGTTCACGAAGATGACCTTCGGGTCGGCGTAGGTGCCGACGGAGGCATTGTGACCGGAGTTGAACCGCACCTTGCTGCCGGTGTAGGTCAGGTCCGCGATGGACCGGTACTTGGCGATGTCGATCTCGGGCATCGGCACCCGCGCGACGCGCTGGAAGCGACCGGCATCGGCCGGGATCTGGGTGGTGGTGCCGGAGATCGTGCCGGTGGCAGAGATCGGTCCATGGATGACGGACGAAGCGCCGTTGAAGTTGATATTGCCGTTGGCGTAGATGCCGGCCCCGCCGAGCTCACTGTGCGAGAGGACGCTCGGATTGCCGCTGATGGTGAAGTTGTGGTCCGAGAACATCGCGTAGCTGAAGCAGGCGGCGGGGACGGCGGCAAGGTCGGCGGGGTCGACCGTCTCGGGTCGGACGACCGACATGAGGTCCTCACGGTTGCCGTTCTTGGAGATCCCCACACCGCGGATCTCCACGGTGCCCGCGATGCCCTTGTACGGCGCCTTGGCGACGAAGCTGTACACGCCGCTGGGGAGGGTCCAGGTGGCGGAGCTGTAAGTGCGCACGACGCCTGCCGCGGCTTCGGAATCGGAGACCGCGAGCTGCGCGTTGATGTTGCTCTCGCCGTCGGCGCTGGCCTGCATCATCCAGTTCGCGCGGTCGATGGCGGCCTCCGCGAGGCCCATCGCCTGCAGGTCCCGATAGTGGCTGTAGGACCACTTGGCGGAGTTCAGGCCGCACTGCAGGAAGATCAGGCCCAGCACGAGCAACGCCCCCAGCGCGAGCACCCCATACATGAACGAGATGCCGGCGCGGGAACGGAGTGCGCCCGGGAAGCGGGGTCCCGTACGGCTGCGTGAGAAGCAGCGCATGGCGAACTGGCCTCCTTGTGGCCGGTACGGGCGGCTAGTGGTTGCGGAGGAAGACCTCGCCGACCTCCGTGCGGTCGAAGTAGCTAGGGTAGACGCCCTGGCCGACGGTAATGGCGACTTGCACGAGCTCAAGCATGTCAACGGACGGGGCGTAGGTGAAGGAGAGGTCGTCCACATCGTCCATGATGAGCTTGCAGTTCGTCCATGTGGTACTGGACGAGGCGCGCTCCATCCGCCACACGTAGCGTCGTTTGGACCAGAAGTCCCCGTCCGGTCCGCCTTGGTAGATCACGACCTGTTTGCCTATCTCCAAAGCCCCGGTGGCCGTGTTGATGGTGTAGTGACCGTCTGATCCGATCTTGGGGAGCGTGAAGATGATGAGATTGGGGCCCGGGTAGTCGACGTTGTAGGCCTCCCGAATCTCCGGGAGCATGCGCTCCAGAGCGATGGAGGCCTTGTCCCGGCTGGTGGCCTCGCGCTGACCCTGGGTGTACATCCGCAGGGAGGCCGTGTACATCATCATCACGCCTGTGCTGAGGATGCCCAGGACCGTGGCGGTCGTGAGGGCCTCGATGAGCGTGAAGCCGCGATCCCGGCGCCTCAAACGCGCGAAACGAGCCAAGGGAGTCCCACCTTTCGCGGGCCGCAAGTCGGCCGAACACGCCGTCAACCGTGGTTCGACATGACCGACTGAAGCTGCACCCGGCCTTCAACGCCGCGTCCTCCGGCCCATGACACGGTGACTGTGACGAGGGCCTGGTTCGTGCTGGAAGTCTCCGGGTAGGGCTGGATCGAAATGGCGCCCTGTCCGTTCGGGAGCTCCGTCACGGCGAAGGAAGGCGGGAAGTTGGTCGCGTTGACGCCGTTGAAGCCGGCGGCCCTCATGCGCTCGATCTTCTTGGCCGCCGTGTCGCCGCCCACCGAGGCATAGTGCGCGTGCAGCTGGGTGCGGTAGCCGACGATGAACATGGAGGAGACGCCCACGAGGCCGATGGCGAGGAGTGAGATCGTCACCATCAGCTCGATAAGCGTCAGACCTCGCCGCGACCCTACAGGCCGTCGCCGATAGCGTCGTGACAGCTGCATGATTGGGCTCCCCTCCAGCGGCGCTCCGCCGCGTGCCAATCCGGTGCACGCGGTTCTTGCCACGGTGGGAAGCGGCGCGAAGGTCACGAGGTTGGCGCGAGGTGTAAATGTCCGGCAACGCGTGCCGCGACGCAGACGCGCGGCGTCAAGGGGTATGGAGACGCCAGATGAGGATGTCGCCCTCCCGGCAGCCGACGGCCATGAGGCTACCATCCCGGGAGACGGCGAAGGCGCGGGAGTCGGGGCGACCTGCCTCGTCCAGTCGGCCACCCAGAGACAGCGGGCCTGGTCGAGGCGAGAAGGGCGCCATCAGCCGAGAAGGAAAGGAAGCGGCACCCGCCGGGCTCCTGGAGGCTCCGGAAGACGGGAGGGAGGGGAGAGGGCCGCGGGAGCGGCGCCGCATCCTGAGTGGCAATGCCCTGCAGGTGACACTGGCAAGGGTGTTGCAGGACCCGCGATGAGATCGGTACCTCGACCGACGAAGGGCAGGCACGGCCCGCGATGGAGCTTACGGCGACGGAACGCGAAGGACTGGCGAAGGCCCTCGGCCTGCTGGGCGAACGTCTGGCCGGCCTGTGGGACGTGATCGGCGTCGGAGTCTGGAGCTGCGCGCCGCCAGTTCTGCCGCGGCTGGAGTTCCAGTACATCCGCGCCGCGCGGCAGCGGGTCGTCTTCTTCGTCTCCGGGGTCGGCGGGCCCACGGCGGGCCAGGGCGTTGAGCTGATGCTGACGAAGCACGTCCACAAGCCCGA
>Ga0233425_10005979_pt1 | contig 18570 bp, 12 predicted proteins | sample Watercolumn_Towu_2_FD_181712 | JGI IMG/M metagenome (GOLD analysis project Ga0233425, IMG submission 181712) | Freshwater microbial communities from Lake Towuti, South Sulawesi, Indonesia - Watercolumn_Towuti2014_140_MG | ecosystem: Environmental > Aquatic > Freshwater > Lake | place... | reverse complement strand
CGATTACATCGAACGCTTCTACAATCCCAGGCGGCGGCACTCGACGTTAGGCTATCTGAGCCCCATGGAGTTCGAAATGCAAGCTGGATTAGCGTAAGCTGGTGTCAACCAAACCGGCAGCAGCCCAAACCCACGGTCTATTGAGCGTCAATGGGTCTACCCCTCTGTCTTCTCTTCCACACACGTCGCCGCATGCGCCTCCATAAGTGGTCAGTTGCTGAGCGACTAGAACCTATCTCAATATTGAAAAAGCGCCATTTTGATGAAAGTCGGTCGGGTAAGTTGAGACCTCTGAGGGCCATTTCCCCAAGAAAACGGCAATTCGGTCATGACTCAGGCGCCTCATGAAACGCGCAGCCACACTCGGCAACCGATTTTGAGATAGGTTCTAGTCTCGTTAATCACCTCCATAGACTCTGAAACCGAAGGCTTCGACTCTTTCCTGTACCTGGAAAAGAGTGACAAGAAGTGACGTCTTTGGTATATTTAACACCTAGCTTTTTTAGGAGCTTAGAGGCTTATCCGTCATGCAGCCCGTGAATCGACTTATTGCCACCCTACTGATCGTGCAATTACTTTTTGCTCCTTGCGATCTGGCTTGGAGCCAGTTGAGGGGAGGGAAAAAACCAGTGGATTCCGCTACGGGTCCCCTTCGGGGACGGGGCGCTCCAGCAGTTCAATCCGTAGTTTCACCTGGAGTGGCTAGTAAGCCTGGGGTGTCGTCCGCATCCATGGCCGAAGATGTGGTCCCGGGCGGCCAAGCGCTCTCCCGAGCAATTAGCCCGGACTACGTTTTGGGCCCCGGCGATAGCCTTGCTGTTTCAATATGGGGAGAATACGAAGATAAAATCGATACGAGAGTTGCGCCAGATGGGAAGATCAGTGTTCCCATTATCGGAATGCTAACAGTCAAGGGATTCACGCTTGGTCAAGCGCACGAGCTGATTGAAAAAGAAATCAAAAAGTATTACCATAATGTAAAGACAGGGGTCAGCCTCACTGCGCTCCGGGTGTTTGAGGTCTCAGTTCTTGGGTACGTGTCAGCACCGGGGACCTACTTGGCAACTCCTGTCAAGCATGTATCAGACGTCATTGCTCAGGCCGGGGGAGTTTTAGCCGGAGGAAGCCAGCGATTCCTCGAAGTGCAACGCAATGGGCGCGTGTTTGCAACTGCCGATCTTGTCGCATTCGACCGAAAGGGCGATCAGTCGGCCAATCCGGCGCTCCAAGATGGAGACATCATCTTTGTTCCGTCGTTAGGAGATAAACGTGTCTTTGTTTATGTCTCCGAGGTGGCTACTCAGGCTCAGGCGGGCGCGGGGCCTGGGGGTGGAGCTTTAGCGGGGCCTGGGGGTGGAGCTTTAACCGAGAACTCCGTTCCTTACGTTTTGGAAATGAGAGAGGGAGATCGTCTCTCAGATGTGATCAACCAATTGGGAGGCATCAGCGCTTGGTGGGATCTGGAATCGGTTTTTATCGAACGGTCGTTTGATCGTCCCGAAGGAACAATGCGAATCCCGGTAAATCTGCAACGGTATTTCCTTGAAAAGGACGAGAGCCAAAACCTTGCGCTACTGAGAGGGGATCAAGTCTATATCCCGGCTTTGACCAGGCGTGTGTTTGTCACAGGAGCGGTGAGAGTCCCCGCGGTATACACCTACCTTCCAGGCAGAGCGGCCGATTCCTACCTCGCTCAGGCAGGAGGGGCATCGCTTGCTGCCGATTTTGATCGCTCGTTCGTCAAGCGGGTTGATGGCTCAGTCGTGTCCTACAGGGAGGTGGGGGAAGTCGAGAACGGAGATACTATTGTGGTGGTCGAGAAAATATTCAAGACCTGGCAGGACTACTTTGCCCTGGTGGGAACCGTCAGCGGGGTCATACTCGGTCTCGTGGGGTTCTACGCCGCGTTCACGAATTTTGGACGCTGATTGCATATGCAGCCGACGCACTCATCTGGCCCCACCCTCTTTCATTACTTGCGGATCCTCCGGCGGTTCAGATGGATGATTGCAGGCCTTGTTGTTGTTTCAGTCCTCGCGACGGGGCTCATCTCAAAATTTTCGACTCCGTACTATGAGGCCAAAGCGACCCTTCTCCCCGTCAAGGAAGAAGCGTTGCCCGGCGGAGGCTTTTCATTCGGCGGCGCCGGCGGTGGTGGGGAACGGAAAGGAGGCGGTAATGGCGGCGGGGGAGCTCCTATGCTCATGGATGTCTTGGGCGGCAAAGCAGGCCCCACCATTTTTGATACCCTGAACGTAATTCTAGCCTCGCGCACGATGGCTGAGCGGGTTGTCGAGCAGTTGAATTTAATGAACTATTATGGAGCAGACACCAAGGTTGCTGCTGCTAGTGCCCTTCAGGGAGAGGTCAAGATCAAGGGGACCGGCTACAAATCCCTTGAAGTCATGGTCCTAAGCAAGGATCCAAACGTTGCGGCCGATATCGCGAACGCATATTTTTCTAATCTCGACCGCATGTACAAGGAATTTTCTATCACTTCCACGAAACGCAGCCGTCAGTTCATCGAGGCGAGGTTGGAAGAAAAGAAAAAGAAACTTGCTGAAGCAGAGAACTTGCTGAAGGAATTCCAGACTGAAAACCGCATCTTGGCCACGGCAGAGCAATCTGAGGGAGCCGTCCAAGCTGCCGGAGCTCTTCATTCGGAAATCGTACGGCTTGAGCTCGAACTGGCCGTTTTAAGGGAATATGCCACGCCCTCTCACCCGCAGATTAATCAGTTGCAGGTGCAAATCTCGGAATTGCGGCGGCAACTTGATCATCTAGATCAGGATCAGGCAAGAGCCATTGGAAATAAATTGAAAAAGAGGCCGCCCCTATCGAAACAAGTTTTCCCTGCATATGAGGAGGCGCCCGCACTCATGCTTGAGATGCTACGTCTCAATAGGCAGGTCAAGGTTGAAGAGGCGGTCTATGGCATGTTGCTCGGCATGCTGGAATCAGCCAAGATTTCCGAGGCAAGGGATTTGCCCACGGTCCATATTATGGATGCGGCGATTCCGGCTTCACATAAGAGCCGCCCCAAGACCATGCAGAATGTTATGGTCGCATTTGCCCTCTCTCTAGTGTTTGGCATGCTAGTTGGTATTTTTTGGGACCACATCGAACGTCTCAAAGTTTTGGAGGAGGCCAGCTTGCGTGAGGATGGCGGGACCGGTGACTTCCAAGTCGGTAAGGAGTACGGTAATGGTGATGCGAACGGAGCAGAAGAATACTCTCAACCTCCGAAACAATCAGAACCTCTCTACCGTTAATTCCGGCGGGGGATGCCCCACAGTGCCTTGGGTTACCGGCCACCAGCCCCAGACACCGTGCAGCCGAGGTGTGCATGACTAACTGACAGGGTGGCCTAACAGCTGGGGGGAGGTCAGTGCCACTTTCGGAAAATGTTAACAAGGGTAACGGGAAAGAAGAGTCGCGGCCTATCAAGATCGTCAGAATCCTCGCTCGTATGAACATTGGTGGTCCGTCGATCCACGCGGTATTTCTAACCGAAGGTCTGAACTCAGCTAAATTCCGCTCCGTTCTGGTTACAGGTGTCATTGGTCGGGCGGAAGGAGATATGGCCTATTTTGCAAAGCAGCGCGGAGTGACGCCACTCATCGTGCCCGAATTGGGAAGAGAAATTTCGTGGTGGATTGATCTTGTGTGTGTGTGGAAACTGTACCGTCTGCTTGTACGGGAACGCCCCGATATTGTGCACACACATACCTCCAAGGCTGGTGCGGTCGGCAGAGTGGCAGCCATGTTGGCTCGCGTGCCGATCCGAATACACACGTTCCACGGGCATGTGTTTCATGACTATTTCGGACCACTGAAGACCAGGCTCTTTATCTTGATCGAGCGCTGGTTGGCTTTCGCGACAACCAGAATTGTGGCGATCAGTCAGGAGCAGTTGGCGGATCTATTCGGTCGCTATCGTATCGCCCCGCGAGAAAAGTTTGCTCTTATTCCACTGGGACTCGAGTTGGCCCCATTCCTCCGTGGCCAAGAAAGTAGGCACAATCCTGGGGGCAATGGTCGGGAGGTAGTCATTGGGTTCATCGGCCGTCTTGTGCCCATAAAGAATCCGCAAATGGCCATCCAGGCGTTCAAACGGTTGGTTGACCTAGGAACCGGGGAGAGGCCGGTTCGTCTGGTCATTGTCGGAGACGGTGAGCTAAAAACAGATCTAGAAAAACAAGTGCAGCAAGCTGGCTTGCAACATCTAGTTGAGTTCACTGGTTGGCGGCAAGATTTGGCGGATCTCTATGCCAGCCTCGACTTGGTCATTCTCACTTCCCTTAATGAGGGGACACCAGTAACCCTGCTTGAGGCAATGGCCGGGGGGCTTCCGTTTGTTGCGACGAGAGTGGGCGGTGTGTTGGATCTGATGTGTGGAACCGAACAGGCAATGTCCGGAACCTCCGGCCGTGGACAATTCTCTCTCTTTTTGAATGGGGCTGTAGTCGAGCCCAATGACGTGGAAGGATTTGCTGCCGCAGTGAAGTATCTCCTCAGCGATCCTCCAATGATGCAGCGGATGGGAGTAGAGGGCCGCAGACTCGCTCGGGCCCAGTATTCAAGAGAACGATTGTTACGGGATATGGAGACGCTTTACCTCAAGTGTCTTGAAAGCGACTCTCATCCTACGAGAGGATTGGCATGCACTATTTGATCACGGGCGGGGCAGGGTTTATTGGCTCCCATCTTGCCGAAACCTTATTGGCGAGCGGAGTAAATGTAACGATCATCGACGATCTCTCCACGGGGAGCATTCTGAATATCGATCATCTCAAGTCCAACTCCAGGTTTGAATATGTCCTGGACACCGTAATGCATCGAGCTGTTCTGTCCGAACTTGTAGACCGTGCGGACATCATCGTGCATTTGGCTGCAGCGGTCGGGGTCCGTTTGATCGTCGAGAGTCCGGTCAGGACGATTGAAACAAATATCAAGGGGACTGAGTTGGTGTTGGAATTGGCGAGCAAGAAGAAAAAAAAGGTGATCATTGCCTCGACAAGCGAGGTATATGGGAAAGCCAGCAAAGTGCCATTTTGTGAAGACGATGATTTGGTCATGGGCGCCACCAACAAAGGGCGCTGGAGTTATGCCTGCTCTAAAATGATTGACGAGTTTCTGGCCCTTGCCTACTGGAAAGAGAGGCAAGTTCCGACCGTGGTGGTTAGACTGTTCAATACGGTCGGACCTCGGCAGACTGGTCAGTATGGAATGGTGGTGCCTCGGTTTGTGGGGCAGGCTTTGCGCCACGAACCCATCACTGTATATGGTGATGGGTCCCAGCGTCGTTGTTTCACTTGGGTTGGCGATGTAGTGCAAGCGCTGATCGCCCTTTCCAAGCATCCGGGCGCAGTTGGTGAGGTATTCAACCTGGGGAATACCGAAGAGGTCACCATTCTCGAACTGGCTGAACGAGCGAAAGGCCTAACTGGAAGCCAATCACCGATCATATTTGTTTCCTATGAGAAGGCATATGCAGCAGGGTTTGAGGACATGCCAAGACGGATTCCTTCAATTGACAAGGCTTCCCGTTTGATCGGATATCGGCCTAGCCTTGGCCTCGACGGTATTCTGAAATCAGTCACCGAGTATTTTAGCCAAAGGTTAGCCTGATAATGAAGCCAGCTCTAACAGGCGCAGTCTTCGCGCTCTTACTCGCGCTTGTCCTGACGCCTCTTGTCCGCCAGTGGGCTCGAAGGTTTGGCTACGTAGCCCATCCCCGGCATGACCGCTGGCATCAGACACCGACCGCTTTGTTCGGCGGGATTGCCATCTATTTGGCCTTTCTTTTTCCGTTTGCGGCGCTATATGAGCATGATCGGAGCATGCTATTTCTAATGGCAGGCTCCACCATAGTCTTTAGCCTTGGTATTATCGATGACCTTTATTCCGTCCAACCATATACTAAGCTCCTGGTCCAGATCGCAGCAGCTGGTATCGCCACCTTTGGTGCATTTATTCCATCATACAACGGAGAGCTGTTGCTCGTTCCTCTGGCGATCTTTGGGTTAGTTGCTATCACCAATGCGGTTAACCTGCTGGATAATATGGATGGTCTTTCGGCAGGGACCGTTTGCATTGCCTCCTTCTTCCTTTTCTTTGTTTCTCTTACGATGCAGAACATGGGGGTTGCTCTCTGTGCCGCTATTTTGTTTGGGGCGACCTTGGGGTTTCTTTTCTACAATTTCAATCCAGCCACAATTTTCATGGGAGATTCCGGAAGCATGTTTCTGGGGTTTCTGTTGGGTGGACTGACCATGAAGGGCAACTGGGGAGAAGCCACGAATTTGTTGCTGATGATATTGACGCCACTATTGATTTTGGCAGTGCCCCTTTTCGACACGACGTTCGTCACACTTGTCCGCTGGATTAACGGGCGTGCGATTTCACAGGGGGGGCGAGATCATGCTTCGCACCGTCTCGTTGCATTCGGTCTCTCAGAAAGAATGGCCGTCGGGCTCTTCTATCTTCTTAGCATTACGTGTGGGACAATAGCGATCTTTGGAGTCCTATACAATGCCTTGACCCTCTCGCTGCTGGGCACGCTGGTTGTCATTATTATTTTCTATATAGGCATGTTTTTAGGTGGAATAGTAGTCTATGGCACAGAGCATGAAGTCACGACTTCTTCCGATCGCGGAGTGGTTCTGGATATATTTCTGATGCATAAGCGGAGGATATTGGAAATTTTGATAGATATGGTCCTGGTTTGCCTGGCTTATGGGTTGAGCTTTGTCATCCGGTTTGATGGCTATGTGCCTCAGGACCAGTTTCGTTTGCTTGCCCAATCCATGCCTCTGCTCGTTCCTCTCAAGTTGCTTGCTTTTGCGTTCTTCGATCTTTACCGTGGTGTCTGGCGTTACGTTGGGATGCGTGATCTAATCGCGATCTTCAAGGCGGTAACACTGGGATCCATTCTGTCGATCTCAGTTGTAGCGGTGATTTACCGAGCGACGCCTCCGCCAGGAAGTCTCTTTGCGATCGATTGGATGGCGCTCCTCCTGCTTGTGGCCGGGGTACGGGTATTAATCCATGTCATCCGCGAGTACCTTGTTAGTCTCGCGGAAGTCAAGGGAAGACGGGTCGTCATTGTCGGGGCCGGTGACGCCGGAGAGCTAGTTTTTCGGGAATTCAAGAACAATGCACGCCTGGGTTGCGTCCCCATAGGATTCTTCGACGACGATCCAGGCAAGGTGGGCCGAAAAATTCATGGTGTGCCGGTTCTTGGGGACACAGAAGCCATTCTTGAGACGGTCAGTAGACTCGGCGTGGACCAGATCGTAGTTGCTATCCCGTCAGCCAGGCCGGAATCCTTGGAAGGAATTATCAGGATTTGCAAATCCACAGGATTGCCGGTCAGTGTCATGCCGCCGCTAGCAGAAGTCTTTCAACAAAGTATGACCTGGGAACAGTCGAAGTGCGATCCGTGGGTTCCTAGGGTTGACTCTCATGACATCGGGAAGGGCCGCACATGGAACTGAGTAGGATGGCTCAACGTCATCCGTGGGGTTGGACCAAGAAGAGTCTGGCCGCAATACTCGTCGCTGTATGTCTGAATGTGTCTTGTCAGCGTATGGTGCCAGTGCGTGATGCGGGGGATGACGGTTTTATCAGCATTGAGAAAGCTCATGAGGTGCCGTTTGCTGGCTGGGTCAAGGCTCTTGTATTTACCAAGGGAGGGCAATATCTCGTTGTCGGCGGCTGCCAGTCTGCGGTATCAACCGGCCAGTCATCTTGTGCCAGCGGTTTGATTCACGAGTGGAACATGAGGGAGTCCACTTCTGAATTGACCGTCGAGATCCCGCGCTCGGTAACAGCCCTTGCGGTATCGCAGGATGGAGCAAGGTGGGTCGCAGGGGATACTGAAGGGCGCCTAATCCATTCAACGGCTACTAGAGCGATCCCCAAAACCGCATTTCACCAAAAAGGGGAAATCACCTCGCTCGCATTTTCAGCGGATGGGAGATGGATCGTGTCGGGAAGCACCGATCCATACTATCCGTTGGGTTTTCTAGACGTGGCGACAGGCGGAATGGTCAAGGTGAAGGTAAAGTTTACTCCGGTTTCGGCATTGACGTTTTCGCCTGATGGAAAAGAGCTGGCGATCGGGATGCGTAATGGGTCGTTAGTTCTTTGGGAATTCAATGCCGGCACAACGCCTTTCCCCATCATTTCCAGCAGTGAAGAATCATATGCTATTGAAAGTCTCGTGTTCTCTCCGGATGGACACCGTCTTGCTTACGGAAGACGCGATGGGAGAGTCGTAATTTGGGATCGGCAATCGGGCCAACCGCTGATTGAATTCAAGGGGGCTTCATCGGTCACCGCGTTGACCTTTTCACCCGATGGCCGCTACCTGACGATTGGCCAGGAAAATGGGAAACTGTTGCTTGTCGAAACAGAAACGGGGCGCGAAGCCTGGACGGCGCGGTATCACTTGCCCATCCAAGACCTTGCTTTTTCACCGGATGGGACATCTTTGGCAATCGCAGTGCAACAGCGCGTCTATCTGAATAGAGTCAGAGGGGCGGCCACAAGCCCAATTCATAGGCAGCAGGCGGATCGGCTGCCTGATTTGGATGCATTGCGGGTCTCGAAACGAATGCCCGCTGGAAAAGGCAAAAGGGCTCTTCCCGTGGGGTCGTCTAAGAAACTAGCTGAAGTGATGAATCTTTCCCAAAATGAGTACATGTGGCTTTTGCCCTTTGATAGTTTAGCTGTACACATCATGGAGGCTATGGCAGGGGCGGTCGAAGGCATCACTATACAGCACCTAGGTGTGGGAAGAGGGCAGGTGGTGCTAAAGGAGGGGGAACGTTCTGTTGCCTTGAACCTTACACCGCTACAGGGGCTCAAGGGAAAAGAGGGGTTGCAACAAATTCTCCGGATTCTTGATTCGGCCCAACAATTCGTGTTGGTTACTCATCCAGATGCCGAGAGAGCTTTGGAGGAGGCGGCCGTTTCAGCGTTGGTAAAAGAGCTTGGACTTGGCGTGCGACTCATTTCTAGTCACGAATTGAAAAGGGAGGCCATGGAGTCGGTATGGCAAAGAGAGGTTCCTGTGCACACGTCACAAGCAGTCGTGCAAGAGAGCCTTTTGCGTTCTACGCTAGGAGAGCGTATTGGGTATATGAAATTGGATAGGTTTACTTCGAGTACGGCGCGACGGGTGCAGAAATGGCTGATCAGAGAAACAGAGGGAGCCTTGCCCGTGGTCCATGTGCTCGATTTAAGGGATAACGAAGGTAGTGATCTGTCATCGCTAATTGAGACCGCATCAATCTTGTTGCCAAAAGGACAACCTATTGCATGGGTGGTCTCGAGAAAGGATGGAGAGGGAACCTACTATAAATCAAAAGGCTCGCGGGTATCAGGTCTCAAACTTGTTGTGCTCGTAAATGAGCGAACCGCTGGAACGGCTGAATTACTTGCCTGCGCGATTAGAGAATCAAATGCAGGGCTTATCGTGGGAAGCCGTACGGCAGGTGTTGATGAGATGTTCACTATATTCCCTGTTTCGGACGGATCTGGAGTCCGCATTAGCACCGAACGGTTTTATTGTCCGGGCAAGCGGAGCATTCGTTGGGAGGGGCAACGTACGGATGTCGAAGTTGGACGGATTCCTTCCAAGAGCGCCATTCAAATTGGATCGGCTAAGGGCAAGTCTGAATATCATGCGAAGCAACTTGCCCACAGTCGTCTTTTCATCAATGACAATCAGCTTAGAGCGGGTGTGGAGATTGCAACATGTTGGGACCGCATCTCCGCTCCTGGCGCTGACAAGTACCAGTCGGTGGGGGATGCAAGACAGTTATTGGGTAAGTGCTGGACGAGCTACAATTAAGGGGCTTGACTGAGGGAGGTCAGGAGAGAAGAGTTGTCTTTATCGAGGCAGTCTGTGCTCGTAGTAAGTGAGATATTGGAGCAACAAGTTTCGCAGCGCAAGAATATCTTTCAGGCATGATTTGGTGGTAGGCGTGGAAAAGCTATGAAAAGCGGGTGGTCTGACAAGGTTGCGAGCAAACTGAACGGGCTTGATACTTTGGTCTATGCCAGCCGGATTATAGGCAAGGAGGAGAGTCTCGTGTTGTGGGGGGGGGGTAACTCATCAGCCAAGCTCCTACAAAAGGACCACCTAGGTCGGGAAGTAAGGGTCTTATGGATCAAAGGCAGTGGCTCGGACATGCGGACGATCACGGCCAACCAGTTTGCCCCGCTGCGGCTCGATGAGCTACTGCCATTGATGAAACAAGATAGCATGAGTGATGAGGAGATGGTCGCCTATCAGTCGCGCTGCGTGATGGAGCCGACCGCGCCAAAACCCTCTATCGAGACGTTGCTCCATGCCTTCATCCCCGCCTTGTATGTTTATCATACGCATGCCGACGCGATCTGTTCCCTGACGGATACCTCCGACAGCGCTGCGCTTATTCAACGTGTGTATGGGGGAAAAGCCGCCTTTGTTCCGTATGTGCGACCAGGGTTTCACTTGGCTAAGCTTGTGGCGGAAGCCTATCATCGAAACCCTGCGCTCCGAGGGGTCATTCTGGATAAGCATGGTTTGGTGACCTGGGCTGATACCCCTAAAGCCGCATATCATGAAACTATCCGAATGGTAACCAAAGCGCAACTTCATGTCAGACGGTTTCGGAAATCTTGCGCGGTGAGTTCTGATGCCAGAGATTCTCGATCAAGTCGCCACAAACTCGCTGCGAGTGTGATCCCCGTTCTGCGGGGCATGGTCAGCGAATTTGGACGGATGGTCATGGCCTACGATGATTCTGGGGCGGTTCTTGACTTCGTCAACCATCCTCGGGCGGGAAGTCTCTCTCAAATCGGTCCCTTCACGCCGGATCACATGCTTCATACGAAACCCAAGCCTCTTTTTCTAGAGCTGCCTAAGGCTCGGACAGCCGCTTCGATGGAACATGTGATTCGAACGAAGGTGAGGCAGTATCGCAAGGAGTACGTCCAGTACTTCAACCGGTACAAGACGCCTGGCGTGACCATGCTTGATTCAAACCCCAGGATTGTCCTGGTCCCCGGTCTTGGCATGTTCGCAACCGGGAAAAGTCGGCGTGCGGCGAGAAGCGCACGCGACATCTATGCCCATACCATCGACGTGATCCTTAACGCGTCTAGCATTGATACATATACAACAATCTCAGCCAAGGACATGTGCGACTTTGAATACTGGCCCATGGAGAATTTCAAGTTGACGCTTCTGCCGAGAGAGAAGCAACTCTCGAGACGGATTGTGCTCGTGACTGGGGCAGCAGGTGCATTGGGGCGAGCGATTGCCGCCAAGCTTGTGGATGAGGGTGCGTCTGTTATCCTGACGGATGTCAATCAGGCGAAGTTGCGAGCCCTGTCCGATGAACTGAATACGCAGACAGGGGAGAGCAATACCGTTCCGATCCTCATGGATGTTACCAGCGAGGCAAGTGTTGCGCGCGCGTTCGAGCAGGCTGTGTTGGTTTATGGGGGGCTGGATATTCTGGTCTCGAATGCCGGAATTGCACGGAGCGCACCGCTTGATGAGTTATCCCTTGAGGACTGGAGCGATTCCCTCGCCGTCAATGCTACGGGTCACTTTCTTGTGTGCCGAGCGGCCATGCGAATCTTCAAGCGGCAGGGCTTGGGAGGGAATATTGTAGTGGTCGCCACCAAGAATATCTTAGCGCCAGGGAGGCATTTTGGGGCCTACTCCGCCTCAAAAGCGGCGCAAGCCCAACTCGCGCGCGTTTTGGCTATTGAAGGGGCAGAGGTTGGCGTTCGAGTTAATATGGTTAATCCTGATGGGATCATCGAAGGGTCCGGCATCTGGTCCTCACTGGTTAAGAGACAGCGTGCCAAATCTTATGGAGTTCCGATCACTGGCTTGGCAGCGCATTTAGTTGAACGAACTCTGTTAAAAGTGAAGGTGTCGAGCCAGGATGTTGCGGAAACAGTGCTTTTCCTCGCCTCGGATCGCTCCGCAAAGACTACGGGAGCCATGATTCCGGTCGATGGAGGAGTCAAGGAAGCTTTTCCTCGATAAACTGTACAAAAGACACCCCAGTTGTGTCCGTTGACCATTCGCATCTCTACTGTAAGCTCCCACCGTGCTGAAAATTCTCCCTTGCGGCTATCTCAGAGCGGGGGAGTTCACGCCCCTTCTCTTAGGTCTTGCTCTCGGAATAGGTGGGAATCCCCTGCTCAGTCGATAGTCTTAAATTGCGCAAAGGGAGATTGGAGTTGCCTCGACACATAAGGCTGCAGGTCATAGTATTTGCAATTACTGTATATGTTTGGTTGGGATTCCCTGCACATGCGTCCGTGAATCTCCCGCTGCACCATTGGACTTACGACGCCATTGATCGTCTGATAGCGATGGGATTGGTGGACGATGGGATGGCTGTCACAAAACCCTACAGCCGAAAGCAGGCGGCTCGCTATGTGGCACGTGCTTTAGCGCGCCTCGATTCGGCCGGGGCTTCGCTGGAAGATCAGCGGGCGCTGGCCGATCCTCTGTTAGAACAGTTGGTGCGGGAGTTTCGTCCGGAGTTGGTCGGTCTCGGTGTTGTGCCTGCGGTTCCGGGGGCATCCAGTAGTTGGCTCCGTTATGGTGGGCGTGCACAACTCGAAACCGATGCCTTCTCTGTGGGCCATGGAGGATCGGGGTTGGGGGTTCGCTTTCGAGAAAACCGTGGCGGCGAATATTATGCCAATGGAGAGCAGGTCCAATCGGACTTCCGCGGGTGGTTTGAGATCGGCGACCATCTGAGCGTTGTTGCGCAGCCGAAGTATATCTCGAATTCTTATGCGTTGGGGCAGGGGGCGACCAACAATGTCCATAATGCCTACATGCGGGAGCTGAATGTGAAGCTCAGTGTGGCCAACATCGCGCTGGAGGTCGGCCGTGGGACGCAGTGGTGGGGGCCTGGGTACCGGGGGTCCCTGTTGTTGACCGATCAAGCGTTTCCATTGGACATGATCAAGCTCGGCAGCGAAGAGTCATTTCGTCTCCCGTGGGTGCTTCGAGATCTGGGCGAATGGAAAATCAATAGCTTTCTCACGCAACTGGAGCGAAACCGGGACTCCCCACGCGCGAAGGTGTTTGGGCTGCGCATAGGCTACCTGCCAACCAGCTGGCTGGAGCTGGGCATTTCCCGCTTGACGCAATTCGACGGTCGGGCATTCCCCAACCAATCCTTTCCCAACACCGTCCTCAAAGCATACGGCAGTGCGCCCAATGCGCTTGGGGCGAACGATGTCAACGAGCAAGTGATGATCGACTTTAAGGCCTCCATTCCTCATGCAGGCACTTGGATGCCGTTTCCTTCAGGTATGCAGGTATATGGCGAGATCGGGTCGGAGGACAAGTGGTCGAAATTCCCCTTGTCGACCACGGCGGCTTTGCTTGGCGGGGTGTATATTCCTCAGCTCATTCCAGGCGACTCCACGGATCTTCGCTTCGAATATGCCGATACCGACTGGGGGCGCCGCATGACGGGCGATCGCCACTCGGCCGGCTGGTACAACAATGCCACCTATGTCAGTGGGATGCGCTATCGTGGGCAACCTCTCGGCCATTGGATAGGAACCGACGGCCTCGATTATTTTCTTCGGGCAACCCGTCATCTTCACGATGACGTCCAATTGGGCATTAACTGGGACCATTCGTTGCGTGGCAGGAACAATCCGGTCTCCGAAAAAAAGCAAGAAGCGGGAGTCGATGTGACTTGGTGGTTGACCAGGCAATTTCAGTTAACCGTAGCCTATACCTACCAACATATCGAAAATCCGGGGCAGATCACCAGTATCAATCCCTACCAACAGACGTTTCAACCCGGACTCGTGTCCAACAACAATTATTTCTGGACGAACTTTGCGTTCGAGTTTTAGCTGACACGGTCGGAAGTCAGCCTTCCGCCGATCCTCTTCCTGCCCCTACGCTTATCTCGCCCGTCTCCCTCTTGCGACTATTCATTGGCTTCGGGTTTATCACTCGTTCATTCGCGAATCGACTGCGTGGCTGTAGGCCTGTTTGCGTTGCTGCTTGCCCAAGGTCCAACCCTCTTGTATCCTCGGCAAAGCGCCAGATTCTATGGCAGCCTGTCAGAACAAGCAATGTCCGGAGAGTAACGCAGAGAAGAGGAGAAGTCCGTGGCCGACCACAGCGTATTGAGCGATCTCCTCCGCATTTTTGCCGTGTCGATCGCGGTGGTGTTTCTCTTTCATCAGCTCCGCCTGCCGTCGATCGCCGGCTTTCTGGTGGCGGGCGCGCTGATCGGTCCGTACGGACTGAATTTGGTGTCGGATCTGCAGCAAGTCAATGTGTTGGCCGAGATCGGGGTCGTCTTGCTCTTGTTTACGATCGGGCTCGAGTTTTCGGCGGCTCACTTAAAGGCTGCGCGTCGGCTGCTGCTCGTGGGCGGGCCGCTACAAGTCGTCGGGGTGCTGAGCCTGGGCGCCGCTGCCGGGTGGGTAGCCGGCGTCCCTATGGCCGAAACGATATTCTGGGGCTGTCTCTTTTCGCTCAGCAGCACCGCAATCGTCTTGAAGGCGCTGTCGGAACGGGGCGAGAGCGATACGGCGCATGGCCGCGCTACTATCGGCATCCTGATCTTCCAGGACTTGGCGATGGTTCCGATGATGCTGCTCGTCCCTTTGCTCGCGAGCGGCACGCAAGTGGAGGCGGGAGTCGTCGCGCACGATGTGGTACGGTCGGTGATCATCGTCTGGGTTATTGTGGCTGGGGCTTGGTTTCTCGTGCCCAGGCTCTTGGAGCAGATCGTCCGCAGCCGCAACCGCGAACTCTTTCTGCTGACGATCATCGTCCTGTGCCTTGGGATTGCCTGGTTGACGTCCCGGTCTGGCCTGTCGCTGGCGCTTGGCGCCTTCGTCGCCGGGCTGGTCATCTCCGAATCCGAGTACAGCCACCAAGCCCTGGCCGAAGTCCTGCCGTTTCGCGACAGCTTCAACAGTCTGTTTTTTATTTCGGTCGGGATGCTGATGGATGTCCGCATATTGGCGCAGTATCCAGGGCTGATGCTCGCCTTGGTTGTGGCGGTCATGATCGGGAAATTTGTGACCGGAGCCGGGCCGGTTCTAGCGATGGGATATCCTCCGCGCGTGGCCCTCTTGACCGGTGTGGCCTTGGCCCAGGTGGGCGAGTTTTCCTTTATCCTGGCTCAAGCGGGGCAGCAGGTCGGCCTGCTGCCCAGGGAACAGTACGAGGTTTTTTTGGCTGTGTCGGTGCTGACGATGGCGGTGACGCCGTTTCTGATCCAGTTGGCGCCCCGGGTGGCCCGCCGCGCCGAGGCAGTGCAACGGCTGCGTCGCTGGTTTCCTGAGCGAACGACGGCGCATCAGACTCAAGCTGCCTCTCGAGGCCTCAGGGTGAAGGACCACGTCGTGATCGTGGGTTACGGGTTGAACGGGCAGAACCTGGCGCGCGTGCTCCAGCAGACGGAAATTCCATACGTGGTTCTGGATCTGGATGGGGAAACAGTTCGTCGAGAATCCAAGCAAGGGGTGCCCATCTATTATGGAGACGGCACCAATCCCAACGTTCTCCACCATATGCGCATCGAGCAGGCGCGGGTTCTAGTCTTGGCGATTTCGGACCCTTTTGCGGCCCGGCGGGCGGTCCAGATTGCCAAAGGGCTGAACCCTTCCGTGCAGGTGGTGGTGCGAACCCGCTATCTGCGGGAGTTGGAAGAATTGCACGAATTGGGGGCCGACGAGGTTGTGCCGGAAGAATTCGAAACCTCCATCGAAATCTTCGCCCTGGTGCTTAGAACCTACAAGCTGCCGCAAGAATTCATCCTGCAAAAGGCGGAGCAAGTCAGGCGAGAAGGCTATGCCTTGTTGCGGCGGAAGGGACTGCCGGAACTGGCGCACCATCTCCGGGGCGGAACCTTGACGGACGCGGAAGTGGAAACGTGCCGAATCGAGTTAGATTCGCCCGCGGCTGGCAAGACGCTGGCAGAAGTCTCGATACGGCCTCGCACCGGCGCGTCGGTGATCGCGTTGACCCGCAACGGTGTGACCGAATCCAACCCTTCAATGAAAGTTCGCCTGGTGGGGGGCGACGTGCTGGTCTTGCTCGGCAACCGGGATCAGATTCGCCGTGCGCTCGGATTGCTGGTCGATAGCAAGACCGAATGAGCCGGCTGGTTGCGCAGCTGCCTTGACAAGAAAAAGAAGCGCATAGTAACGTCACATCCATGGTGATTCTTGCCAGAAGATCGGGGCGATCAAGACCTATTGGTGGCAGCAGCAAAGAGGTGGCGCCATGAGCACCGTCCAAGTCGAACCGTCGGCCGCGCTGGCCGAGCTTCGCGAAGCCAAGCCTGACCGGGTGACGATCGTCGTGTTGAGCGGGGATATGGATCGGGTGATGGCGGCGTTCATCATTGCCACCGGTGCCGCGGCCATGGGCATGCAGGTCACTATGTTCTTCACCTTCTGGGGATTGAACGCCATCCGGAAGAAGGGGACTGCCAGTGGGGCGAGGGATTGGCTGCGCCGGATGTTTGGGTGGCTGAACAAGGGCGGGGCGGATCTGTTGCCCCTCTCTCGGTTCCATTTTCTCGGGTTGGGAACCAGGATGATGAAACAGGTGATGCGGCAACATCGGATGCCGGACGTGCCGGAGCTGCTCCAGACCGCGCAAGATTTAGGGGTGCGGTTCATCGCTTGCACGACGTCCATGGGGTTGATGGGTATTACCAAGGACACGCTGATCGACGGCATTGATCAGTTGGCCGGCGTGACGACCTACCTGGCCGAGGCGAGGCAGGGGAGTATCAACCTCTTTATCTAACCCAGCGGGAGTTCCCCACCTGTAAGGGTGGGGGTGAGAGCCAGGAGCCGCGAAGCGGCTCATGCGAAGCATGAAACAAGAGAGACCACGGCTGTCAGGCCGTGGTTCTTCATCGCAGCCTGGTAACGAACGTCGTTAGTCACAAGTAAGGAGCGGTTCATGATCCAATCCGACATTACACTCGACACGCTCGGCTACTTCTGCCCCATGCCGATTATCATGACCTCAAAAAAGATCAAGGAACTGCAAGTGGGGCAAGTGTTGGAAGTGGTGTCGGATGACGAAGGGATCAAAAAGGACATGCCGGCTTGGTGTCAAACCACGGGGCACGAAATGCTGGGGCTGATGGAAAACACTACCAACTCTAAACAGATATATATCGCCTACGTCAAAAAAACGAAATAGACTTACTTTTTCAGCCACCGTTAACTATGGCGAAGCTGAATCATATTCTCTTTTCGAGTTGCACTTGTTTCGGTCTCCTTGCGCTGAATTGGGCAAGTGGCTAAGTAATAGGAATTCAGGTGCGAGCTTGCTTATAGGCAGAGATACCAGTTTCTCAATCTTGACGTAGTGGACTCACACATGGATCGTAACCCCATTATTCTAGTGACAGGTGCAGCCGGCTTCATTGGCTACCACGTCTCTAAACGGTTACTGGAGCGAGGAGATGAGGTTCTTGGCCTAGACAACCTTAATGATTATTACGATGTTCGACTCAAAGAATCACGGCTCAATCTTCTCAGGGCAAACCGACGGTTCCAGTTCTTGAAAATTGATTTGGCTGATCGGGATGGCGTAGCCAAAATCTTTTCGAAGCATTCCATCAATAGGGTGGTGCATTTGGCGGCTCAGGCGGGGGTTCGGCACTCGCTCGTTGATCCTTATGTGTATGTAGATAGCAACATAGTTGGATTTTTACACGTTCTAGAAGGCTGCCGGTACTCCAGTATTGATCATTTAGTCTTTGCCTCGTCGAGTTCTGTCTATGGAGGACACACGCGGATGCCATTTTCTGTCCACGACAATGTGGACCATCCGGTTTCGCTTTACGCTGTCAGCAAGAAAGCCAATGAGCTCATGGCTCATAGCTATGCTCATCTCTATGGCATTCCCTGTACGGGCCTTCGCTTTTTCACGGTCTATGGCCCCTGGGGGCGCCCTGATATGGCGCTTTTTCTGTTTACCAAAGCTATATTAGAGGGGCAGCCAATCAGTGTGTTCAACTCCGGTAAAATGAAACGCGATTTTACTTACATTGACGACATTGTAGAGGGGGTTGTTAAAATACTAGATAGGCCTGCAGCCCCGGATCCGAACTGGTCCAGTGAGATGCCTGATCCCGGAACCAGTTCTGCCCCATATAGAATTTACAACATTGGCAATCATCATCCGGTTGATCTGATGGAGTTTATTGAGATACTCGAAGGTGTATTGGGGAAAACTTCGGAAAAGAGATATCTGCCCATCCAGCCCGGTGATGTTCCTGCTACGTTTGCAGATATGGACGATCTGGTAAGGGACATCTCATTCAAGCCGGATACTCCAGTCGAAGTGGGAATTCGGCGCTTCGTTGAATGGTATCGAGGCTACTATAGGGTCTAGTCGATAGTGGGCTGCTGCCGGTTTGGTTGACACCAGCTTACGCTAATCCAGCTTGCATTTCGAACTCCATGGGGCTCAGATAGCCTAACGTCGAGTGCCGCCGCCTGGGATTGTAGAAGCGTTCGATGTAATCG
>Ga0233425_10005978_pt1 | contig 18571 bp, 14 predicted proteins | sample Watercolumn_Towu_2_FD_181712 | JGI IMG/M metagenome (GOLD analysis project Ga0233425, IMG submission 181712) | Freshwater microbial communities from Lake Towuti, South Sulawesi, Indonesia - Watercolumn_Towuti2014_140_MG | ecosystem: Environmental > Aquatic > Freshwater > Lake | place... | reverse complement strand
CCTCCACCCCAAGTAGCTTTTCCTACCGCTTACGTTACCGTCGTCGAAGGCTGCAATCGCTTCTGTAGTTATTGCGTTGTCCCCTTCACTCGTGGTCGCGAAATTAGCCGCCCTTTTTCCGACGTCATACAAGAAGTAGAAATATTGGCAAAACAGGGAGTAAAAGAAATTTATTTTCTTGGACAAAACGTCAACAATTACCGCGACCAAAACTACACACTCATTGATTTGATCAAAGCTACTGCCGAGATTGAATCGCTGCAACGCATTCGCTTTATTACTTCTCACCCGCAAACTTTTACTCAAGAATTAATCAATATTTTTAGTCTGCCCAAAGTTGCCAATCACTTACATTTGCCGATTCAAAGCGGTTCCAACCGCATTTTACAAGCCATGCGCCGCGGCTATACCGCGGAAGAATTCAAAGAAAAAATTGCCGTATTGCGTAATCTTCGCCCCCATATTAGCATTTCTTCCGATTTTATCGTCGGCTTTCCTGGAGAAACTGAAGCTGATTTTGATCTGACCTTGCAAATCGTGCGCGAACTAAAGTTCGATAATTCATTTAGTTTTATGTATAGCCCGCGTCCTAAAACTTTAGCGGCAACCTTAAAAGACGACGTTCCTTTAGCCGAAAAAAAACGACACCTTGCATTATTACAAAAAGAACTAAAAATTCACGCGCACAACATTAGCCAGGCAATGCTCTCTTCCACCCAAAATATTTTAGTCACCAACACTTCCAAAAAAAATTCCCAGGAATTTTCCGGGCGTACGGAAAATAACCGCGTAGTTAATTTCCAAAGTAAAAACACCAAACAAAACCTCATTGGGCAAATGGTCACAGTAAAAATCACTAAAATCCTGCCCAACTGCCTCCGCGGCACACCTATAACCAACTAACGAAAAACAATGATCTCCTCTTTGACCCTTGGTAATAAAACTTTTCCACTAAACTTAATTCAAGGTCCGCTGGCTGGAATTAGTTGCGCTCCCTTTCGGTTTTTAACCTGGAAATATAGCCAACCAGCCTTTTCCTGCACCGAAATGCTTTCTTGTAAAACGCTTATTCACCAACAGAAAAAAATGTACCAACGTTATGTTACTAAACATCCAAACGAAGGCCCCGTATGTTTTCAATTGTTTGGCGATAACGCAGCAGATTTGGCAATTGCGACTAAAATCGCTATCGACTACGGTGCGGATTTGCTTGATCTTAATTGTGGCTGTCCGGTAAAAAAAGTACGCCGTCAAAACGCCGGCTCTTGTTTACTCAGCGAAGCTTCCAGGCTCTATACTATGATTACTGCCATGAAACAAAACTCTCATTTACCGGTTTCAGTAAAAATTCGCGTTGAAGGCGATGGTGTGGAAAAATTCAATCACGTCATTGCCCAAGCGGTTGCTGACGCGGGTGCTGATTTTTTGGTGGTTCACGGTCGTAAATGGACCGACAGCTATGCAGTTCCCTGCCGTTACGAGCAAATCCAATTTTTCGTCGAGGCTTTAAAAATTCCGGTTATTGGCAATGGCGATGTTTGCGATCTGGCATCACTGAAAAAAATGTTTGCCACAGGTTGTGCCGGCGTAATGATTGCCCGCGCCGGCATAGGTAAACCATGGCTGATTAAAAAACTCAGCTCCGAGATGTGCCAGAAACCATTTATCATGCCAACACAAGCCGAAATTGACGCGATGTTGACTGAACATATAGAACTATTAGCGCAATTCTTTGGCAATGAAAAACACGCCTACTTACACGCCAGAAAACTGATAAAACATTACAAATGCAGCGCTGAATTGGCGCACAAAATCATAACTCATTGATTTTATTAATATTTTTATTTGCATGGTTCATTTCTGGCGCTGTTAGGGCAAAGTAGAAATGTCACCTTTCTGGCAAAGTAGAAATGTCACCCCCACCATTGTGCATCATGTTAAGGTGGCTAGCCACCTTAAAAATTAAAAAATTTATTTTTTCTTTTAAAACAATCATTTGATAAAAAATGTTAGCACGATATAAACTAACTTTATTGTATAATTTTATGATTTTTACTATAGCCAAGCAATCTTAAAAATGGCACGTTCGCCCATGCCTGTTCAGCACTAATTTTGTCAGCAGCTTGTGCACGTAAATCATCTACCAAAGCATTGGTTTCTTGCCGTGAAGAACTTACGATGTTCAATTGTTGCTTAAATTCTTTGCATTCTAAAAACATTTTTTTATACCAAACTTTTATTTCATCATTTGCATAACGACAGATAATTATATTGGCCCTTCTTAAATTGCATTTGCCATAATTAATAATTTGATAAATTTTATTCTCAAATCGAAACTCCAGGTTGTCGCTTAATCTTCTGTAGTACCTTTCACATAATATCGTATCAAGCATCATGTCGTTTGGCAGCATTCTACGATGAGCATCAATATTTGAAATTGCTGACTTTCCGAACCTTCGATTGTAATCTTTTCTAAATTCCTCAACATAGTTATTTGCATCGTGAATATTACTGATTCCTCGTAAGCGCATTTCTTTAATCAAACGATCCTGTAAAGTACGGTTGGATCTTTCTACTCGCCCTTTCTTCTAAGTCAGCAACTGCTAGTTGTAAGACAAGTGAAGCAACAAATACCTTTGAAATAACACACCCATTTCACCCATTGCGCGGAAAAAAATTTATACGTGTCGCACGCATGCAACTCTGGGGTGAAGATAGAGTCACTTATTTTGATCAAAACGGGAAACCGCGCTCTATGCTGGCTTCATGGACTAGCGTTGCCAATGTAGATTACTTTTTGCAAGCATCTGCTGGGCGTTCTTGGTTTCGTGTTAGTGATCTTTCATGTCTTAGCTTATTGCTCCAACGGTTAATAAAAAATCGCAATGAAGGTGTAAAGTGAATTATGTCATATATGTAAGGATAATTATGCCGAATATGGGTCGATTATTGTATTATAGTATCGCTATAATATGCATTATATATCGAAAAATTTATAAAGATATATCTTATAATTATATTGACATTCTATTTTATATGGCATATTTTAACTTACATATAACCAAATCAGCCAAATGGAGGATCAGTAATGTCTCAACGCGATTTAAAAATAAAAGCACTAAAAGAATCTGGCTCTTTCAACCCACATCCGGAACGCGTGAAAGCACCATGGTTTCAAAACAGCGCATTTTTCGATCCAAAAGACTTTTTGCAGGTCAAATACGAAATGTTGCGCCATGTATCAATCGATGGAGCTCAAAAATCAGAAACCGCAAAACTTTTTGGAATATCTCGTCCGACTTTTTACGAGGCAGAAGCTGCGTTTTCAAAAAGCGGTTTTGCTGGGTTATTGCCTCAAAAACGTGGGCCAAGAGAAGCTCACAAGATCAATACAAATGTAATGATGTTTATAGAAAGGCATATAAGCGAAAATCAAAAAATAAAAGCAAAAGAATTAGTCAAATTAGTGCGCTCAAATTTCAATATTTCAGTTCACCAACGCAGTATCGAGCGCGCTATTTCTCGCAAAAAAAAATTCCACAACAAGAACAATTAGTTGATATGCCAAAAAATGCAGCCGATATTTATGAATCTTTACGTAATCAATTTTTAACTGGTTCTGCAAACCATAGCTGGCTATCTGTTATTTTTTATCATGGCGTTCTTCGTGGATTACAAATATTAACTATAAGGCCAACAGAAAAACCTTGCACTGAAACATCAGAAGCTTTTGTTCATACTATATTACCTGACAATGATCTAATTCATCTTATTGCAAATATGGTATTACATAAACAATCGGAGGCTGCACATGTCTATTGAAACCACACAAAAAATTACAGAAGCACATTTAAAACGAGATGCTTTTCTTTACGTACGGCAATCTTCATTACGCCAGGTATTTGAAAATACTGAAAGCACAAAACGTCAATATGCTTTACGAGAACGGGCAGTAGCACTTGGTTGGCCAATTGATCGAATTCATGTAATTGATAATGACCTTGGGCAATCAGGTGCTCAGGCAAAAAATAGAGATGGCTTTCAGCATCTGGTTACAGAAGTTGCTTTAGGTAAAGCCGGCATTGTTTTAGGGTTGGAAGTATCGCGTTTAGCCCGCAACAATGCTGATTGGCATCGCTTACTAGAACTTGCCGCGCTTGCTGGAACTTTAATACTAGATGAGGATGGTATCTATGATCCGTCACATTTTAATGACCGACTTTTATTGGGTTTGAAAGGAGCGATGAGTGAAGCGGAGTTACATGTACTAAAAGCCAGATTACAGGGCGGAATACGCAATAAGGCACGTCGTGGGGAGCTTAAAATGCCATTGCCTATTGGACTTGTGTATCAAGCTGATGGCTCAATTGGTTTAGATTCAGACCAACAAATTCAGAGTATCATACGGTTTATTTTTGAGACTTTTGCTCAAGTCGGCTCAGCAATGACCGTTGTCAAAAGGTTCAATTCTGAGAAGTTATTGCTTCCAAGATATATTAGGCATGGAGTTAGTAAGGGTGATTTACTTTGGAATCCACCAACACATTCTCGTATTTTACAGATTTTACACAATCCGCGTTATGCAGGAGCATTTGTTTATGGCCGTACACGCAGTGGTCGTACTGCTGATCTTAGACCAACTACACTAAAGGTCGCTCGCAACGATTGGCAAGTAGTAATTCCAAAAGCGCATGTTGGTTACATTAGCTGGGAAGAATTTGGAAACAACCAAACCAAATTAAATAATAACGTACTGAGTTTTAGCAAAACAAGCCGTGGCAGTGTACCACGAGAAGGATCAGCTTTACTTCAAGGACGAGTTATATGTGGCATATGTGGTGCACGCATGCGAGTACGTTATCATTATGAAGCTAACCGATCGTGTTCACCTGATTATGTATGTGCAGAAAATACAGTTCGTAAAGCTGGAAAAATATGTCAATATATTCCTGGTTCATACATCGATTCCGCAATTAATGCATTGATAAAAGAGGTGGTATCACCAGCAGCAATTGAAATGGCCCTTGCTGTTCAACAAGAAATTTCTGGGCGCATTAAACAAGCAGATGATTTACGTCGAAAACAATTCGAAAGAGCGCGTTATGATGCAGAGCTTTCAAGAAGGCGCTATATGAAAGTTGACCCTGAAAATAGATTGGTAGCTGATACATTAGAAGCAGACTGGAACGAGAAACTTAGAATACTACATCAAATGCAACAAGAGCATGACCAACAACGCAAAGCAGATAATAAAATATTTACCAATGAATCATTTGAACATATAATGAATATAGTAAAAGATTTTCCTAAAATATGGAATGATGAAAACATTCCGGCAATTGAGCGTAAAAAAATAATTGCACATTTAATCGAAGATGTAACATTAATAAAAGCAGAAAAAATAACTATGCACATACGTTTTAAGGGCGGTAAAACGCAGAGTATTTCTGTTGCGCGTCCAGTTCCAATAGCACTAATTCGCAAAACACGCCCTGAGGTTATTGGAGCATTAGATCAATTGCTTAATACACATACTGACAGGCAAGCGGCAATAGAGCTAAATAAAATGGGATACAAGAACTGGAAAGGTGAAGACCTAACTTATAAAAAAATAAGGCGCATTCGAAAAACTTACGGGCTAAAAAGTTCTTTTGAAAGATTGCGAGCACATGGATTTTTAACAAGCACTGAAGCAGCTAAAAAATTAGGGGTATCTACAACAACAATATATAGCTTAGCGCGAGCAGGTTTTATAAATAGACATCTTTACGGTAATAACCATAGCAGCTTATATGAGTTATCTGCTGCGAGTGTTTATATTAAAGGACAAGGCGGGCGTCGTCCAAAACAACCAAACTTTATCGATTCTCAACATTCACAACAAGGTGCATTATGAAACATACTCTTTCGCTTGCGGTGAATTAGCACAGATTATTTTTATATCTAATTCTTCCATAGCGCGTTGAAACTGCGTTCTCCCTTGATCCACATCTTTTTGATTTACCCGAAAAATACCATGTTTGTCATTATAAAATGCTAATGGACGACCGTATTTTTTTATATACCTCTTAACACATGCAAAATATGCTTGCGTTGTTTCGCTATGAAAAAAACGTAATTCAACGATGCGACTAGTAGCATCATCTACAAAAACGATTAGGCAGCATTTAGGTCCGCGTTCTTCAAACCAGGCATGATGCGAACCATCGATTTGTACTAACTCACCAAAGCAGACGCGCCTTGCTCGTTGTTGATGAATGATGCAATCTTTTTTTAAGTTCGGTGTCCACAATTTCCACTCTATCATATATCCCCTTAGCGTTTCCTTGCTGATTCTTATCCCCTGATCTTCTTCCAGTTTCTCCGCTGCAAATGTTGGCTTAAAATCGGAATACCTATTTTCTATGATCGTTTTTATTTTTTCTTTAAATTGTTCGTTATATTTGTTATTGCTTGGCTTTCCACGTTTTTTAGAAAGCAGACCAGCTTCACCGCTTTCTCTGTACCTTTTCAACAGCCTCTTTGTTTGTCGGGATGTTAACTCAAGTTTTTCTGCTGCTTCTTTATGCTTGATTTTATTGGCATTTAATAAAATTATTATTTCAACACGTTTTAGCTCTTTTTGGCTAATTTTCATAATGTCATCCATTTTTAACCCCCTGCTTTCTTTTGTTTAACAGAAGGTTACGATACCTCAAAAAGGTGACATTTCTACTTTGCCAGAGGTGACATTTCTACTTTGCTGTAACAGTTCATTTCTGGCGCTTTCTGGCGCTTTCTGTCACTGCTTTTTGGCTGTTTAAAAATAGTCGAAAACATAAGGGAATACCGCAAACCCGCTTGATAAATGGCATTGTAATGCTATACTTCGCCGCTCTAAATGGTTTTAAAGAGATCATCATGAAAAAAGATATTCATCCAAAATATGAAGAAATAACAGTTACTTGCAGTTGCGGTAACACTTTTGTTACACGTTCAACTCTTGGCAAAAAAGAGCTGCATTTGGAAATTTGTTCAAACTGTCATCCTTTTTATACCGGAAAACAAAAAATTGTAGATACAGCCGGTAGAGTTGAGAAATTCAAACGCAAGTACAAAGCATAAAGAATAGAGAGGCAAAAATGGTAGTCATTCGCTTATCACGTTGGGGAACTAAAAAACGTCCATATTATCATGTAGTCGTAACTGACCGCAGAAATTCAAGAGACGGCAGTTTCATCGAAAGGCTCGGCTCTTACAATCCAATTGCCACAGGAAAAGAAATCGAACTTCAGCTCAACATGGAGCGCATTAACTATTGGATTACCCAAGGTGCCAAACCATCAGAACGCGTCCAGCACTTAATCGAGAAAAACAAACAAGATAAGCAAAATAACGCTTAAAATGCCCGATAAAATAATCATTGGGAAGTTCGGCAAAACATTTGGCGTGCGTGGTTGGATTACCGTTCATTCTTTTGCAGACCCTAAAGAAAGCATCGTAAATTTTCGTCCGTGGCTGCTTAAAAAAAATTCTCAATGGCAAGAAATTGCTATCGAAGCCAATAAAATTCAGCACCAAAATACCATTGTAAAATTACAAGGAATAGATGACATCGATGCGGCAAAATTTTTTACCAATAAAGAAATTTTCATCGACCGCGAACTTTTACCTAAACTTTCTACCAACGAATATTATTGGAACGACCTCATCGGCCTGAAAGTCATTAATCACGCGAATGAAGAATTAGGAACAGTAGAAACTATTTTCAATTCCGGCGCGAGCGATATTCTTGTGGTCACAGGCAAAAAAAAGCACCTAATACCTTACGTTAAGAATTATATATTAAATACTGATATTAAAAGAAAAATTATTACGACAGATTGGGATAAAAATTTCTAATCACCCCCCTTTCCATATCATAAGGACAACAATTGACCATTGTCAGATTTACAATCAGACGCAACCGTACTATCAGCACTTGTTCTATTCCTGAATAGCCCGAAACTACTTAAGCCATCTCGTAGTGCCGAACCAACCGCCAATGATAAATGCCACGGTCTACGTAACGACATACTAAAAAAACTTCCACGACATGACGTCACTAGGGACTGACAAGCCTCAATTGCAGCCACAGGATCCTCAATTTGGGAATGATGAACTAATTCAGAAACAATCCGATTGTGCGCAAATTCCGGAATGTCTCCACCTGATAAACATAGTGCTTTAGTGGTAGATTGCGTAAGTTGCTGATCACAAACTCTCAATCTTTGTTCCAAACAACCCATTTTTTGATGAATCATCTTTGACATTCCGAGTTCATCATCTGTTTGCGCAAAACATTCACGTAAATGTTTTGCCACCTGCAAAAATGGGCGGCATTCAATTTTCTCTGCTAAATTTAAATTATATCGTGCTTCATATAGCGGATCTGTCCCACTATACGCCAAACGTTTAACCATCTTGTCATGCTCAAAATCTGGAACTTGATGCGAGCAAAAAAAATAATTCCACCGATTGTAATTATTTACCTCACGCCTCCAAAGGGCGTTGAGTTGTACAGCACACTCCAAAAGTCTATATCTCATGGCATATTGTTTACGCATATCATCAAGTGTTGCCATTCTTTCTCTGTCATCACGATACCTAAGATAAGCATTCGGATAGAAGTTCCCAGCTTCGCAAATAGGTCCCAAAAAACGATTGTTTGCAACCATGTCAACATACGGAGACAAAATAGCTTGAGAATAATTATCTCTTGCACGTTCCGCCGCATGCAAATCTTCTTCTGCGGCATTCACTGCGCCAGCTGCATAATTCACAATTGGATAAGGAATTTCACGCGGATTTAACTCTACTGCAATTTCGGCTAAATATTGTTGTGCAGCCCCTCGCGTAGTTGCACTTTTTTCACCAGGCAAATTAAGCTCATCAACTTTTCTAAAATCACTTATCGCTTCAGATATTTTTCCAAGACCAACTTCACTTTGGGCACGCAACATAAGAAATTGGTCGACATCCACATTTAACTGCAAAGCGTTATCACAAATATTTCGCGCTGATGCAAATTCGCCACTATTCAATTTATCGTTCGCTAACAAGTTAAGATAAAACGATTGATAATCTTTCTTATGCGGAACTTTATGCGCACATTCCACAGCTAACTCCAGTGCTTCTTTACCCTTATTCTCCCGCAAACAAACATGTGCATTATGAAACAGTTCATCGGTATTTCCATAATTATTACGACTCCACAATCGCTCTCCCGCATGAATCGCAGCAAAAGTCAAAGTAGTCCCCAAATACACCGGCATTGATACTGGAGAACCTATGGCTAAACTGCCCGCATATACTATTCCGCCAAAAAAAGTTCCAGTTGATAAAACGCTGGCGGTATCTTTTACAAAAATCATCTTATTCCCATCCCAAATCCTCTTTCCTAAAAGTCTGCGGCTTGCATCAATATTAACAAAAATATTACCCGCTAAACTTGCCACATTTAATGCAGAATTAACTGCTGAAACAGTAGCCAATGAACCCAACTTTGATACACGCGTAGACAAAGAAAGACTGGCATTAACAGTCCAAATATTCTGACCAGCACGGATAACCTTTGCCGTTTCAGATAACGATTGGAAATTAGTGTAAGCCGCCAATGCCGTTTGCGTTGTATGAGCACTAACAGTAGCAATCTTCCCATACCAATTCTCATTATTATTGAATAAATATAGAGCTAACTGCGATAGCGCATTAGCAGTGGCAGCACTATACAAAACACTCTGTAAGCTCTCACGCGTAATACCTTGCAGTAAACTTCCGCCATGATTTTGCTGAAATCGACACAAATTTGCTGCCCGCCACAACGAAATACCGACAGCATGTATGGTCTTTAATAAAGGCTGCTGTTTGAGATAAGACTGGGCAATTGACGGAGATAAAAAAGAATTTTTCGTATCAGAAAGTGCTTGCTCTGCAAAATACATCATCGCACGATCCACTGCAGAAAAACCAACATCCGCAATAATTGATGCAACACCACTACTGTGATATTGTTCAAGCCGTATTAATTCTATCTTTGCCCGATTACTAACCGGTAAAGAGGCGTTAACAGAAACCTCCTTAAGATGCTTACGTACCGACGCGACATCATTGCGTCTACGATGCACATCTGCTAATTCCAAATGCGAGTCAAGCACCAAGTCCTTGCTTCCAGTTTGACCAGGAGGATTAAATTCATGAAACTTAGAAATTATTTTGGTAATTTCTCGTTCTAATACATCAACTTGGTCTGCCGGCGCTTGCACAAGTTCTTTTTTTGTTTCATTAAGCTCCTTAAACAATTTAACGGTAGCATCGGCTCGCTTTTTACGTACCGATTCTGAATAAGTATCACTACTATCGCTATACTGTTTACCAAGATCCCGAGCAAACTTGTCAGCGGAAGATTGTAATTCAATGCTCTTCTGCTTAAGCAATTGGACCTTTTCATCCATGGCGCTCAAAGTAGTCGGATCTTCGTCGGTAGTAAATTTTTTTTCTAAATCTACTAAACATTGATGAAGCTCCACCGCACAGATACGATCAAGAGCGCTTTTCCTCGACGGATCGGCCGCAATATCGGATAAATACCCTTTGGCTTTACCAAAATCTCCCGCATCCGCATAGAGATCGCTTACGATAATTGCCGGATCAACCTTGGAAAGGGATGCTTTTGCCTGAGTTGTAGCATCCATTACGGCTAATTTCTCCGTCATAAAATTGTGCAGCAATGCTAAACTTTCAATTTCTTCCGCTATTTTATCTTTTTCTTCAGTTGACTTAGCTTGTTTAAAGCGCGTTTTTTCTTTGTCAATTTTTTCAGTGGCAAGCCCCCTCCGTTCGCGATAAATGCCGACCTGCACCGAAGTGGCATCAAGATCGAGCTTTTTGCTCCCTGGCTGCCCCTCGGGATTAAATGCATAAAGCGCAGCAACTACAGCATTAAACTCTTGTTCTAATTCTGCTATTTTATCCAGCGACGCTTGCATGAGATTGCTTTTTATTTTCTCTAACTGCTGCTGCAAGCCGGTAGTAATCTCGGGACGTATTTTTTGTATTGATTGTAAGCAAGCATTGCTATTATCACAGCACGCTTTGCCAAGATTCTGTGTATCACTATCAACGTAAGATTGTAAATCCACCCCTTTTTGCTTAAGTAACTGGGCTTTTTCATTCATCGAAACTAAAATAGACGGATCATAACTGGCATTAAATCTCCTCCTTAAATCATCCAAATCCTGATTAAGTTCATCTGCTTCTACACAATCCAGCCTTCGTTTTGCCTCTGGATTAGCTTTCGCAATCGTCGAGAAATGTTCTTTGGCTTTGGTAAAATTCTTTTGTTCTTTATAAACTCCGCCAATAACCAAAGCGGACTCTTTCAGATAGCTAGGTTTGGCACTGCAAACCTCCACATTAAATTCTGCCAGTTCTTCTACCAAAACATTATATGCAGAAACCGAATGAGTCAGGTTATCTTCAGCAGTTTTTTGTTCTTCAGGTGTTTTAGCATTACGTAACCGATCTGTTTCTCTATCTAACAGATCAATTGCCTTCTTCAATCTAGGTTGTATTTCTTTAGTGCGTATATAACTTTTTATTGCATGCACATGATCATGTGCTGCCTCAACCAAACTAACCGATTTGTTAATTGGTACTTGATTCGTATATCTTGCGAGAGCATCTTTATCCCCTCTATGAATCGCAGCCTGCTCCAGTTCGCCCGCAACTCTATCCAACTCTTTTGCAGTCTCGTCAGCCTTGGCAAATGCTTGCTTAGCTCGCCTATCCAACTCAGCTTTCTTTTTCGGATCCTTTGACAAAAACGCCTGAACAGCACAATATTCGGCCTCAGCAAGATGTGCCCCCAGCGAATCAGGCGCATGCTTCTTTAATTGCTCAATATAAAAATACGATCCTGGCTCAATAAAATCCACCTGCTGCCATATCTTCATAACATACTCATTCTGAAAATCCAACACTGGACCAAAAGCCGTCCTGAGTTGTTCTGGCGTTGCTCTATCGAAGTGAACCGGACATTGACACTGCGCAATTAGATCCCACCGGCCATATGTCCCATCTTTATTTTGTACTTCATAGTTATAAGCAAGCCTGATTGCTCGCCATAGTGATGAACTCTCAGGATATTTTACGATTACTTCTTCGAGTGCCTCCATCAAGGGTATAGCACGCCGATATATGAACCACCACTCATTTCTCCATCCATCGCGCCAGGCATTTTGAAAAGCTACAAGAGCAACTCTCGCTCTTGTAGTCGAATCAGCGAACCAATAACGGCACGCAGAATAAACAGAATAACCAGCCTGCAATGCCAACCCAACGGCTATTAGATTGGGATCAGTAAACTTAGCCCACCAAATTCCGTTATCGTAACCGAATGCGCCGTGTTCTGGGTGATGTGGGATGTGCGAATTTAAACGGTCTCGTATATCCGGAGCAGGATCACTATTACGCGATAGTGGGTAATTATATAATCCAGTAAATATAAAAGACGGCGGTTTATTAGGATCAGGGTGCCCCAAATTATAAAAAATCTTTTTCCAATCAAGTCCTGTTATTTTAGGTATAACGGGATAAGAAATAGAACGTATTGACAAAGAAGGAATGCCGCCACCAACATTAACTTTCGAAAACGTTGTCCCAGTTAAAGAAATGGTTGATGGAGGTTTTTTGGTATCATGTGCTACATGTTGGACTAGCGTTGTAGAAACAGGCGTGGCATGCAATGAGCCAAGAGATTCAGCGGGAGAAGAAATTGTAGTGCTTAAAACGGGCGATTCTTTTACTGCAATTGTAATACGAAATGGAAATACAAGAACAGGGGGCAATCTCCTGTTGCTACGACTTACTAGTTCGTCAATAGCCCGTTTGCGCTTATAATCAAGAGCTGCTTCACAACCGACACCCAATGGTATTCCAATACGCGGAGAAAATACTATACTTGCCAGCGAGGTCGTAAGAACAGGCGCGACGCCTTCAACAAACGCCAAAGCTGCATTGACCGGCTGACCATGATAAGGCAAGCCAAGTGATCTACTCAATTCAGATATACGCTGCTTATCCTCATAAGCAGTTTTAACATCCCCAACGACATCAACCGCAGTATGCACTGTTGCAAATTTTGATAGTAACCGCCGAGAAGAACAAAGAGCACCTAATTTTGCATCGTAATACGATTGTTTTCCTAGAGCTTGCTTCAAGTTTGATTGCGCCCGCGAAAGAGCTTTACCTTTGGGAGAACACCCCGCATAAATAAGGCCATCAACATCTTCCTGAAACCCTTCAATACGCGTGGCAATATTTTTAGAACGCTTAGTCAAATTTCTCGTTTGCCTTGCTATGTCTTTTTCAAAATACTGTTTTACGCCTTCACGATATCCCTCAGAAACACACTCACCTACATAATGCTCCACACCTTTGTCTTCTCGATCGGCACATTTATCCTCAAAGTGAGGTTCGCCTCCATGTGAAGCACTGCTCTTCTCTTCTACCGAATGCTGCGGTAATGTTATAGCCATGTCGATAACCGGATGATACGCCTCAACAACAGTAGCATTTCGTTTTACAGATTCCTGATATGCCTTCAACAACAAAATTTTTTCTGCTTTCATGTCACGTATTGGGAAGTCAGGCAGAGTTAATGCGTAGTACTTCCTGAGCGTTTGCCAAAACTCATTTTCCTCAGCTAAAGGTAAAGGTTGATTAGTACGGGAATCGACAACCTGATGAACTTTTGGCAAGGAATCTTTTGTTCCAGGAGAAACGGTTACTTGTATTTCCTTCATAGCTCACCTCGTAAAATAGATGAATCCCATTGAACCATCGGATTCGATGTACTTAAACCGCCCCATCGCACAAAGAATTATTCTTCATGGTTCGATGGAAATTTTAACCAACTTCACATCTTGAAGTGCCGTGGGCATATACCCATTGCACTTCAAAATGCGGTTTTTTAAAGCATAAATTCTGCTCGCGCTAAAGGAAGGCGGTAATTGGTTCGTGGTAAGTTTGAAACTTACCTGACTACTCACCAATTACCACCTCCCTTTTTGCGCGCTCGCTATCAAATAAACTAGCTGATTAAGTTTTTGACATCGCGTGGCGTAATCTGGCATTTTGAAGTAACTTTATAAAATACTGCACGTTGACGGCGAAGAACCAGATTGAGTTGTTTTCGCCTCTTGTAATTTCTTTTCGATTTCTAAAGACTTTTCTACCTGTTCAGCTTCATTTAATTGTTTCGCAAAAAAAGTAGATGAATCCGGCAATGCAAATCCCATTGCTTCTGCCCTTCTTTCTTCCTGACAGGCCTGAATTGCCATTATCAATCCATACATATGGGATAAAATTACAGTTGAATATATGGGTAAACTAACTGGATCATAACGCAGACCAAGGTGTGTCGGTAGCAACATCAAAGCTAGATCATATGGCATATTATCCAAGGTCACCCTTCGAGAATCTTGCTGCAACATCTTTTGCAAAAACTGGCACGCCGGCCCCATTTTTTCTTTCTCCGGCAACACTGTGGCTACCCCGGTTGGCTGTGCGGGAGCTTTTTCTTTCGGCAAATTTTGGTCACTTTCAGGCTGATCTTTTGGCATAATATTTCTCCTAAACTTTAAATTATAAAATCGTCTCTTTTACTTCGTCCCAAACATCCTATCTCCCGCATCACCCAAACCAGGAAGAATATAGCCCTTTTTATTGAGTTTGCGGTCAAGACTGGCGGCAAAAATAGGAACATCAGGATGATTCTTAATTACCAGCTCGAGTCCCTCAGGTGCAGCCAAAATGGACACAAAAGTAATTTTTTTCGCACCTGCTTTCTTTAATTGTTCAATCGCAACCACCGCCGAACCTCCGGTCGCTAACATCGGATCGCAAATATAAAATTGGCGATCGCTGCTGTGCGGAGGAATTTTGAAATAATATAAATTTGGTTTTAACGTTTTTTCATCGCGATATAAACCAATATGCGCCACACGAGCTGACGGCATTAACATCAAAAAAGCGTCCACCATCCCCACCCCCGCGCGCAAAATCGGTAAAATCACCGGTTTCTTCCCAGCAATCATCGGCGCTTCACAAGTTTCCAATGGCGTTTCAATTTTCTGCATCGTTATTGGCAAATTTTTGGTAACTTCATATACCAATAACAAAGTAATTTCATGCACCAATTCCTTAAAGTTTTTTTTGTCGGTATTTACATCACGTAACACTGAAAGCTTATGTTGTAATAGTGGATGTTGCACTACATAAAAATTGCTAAACTGCGGATGTTGTTTTATTGTCATTATTAGTTACCCCATAAATTATTTGTATTCTGGCCATTAGCATTACCTAAATCACGACTTTTTCTGCCCGCGCGCAAATTAGCTTCAATAACTTCTGAAGACACATCCTTGGTTTCCGGCATTAAAAAATAAACAAAGATAAAACCCAAAATTGCCATTACGGCATATATCAAAAACACCCCTTGAGGCTTAAAGAATTGCACTAATACCAAAAATGTAGCAACCACAACCATATTACATGCCCAATGCGCAGATAGAGTTACATTAACTGCCAACCCTCTAATCCGCGGGGGGAAAATTTCTTCGGCAATTAACCACAATACCGGCCCAATGCTTAAGCAAAAACATAACAAATATAGAATTACTCCAAACAGCAACAGCCAACCAGCCGTTATAGGCATTTGATGTAAAAAAGCAAAACCCTGATACAAAAATAACAAGGCCAAAGCCATTCCTGCCAAACCAACTAATAAAATAATCCTGCGCCGCCAACGTTTAATTAACAGCATTGCCAATAATGTAAACAATATAGCAAATATACTCAAACCTAAAGTAGCTAAAATTGCGTTACTGGCAAAGCGAAAACCTGCCAAAACAAAAAGCGTCGGCGCATAATAAATAATAACGCCAATACCCATAAACTGCTGGAATACGGCTAATCCCAATACCACTACCGCTGCAGGTAAAAGCCATTGCTTAAACAGCATATGCCAATCGCCACGTGAATCTGCTAAATTAGTTTTTATCCACGCTAACATTCCCGCACCAAATCCAAGCTGCTCCAAAATAGATGCTGCTTCTTGCTCACGATTACGCTGCAACAGCCAATAAGGACTCTCGGGAATAAATAACGCACATAAAAACAAAACTAACGCGGGGAAAAAACCAAACTGCAACATCACTCGCCAATTCTCCGAAAGTGCACAAAAATAAGTAATAATATAAGCAAAAAACACACCAAGCATTATAAATACCTGATGAATACCCAATAACATATTCCGCTTATTTTCCGGAGCGACTTCAGTAATATAAAATGGGGTTATTATCGACAATATTCCAATAGCAAACCCCGCGATTATTCGTCCCGCAATTAATCCCCATAAATATATCGCACATGCAGATGAGAGTTCACCAATTGCAAAAATTATTGCTGACAAAAGAATTATTTTTTTACGCCCAAAAACATTGCTAACCTCTTCTGCCACTAAAGTTCCAATTAATCCACCAAACATCAAAGAACCGATTACCAACCCATCGGCAAAAGCAGTTAAATGAAAATCATTACGAATGAATAAAATAGCGCTGGAAATAATTCCCGCATCAAAACCAAAAAAAATACCTCCAATGGAGGCTACGTAAGCAATAAAATAAAGGTATTTTTTATTAAGAACATACGTAGATGATGCTAGAGTTGTCATATCGAAAAACCTCGTTCCGTGATAAAAAAGTGTAAAAAATCAACTATTGCATTATAGCTATAAACTTAAGAGTTGCAATTCGCAGAAAGGAAAACATCTTGCAAATTTTTGAGATAATTAAAAACAATATAAATAAAATTATCAATAAATTCAGTTATTTAAATAAAAAAACACGGTTTTTAGTAAAGAAATCGATTACTCTTGATGATGCGCGATTGAATGGATTGAGATTTGGTGGGACACATAGAAAAACAATCTTATTATTTTTGCAACATCGCCACCTGTTGAATAAATGCTTGCCCATTATGATTTTCAATAATTTTATAAGCAGATGTCGTTGCCAAAGTTTGCATAGTTATATGATGTAAACTCAAAACCAAATCTTGAAATTTCTGGTCAGTTTCAAGCTCTTCAACAATAAGTCCGATTTCTTTGCATTTTTGGAAAGACAAATGTCTTGCATGTGATAAACTGATCGCATGATCACATAATTCTTTTTTTATCGTATCTACTTTTCTATTTTTTTCATCCTTATCTTCTTTAAACATTCTATCTTTGAGATTATCAACCAGAATTTTTTCTGACCACGCAACAGCTTTCATACATTCTCCTAAAAATGTCGGATGATACTTAGAAAGAATGAATTGCCAAACAGCGAGTTTTGACTGATCTTCTTTAATTTCTTTATGTGCCAGTGCAAATTCCTCTATAACACCATGAGCAGCTATCCCACCAATTTGTGGATCAACTGGCCCCAAACTGGAATGTTTTCCCATAACAATCTGATTAGCAGAACATGCAATCATGGTGCCACCAGACATAGCAAGCTGCGGAATAATTACACGAATATTAGAAAATTTAGATTTTAAATAATCAATAATCGATTCAGTTGCGGCGACCTCACCCCCTAAAGTATGTAAAACTAAATCTAATTTTTTCGATACATCAAGACCATTAATTGCCGTCATAAATCCATTTTTATCCATGTCATTTAAAGCAAGCTCTCTCATTAATCCCGGTATATTTTTTTGTAGCCAACCACTATAGTATATGATAATATTTCTTTTGGTATGATTATGTAACTCTTGAAGACATTCTCGTCTAATAATATCAAAAGTAGAACCTTTACTAGCAATGTCTTTTTGTATGTTATTCCAATTAGCCATATATTTGGTTGATATTGGAAGTATGATTTGAATATGTTATTTTATATTGCATTACTTCATGGTCATTTAAATTAGGTAGAAGGAATTTTTGATTAGCTTCTCTGAACTTAGCTACCTCATCTAGAAGCTTCTGCAAATTATCGCTTCTTGGTTCTTTGCTTGGTGATGATGATTTTTTCATAGTAACATTGTAACATTTTTCTGACATTATAAAAATTTAGAATCACTTAATGAAATCTGTAAAAGAACTTTTCACCGCATTCTCAAATCTGGTTAAGTATAACTTAGTTGGCTGTTAAATGGCAAACGATTGTGACACATCAAATAAAATCGCCGCATATATTCGCATAATCAAATCCCATTTCTTTTGGTATTTTTTTATAACCCACAAAAAATCCCTTGGAACTAATACCAACCATGCAAAAAATATCTCCTTTAAAATCAAAGAATTAGAAAAACGCGCCCGATAATATGACGAAATTTTCTATAATTTTTGCCATTTTCCTAAGTAAATCGGTACGGCATCTTTGGGCATAACTGCTTTTTTACTCTCATAAAGAAAACGGGCCAAACCAATCATGGAACGGGCTTCGGGTTGTTCATAGATAATCGTTTTGACTGGAAGTATAGCACAAAGCTCATCTTTAAAAGC
>Ga0233425_10005977_pt1 | contig 18572 bp, 11 predicted proteins | sample Watercolumn_Towu_2_FD_181712 | JGI IMG/M metagenome (GOLD analysis project Ga0233425, IMG submission 181712) | Freshwater microbial communities from Lake Towuti, South Sulawesi, Indonesia - Watercolumn_Towuti2014_140_MG | ecosystem: Environmental > Aquatic > Freshwater > Lake | place... | reverse complement strand
AGACTCCTAGCCCGTCATAGGTGCCAAATGATTTTCACACGAGATCAGGAAGTCTGAACTTAACCGGTCATGGCACTCGTGCCACCCCGGATCATGAAAGCACTCGCGCCATGGCCGTTTTCCCTCACCCCGGCCCTCTCCCAAAGGGAGAGGGAGACCAAGGTGTTCGCTTTGCGACTTTCATGGTAACGACATTGGGGTACGCACTGTGTGCCCTGCCGCTGCGGTTCTGGTGCGGGAATTGCCCTTCCGTCCCCACCGTTCTGTGAGTGCCATCCTTTGGTTTTCGCCAAGACCCCGGTCGCCGGTTTGCGACTACACTCTCTGCGGGAATGGTCGCACCGGGGGCGAGGATCTAGCCGTTCGACCGGCCCGCTGCGATCGGTGTGTCCGGATGGAACACACTATCAGGCCTTCCCGGCGGGGTCCGTTCCGTTCTCGCCGGCATCGTCCGATTCGCAATCCCGGACCCCATCGGCGCCGCGCCGGCAGCCGCCGATTTCCTTCCGCCCACCTGGCGCAAGTTCGGAGCAAGATGAGCCGCAGCAATTCCCGCCGGCAGGGCGAGGAGGCACAGGCCGAGAGCGAAGCCCGCATCCGCCGCTTCCTGATGCGGGTGCCGGTCGCGCTCGCGCAGTTGGGCAGCGATGGCACCTTCCTCAACATCAACGACCGCTTCGTCCAGCTCTTCGGGTACACCTTGGATGACCTCCGCAGGGTGGAAGACTGGTGGCCGCGCGCCTATCCCGACCCCGCCTATCGCCAGGAGGTGATGGATGTCTGGGCGGCAGCGGTGCAGAGATCGGTTCTGGAGGGTATCGACATTCCCGGACGGGAGTATTCCGTCACCTGCAAGAACGGCGAAGTCAGGCTGGTCGAAGTCTCCGGCGTGATGCTCCCGGACGAGCTGATCGTCACCCTGTTCGATGTCACCGAGCGGAGGCGCGCCGAACAGGCCCAGAAACGCCTGAACCGCGAACTTCACGCTGTCACCGAATGCAATCAGGCACTGATGAGGGCGGAGGACGAGCAGGCGCTGCTGGACGAGATCTGCCGCATCATCTGTGAAGCTGCCGGTTACCCGGTGGCCTGCGTCGCCTACGCCGAACAGGATGTCGGGCGGTCCATCCGCGTGGTCGCCCGAAACGGAGTGGACGCCGGCTTTTTTGCTGGCATCCCGCTGACCTGGTCGGATCGGGACATCGGCCGCGGACCGCTCGGCGCGGCGACCCGGACCGGGCTCATCACGGAGGTGCCCGATCTCGCCGCCAGCGACCCGCTCACCGTGCCCTGGCGTGACCGGGCTTTGGCGCACGGCTACCGCTCGGCCGTCGCCTTTCCCCTCAAGGATGACCGGCAGCTCACCTTCGGCGCCCTGCTGATCTGTTCCGGCGAGGCCCATGCCATCACCGCGGAGGAAGTCAGGCTCCTCGACGGATTGGCCAACGACCTCGCCTTCGGCATCACTGCCTTGCGCATCCGGGCCGAGCGCAGAAAGGCCGAGGTGCAGCTCATCGCCAGCGAGCAGCTGTTTCGCGCCTTGGTCGAGAACGCGCCGGATTTCATCCTCCGCTACGACCTCGACCTTCGTCGTACCTACCTCAACCCGGCGGTCCGCAAGCTCTTCGATGTGCCGCTGGAACAGATCCTCGGGCAACGGCCGAACGTTCTACCCCGCTGTACGACCCCGAGCGCTACATGGTCTACCTGCAGAAGACGATCGATAGCGCCGAGGAACAGTCGGCCGAGCTGCCTTACCGCGCCGTGACTGGCGAAACACGCTGGTGCCACATGCGCTTCGAGCCCGAGTTCGGCGCCGACGGCAAGGTCATCAGCGTGCTCGCCATCGCCCATGACATTCACGAATTGAAGACCAGCGAGCAGCGGTTCAGGACGCTGGCGGAATCCTTTCCCGACGTCGTCCTGCGGTTCGACCAGGAAGGGATCTGCCTGTATGCCAACCCGGCGGCCGAAACTGCCTTTGCCCTGCCCACGCAGGCGCTCGTCGGCAAGACCCTGCGCGACCTGCCAGCCGGTTTCAGGCTGCTGCCCGAGGGATGGGAAGAGAGGTGCGTTGACCGGGTCTTTGCCGAGGGTGCCGCCAACCAGTCGGAGCTGCGCTGGGTCACGGCGAACGAGGAACGGGCGTTCGAATTCCGCAACCTGCCCGAAAAGGACGCGGCGGGCCGCGTCGTCAGCGTCCTCTGTGTCGGTCACGACGTCACCGAACGCATGCGCGCCGACGAACAGCGCCGGGAGCACTTGCATTTCCTGGAAAGCCTCGATCGGGTCAATCGCGCGATCCAGAGCGCGGAATCGCTGGAGCAGATGATGAGCGACGCGCTCGATGTGGTACAGGCGGTGTTCGGCTCCGACCGCGCGTTTCTGCTTTATCCGTGCGATCCCGAGGCGGTCTCCTGGAGCGTGCCGATGGAACGCACCAAGCCCGAGTATCCGGGGGTGCTCGCCCTGGGGCTGACGCTGCCGATGGATCCGGAGGTTGCTGCTACCCTGCGGACCCTGCTGGCTGCGCCGGGCCCCTGCGGGTTCGGTCCCGGCACCGATCTTCCCCTGCCCAGGGCGGCGTCGGAGCAGTTCGGGTTCCGGTCGCTCCTGTCCATGGCGATCTACCCGAAGACCGGCAAGCCCTGGCAGTTCGGCCTCCATCAATGCTCCCGGGTGCGGGCGTGGACCGACCAGGAAGTGCGGCTGTTCGAGGAAATCGGGCGGCGGCTGTCGGATGGACTCAGCAGCGCGCTGGTAGCGCGCGATCTGCGGGCCAGCCAGGAGCGCTTCCGCCTGGTGTTCGAGAACTCGCCGCTGCCGATCTTCGAGGAGGACTTCTCCGCCGTCCGGCTCCGCCTCGACCGCCTGGAAACCCAGGGTGCCGGCGACATCGAGGCCTATCTCGCCGATCATCCCGAGACGGTCCGGGAATGCCTCGAAGAAGTGCGCATCGTCGACATCAACAGTGCCGTGCAGCAACTCTACGATGCCCCCGGCAAGGAAATCCTGCTGCGGGGACTGGCGCAGACCTTTCTGCCCGAATCCTATGAGGCGTTTCGCCGGGAACTGGTGCTGTTGGCGCGGGGAGAGACGCAAATGGTGTTCGACAGCGCCATCCGGGCCCTCGACGGCCACCGGCGCGAAGTCACCGTCTATTTCGCCGTCTGTCCGGGCTATGAGCAGAGCCTCGGCAAGGTCCTGGTGTCCCTGATCGACATCACCGAGCGCAAGCGGGCCGAAGACCGGACGCGCCTGGCCGCCAGCGTCTTCGCCACCAGCCAGGAAGCCATCCTCATCAGCGATGCCCGTAACCGCATCATCGACGTCAACCCGGCGTTCACCCGCCTGACGGGCTACGAGCGCAGCGAAGTGTGCGGTCGCGACCCCGCCTTCCTGGGCGCAGGCCGCCAGAACCGGGAGCTCTATGCTCCGATGTGGCAGTCGATCAACGATACGGGTGCCTGGCAGGGCGAATTGTGGAACCGCCGCATGGACGGCGAGGAATTCGTCGTGCTGCTCTCCATCGTCGCCGTCCAGGACGAAAAAGGCGCGCTCCAGCACTACGTCGGCGCTTTCACCGACATCAGCGTGCTCAAGGCGCACGAGTCCGACCTCGACCGCATCGCGCATTACGATGTTCTCACCGGCGTGCCCAACCGGCGTCTGCTTGGCGACCGCCTGGAGCACGCCATCGCCCGCTCGCACCGGTCCGGCAAGAGCCTGGCGGTGTGTTACCTGGACCTCGACGGTTTCAAGCCGGTCAACGACCAGTTCGGCCACGAAGGCGGCGACTGCCTGCTGGTGGAGATCGCCCGCCGATTGCAATCCATGTGCCGCGCCGACGATACCGTCGCCCGCCTTGGCGGCGACGAGTTCGTGCTGCTGTGGAACGATATCGGCGACGAGGCCGAGTGCTTCCAGGCCCTCGAGCGCATCCTCGACGAGGTGTCGGCGCCGATCCAGCTGGATGGCATGCCGATGTCGATCTCGGCCAGCATCGGCGTCACCCTCTATCCCGACGACAAGGTGGACGCCGACAGCCTGTTGCGCCACGCCGACCACGCCATGTACTCGGCCAAGCAGCTCGGCAAGAACCGCTACCAACTGTTCGATTCGAGGCTGGAGCGGCAGATCACCTCCCGCGTCGAGTTCCTCGCCAAGGTCGAGCGCGGCCTTCACGCCGGCCAGTTCGCGCTGCACTATCAGCCCAAGGTCGACTGCGTCGCCGGCCGCCTGATCGGTGCCGAGGCGCTGATCCGCTGGAACGATCCCATCCTCGGCATGGTCGGCCCCCGGGAATTCCTGCCGCTGATCAAAAACGACAACCTCGCTTTCGAAATGGGCCGCTGGGTCATGGAACAGGCGGTGCGCCAGGCCCGCACCTGGCACGAGGCGGGTGTCGACGTGCCGATCAGCGTCAATGTCTTCCCGCGCCACCTCAAGTACCCTTCCTTCATCGAGGACCTGCGCGTCGCCATTTCCCGCCAGTGGCCGCAGATGCCGGAAAAGCGGCTGCTGATGGAGATCGTCGAGACCTCGGAGCTGGAAGAGCTGGAACCGATCGAAGGCGTGATCAGGGAGTGTCTGGAGATGGGCATCGGCTTCTCCCTCGACGACTTCGGCACCGGCTACTCCTCCCTGGTGTATCTGCGGCGCCTGAGCGTCGAGGAGCTCAAGATCGACCAGTCCTTCGTGCGGGACATGCTGGAGGATTCCGGCGACCAGTCCATCGTGGTGGGCGTCATCGGCCTCGGCCGTGCCTTCGGTCTGCGGGTCGTCGCCGAGGGCGTCGAGTCGGAGCAGCAAGCGCGCCATCTGGTGGGTCTGGGCTGCTCGGTGGTGCAGGGTTACGGCTTCGGCCGGCCGATGCCGGCCGCCGATTTTCAATCGTGGTACGAGCACTTCTTGTCCAATGGAGTCAGGATATGTCCCTAGACCTCCCCTTTGAACCGATCGAGTGGTCGGACGCCATGGAAAACCGGGGTCGCGCTGATCGACCAGCAGCACCGCTATCTGATCGACACCCTGCGCAACGCCAACCTGCGCCTGCTGCAGGATCACGAAGGCGCGCTGCTGGCAGAGATCGCCCACGAACTGCTCGGCTACGCCATCATGCACTTCGAGACCGAAGAGGAATGCATGATGCGCTACGGCTACGGCACCGCCAGACCGGAAATCGCCGCGGCCCACATCGCCCAGCACCGCGACTTCTCGCGGCGGGTGGTGGCGATCTGCGACCAGTTGCGGGAAAGGCAGCAGGTCTCCCGCATCGAGGTGCTCCGCTTCCTCAACGGATGGCTGCGCAACCATGTCCTCGGCATCGACCAGCGGCTCGGAGACTTCGTGCGCGCAGCCGAGACGGGAGCGGCTGCGGACTCCGCCGGGGAAGCCCGGGATCGCTGATCCCGCGAACCCTGGTGAAGCGCCCCGGGAGGTGGCGCCTTCTCAGCCGCAGCACTTCTTGAATTTTTTCCCGCTCCCGCAGCAGCAGGGGTCGTTGCGCCCGGGCAGGGGGCTCCGCTCCCACCGCGCCTCCCCGTCGAGGTAGAACCACTGCCCCCCTTCCCGCATGAAGCGGCTGCGCTCGTGGAGGGTGAGGAGCTGCCGGCCGTCGACGGCGGCGGCGGCGAATTCCACTTCGCCCCGGTCCGAGGCCGGGTCTTCGCGAGCCTCCACGACGACCAGCCTCCGCCATCGCGCGGTGTCCGCGGACAGATCCGGCAATGGCGGCCGGGTAGTGGCGTGCCAGGTCGCCAGCAAATAGTCAGAGTTCCCCGTGACGTAGGCGCAGTAGCGGGAGCGCATGAGGGTCTCGGCGCTGGGAGCGGAGCTCTGTCCGGCCAGAAACGGCCCGCAGCAGGAGCCGAAGGTAGCACCCGAGCCGCAGGGGCAGGGAGCGGCGGCAGAGAGGCCGGGAACGGCATCGGCGGACATGGGCTGGTGATCGATCGGGACGGTTTAGGTGGCGGGGATGTCGGGACGGAGCAAGGCGGAAAATGCCAAACCCCATGGATTGTCCCCGGGGCATGGGCCAATGCCCTCAAGTCAAGGCGCCTTGGTTCCCTCTCCCTGCGGGAGAGGGCTAGGGTGAGGGCCAAAACGCCCAAATGTTCCCACGGAGTTCCCGAGAGCATTGGCAGCTTGGCCCTCACCCCGGCCCTCTCCCGTAGGGAGAGGGAGACCAAGGTGTTCGCTTCGCGATTTTCATGGTCACGACATTGCCGCTCCCAGCGGGAGAATTCCAGATTTCGGCCCTATGGCTCGGACTCCTTCTCACGAGAATCCCGGGAAGTTACTTTTGACCCAATCCTCAACGGAATTGGGGCATGGGCGATCCGCCATTCCCGACGACGCGGCAGCCAGCATACTCGATCCAGCGGTTACCGGGTATGGCCGGACCGATGCCGATCCGCTTCGAAGGCTTCCACTTCCCAGGCCGGCGGAATCTTGGATAATGCCGGAGTCAGCGGTCCGCGCCGGCGGGATGAAGAACGGGAGGGAAGGTATGGCGGTTTTCATCAGTTACAGCCACAAGAACCAGAAGGCGCTGGATGAGCTGCGGCGCTTTCTCGAGCCGCTGGAAAAACGGGGCTGCATCCAGTTCTGGGACGACCGCAAGATCGAGCCCGGGATGGACTGGAAGACGGCCATCGACGGGTCGCTGGCCGGGACCCGGGTGGCAGTGCTGCTGGTCTGCCAGGACTTCCTCAACTCTGATTTCATCCGCACCGTGGAACTGCCGTTTCTGCTGAAAATGCATGGTGCCGGCCGACTGGTTCTGCTGCCGGTGTTCACCGGTGTCACCAACGTCAAACGGGTAACTCCCGAGCTAGCCGCCCTGCAGGGTTACGGCAGCCCGGATCAGCCTTTGGTAAAGATGCCCAAGGCGCAGCGGGAAGAAACCTACCGCGATCTCGGCGAGCATCTGGCCAAGCTGTCCGAGCCGCCGGTCCTGTCGCCGAAACGGACTTTCCCGAGTCCTGCGCCTGGCCGCGACGACCGCATCTTCCATTTGAATCTGTCCCTGGAACGGCGCGGCAGCGAGCTTCACTGTGCCTACTACCTGCCCGGCAATGATCCCTTCCTCCGGACCACACGATCCTGGGCGGCGCTGGAAGCGGAGATCGCCAAGTTCGACGCCATCCTCGACAGCGGCGATACAGGCCGGGTCGGGGGGTTGTTGGCCGGCGCGCTCGACCATTGGGGGCAGCGGCTCTATGAGCTGCTATTCGGCCTTCCGGAGGCGCAGGTCGACAGCATTTTTCGCCAGGCCTTTCATCAGCCCGCCGACGCCCGGCCGACGCCATTACGGGCGCCGCTGCGCCTGCGCATCGCCACCGACCTGCCGGAACTGCTGCGCTTGCCGTGGCGGCTGACGGTGTGGCAAGGCCAGCTGCTCGGCGTCAACGGCTGGGAGTTTCTGCCCGGCGTCGAGCCCGACCCCAGGACCGATCCGGTCACCTCGGCGCCCAGCGAGGTGCTGCTGCTGGTCCACGGTGCCGGCGCCGGCCGCGAGCATCTGCAGCGGCTCCAGCAGTGCTTTCAGACGATCTGGCCCTACCGCGAGAACGAACCCGGCTACCTGCGCTGGGCGGCGTCGGCACGAGATCTGGAGCGGGTGCTGGCGGGCCAGTCGCCCCACCTGGTCTACGTCCATGCCCCGGTCGCCGCGCGCGGCGGGGAGTTTTGCCTCGAACTGGCGGACGGCCCGCTGACCCTCAAACAGCTGGGGGAGCGGCTGTCGCGGGTCAGCCCGGTGCCGGGCCTGGTCCTGCTCAATACCGAGGTCCTTCCCGGCCTCGAGCCGAACGGGCTGGACGGTCGCTTCCCCCTGGTGGTGCGGCGCCGCCTGCCGCGCCTGCCGGACGATGCCGCGGTCTTCCCCTGCGCCTGGCTGAACGCCTGGCTGCGGGAAGGCGCGGACCCGGTGGCGGCACTGCACCGCCTTTCCGGTGATGCGATTAGCCAGATCGAGGCCGAGGTGCGTACCGCCGTGGCGGTGGGGGATTACCGGCATTGGCGGACCGACCGGCCGCCGGGCCAAGTACGCTGGCGCCTCGCCAGGCTCCATCTGGACCGGACCATCCCCAAGTCGCTGACCGAATCGTCGCTGCGGGAACTGTGCTCCAGCGGGAGCCGCCGAGTGATGGCCCTGGTGTTGTATGGAACCAGCGGAAATCTCGTCCAGCTGCTGCACGAGCAGTTTCTGGAAAATGCCCGCTCCACGCTGGATGGAAGCGCGCGCCTGCGCCTGCATCACCTGGAGTTCCCGCCCAGCCGGGCGAATCTCCGGTCCGATCTGGAGGATGAGCTGCGCATGCAGCTGAATCTTGACGAGAGCAGCGGCGAGAGCGTCCGCGCGATGCTGAACCGGCAGGCTCCCAGAGCGGCGCCGGGGAATCGCTCGGTACTGTGGTTGCATTGGGGGGCATTTGGCGGAAGCCAGCGGCAGCAGCCGCTGAATCCCGAGGAATTGGTGGTGTGGCTGGAGTTTGCTTCCGACTATCTGGCACACCATTGTCCGGACACCATCCGCCTGGTTTGCAGCGTCTCCCTCGAGGTGGACAAGGCCAAGCACGGGCGACTCCGCAAAGTTCTCATCGAGCAGCACGAGAAGCTGACGGAGAGTGCTTTCTGGCTGCGCATCCTAGACCCGGTCGGGGATGTGCCCGACTACGAATTGGTGGACTACCTGAAGGAAACCGCCACGGGCTGTCCACCACCGATACGCACGGAACTGGCCGACCTCCTCCTGCGCGCCACCGGCGGCGAATTCGAGAAGCTCGTCACCCTCCTCGAACCGGCCGAGGAATCCCGCGACTGGTACGGTTTGCGCAACCGCCTGCAACGCGAGACCGGCGTCACTGCGTTCAGCGACAACGAACCGTTCTGAAGGCCATGACTGCATTCCCCGTCGCAGCGTCCCGGCTCCCGATCACTTGCAGAACAAAGGGAGCCACGCAATTCCCTCTCCCCGCGGGAGAGGGATTCAGGGTGAGGGCCGGGGCGCTTCGTGTTTGCGACGAACCCATCGGAACACCGGACGCTCTTGCCCTCACCCTAGCCCTCTCCCGCAGGGAGAGGGGACTTTGGAGGCAGCCAGCTCCGCCAGCACGGTCCGGCAGCGACCAGGGCCAACGCTCCATCCCTTTCCTGAAACCCCACCCCGAACCGACCCATGGCTGACCCCTCCCATCCCGATTTCGGCTTCGAACTGCTCGACCCCGCCGACCGCCGCCCGCAGCGGGGCCTGGCCCTGGCCCGCCGCAGCCTGCCGCCGTGGCTGGGGGACCACAAGCAGGCGGCGCAACGCTACCGTCCCGACACAGGGCTGGTGGATGCGGTCAACGTCGCCCTAGCGGCGGGGGCGCCGCTGCTGCTCACCGGCGAGCCGGGCACCGGCAAGACCCAGCTGGCCAGCTACCTGGCCTGGTACTTCGATATCCCCTTCCTGCCCCTCCACGTGCGCAGCGACACCAGCGCCGAGCACCTGCTCTACAGCTTCGACGCCGTGGCCTACCTCCACGCCGCGAGCGATCCCCGGCGCACGGGCGAGAAGATCGGGCGCGCCGAGTTCGTGCAGCCGGGGCCGCTGTGGCGGGCCTACGAGGAGGAGGGCCCGGCGGTGGTGCTGATCGACGAGATCGACAAGGCCAGCCGCGACTTCCCCAACGACCTGCTGCACGTGCTGGACCAGCACGAATTCCACGTGCGCGAGACCGATGTCTGGGTGCGGCGCGGCGAGCGGCCGCCACCGGTCCTGGTCATCACCAGCAACAGCGAGAGGCGGCTGCCGGAACCCTTTCTGCGCCGCTGCGTGTTCCACCACATCCAGTTCACCGAGGAGTTGGTGCGCACCGCCGTGGCCAGCCATGGGGACGACTTTCCCAAGCTGGACGAGCGACAGCGCGAGAGCGCCATCCAGCGCTTCCTGGACCTGCGCGGGCGGGAGATCCGCAAGCCACCGGCCACCGCGGAATTGCTGGTATGGCTTACCGTCCTCTCGGCCCGGGGCGGCGTCGATGCCGACTTCCTGGCAAGCTGCAAGCTCACCGACCTGCCGGCGCTGGCGACCCTGGTGAAGGACCGGGACGATCTCGCCCTGCTGGGCTGATGGACGGCGTCGCCCGGCTGGAATCTCTCTACGCCGCCCTGCGCGCTGCCGGCTTCGCCGTGGGTGTGGCGGAGGTCGGCCGCCTCCACGCCGTGCTGCGGCTGCAGCCGCGCTGGCCGGAGATCGCGAGCGGAGACCGCTTCAAGTCCATCCTGCGCTCCATCGTGGTCAAGGACCGCAGCCGCCTGGCCGAATTCGACCGCGCCGTGGACGGCTGGCTGGCGCTGCAGGAGCCGGAAGATGCGGTAGGAATGGCCCTGCCGCCGTCCCCGGGCGCCGCAGAGCGCGCTGCGCCACAGCGCCAGGCACGGAGCGGCCGCTGGCTGGTCGCGTTCGCCTTCCTGGCCCTGCTGCCGGTGCTGGCGCTGCTGCGGGCCGACCGCGCTGTCGAGCCCGCCGGAGCTTCCCCGGAGGTGGTGGTGATTCCACCGCCGCCGCCCCCACCGCCCCCCGAACGGCTGACCCTGGAGGACCTGCGCCGTTCCTCCTACCTCGCGCACGTCCCCAAACTGACGGTCATTCCGCCACAATGGCAGTGGGGCGGCTGGTGGGAGTCGGGGCTGGGACTGGCTGCCCTCGCCGCCACCGCCGGCCTGGCCTGGGCGGCGCGGCGGCGGCGCTGGTTTCCGGACCCGGAGGCCCTGCCCAGCCGGCGCGGCGCGCCCCGCATCTGGCTGCGCCAGGAGCTGCCCGGCGCGGTGATGCTGGACCGCGAGGAGCAGCAGGCCCTGGTGTGGGGCGTCGACCATTTCGTCGGCGAAACCCCCACCCGGCGGCTGGACCTCCCCGCCACCGTCCGGGCGACGGCCCGCAACGGCGGCATCCCCGTGCCCTGTTTCCGCATGGCGCGCCGCCAGCGGGAAGTGTGGCTGTGGCTGGACGAGTCCGCCGAAGATCCGGGGCTGGCCCGCCTGGCCGAGGAGATCGCCCAACTCCTGCCGGCCCACGGCCTGTCCCTGGAAACGGCGCGCTTCTGGGGTATGCCGGAGCGCCTGCACACCGCCGACGGCCAGCAGTTCCAGCCGCGCGAGATCGAGGAGCGGCTCGATCTGGCTCTGGTCGCCGTCCTCACCGACGGCCACGAGCTGGCCCGCCGCCACCGCCGCGACGACCGCCGGGTGGCGGTCGCCGCCCTGCTGCGGGAACTGTCCCACTGGCCGCGGCTGTGGGTGGTGGACGGCAGCGGCGGCGCCAGCGGCCTGCCGGCCCTGCTCGCCCCCTACGGGGTGGAGTGCATCGGGCCGGACCGGCTGGCGGCGCGCATCGCCGGGGCGCGCCGGCTCCGCAGCGGTCCGCGCCGTCCCGGCGACGAGCGGGTATGGGCGGCGGCCTGCGCCCTGGCGCCGGCGCCGGTGGACGAAGGCAGCGCCTGGCGGCTGCAGCGCGCCCTGCAACTGCGGGTATCGCCCTGGCAGATGCAGGAACTGCGGCAGCAGGCGCCGGGGCCCGGCGGCCTCTTGCAGTGGAGCCCGCCGCGGCGCGCCGCCCTGCTCAACTGGCTGGCCGCGGCGGAAGCCCAGCCTGGGGACGGGGCCGCCACCCTGCTGGGGCGGGCGCTGGAATTCTGGGAAAGGGTGTATCGCGACGAGGACCGCCGCCGCGCCGGGCAGCAGGGCGCGGCCTGGAGCGACAGCCCGGCCCAGCGCCATCTGGCCATGGAGGAATCCCTGGTGCGGTTGTGGCGCCACCCGGCGGCGGCCATCCGCCAGCTCTACGCCTTGTTTCAGGGGCCGCTGCAGGAACTCATCCGCCAGCAGCTGCGGCAGATGGCCTGTCCTCTTTACCCTGCCCAGAAACCTGCGGCCCATGGGGCCGAGTGGTCTCTCCCTCTGGGAGAGGGCAGGGTGAGGGCGGCAGCGCCTGACGCTTCCGTGACGTCGCCGCAATCGCAAGGCCGGCACGGGTTCGTTGGGTTGCGATGGGGCCGCAACCCAACCTACGTGGATGGCCGGAACCAACACGGCTCCGGCGATCGATCCGGTGGGCCGGTCATACCCGCGACTCTCGCGGAGGGAGCGGAACTTTCCATCGTCCTCCCCTGGTCCTGGCAGGAGCGGACCGGTCCGGAACGTCACATGCTGGCGGCCATGGGCTTTGCCGGCCTGGAGCAGACCGATGTCGCCCTGCGCAAGCCGGGCCGGTTGTGGCTGGGGCTGGGCCTGGCGGCCGGCATGGGCCTCGCCGCCCTGGCGCTGGCCATCACCCGGCCCCTCACCGTCGACCTCGTCACCCGCCTCAGCTTCGAGCACGGCCCAGGCAAGCCCGCGGCCGTGTGGGAAACCAGCCGTTCGCTGGCTGCGGGGGACTGGCTCGGCGCCGTCTTCACCGCCGATGGCGCGACGGAAACCTCCGCGCCGATCGGCAGCCGTGTCCGGGTGGACTGGTCCACCAGCATGCGGCCCTGTGTGGACGATCTCGGCGGCGGCCTCGAGCGCTGGCACGGCGGCTGCGCCACCGCCGCCAGGCCCCGCGAGGCCGCCGCAGGGCCGCGGTTTGCGGTATTGCAGACCGTCATCGGCGGCTCGCCGGGTGACGGCGCCCTGCTGCTGGACCTGCTGCGCAGCGGCAACGCCGACCTGATGCTCACCGGCATGGGCGCGCCGGACCGGCTGGAGGCCCTGCGCATCCAGGATGCGGCCCTCCCCGCCGCCAGCCAATTCCTCCTGGTGGTGTCGGAGCCGGACGCCCCTACGCTGGTCACCGACGATGCGACCGGCCGGAAAGTGGCAAACCAGGCCTGGGTGCCCATCAACCCGGCCGATCCCGCCGCGCTCCGCTTCGACGGCGAACGGCCGGTGCGCGAGGTCTGGCCCGCCGCCCACATCACCGCCGGCAATCCCAGCCTGTTCGGCCTGGGCAAGGACGAGAGCTGCCGGCCCCATCCCGTCACCGATACCGTCGGAGACCGGACGCTGAACTTCATCGCCCTGTGTCCGGGGAGCTTCCTGATGGGGTCCGAGGGCAATGCCGGCGACGAGTCGCCGCGGCATCCGGTCCGGATCGCCGCCTTCGCCATCGGCCGCGACGAGGTGACCTTCGACGAATACGACGCCTTTGCCCGGGCCACCCATCGCGACTTGCCCAACGATCGAGGCTGGGGCCGCGGCCGGCGGCCGGTGATCGATGTCAGCTGGGACGACGCCCAGGCCTATGCGCAATGGCTGTCGCGGCAAACCGGCAAGCGTTACCGGCTGCCGACGGAGGCGGAATGGGAGTACGCCGCGCGGGCGGGAACCCAGACCGAATACTGGTGGGGGAATGAGATCCGCCAGGATAACAAGGCCTGGGCCAATTGTGATGGTTGCGGCCGCGAATGGGACAACCGGCAAACCGCGCCGGTGGGCTCTTTTCCGCCCAATACCTTTGGCCTCGACGACACCGCCGGGAATGTCTGGGAATGGGTGCAGGATTGCTACCACGACGATTACCGAGGCGCTCCGGGTGATGGCAGTGCCTGGGAAGACGGGAAGAATTGCGGCCGGCGGGTGATCCGCGGCGGTTCCTGGGGCGGCAGACCGGTGTTCCTCCGCTCGGCCTTCCGCAGCTGGAACATCCCGGTCGACCGGAACGACATCCTGGGGTTTCGTCTTGCCCAGGACTTCTAGCCCTTTGTGCTTTGTCCTTTTTCCCTTTGCCGTCGGCCCGCAGGGCCGACGCGCCCAATTTGTGGGGTGGGCCGGGCCGCTCAAGGCTGGCGGCCGGGCGTGACCGTAAGGTGGGTTGGGCGCGCAACCCCGGACAGGCCGTTCGTTGCGGATTTCTATGGAGCGCGCCCCAACCCACCGGGAAGCTGCTGAGGCTGGCGACCCACGCCGAACCGTGGGTAAGGATGTTCCGGGTTGTCCACCGATCGGACTGTGTGGTGCGGCCGGATGTGCCGGTGGGTTACGACCCGCGCGGGGGGTATCGCATCCGGCAGGCTTCCCTCATTGCGGGTCTATCCCACCCTACGGGTCGACAAGGGTCAGAAAGACAAGAATCAACGCTGGCGGCGAGGCGCGGTCGTAGGGTGGGTTGGGGGCGCAGCCTGGGTGGAGCCGTTCGCTGGCCACGGCTATTGCGCGCGCCCAACCCACCAGGATTCCGCCGAGGCTGGCGACCGACGCCGAGCCGTGGGTACGGATGTTCCAGGTCGTCCACCGATCGGAGTGGGTGTTGTTGCCGGCGTTGTCGGTGGGTTACGACCCGCACGGCGGGTGTCGCATCCGGCAGGCTTTCCCCTATGCGGGTCTAACCCACCCTACGGTTGAATTTCTGACAAGGGTCAGGAAGGCAAGAATCAACGCTGGCGGCGGGGGGCGCGGGCGCAGCGGAAACCGACGTCCCCGCCGCGATAGCCGGGCCGGACCCTGCTCCGATCGGCGGAACGCAGGAGCCAGGGCTCGTTGAAGAAGGCGCCGCCCCGCAGCACGCGGAAGTAGCTTTCCGGCGGACCCTGGGGGTCGGTCTGGGCCTCGATCGAGTAGTCGCCGTGCCAGTCCCATACCCATTCCCAGACATTGCCGTGCAGGTCGTACAGACCCCAGGGATTGGGCTGGAGCTGCCCCACGGGATGGGGTACACCGTTCGAGTTGGCCTGAAACCAGGCATATTTGCCCAGTAGCGCCTCGTCATCGCCAAACGACCAGGTAGTCGTGGTGCCGGCGCGGCAGGCGTATTCCCATTCCGCCTCGGTGAGCAGCCGGTAGCCGTCGGCCTCCGGGATGGGCAGGACCTTTTCCCCCTTGATCCGGTAATACAGTTGCAAGCCGTCCCGTTGCGACCAGCGGTTGCAGAATTCCACCGCGTCCTGCCAGCTCACCTGGTTGACCGGACGCTCGTCGGCCTCGCCCTCCGGCCAGCCGGGATCGCTGCCCAGGATCTCCCGGTACAGCCTGCGGGTGACGGGGGTGCGCTGGCAGCGGAAGGCGGAGACCGTCACCGGCCGCTGCGGATGGCCGTCGCCGCCCATCAGGAAGCTGCCGGCGGGGATGTCCGCCCACAACGGATCGGGCGGTTCCTCGGCGACGGCGGGGCCGGCCTCGATGGGCAGGGGCTCGCCGCTCCAGGCCAGCCCACCGGCCAAAAGCAGCGCCAGCCCGAAGCCGGCGTAACCCATCCAGCTGCCGTCCCACAGCAGGGCGGCACCGGCCCCCGCCCCCGCCGCACCGCCCAACAGCCCCGCCTGCCAGCGCGGCAGCCGGTCCAGCCGCCGCGCGGCGGCGCCGAGGGCTGCAGTGGGGACGGGGAGACCGGTGAAGGGCATGGCGAGCGGGGCGTGGGTCGTTCGGATTAGGATTTGGTCAACAATAACTTCCCGGAATTCTCGTGGGAAGGAGTCAGAGCCATGGGGTCGAAATCGGGAGCCCTCTCCCCGCGGGAAGGTCCGCGACTCAAGCGGACGTTTGCGATTGGAAGGGGGCGACTCAAGCCCCGTTTGCGATTGGAGGAGCGGCAGGGTGAGGGCCAAGCGCTCGATGCTCGCGGGAACTCCGTTGAAACATCTGGGCGTTTTGGCCCTCACCCTAGCCCTCTCCCGCAGGGAGAGGGGACCACGCCGCCTTGAAACCGGTCATGGCGCTCGTGCCACCCCGGACCAGGAAGGCACTCGCGCCATGGCCGGTTTCCCTCACCCCGGTCCTCTCCCAAAGGGAGAGGGAGATCAAGGCGTTCGCTTCGCGACTTTCGGGAAATTATCTACCGGCCAGATCCTTGAGACAAAAGGCCTGACCATCGTCAGAGGGATCATCCGCGACCGGAACCGCTTTCACTGGAGCATTACTCCGTCTGCCGGTCGATCTGCTGCCTTTGCTCCTCCGCCTGCCGCATCACCTGGTCTTCCACGTCCCGGCCCTTCTGCAGGGATGCGTCCACCGACTTGTACAAGGCCTTGTGTTCGGATTTGGCTTCCGGCTCCGGTTCTTTCGCGGAGCAGCCCAGTACCGCCAAGCCGACGCAACCCATCAGTCCGATCAATGTCTTGTTCATCGCCTACCTCCACGATCCGGATGCCGTAACCGGGGAGCTTGACCGTTCGGTCGGGGCGGATTACTGTTTATTTGAACAGTATTCCGCGAGCTCCCCATGAAGTCCCTCACCGCCCGCCAGCAACAGTTGCTGCAGTTCCTCAGAGACTATAGCGCCCGCGAGGGCTTCCCGCCTACCATCGCGGAGATCGGCCGGGCGCTGGCGCTGCGTTCTCCCCATGGCGTGCGGGAGCAGCTGCAGGCGCTGGCGCGCAAGGGGGCGATCGAGCTGATCCCCAATGCCGCGCGCGGCATCCGCATCCTGCAGCAGGAGGTCGCGGACGCCGATGCCCTGCCCATCGTCGGCCGGGTGGCGGCGGGCCAGCCGATCCTGGCGCAGCCCCACGTCGTCGGCCATTGCCGCATCGAGCCCGCCCTGTTCCGCGGGCGGCCCGACTATCTGCTGGAGGTGCGGGGCATGAGCATGCGCGACGCCGGCATCCTGGACGGCGACCTGCTGGCGGTGCGGCGCACGCCGGAGGCCCGCAGCGGGCAGATCGTGGTGGCCCGCCTGCACGACGAGGTGACGGTGAAGACCCTGCGCCTGGAAGGCGGCGCGGTGTGGCTGGAGCCGGCCAATCCCGAGTTCGCCCCGCTCCGGGTCGACCCGGAGCGCAGCGAATTCTGCATCGAGGGGGTGATGGTGGGGCTGATCCGGCATCGGGTCGACCAGCCATGAACACCGAGGTGAGCGAACTGCTGCAGGGCAACCCGCTGCTGTGGCGGGGCTGCCGGCTACCCGGCACCAGCGCGGCGAGCCGGCCCAGCGGCCACGCCGCCCTGGACGCGGTACTGCCGGGGGGAGGCTGGCCGCTGGGGGCGCTGACCGAGCTGATCGTCCCCCACTGGGGCATCGGTGAACTGCGGCTGCTGCTGCCGGCCATGGCCGGCTTCACCCGGTCGCGCCGCTGGCTGGTGTGGATCGACCCGCCGCTGCTCCCCTACGCGCCGGCCCTGGTGCAGGGCGGCATCGACCTGGACTTCTGCCTGCTGCTGGGCGGCCCGCTGCGGGCTGCGGACCGCTCCTGGGCGATGGAGAAGCTGCTGCCGCAGCGGGCGACCGGACTGGTGCTGGCCTGGCCGGAGCGAATGGGGATGGCGGAATCGCGCCGCCTGCAGCTGGCGGCGCAGGCCGGCGACGGCATGGCCGTGCTGCTGCTGCGGCAGCCGCCCGCGGCTTCGGTGGCGACCCTGCGGCTGGGCCTGCGGCCGCGGGAGGGCGGGCTGGAGGTCAGCCTGCTCAAGGCGCGCGGCAGCTGGTGCCGCGACACCCTGAGTCTCGATCTGTGAGCGCCGCCGCCTGCCTGCTGCCGGCGCCGCCGCCGGAGGAGCCCGCGCCGGTCCCGGCCGGCGGCGCCGGACCGCTGTGGCTGTGCTGCCATCTCCCGGACCTGCCCCTGGAGGTGACCGCAGGGGCGGACGGCGTGCCCGCGGCGGCTTGCGCCGTGGTTGCGGAGGAGTGCGGGCAGCCCTGCATCCTCGTCGGCAACGCCGCCGCCCGCGACCTGGGCATCCTGCCCGGCACCGGCCTCAACGCCGCCCTGGTGCTGTGTCCGGAGCTGCAGCTGCCGGCGCGCGATCCGCTGCGGGAGCGGGCGGCCCTGGCGCGGCTGGCGGAGGCCTGCTTCGAGTTCACCCCCTGGGTCAGCCTGGACCATCCCTTCACCCTGGCCCTGGAGGTCCGCGCCAGCCTGCAACTGTTCGGCGGGCTGGAGCGGCTGCGGGAGGCGGTGCGCCGGAGGCTCCGGGAAGCTGGCCACCACGGCCGGCTGGCGGCGGCGCCGTCGCTGTTCGCGGCCTGGCTGCTGGCGGCCCACGGCCTGGAGCGGCCCGTCATGGAGCGCGCCCAGCTCCGCTCCGTGCTGGGGGCGCTGCCGGTGTCGGCCCTGCCGCTGGCAGCGCGCATCCAGACCCAGCTCGGCCGCGCCGGGCTGCGCAATCTGCGGGATCTCTGGCGGCTGCCGCGGGAGGGGTTGCGCCAGCGTTACGGCCGCGATCTTGTGCAGATGCTGGACCGTGCCGCCGGCCGCGGCGCCGAACCGGCGCGGGCCTATCCGAGCCCGTTGCGGTTCGAAGCGGAGCAGGAACTGCCGATGGAGACGGCCCGCCTCGATCACTACTGGCCGGCGGTGGAACGGCTGGCGGAGCGGATGCTGGCGTTCCTGGAGGACGGCGACCGCGCCCTGGTCCGCTGCACGCTGCTGCTGCGCCACCGTGCTGTCCCCGCCACGCCCGTGGCCCTGGAATTGCGCCGCGCCAGCCGCGCGCGCCGCCATGTGCTGGGGCTGTTGCGGGAGAAGCTGGAGCGCAGCCCGGTCCCGGCGCCGGTCTGCAGCATCGCCCTGAAGACCGAGCACATCCGCGTGCTGGTGCCGGAGATCGCCGATCTGTTCGGCGCCCGCCAGGGGGGTGACGGCGATTGGCAGGGGCTGTTGGACACTCTCTCG
>Ga0233425_10005976_pt1 | contig 18572 bp, 17 predicted proteins | sample Watercolumn_Towu_2_FD_181712 | JGI IMG/M metagenome (GOLD analysis project Ga0233425, IMG submission 181712) | Freshwater microbial communities from Lake Towuti, South Sulawesi, Indonesia - Watercolumn_Towuti2014_140_MG | ecosystem: Environmental > Aquatic > Freshwater > Lake | place... | reverse complement strand
CGGAGGCGCTGCGTACTAGGTCGTGCTTAACGATCAACCTCGGCGCGAATGCCATGGTCCTGATGGCGCGCGGCAAAGGAAGGGAAGCGTTCGAGAAATCCACATGGGGGTACTCGAGTCGTGGTATCGGACGGCAGGGTGAATGTGATATGGGGGGTGCTCTTGGCCTACCGTAAGCGAGTGCTGGCATTGCTTACATTGACAGCGTTGGCTTCCGCTGCAGCCGCGGTCGTAATAAGGAAGAGTGACGAACCACGCGTCATCTACTTCGCCGGAGCCGTCCGTGACGGGATGACTAGTGAGAATGCGATGCTTGAGGGGTATCTCGATCCGCATTCGAACGCTCTTTCGATCGCGATCGACAGCGATCGTGATGACGTCAAGATTGACTACGTCTTCAGGGCACCTGACGATCTAACAATGACGGCATCGCTGAAGGGTGATGTGTCACCAATGATGTGTAGGTTTGATCCGAAGATTGTGAACAGGTCAGGCTTGGCTAAGTTTACGCGCGATCTCCGACGTGTTGCACGTCAACACTATATTGAGGCGCGGACGTTGACGGTAAGCATTCGAGAGGGCGAGGTTCTTCAATTGACCGAGGTCGAATGGCGAGATCGCGAACAGGTCGTCGGGAAGGTACGGCGAAATATGACCGTTCCGACGACCGGCTTGACGACATGCGAGGTGGTGTAATCGTGATGCGAAGTGAACATCAAGCTGGTTCCTTTGAGAAGGATCGAGGAGTGCGGTGCCCTCGGTCCTATCGTCGGCTAATTGTCGTCGTGACCCTGACACTTGGTTTTTCGGGAGGCTTGTCGATCGGGGCAGTCGAGCGGGCTGCCGCGGGTGCCTGGCGAACGCACACATGGAACCTGGCGATGGGTAATGACGGGACGGATGTGTTGTGGCAAGAAAAGCGCGACATTGCCGCGTTTATGGTGAGTACAAACACCCCATGGGTTGCCGCGTTCACGGAGATGTGCCGCGATCAGTTCGACTCGTTGAAGGCGACTCTCGATCCACTCGGTTACAAGGTAGTCGGTTTCTGGCCATGGTCCGGCAACGCCACGCAGTGTCACGGCACGAAGATCGGCACCGCCGTCTTCGCTCTCGCGGTCGAGCCAGCGGACGTTGAATTGAAGACACTCAAAAAGCACTCGTTAAGCCCGCCGACTGGCCAGGACTTCGCGATGGTTTGCAAGGTCGCGGTGTCGATCGGATTTAGCTATTTTGCCTGCGCAACACACATGGCACCGTCTCGCGCGACCGCGTCGGCTCAGGCTGCCGACGCGTTCTCGTGGTGGAGCACAAATTGGTTGGCGTACAAGCCGATCGTCGGCGGTGATTTTAACCACCGCCATCCGCCGGAGTCTTACTATAACTCAGATGGCCTTCAACAATTCTGGTTCATAGGTGAGGAAATGCACCTCATCACGCAGAAGATCACGCACAGGCGCGACGACGGTACGCTGGAGAAGATCGACTTCTCATTTGCCGCACCACGTTCGATGTTCGGACGGGGAGCGGTGCAAGACTGCACGCAGCTGTCTAACTCGGATCACAGATACTGCATCGGGAATTTCACAGTATAGATGGGGTAGAGGTATGTACGCAACTCGGGTATTCCTAGCGGGCGCGATGCTGGCGACGTGCGCTGGCTGTAGGTCCGGCGGAAACATTCCTGTCAACGGCGCGACCGATAGGTCATTATCAGCTCGTTTCGTCGAATTGACGCCGCTCGAGGTTGATGGGCGGGTTGGTGGGGCGATTGCAGCGACGGAGACTCACGTATTGGTGTTCGGCGGCTCTTCGATAAGCGATGGAGTTCGCATCAGCCGTCAAGACGGAACTGTGCTCGACCGATCGACCGAGGCCTGGAACGCAATAGCGCCAGCACCCTTCTCGGAGGCGCTTTTCGCTCCGGGTGTAGTTGCTTACGGTGAAGACTTCATCGTACTCGGGCACCCGTGCGAGAGAGTCGCGTCCTCACTTGAGATCGCGATGTGTTCAGCAACAGACCTCGAAGCAGCCCTGTACGCGCCACGCTTGAATTCGTGGCGAAAGCTTCCGCCGCCTCCAGTCAAAGCGGATGGACGAACACCGGTCGCCGTGACCGGCCTCGGCGTCCGAGGCGATGTCGTGACCTTCGAGATCAACGCACGCTCCCCGATCGTCCAATACCACGGGAGCAACGATCTCTGGGCCGTAGTACCCCGCGCGGCGGGGATTGTTGACCCGTACTGTGGATTGCCCGACGGTAGCGTGATCGCAATTGGAGGGCCAGACGTCGCGGCACAGGAACCCGAGATAAACTCGACCAACGCCTACGTCGTCCGGGACGATCGCTGGGTCGCTGTTACCGACAAACTCAAGCTCGACGAGTCGACACCCTCGCGGGTGGCTTGTGGTGCAACCGCAGCAGCGGTGCTCGAAGATGCAACACCAGAAGCAGACGGTCGGATCGCGTGGGCAGATCCTGACGGCGACAGCGTTAGATGGCAGACACTCCCGTCGCCAGTCCCAGCTGGGGCTTTGGTCGCCATCGGGCAGAGTGCCACCGGAGTTCGAGTGCTCAGCATCAACGATTCACCCAAGGCTGCAGTCTTTGCCATGTCTCCTGGCGAGACCTCATGGACCGAAATCAGCGCCCATCGGGCCGACCGTGTCGTCAGAGCTGGAACATCACTACTGGCCGTCGACGAACAACAGACATTGCTCCGGCTCTGGGAAGTGCTCTGAGGGCCCGCCGCGCGTTTGTTTGCGCGGTTCAGGCGGCGATTGTGTAGTTCCATTCTCCGTGCCAGTCGTGTGGTGTGAGTGGGATCGCGTCGAACTGCTTGTTCGTGATCTTCTCACCGGTGGGATACCAGTTCGGGTCGTAGCCGGCCTGCGGAACCTGTCAATAGGTGATTGCCGTTTGTTCAGTCGGTTTGGATGGATGGTCGGTTGATCCAGGCTCGTTTCGGGACGCGTGCGGGTGCGGGGCGGCGTGTGAATCGTTCGGGGTGGGCCGTGTAGGCGGCGTCGAGCGCGGCTTGGCGGTGTTCGAGGATGGCGGTGTGGTTCCCGTCGTGGAGATCGGCGGGGCGTAGCAGTACGTGGTATCTATTCGATCCGAATTGGGAAGATGCCTTGAACGAATGTGGCGGGAATGAGTCGTGCGTTGGCGTGACCTGGTCTATAGTGGGTCTACGCGACGGAGCTGGGTCGGGCTCGGAGTCTCGTGACGGGTTGATGTTCGCGTGTGCGTCCGGCGGTGAGCAAGATTCGGAGTCGGTAGTTGGCGAAGTTTCGGAACCCGCGGCCGGATCGCTTGATCTGTTTGATCGTGACGTTCGCGGCTTCGACCTTGCCGTTGCTCGCGCTCGTGTGATGGTGGGCGAGGATCTCGTCGCGCCAGCGGCGCAAGGTCTTGGCGAGTCGTCGCTGCTCGATCGTGGCTTCGGGTTCGCTGCACCAGGCGAGCGCGGCGTCGAGCGCTGCTTCGGCTTCAGCCGGGTCGTCGGTCAGGTACACGTCGCGCACGAGTTCCTTCGCGATCCAACAGCCGAGAACCTCATCGCCGGGATCACCGGCGCGCAGGACTGCGTGGATGCGTTCCCAGCCGGCCTCGTCAACGCGTTCGGCCCCGAGGAGCAACAACTTGCGCGCGCCGTAGAGCGGGTCACGAGCGCGGCCGCGATGACCGAGCTGTTCTTGTTGCACGCGTTGACGGCAACGGGTCAGAGCCTGGTTGGCGAGGCGCACGATATGGAACGGGTCGACCACGAGCGTGACCTCGCCGAGGAACGGACTGTTGATGAGCGCGTTGCGGTAACCCTCGTGCGGGTCGACCGAGACGACCCCGACCGTCCCGCACCAGTCCGCCGGCTGACGGGCGAGCCATCGGCCCAGATCAGCGCTGTCGCGGCCCTCGAACACGTCGATGACCAGCCCCGAGCTCGTGTCGACCGCACACGTCACGAACCGGCGGCGACGTCCCCGAGTCGCGTGCGTGAACACGGTCTCGTCGAAGCCGACCATCGCGCTCTCACCAACACGAGCCGGATCATCGATCAATGGCCGCGCGTGCTCGAGGACCGCCGCCCATACGGTCGACCACGACACACCCAACCGGCGCGCCACACTCGCCGTCGTGCCCTCGAGCGAGGCGAGCTGATCACAAGCCCAATGAGCGGCGCGTTCGGTCAACACGCGCCGCTCGCCAGCGAAGTCCGGGCGTTGCTCAGTCCAGGTCCGCGTCTCGCACCTCGGATCCGCGCACTCCCAAACCCGCTTGAGCCACTCGATGATCACTGGCCGGCCCCCCGAAGAAACATCGCGGAGCCGGACTCGCCGACGATCCTTCGTCACCGCGATCAACCCGCAAGCCGGACACGCAACGCGCACCCGAGTTGTCTCGATCGCGACGACGAACTCCTCACCCTCGACACGCACCGCGAGCACCACGAACCCTGCCGCGCCGAGCCACAACGCACTACCGTCAACCACGGGGCCTCCCGAACCTCGGACCGTCGAACAGTCACGAGATTCGTCGAGGCCCCCACCTCAACGGTGGACCCTCAACCCACACCCACTCCCAGCTTCAACGCGAAGACCCTTAGTCATCGATCTCATCGAGCACTGCTACCGCGCCACCGCCGACAACACCGTCGGCAAGACGATCGAGCAGCTCTGCCGCCACGACCTCGTCATCGTCGACGAGATCGGCTTCGCGCCCCTCGATCACGCCAGCGCCCAGCTCCTGTTCCGCGTCGTGGCCGCTTGCTACGAACGACGGTCACTCGCGATCGCGTCGCATCACCCGTTCGAGCACTGGGGACGATTCCTACCCGACCAGGCCACCGGCACCAGCCTCCTCGACCGGCTCTGCCACCACGCTCACATCATCACGACCAACGGTGAGAGCTACCGCCTCCGACACCGCCAAGGAGCCGCCTGACGCGAGGACATTTCTTGGCCACCAGCGAAGACCGCCACTGGCCACACGCGAAGACACCCACTTGGCCGTTGACATCATAACGTAAATGAGTTTGGATATCGTGGAACACGAATCACCAATTGAGAGAAAGGACACCTTACAGTCTGTCGAGGAAGTCGTAGAAGCGTTTGCCGATAGGTTTTTGGTCGATAAATATCTCAGGATGCAACGTCAATCACTCGGAGCCGGCGATGACCTGATCGAACTCCTTGCCGAACAAATTCCGGAAGTCATCATTCCGTTCACAGAAGCGCTCGCCGGCCGTGAAGCAGCATCTCACCGAGAGTACGCCGTCTACCAACTGAGACACGTTCACAAGATCGATCCAGCAGCCAGTCGCCGAATCGGTGAAATCCTCATCCAAGATCAGAAACCAAGCATCAGACGACACGCACAAACCTGGAAGATGCTGCTCGAAGACGACTGATGATCCCCGCGCACGCAACCGAAGAGGTAGAAGTAGATGCGCACATCACACAGAGAGCCAGTTCACTCATCCGGGCGACAGCATCACAGCGATGTACGGTACCCCAGACGACAACCCCCAGGCACCGTTCGTGAGATCGCGAAACGAGGTACCAGATGCCCCAACCCAACCCCAAGCGCGGCAAGGCTGCTCCAGTTCGCATCATCGACACGCATGAGCAGATCGTCCGGGACTACCTCAACTCCCTCGACAACCCACCCGAACCGAGAATCTTCGATCCAGCCGCAGTCACCCGAGGGATCGCTGACCCGATCGACAAGCTCAAGGCCCTGGCCGACGCCAAGCGTCGGACCAACGTCAACGAACTCGAAGCCCAGTTCGTCGACGTCGCAGCAAGGTGGGCGACCAAGAACGACATCGGCCGAGATGCCTTCGCCACCCTCGGCGTCCCCTCAGCCGTACTACGACGGGCGTTCGGAGGAGGTACACCTCGACGTGGCGGTGAGACCAGATCTCGGGTCTCCACCGAGACGCTGGTCAGCGGGATCAAGGCCAAGAACAAGGGCACGAAACTGACGGTCGCAGCTGTCGCCGAAGAAATCGGTGGTTCACCTGCCACCGTACGCAAAGTCCTCGACCAGCTCACACGAGACGGAGTCGTCACCAACAACGGACCGAACCCGAGCCACGCTGGGCGTGGACGAGCACCGATCGTGTTTCAGCGGGTGTGAACCAGGTACTCAGGAATACCGCGTCCCGTGCATCTACGGCGCGTACTCGCGACCAGCTCCGGTCCCGCACTCGCGCGGCTTGATATGTTCTGGCACAACGCGCCCGGACGTGGGGCAGGGAGGGTCGGACGATGCAGCAGCGGCGGAAACAACAGCACCGGCGGATGCGGATCCATCACCGCATGCGAACACGCCGCAGGGCAAGATGACGGACGATCAGGGAGCGCCCTGAGAACAGTGCCGCGCGAAGGCGAACTTTGCGGACGTCGACGATGTCATCAGTTGGGACATTGATACGCGACGAAAGTGGATAATTGCCCAATTCGAATGGGCCAAAACCCATGGCAACACAATCGATGTAGGTGAATGGTTTGACAACATCGCGTCGGTTTTGGACTTCTTCGAACGCCATGATCTCGCCCAGCCGAACACATGGGAGGCAGATATCGACGCCTATATCCTCACCGCGGCTGGCATGTAGCGGTCACGACCCTCATGAACGAGCGCAGGTCGTTGGGCTCAGGGGTGTTGAAGCCCAGCTCGTTGCCCCGACGCCTCGCGGAGCTCGGGCGACGCCACGGAACCCTCGACCTGGTCACACGGCACGAGCTCGTCGACATCTACATCCAAGCCGAGCTCAACCGCTTTCTCAGTCTCCGAAACCTGACGGCCGCCCTCCATGGCCGTCACCCAGGACCTGAGGGATCGGTCGGCAAGCTGGCAGCGACGAAGTTCAACGTCGAGGTCGCCAACCTCGGCGTGAAGCTGTTGGGCGCGTCGGGGATGGCGGTCGACGAAGAGGACAAACGCTGGATGACCAGGTTCCTCTGGGGGCCCGGTCACCGGTTGGGTGGGGGCACCGACGAGGTCAACCGCAACGTGGTGGCCGAGCGTGTGCTGAGCCTCCCCGGTGAGCCCCTGCGCGACGACACGGTGCCGTGGTCCGAGATTCCGAGGAGCGTTCGATGAAGCGAGGGCCTGCGCTCTCAACCATGTTCGAGGCGGCAGGAGGATCCGGATGACCGAGCTCGAGAACCCCAACGACATGCTGCGTCGCTGCGGCGACAAGCCTGCCGTCGTCATGACGGGGTCAGGTCGGATGGTGACCTACGCAGAGCTGGACGACCGATCGACGCGCCTTGCGCGTGTGTTCGACCAGGCTGGGCTCGAACCCGGCGACCACGTGGCCCTCATGTTGGGGAATCGACCCGAGTTCTTCGACGTCTTGTGGGCGGCCCTGCGCTCGGGTCTCTACCTGACACCGATCAATTGGCACCTCGGGCCCGCGGAGGCCGGATACATCATCCGGGACTGCGACGCCAAGGCGTTCGTGACCTCCGCCGACCTCGGCGAGGTGGCCGCGGGCCTCGGCGGCTTCGGCGCGAACCTCACCACTCGCCTCATGCTCGACGGCACGGTCGCGGGCTACGACGACTTCGACGATGCCCTCGCGTCGGTGTCCGGCGAGCCACGTTCCTCCGAGCGGGCCGGCACTTTCATGCTCTACTCCTCGGGGACGACGGGCTACCCGAAGGGCATCGTCCAGAAGCTGCCCTCCGCATCGTTTGGGGACGGACAGGACACCATCACCTTGCTGATGACCGCCCTGTACGGCGCAGACGAGACGTCGAGGTACCTGAGCCCCGCGCCCCTGTACCACTCGGCCCCCATCGGGTTCTGCTCGGCGGTCCACCGCTTCGGGGGCACCGTGTTGGTCATGGAGCGCTTCGACGCGACGAACGCACTCGCCGCCATCGAGCGTTACTCGGCATCGCATGCGCAGTTCGTGCCGACGCACTTCATCCGCATGCTTCGCCTCCCCGAACCCGAGCGGTCTCGATACGACCTCTCGAGCCTCCGGACCGTCCTCCACGCGGCCGCGCCCTGCCCGATCCCGGTGAAGCACCAGATGATCGAGTGGATCGGCCCGATCATCGAGGAGTACTACGCCGGTTCCGAGGCGTTCGGGGTGACGCTCATCTCCTCGAAGGACTGGCTCGAGCACCCCGGGTCGGTCGGACGGCCGGCGCTCGGCGCGGTCCACATCCTCGACGAGAACGGCGGCGAGGTCCCGGCGGGCGAGACGGGCCAGGTGTGGTTCGAGGCGACCACTCGCTTCGAGTACAACAAGGACCCCGACAAGACGAAGCGGGCACAAGATGATCGCGGCTGGGCGACCTACGGTGACATCGGGCGGGTCGACGAAGCCGGTTACCTCTACCTGACCGATCGGGCCGCGAACATGATCATCTCGGGCGGGGTGAACATCTACCCGCAGGAGGCCGAGATGGTGCTCAGCGCGCATCCCGACGTCCACGACGTGGCCGTCCTCGGCGTGCCCGACGACGAGATGGGCGAGCGGGTCAAGGCCTTCATCGCGTTGCGCGCAGGTGTCGGCGCAACCGACGCCACGAAGACCGCGATGATCGCCTACTGCCGTGCGCACCTCGCGCACTACAAGTGCCCGAGGGAGGTCGACTTCGTCGACGAGTTGCCGCGCTTGGAGACCGGCAAGCTCCTGAAGCGCAAGCTCGTCGGGTAACCGCAGGCCTCCATGCCGTGCCCGCCAGTTTTTGAGTGTAGGCTCAGTTTCATGGACGCTTCCGTCGACGCTCCCTCCGCGCTCCACGAGCACCTCTTCACGCATCCGACGAGCTTCACCGACATGCGCGCGTGGCACCGCGCCTGTGCAGAGCTCCGACAGGCCGGTCCGGTGCACCACTTCTCCGACGCCAGGTACGGCGACTTCTGGGCCGTCACCCACCACGGCACACTCCTCGAAGTGAGCCGCCAGCCCGAGATCTTCCCGAACACACAGGACGCCGCGTTCATCGGTGGAGGCAAGGCCTCGTACACCGAAATGCAGGAGGACCTCCCGTTCGAGGTCAAGACGCTGTTGAGCATGGACGGCGACGAGCACACCAGGTACCGCAAGGTGGTGGTCGATTGGTTCAAGCCTTCCGCCATCCGCCGGCTCCAGATCGCGGTCAATGCGCTCGTCTCGGAGTCGATCGGCGAGCTGCGGGCACGCGGCGGCGAACTCGACTTCGCCACCGACATCGCGTTGCCGCTGCCCCTCCGCGTGATCATGGAGATGCTCGGCGTTCCGAGGCCCGACGAGCCGCTCATGCTGAAGCTCACCCAGGAGATGTTCAGCGCCGCCGACCCCGAGCTGGGTTCGGGCAACGCGTTCGAGGCACTGGGCGAGATGGTCACGTACTTCGTCGATCTCGTCGCCTCCCGACGCGCCGAGCCCACCGAGGACCTCACCTCCGCAATCGCGAACGCCACCATCGGCGGCGAACCCATCGATATGGTCGCGATGATGGGCCTCTTCGCGGTGCTCGCATCTGCCGGCCACGACACGACGTCCTTCGCGATGTCGGGCGGGGTGCACGAACTCATCTCGCGGCCCGACGAGTTCCAGCGTCTGCGGCACGATCCTTCCCTGGCCCAGAACGGCGCACACGAGGTCGTGCGCATCACCAGCCCGGTTCGCCACTTCACACGTCTCGCGACGCGAGATGTCGAGGTCGCCGGCCACGAGTTCCACGGCGGCGACCGCGTGTTGCTCTCCTACCCGAGCGCCAACCGGGACGAGTCGGTGTTCAGCGATCCCGACCGGCTCGACTTGGGACGGCCCAACGCCAGCCACCAGGTCGGTTGGGGCCACGGACCGCACTACTGCCTCGGTGCCCGCCTCGCCCAGATGGAGATCACTGCGCTGCTCGAAGGCCTCGCCCGCGAGGTCACCTCGATCGAGCCCGCCGGCGACGCCGAGTGGACGGCGGGTCACTTCGTCAGCGGCGTCAAGCACCTACCGGTGCGATGTCAGCTGACGTGATCGGCCTGCTGCCAATCAAGGTGCAGCAGTGATCGAGCGAGCTCGCGCATCGTCGCCCCGAAGGCCGAGACGAGGCGCGGATCGTGCGGATCGTACGGGCCCTGGCCCACGAACCCCGGTGGGCTGACGAAGTAGAAGCAGATCGCCCCCACGATGATGTTCATCACCATCACCGGGTCGACACCCGGGTCCCCGGAAAGAGTCGCGAACGCAGCCATGACGCCGGCCGCGTTGGACGCGGCCTGCTCCTCGATGATCTCCCTGGCATCCGCGCCGGGGGATACGGCCTCGCGCAACAGCAGGCGCGGGGCATTGGGGTGCCCGGCCGCATACAGAACGATCGCGTCGACGGCGGCTTCCAGGCGGACGGCAACCGCCTGCGGTCGACGGAGCATCTCGTTCAGCTCTCGGAGGAGGGGGCTGAAGATTCGCTCGAGCGTCGCCGCGTAGAGCACCCGCTTGGACGGGAAGTGGTAGAGGATCGCCGTACCCTGCACTCCCGCGCGCTCACCGATCGCGTCGAGCGAGGCGCCCTCGTAACCGAGCGTCGAGAACAGCTCCTCGGCCGCGTCGAGGATCGCTTTCTTCGTGCGTTCGGATTTCGTCGTTCTGCCGCCGCCGCTCATAGCCGGCCATCGGGTTCGCGCGCGCTCGCCATGCCGTCGCCGAAGGGCTCATCGCGGCGGCGCAGGACCTCCCTGAGACCCAGCTCCGCGACGCGTCGACCGAACCCGCGCACCGCCTCGGCGCGATGCGCCCGCGCGTCGGTCTCTGCCGCGAGCCGCTGGAGCACCTGTGCTCCCATCAGCTCCATGCCCAGATTCGTGATCCGCTTGTTCGCCGCGAGCAGGTCGCTGTCGATGAGCGCCAGCCGGTCCGCGATGCCCTCGACTTCGTCCTCCAAGGCTTCGAACGGAACCGACTTCAACACCAGGCCGATCCTGGCCGCGTCCACACCGGTCACTGAGTCACCGGTGAGTTGCAGGCGCTTGGCCCACTGCGGACCACAGCTGTAGAGCCAGAGGTTGTTGGGGAGGGTTCCCATGCTGCGGGCCGCCGGGAACCCGATACGGGCGTCGTCGGCGGCGACGACCATGTCGCAGACCATGGCGAGGTCCGTTCCGCCGGCGAGGCAGTTGCCGTGCACCTGCGCGATCGTCGGCTTGTGCATCTCCCACAGCGCGCGTATGCGACGGTTGTTGCGCTCGATGAGCCAGACGTCGTCGTCGAAGCTCCGGCCCGGCCGCTGGTCTGCTCCGGGCACGCGTCCGAGTTTGGTGAGGTCGTAGCCCGCGCAGAACGACCGACCCGCGCCGCGCAGGATCAGGCAGTGGACACCGGGGTCGTCGTCGGCGCGCCACGCCGCGTCTTCGAGCTCGGTGAGCATGAGATCGGTGATCGCGTTGTGAGTGTCCGGACGATCGAGGGTCACTCGTGCCCGACCGCCCTCGATCTCGTAGCGGATGTCCGAGTAGTTCGCGGGCACGATGGTGATCAGGCGTCGATCGTGACGCCGGTGAGTTCCGCCGCGTTGTCGTGGACGATCCGGCGCTGATCCGCCTCGCTGAGGTGGCCGATCTCGTCGAAGACCTGCGCCGGGTACTCGAGGCCCTCCATGTGCGGAAAGTCGGACCCGAAGATGACTCGGTCCACACCCATGAACTCGATCACGTCGTCCATCCGGTCCTCCCAGAATGGATTGATCCAGACGTGCTGCTTGAAGGTCTCCACCGGATCGTCCTTGAACCAGTTGGGGTACCGGTCGCGGGTGGAGCGCAGCATCCTGAAGAGATCGTGGAGATAGGCGGCACCGTTCTCGACCGATGCGACGCGAACGCCTGGGAAGCGCTCGAACACGCGGTCGAAGCACAGCGCGGTGAGCCAGTCGAGGATGGCCCGCTCGAGCTTGTAGATCGCGACCGACGGCCGCGTGCCTCCTCCGAGCGCCTCGACGCTGCCCGAGCCTGCCGGGTAGCCGTTCGTCCCGTAACCGGAGTTGCCGGCGTGCGCCACCACGACGATGCCCGCCTCCGCGGCGCGCGCCCAGAACCCGTCGAAGTCCGGTGCTCCCGGTGAGCGCTGCCCGTCGGCGGTCGTCACCGGAGCCGGGCGCATGACGACGAGCCGGGCACCCCGACCGATCGCCCAGTCGAGTTCCGTTACCGCGGCGGCCGGGTCGGCGAGCGTGATGTAGGGCGCGGCGAAGATGCGGTTCCGGTACGCGAAGCCCCAGTCCTCCTCGAGCCACCGGTTGAAACCACGGTGCGCAGCCGTGACGGCCTCGATGTCGTGCTTGAGGGGCTCCTCGTAGTGGATGCCGGCGGTCGGGAAGAACCACGCCGCCTGAACCCCTTGCTCGTCCATCTGGACCAGTCGGGCGTCACGATCCTGGTATGCGGAAGGCAGGGGTTCGAGGTTGGAGCGCATGAGGTCCATGAACGTCTTCCCCTCGGGGTTTCCCTTGTAGTACGTGCGAAGGGTTCCCGGCTTGGAGATCGGGTTGAACGTCGGATTCGGGACCTGGTAGTCGATTTTGCCTCGGACCACCTGGCGCTTATGGCCGTTCTCGAGTTGTACCCACTGCACGCAGCGATGCTGGAGTTGCTTGGGTACGTGACGCAGAAAGGCATCGTGAGCCTCGTAGTAGTGGTTGTCGGCGTCGAACAGCGGACCCTCGTATCGGCTCATGCGATCTCCTCGTGCTCCGGATGGGTGTGGCGATGCGCGCGTCGGAGCGGCTTCAGGTCTTTGAGTGTAGGCTCAAAATCGGGGCCGAGTCAGGTCTGGTCGGCTCGAGCGTACCGGCACAGCTCACTCAGGGGAACCGCATGTCCAACCCGTTGTCGCGCCACCGTGGTCGTTTTCGTTCGAGGCGTCGGGGAGCACGGGTGATCGGGCCAGTGGCGGTGTTGGCGCTCACAACATCGCTGGTCGCGTGCTCGACCAACGACGACGCGAACCCGGCATCGACCTCGGGTGACGAGCAAGTCTCCGACGTCGACCTGTCCGCGCTCGGGGAGCCGAATCCCGCAGCCGGTGACCCGGTGCTCATCGGCTTTGGTGCCGGGTTCGGCGACGAGGGACAGGCCGCGGGCGCCCGGCAGCTGCTCGACGGCGTCCAGACGGCAGTCGAGTACCAGAACGAGTACCGCAACGGGCTCGCCGGGCACCCGATCGAACTGTTCACGTGTGACCTCGGAGCCCTGCCTGAAACCGCCGTCGACTGCGCGAACCAGTTCGTGGAGAAAGGCGTGGCTGTCGTCCTGATCCCCGTCGCGTCCAACGGGGGCTCCATCGTCCCGATCGTGACCAAGGCCGGGATTCCCTATGTGTCGTTCTCGGCGACCTCACTCGAAGAGCTCGCATCACCGGATGCCTTCTCGATTGCCGGTGGTGGCATCGCGGGGCTCGGGTCCGTCGCGCTCGATGCCGAGAAGCGTGGCTTCAAGACCGTCTCACATGTGTTGATCGACGTGCCTCAGATCACCGTCGTCGCCAGTTCCGTGGGTAACCCGTTGTTCGAGGCGGCGGGAGTCACCCAGGAGGTCATCCCTGCGCCGCTCGGCACGCCGGATCTGACCTCACAACTCTCGACCGCAGACGGGGATGCGATTCTGATCTCCGGAGACGCGGCGATCTGCGCCTCAGCACTGCAGGCCTACCAGACACTTGGTCTCGACACGCCGTTGTACGTGCAGACGACGTGCATCACCGACGACATCGCCAAGGCGCTCCCCGGGATTTTCGACGGCGTGTACGTGGCGACCTCGTTGGCGGACTCCGAAGACGACGGCGACGTGTTCGCCGCGATGGTGGAAAAGTACGCGCCGGACGAGGACGTGGCTCGCCAGCCTGTCGAGGCCGGGGTGTTCGCCGTCGGTGTGTCGACGCTGATTTCGTTCGCGAGCGCACTCGAGGGGATCGCCGCCCCGACCGGGGAGGCGATCTCAGCTGGGCTCGAAGGAGCCGGCGTACAGCCGCTGTTCCTCGGTGACCCCGTCACCTTCGACTGCGGCGAACCCATCCTCGCGCTCGCAAGTTCGTTGTGTTCGGTGCAAGGACACATCGTGACGCTGGACGCCGACGGCGACGTCGCCGAATCCCAGTTCTACGACCCGACCGACATCTTCGCCGAGGCCCTTTCGCGTTGACCTTCGCGGTGAGCGAACACGTCAACTTCCTTCTCCTCGGGCTGGGGAACGGAGCCGTCTACGGCGCGCTTGCGGTGGCGATCGTCGTGGTCTACCGAAGCTCGGGCGTACTGAACTTCGCGACGGGCGCGATGGCTCTCCAGGGTGCGCAGACCTACGTGTTCCTCCGCCAAGGCGCCTTGTTGTTGGTGCTCCCGATCCTGCCCAGAACCGTCGAACTCGGTCGACCGTGGGGGTTCTGGCCCGCACTCGTGCTCACAATGCTGATCGAGGCGGCGTTCGGGCTCGGGCTCTTCTTTGCTGTGTTCCGGCCGTTGCGGCGTCGCACCGCCATGGCCAGGGCGGTCGCGTCGATCGGGATCATGCTTGTGCTGAGCGGACTCGTCGAGCAGCGAGCCGTCGACGGGCCCGCGATCGCGGGACCGATCTTTCCTCGCGGACGGATCGAGGTCGGAAGCATCTTCATCACGACCGACCGCATCTACCTGGCAGTGACCGTGTTGTTGCTGGCGTTGGTGCTCATGGCTGTCGATCGGTTCACGACCTTCGGGCTCCGCACCCGAGCCGCGTCCGAGACCGAAGTCGGTGCTCTTGTCAGCGGATTGTCGCCTGACCGGATCAGTGCGGCCAACTGGGCCCTGAGCGGGGCGATCGTCGGCCTCGCGGGGGTGCTCATCTCACCGCTGACCCCGCTGGGAGCGACGACCTACACGCTCTTCGTCGTGCCAGCACTGGCCGCGGCCGTCATCGGCAGGTTCGATGGCGTCGTGAGTGCGGCCTTGGCGGGTCTCGCAATCGGCATGTTGCAGTCCGAAATCGTGTACCTCCAGAGCCGCTACGACTGGATGCCCACGAGCGGTGCGGGCGACCTCGTGCCGCTCGCGCTGGTCCTCGTCTTCCTGGTTGCCCGCAGTCCGAAGATCCCCGAACGTGGTGCCATCCGAAGTCGCTTCGGCGAGTTGGTGCGAGCGCCCAGGTTCGTCGGTCTCACAACCGCCGTCGCAGTCCCCACCGGAGTGGTCGCGATCTTTGCGCTCCAGGGCAGCTACCGCGCGGCGCTGTTCACCACCCTCATCATGTCGATGTTTGGGCTTTCCTATGTCGTCGTGACGGGCTACCTCGGGCAGGTCTCCCTGGCGCAGCTCTCGATCGGTGGTGTCGCGGGGTTTCTGTTGGCAACGCTGACGACCGATTGGGGAATCCCGTTTCCGGTCGCGCCGATCGTGGCTGCCGTCTGCGCCGCCATGGTCGGCGTCGTGATCGGGCTGCCGGCGCTCCGAGTGCGCGGCATGCTCGTCGCCGTCGTGACACTGATATTCGCCGTCGGGGTCGAAGCAGTGTGGTTTCGAAACCCTCAGTTCGCCGGGGGTGCGGACGGCAATTCGGTGGAATCGCCGACTCTCTTCTGGGTCGACCTCGGTATCGGAAGCGGCGCAGACTTCCCGCGACCCGCGTTTGGGTTGTTGTGCCTCGCGGTGCTCGTTGCCACTGCGCTCGCTGTCGCCCGGCTGCGTACGTCTCGGCTCGGCTACAACCTCCTGGCCGTTCGCTCTGACGAACGGTCCGCAGCGGCGAGCGGTGTTGATGTCGTACGGACGAAGCTGACGGGGTTCGCGATCGGTGCATTCATCGCCGGGCTGGCCGGAGCGTTGTTGGCCTACAAGAACACCCGAGTCTCGTTCGAGTCGTACAACGTGGTGAGTGGTTTGTTCGTCTTTGCCATCGCCTATGTCTCAGGGGTCGCGTCCATTGCCGGCGGCGTGATCACTGGTCTCCTCGCCGTCGGCGGTCTCGTGTTCGTCGCCCTCGACCGGTCCGTCGATCTCGGAGTCTGGTACGGGGTGATCACGGGTGTCGCCCTTGTCGTGGCGGTGGTCTTCTGGGACCAAGGTGTTGCGGGTTTCCTTCGACGTGCGGCAGGGCTCATCGGTCGCAAAGCTGGGGCCTCATTCGCTCGAGCCCCCGCCTCGATCATTCTCGGCGACACGGGCAGCGAGGAGCTCGCTGTGACTGCTGTCGAGAAGTCTGTTCCGGCTGAGCCGTTGCTCGAGGTCACCCACCTCAGCGTGCACTACTCGGGCGTCGCTGCTGTCACGGACGTTTCGCTGGGGGTGCGGCGTGGCTCCATCGTCGGGCTCATCGGACCGAATGGCGCTGGCAAGACGACGCTGTTGGACGCACTCTGTGGTCTTGTCGCGGCTTGCGGGCGGCTGGAATTCGACGGCTCGACGCTGACGGGTCTACCCCATGTGCGCGCCCGACGAGGTATCGCACGGACGTTCCAGGGGCTCGAGCTTTTCGAACAGCTGACTGTCGTCGAGAACATCGAGATCGGCGCCAACGTCAACCGCGAGGCTGGCGGCAGGGTCGCAGCAGACGCGCTGATCCGTGAGTTGGGACTCGATGCACGCCGCGACACCGTTGTCGGCGAGTTGAGCCAGGGGCAACGCCAGCTGGTGTCGATCGCACGGTCGCTCGCTGGCCGGCCCCGCCTCTTGTTGTTGGACGAGCCGGCATCCGGCCTCGACACGAGCGAAAGCGCGTGGCTCGGAGCGCATCTCGAGAAGATTCGGCAGCGGGGCGTTTCGATGCTGCTGGTCGAACACGACGTGGCGTTGGTCGCAGCGGTATGCGACATCATCTATGTGCTCGATTTCGGCAGGGTGATCGCTGTCGGAAGCCCAGCCGAGATAGGGGCGTCGCCCGAGGTCGCGGCCGCGTATCTGGGCACCCTGGGCGAGGTGTCCGACCCGTGAGCGCGCTCCTCGAGGCTCGCCTCACAGTCGGTTACGGCCACATTGTGGTCGGTCGCGACATCGACCTCCGCGTGGCTGCGGGTGAGATCTGCGCGATCATCGGTCCGAATGGTGCGGGCAAGACCACGCTCCTGAACACGATTGCTGGGCTGCTCCCACCGATTGAGGGATCCGTCACCATCGGTTCTGAACGAATTCCAGGCGGCGCGGCGCGGCGCGCCAGTCGGGCCGGTCTCGCACTTGTACCGGACCACCGCGCGCTCTTCACACGACTCACCACACTCGAAAACTTGCGCGCCGCGGACCGGACCGGTGGCCATGCCATCGAGGAGATGTTCGAGTTGTTCCCTCCGCTCGAAACGAAAGCCAAGCTCGCCGCCGGAAGGTTGTCGGGCGGCGAGCAACAGATGCTGGCGCTCGCACGTGCGTTCGTGCAGCGTCCACGAGTTCTCTTGATCGACGAGATGAGCATGGGGCTCGCTCCCATCGTCGTCCAGTCGTTGGCCGGCAGCATCAGCAAGTACGCAGCCGCCACCGGTGCTGCCGTCGTGCTCGTGGAACAACACGTGCCGCTTGCCCTCGCCTCGTCTGACCACGCGCTCGTGTTGGTCCACGGCGACGTCGTCCTTCAGGGTCCCTCCGACGAAGTCAGCGCCCACCCCGAGCTCGGGTCGATGTATCTGGGAGGCGGACCCGCCCGGCCCTTCCGGACCGGAGGTCGAGGTGACCTCGACCGGTGATAGGAGGACGCTTCTATGTACCTGCAAGCTGGGCCCGGGAGAGTCTCGAGCTGGCGGAAGAGCTGCCGGGCGACGGAGCGCTTGCGGCAGCGCTTGACTTCGGCGATGCGGCGTTGCGCGTAGGTCTTGGTCTTTGGATCTTGGCGCACGCGGACCATCATGATCGTGTGCAGCGCTCGGTTGAGTTGAAGGTATTTCGATCGAGCGGGCATGGCGTGAACGATGAACTCGATCCCTTCAGCGGTCGCGACTCCGATCTCGAGGAGTCGTGCTGCTTGGTCGGGACGATGAGCATCGTGAGGTCGTCGAACTCGTATGCGCGGATGGAGTGGCGGTAGGCGTGGAGCATGTCGTTGTCGACGATCCCGTGCTTTCGTGGCGCTGGCCAGAACGACAGGATCCATCCCCGTCAATATCTTGACGAGAGTCTGGTTCGCGCCCCTTCAGCGTCCAGGTCGAGGTCGCATCGAGACGCCGGCGGCCCGAAGCGCGCTGTCAGCCGTTCCCCAGCCGGATCCGCGCGTTGTCCCAGCTCACGAGAGGGCCAGCGGGATCGAGACGGATGAAGCTGCGGGTGTTGTAGTGCTTGGTCGTCGCCGAAGGTGCCTGGTGGCCGGACGCGGCGGAGGTCGCGTACTTGGCTGCCCATAGGCGTCCGGCGCGCCGCACCTCATCGGCATCTTTCGTCCTGTCGAGCACCCGCGCCCGCATGGGCGCGTGTACCGCGGCGAGCTCGACCAACTCGAGACCGGACTCGACCAATCCGAGCGCCAATCGCGACCTCGTGAGCGCTCAGCGCACTCGCCGAGTCACCCCCCCCCACCTTCATTCAATGGGTTCTGGCGTGTGTTGAGAGCTGTCTCATCAGGTCCACTGATGTTGTCGTTTCGACAACGTCCGCCCAGGTCAGCGCGTGGTTCTAGCTGCGACCCGTGAGGT
>Ga0233425_10005975_pt1 | contig 18572 bp, 16 predicted proteins | sample Watercolumn_Towu_2_FD_181712 | JGI IMG/M metagenome (GOLD analysis project Ga0233425, IMG submission 181712) | Freshwater microbial communities from Lake Towuti, South Sulawesi, Indonesia - Watercolumn_Towuti2014_140_MG | ecosystem: Environmental > Aquatic > Freshwater > Lake | place... | reverse complement strand
TCATCAGCCCCAGGTTGCCTTCCTGGATGAGGTCGGAAAAGCTCAGGCCCCGGTGCAGGTACTTTTTGGCGATGCTCACCACCAGGCGCAGGTTCGCCTTGATCATCTGGTCCCGGGCCTGGGTCACCTCGGACTCCATGGCCTCGATGTGCCGGGCCAGCTCCTTGATATCCTTGGCTTCCGGGTAGTGCCGCTCCAGCCAATGCAGCTTCTTATGGATATCCTTAAAAAGCTTCTCCTTGGCCTGGGCGCTCTTTTCCGGGGTTTGGAACCAATCCTGGATCTTCTTCTGGAGATAGCGGATCTCCTCCAGGTCGGACTCCAACCGGGATACCAGTTTAAAGATGGTCTCCTGGCCTTCCTTAATGATGCGGCCCAGGTTCCGCTCTTCTTCCGGGGACAGGATGGAGTAACGCAGCATTTCCCGGAAATAAGCGGCTACCAGACCCTCATGCTCGGGAATTTCCTGGGAGTCCAGGGACTCATCCAGGTCTTCTTCCACTTCTTCGCCGAGGCCCAGTAGGGGCGCCGGAGAAAGCTCGCCATCGAGCGCGTCTTCCGGCAAAACCTCGTAGTTTTCCCGGTAATTCAGGGAATCATCCTCTTCTTCAGGCACGAAGATTTGAAACTGGTCATAGGGGATGATCTGGTCATTCCCCCCGCCAAAGGAGATGATCTTTTTAAAGTATTCTTTTTCCATAGGTTTTTTGGCCCCGTGGCTCCTTACCACTGCTAAAATTAAACTTATATATTAACCTCTTATAGAGTCATGTCAAGAAAAAAAGTTAATTTATTTTTCCTGATTTTTGCCTCCGCAAGGTATTTATCGGCATTTTTTTCAGTTATTTTAAGATAATCACGCCTTGTGACCATGTCAAGGCAACCCGGAAGAACTTGACCCCCGTCCCCCTCCCCGAGTATCATGGCTTTTAATAATCGTTTTACGTTTTGCGTTTTTCGTTTTGCGTTTTGCGTTTTTCGTAAAAGACTAAAGATTATCATTGGGCGAAATTGTTAAGGTCGGTTCTAATCTAAGGAAAACGAACCTGACTTCGGATCACTCCCTTTCGCCAAGGAAACAGGCTTAACAAGGTAACATATCGATTATCCGCATCTTTTTACGTAAAACGAAAAACGCAAAACGAAAAACGGTTTTTAAAGGAGAGGCCGTGACCGACCGGTTCATCAGCGACTTTAAGGAAGGGGAAACGGTGCACCAGTTTTTTCTGGTGCGCCGGGCCGAGAGCCGCACCGATAAATCCGGCAAGCCGTTTCTGGCCCTGGTCCTGGCGGATAAGACCGGAGAGATTCCGGCCCGGGTGTGGAGCGACGTCCTGGCCAAGTGTCCCGGCCCCTTCGCGGCCGGGGATTACGTGGGCGTTAAGGCGTCGGTAAGCAGCTACCAGGGCGAGACCCAACTGACGGTGCAGTATATCAACACGGTGGAGGCCCTGCGCCAAATGGGCCGGGAACCCAAAGGCTTCGACCCGGCGCTGCTGCACCGGGCCACCCCTTATGACCGGGAGCTTCTGTGGCGGGAGCTGCTGGAACTGGCGGAGGCCAATCTGAAGCCGCCCTTGAAGGACCTGGTGCTGGCGCTGTTGGGCAAAAATCAGGAAGCGTTCCTGGTCTGCCCTGCGGCCCGGGTCTATCACCACCCCTATCTGGGGGGGCTGTTGGAGCACACCTGGTTCGTCGCCCGCCTGGCCCTCAAGTGCTTAAGCGTCTACGAAGACTTGAATCCCGACCTGGCGCTGGCCGGGGCCATCCTCCACGATCTGGGCAAAATCAAGGAACTGGCCAATCCCCAGGCCCCGGACATCACCGTGGCCGGCGCCCTCTTAGGCCACATCGTCCTGGGCTGGGAGATGGTGCGGGAGGAGGCCAGAACGCAAAATTTCCCGGACCCGGCCCTCCTCCTGGAACTGGAGCACATCATCCTGTCCCACCACGGCAGCCAGGAGTTCGGCTCTCCCGTCCCCCCCAAGACCCGGGAGGCCATACTTGTCTATTTCCTGGACGATCTGGACGCCAAACTGAAGATGATGGACATGCATCTGGAGAGCGATAACACCCCGGGGGATTTTACCAGTTATCACCGGGTCTTGCAGCGGGGGCTATACAAAGGGGGAGAGCGTTCGGAAAAAGACCGCGGCTCTTCTCCGGAACCCGAAAAATAACCAATGGTTCCCCCAATGTAAACTTGACATCTCCATTTTTTCATCTTACTTTAGGAGGCAGGCAAAAGGCGAGGCTGCAAGCCGCAAATAGGGCCTGGCCCGGCGTAAGTTATCCCATAAAGGAGGGCAACATGTTTAACAAGATTTTGGTTCCGTTGGATGGTTCTGAACTGGCTGCTAAGGTCCTCCCCAAAGTTGTGGAAATGGCCAAGACCTTCAAATCCCAGGTGACCTTGATTCATGTCTGCTATACTCCGGCGATCGGGGAAGCCTCACCTGGGACCATTAAGGCCGCGGCAGCCGGCGAAGCGAAGTGGTGCGCCGCGTTTATGGGCAAGGCCGCCAAAGATCTCAAGGACCAGGGGGTTGACGCCAACGCCGAATGCGTCGAAGGCGTCCCGGCCCGGGAAATCATCGCCTATGCCGATAAAAACAATATGGACCTCATTTGCATGGCCACCCACGGCACCGGGGAAGTAGCCTGGGTCCTGGGCTCCACCGCGGAAAAAGTGGTCACCCACGCCACCGTGCCGGTGTTGCTCTTCAGGGTCATCGAATTCAAGCCGCCCTTGCTGAAGGAAGTCTATTTCACCACGCCGGGCGTGGGTTAATAGTTCTATCTAAAACACAGGAAAAAAAGGGGACCGCCTTAAAGTCCGGGGGGTCCCCTTTTTTCGCGCGCAGGCGGGTGGGTGAATCTCGGCCCACCCCAGCCGATTTCTCTGAGGGGGACCTGGACTGTTAAAAAATCCGGGAGTAGTTCGTCAAATTTCCGACGTGTCGCGGTAACAGAAAAAGCGCTTAAAAGCTGGGCAGGAGAGCAATAATCGCTAGCCGGCTCGTTCTTCAGGCAAAAGATCCGAGGTCAAAACCGTCAATTTTTCCACATTACCCCGCGATTAGGGGCAGCCAGGAATGCCGGTCCCGGAGAATTCCCTAACCGTAAGTATGGATGGTGCAGCCGCCTTCGGACCGGCGCGGCGATGGGCTCTATTTTACCGCTTCCATCAGGTTGTCCCAGCCCTGGCGGCGGCTCAAGCCCCCGGCATGGCTGGTGAGGGAAGTCAAAAACCATTGCTGCCGGCCGTCGGGCCGGGTGAGAAGCTGAAACTGGGCGGCATAAATCATCTGCTTCTGAAGGGGGTCACTGGGATTCACCAGGGACACATAGGCCACCTGGGTATGTCCCGCCGCGTCTCCAGGCTGGTGGAAGCCGTAGAATTGCGCCACCTTGCAGTAAGTGGGGTTCCAATTATCCAGGGTCTGTTGGGCCGCGGTGACGCTCAGCGGGGGAGGCGGAGGGGCAGGGGTGCAACCCCACAGCCCCGAAAGAATCAGACACAGAACCAATCTTGGGCCCCAGCCTGCAGCTTTCATCGTTCTCACTCCTTTTAAGTAGGCGGCCCGGGTCCCCCACCCGATCTCCCGGGGTGTGGGAAAATTGACGCGGTTTATTTCCCGGACTTGGGCAACAGCTCGGCCCTTTGCAGCCAGTCAATGATTATCTTTTGAGCCTCAGGCCCTTCGGCCAGCAGCTTTCCCTCGGGTTTGAAGATCATGAAATAGGGAACCGATTTCACGCGATACTGCTGGGTTAGAGGGGATTTCCAATCGATGCCCCGCACCTGGGGGCGGTTAATGTTCAATTTGACAAACGCAGTCTCCGGCTTCCGCTTCGCCAGTTCGTCCAGCAGGGGAGCCATTTGCACGCAAGGCAGACAATAGGGGCTGTAGAAATCAACGACGGTGGTGCGGTCCTGGCTCAACAGGGGTTTGAGGTCCATGGTCTCGCCGCTCCGTCCCGGGTTGCCCTCCAACACCTTGATGTCGGCGGCCTGGCCGCCCCCGGCCAGGGCGGCCCAGAGCAAGACTCCGCCGATGATGCCGCTGAGCCGGGTCCACTTGCCCATAGACCCTTCATAGTCCCGCGTCTTAATATTGTCAATCATTTTTCCGCCTTCCCTGGCTCGGTGTTCAGAATCAGGGGCAGACCGTCTTTGCCGCCCACCACGATGACCTTGGCGTTGGGAGATTCGGCCAGGACCCGGGTGGCCTCAATCCCCTTCCAGCGCAGCAATTGTTCGGACAGCCCCTGGGAGACGATTTTCTGAAAATCCTGGATGCCCTGGGCTTCGATGCGCTTACGTTCCGCTTCCTGCTTTTCCTTTTCCAACACGAAGCGCATGCGTTGCGCGTCCTGGTCCGCAGCCAGCTTGGAGTTAATGGCCTCCACCACGGATTTGGGGAGCTGAATCTGCCGGAGCAGAATCTTCTCCACCAAGATACCCCGCTGGCGCATGTCCTCCGCCAGGTCCCGGGTGATTTCGTCGGCGATCAGCTCCCGGCTGGAGGTATACAGGTCCTTGGCTTCGTGCCGGACCGTCACCCCCCGGATGGCGGCCCGGAATTGGGGCTTCACCACCACTTCTTCGTAATTGACCCCGATCTGGCGATAGACCCGATCGGCTTGGTCTGACAACAGATGATAGAGGCAGGAGACATCCAACACTACGTTCAGGCCCTCCTTGGAGGGGGCCTCCGCATGTTCGAACACCTCCTTGGTGCGCACACTCATCAATTCCATGGTGGACAGGGGATTCACCAGGTGCACTCCTTCCGGGATGCTGCCGTGGACCTTGCCGAACAGGACCAAAACCCCCACGTGGCCGGCGGGGACCATCCGCGCCATGGATGGCACCAGGAATAGCGCCAGAACCACCGCAGCCAGCAGCCAACGGATGCCGGCCAACTGGGGCACGTTTTTTCCCAACACCACCAGGGCCAGGGCAACAAACACCCCCAAAAGAAACAGGTTCATTAAATTCTCTCCTTTAAACGGAAAACGAAAAACGGTCTTTTGATCCGGTGCAATTTTTGCATAATCATATCCCGGATCGTTAACAAAAGGCAATTTTTGCCTGGCCGGGCATTAAAACCGTTTTTCGTTTTTGGTTTTTCGTTTTTAGTTAAAAAACCTGGACTTGCAGATGGATAAAACCATGGACAGAGACAAAAGGGAACGGCGGCAAAAGGTCTACTTAATATTAGGTATTCTGGCGGGTCTCCTGGCAGGGGCGGCGGGCTGCCAAAAGTGGCAGCATCTACCCGGCCTGACCGATCCCACGATTCAGGCCGGGCCCCCGGAAAATTTTGTTGCCACCAGCGACTACACCTTGGCGCGCAAGCGCATTGCCATCCTGCCTTTCCGGGTTCCGACCCAGGTGACGGACGTGAGTTATTCCATCACCGAGGTCTTCTACCGCCAGCTCCTGGAACAGAGGCCTTTCATGACAGTGGCCCGGGTCTACGACAACTACAATACCGTGGCCGAAGCCCAGAAACTGGCCAAAGCCCAAGGCGCGGACCTCTTTATGCTGGGGGAAGTGCCTTACTTCCTGGACAGCGGCGCCACCGGCAGGTCCGGCATCCAGATCGATTTGAAGATCGTGGAGACCGCGACCGGGTTCACCCTCTGGTATCTGTCGGACAACATCATGGCCGAACCCGCGCCCATCATCGACCTCTGGGTGACCGAGACCAAGCCCAAACCCGGTCCCAGCGTCTATTATCTGGTGGACACCCTGTCCGCACGGATATGCAAGACCGTGCTCGAAAACCTGCAACCTCCGGAACAGGTGGCCAATACCCGCACCCCTTCCAACCAGAATAAGCCACTCTGCCCTACTCCCTGCCCCGCACAGCCACCGTACTCTCAGACGCGTTAGCGGGGGGCAAGCAGGCTGCTCCGGGAGCGGCCCACGTTTTGGAAGACCGCCTGGAAGTCCCGGTAAAGCCGTTTATTATCCCGCTGGCGGTGGCATTTCTTTAAGTAGACTTTAGGGTCCGGGTTCTCGGCCAAAAGGTCCAAGCCGGCCCAGCCTTCCCGCCGGGGGTAGGCGTAGTAGGGATATTCCTTGGGCACCCCCCGGATATAGACCACCTGGGGCACCACCCACTCCAGCCTAGCCAGATATAGCCGGTGCATGCCGTCGTTGATCACCAGGGCCAGGGTGCCGTCGGCCTCCAGGGATTCCTCGACGATGGGCGGGTATAAGGCATAATCTTCCTCCGCGCCGTCTTCCCGCCGCACCGTATAGGTGACGTAGCCGTCCAGCTTGAAGAGGTCCACCCCCCGGGCCGCCAGGGACCAGCGCAGTTCCTGGGTTTTCTTCAACTCTTGCAGCCACAGGTAATTCTGGGCCGGATTAAGGCAATCGGTGTGGATCTGCTCCAGGGTGATCAGGGCCTGCCGGTAAACGAAAACCTCGGGCTGCTTGAGCAGCGGGACCTCTTTTAATTTGGCGACTAATGCCGAGGCTGAATGATGTTCCAGGGTAACGATATCCATTCTTCCACAATCCAGGTCAGATTTTTTGCCGTAAGGCGCCTTGATCTTACCATCAAAACGGGATAGCGGGGAATAAATATCAAAAAGGAATGGACGCTGCCCTGGAGGGAACAAGGGGAAGTAAAGGGGGAAAAGGTTAAAAGGGGAAAGGGGTTGGGCCAGATTTTTTCTTTTCCCTTTCCCCTTTTCCCCTTTTCCCCTCTTCCCCTCTTCCCTAAAAAATTAAGGGGGAGCTTCTTCGCTCCCCCTTCACATCCCTTCCCCCGCCAAGCCTTGCCCTGATTCATCGGCCCGCCGAGGGAGGCGGGGCCGATAAGCGCCGGCCCCTACTCCAGGTTCAATCCGCCGCTGGCGGCTGCCTTTTCCTGGTTCCCGACCTCCGGTCTAACAGCGGCCCCTTAGGAAGCGGGTGGCGGGGCCCAGCAGGAACGGTCCGAACCAATCCTGGATGATGTAACCCCGGGAAGGCTCGGAAGCCGTGGGCTCCGGCTCCTCCTCCCCCCCAAAAAGCTGGATATTGCTGCCGGCCAGTTGGTCCACGGGTAGAGACTCGGGCAGCCAAAAAGCCAGATATTCTTCTTTGCCGATGTAAGCCATATCAAATACCTTCCTTGCCTGAAATTATATGCAACATCCGGGCCAAGAAAGGGGGACGCTAATCACTCCCGGGAAGTTCGCCATTCATGCAGGGGGCAGCCGGGGCACCGGGGCTTGGGGCGGCAGAATTCCTTCCCCACCCTCACCAACAAGGCATGAAATTCCTGGTAAAAAGGGACGTCGGGCGGCAAATTTTCCATGAACAGGCCCTGGAGTTCCTCGTAGGAACAGTTCTCGGGGGCCAGATAATGCCGGCTCAGGACCCGGTGGGTATAGGCGTCCACCACGAAGGTGGGTTTATGCAGGGCATAGAGGAGAATGCTGTCTGCGGTTTCCGGGCCGATGCCTTTAACCGTCAGCAGCGCCGCCCGGAGAGAAGCCAGGTCCACCCCGGCCATTTCTTCCAGGGAGCTGTGATGGCGCTGGGCAAAAAAGTCCAGGAAATTTTTGACCCGCCGGGCCTTGATATTGAAATAGCCCGAAGGTTTCAGACGGCGGGCCAGTTCCTCCTCGGGCATCTCCCGCATAATCCGGGGATCGAGGAGGCCTTCGTCCTTCAGCCCGTCCAGCACCTGGGCCACGTTGCGCCAGTTGGTATTCTGGGTGAGGATCGCCCCCATCATGACTTCGAAGGGGGTCTCCCCCGGCCACCAGCCCTGGGGGCCGAACGCGGTCCATAACTTTTGATACAGTTCTCCGAGCAATTCGCCCATTCGGGCTCCGGCCATAGCGCCTCCCTTTCAGTAGCCAGTTTTTTCCTGGCTACTGGCTACTGACTACTGGCTACTTTAACATTTTTTTTGCCATTCTCATGTGATAGAATGCCCATTGCCGCATGTGGCTGACAGCGAAGGTCAAACTCCAGCATCTCCAAAGACCGGTATCGTGGGCAAAAAAGTCACCTTCAATCCTTACGGCCTTACCATCGAAGTGGCGGATGGAGAAAACCTGCTGCGGGCCGCGCTCCAGGCAGGGGTGCATATCAACGCCTCCTGCGGGGGCGAAGGCGTCTGCGGCAAATGCAAAATCCTCCTGGAATCAGGCGAAGTGGACACCTTCCGGGGCAGCCTGCTCACCGACGAGGAATGGGACCTGGGCTACCGCCAGGCCTGCCAGACCAAGGTGGTGGGCGACGTGGTGGTGCGCATCCCCCCCGAGTCCCTGCTGGACCGCCGCACCCTGACCCGCCGCCGGGGCGGCGTCGGCCTCCGGCCCAGCCCCATTAACATTGCCGCTTTAAAGGAGCAGGGCTTATACAATCCGGCCTTCAAAAAGAGATTCGTCCAATTGACACCCCCCACTCTGGCGGATAACGTCAATGACCTGGCCCGCCTGGAAGACGGCCTGGCCCGGCAACACGCCGTGGAAAGCCTCACCCTGGACTTCTACCTCCTGAGAAAGATGGCCCGGGTGATGCGGGAGCAGGATTTTCAGGTCACCGCCACCCTGGACTTTTCCCGGCGCCGCTTCCGTTTCCCCCACATGACCTACCTGGAGGCCGGCGACACCAGGCAGCGCCACTTTGCCCTGGCGGTAGACATCGGCACCACCACCGTCTGGGTGCAGCTCCTGGACCTGGCTAAAGGGGAAATCCTGGGCCATGCCGCGGATTACAACGCCCAGATGAGTTACGGGGACGACGTCATCACCCGCATCGTCTTCAGCCAGAAGGAAGGGGGCCTGCACAAACTGCAAAGGTCGGTGGTGGGCACCATCAACCAGGCCATGCACCGGCTGCTGAAACAGCACAAGCTGGGGGTGGAAGAAATCTCCCACATGACAGTGGCGGCCAATACCACCATGATCCATCTGTTCTACGGCATCGACCCCAAATATATCCGCCTGGCGCCCTACACCCCCACCGCGGGCAGCATCCCGTTGCTCCGGGCCCGGGACCTGGGTCTGGAGGTCCCGGACCACGTCTTCGTTTACAGCGTCAGCTCCGTCTCCAGTTACGTGGGTGGAGATATCGTCGCCGGGGTCCTGGCCTCCGGCTTGTATAAAGAACCCAGGCTGACCCTGTTCATCGACATCGGCACCAACGGCGAGATCGTCATCGGCAACCAGCAGTGGCTGGCCTGTGCGGCCTGTTCCGCGGGCCCGGCCTTCGAAGGCGGGGGCATCCGTTTCGGCATGCGGGCCACCCAGGGGGCCATCGAAGAGGTCAGCATCAACCCGGATACCTGCGAGCCCATGATCATCACCATCGGCATGACCAAACCCAAGGGCATCTGCGGCTCCGGATTGATCAACCTCCTGGCGGTCCTGATGGAGGAGGGCATCATCCTCCCCAACGGCAAGTTCCGGGACGACCTCATCACCTGCGCGCCCCGCATCCGGAGAACCGAAAACGGCAATGAATATGTCGTCGCCTATGCCGAAGACACGGAGAGCGGCCAGGACATCACCTTAAGCGAAGTGGATATCGACAACCTGATGCGGGCCAAGGGCGCGATGTTCGCGGGTTACGTCACTTTGCTGGAAAGCGTGGGCCTGCGTCTCCAGGACCTGGAACAGGTCATCCTGGCCGGCGCGTTCGGCAGTTTCGTGAACATCGACAACGCCATCGCCATCGGCCTGCTCCCGGATCTTCCCCGGGACCGCTACCAATTCGTGGGCAACGCCTCGCTCTTAGGGGCCACCCTGCTGGCCTTCTCCCGGGAGATGCTGGCCGAAGAACAGCGGGTGGCGAAGATGATGACCAACTTCGAACTCTCCGAGACCCCCGGCTACATGAACCAATACATCGCCGCCCTGTTTCTGCCCCACACCCAGGCGGAATACTTCCCCTCAGTCAGCGAACGGCTCCGGGCCGCGAAATAACAGGGGTTAAGAGTTAGGGATCAGGGGGGGGTCAGGGGTCAGTATCTCTGCTCGTTCCCAAGCTTTGCTTGGACACCTTCTTATACCAATTTGCAATCAAACGACAATTTTTTGTAGGGGCGAACCTGGTGTTCGCCCCGAGCGTTCAGGGCGAACACCAGGTTCGCCCCTACGATTAAACACTTGATTGCGAATCGGTATTAAGGCACCAAGCCTTGTTGCGAATCTTTTTTTTCAACGACTTAACGCGAGATTCTTCGCGGCACTCAGAATGACAAAAGACCACGCCTGATGGCGCTTAATCTCCTGATCCCTGACCCCTGACCCCTGACCCCTTTGAGAAGATTTGGGTAGTGTCATGAAGACCAAAACAATCTGGACCTTGGGGGCGCTGTTTTTGGCAGCCGCTCTTTTCCCTCTGCACCGGGTCTGGAGCTGGTCTCCGGGGTTTTCCGGGGTCTATTCGCCCGGCCCGGCCCTCCCCGGCATCCAGCCGCTCCCGGAAGTGGAAATGGAGGTGGGGCGGCTCACCAATGAAACCCGGCGCCAGCACGGGCTGCCGCCGCTGACGGCCGACCTGAGCCTGGTAGATGCGGCCCGGCAACACAGCTCGGACATGCTGGCCCGGCGCTTCTTCAGCCACCAAAATCCGGAGGGCCGGTCCTTTATGGAGCGGTTGCCTCCTGCTTACGGCGCCCGAATTTCCCGATCCGGAGAAAATATCTGGACCGGCTCCGGCTATTACCCCTTTAACCCCCAGGCCCTCGCCCGGATGATCATGGATTCCTGGATCTCCAGTCCGGGGCACTGCAAAAATATCCTCACCCCCGGCTTTACCCACCTGGGGGTGGGAGTGGCCGCGTGGGGCCGGGAGGTGAGGGCCACGCAAGTATTCGTAGGAATGCGTTAAGTCCGATAGGGAGCTTTCAGCTGTCAGCTTTCAGCAGTCAGCTAAAGATTTTTTGATGGGAGCGCTTAACGGGGTCTCAGGGCTTCAACCCCCTCTCGATGTACCCCGGCTCTTGATTTAAAGCTGATAGCTGATCGCTGACAGCTGACAGCTAACTACCCAGCTTCTTCATCAACCAGGCCATGTTTTCCGCCAGGTTGGCGATGGTCTTCATGCCTTCCGCATCCTGGGCCACTTCCCCGGGTTTGAGGCCGTAGGCGATGGGCCAGTAGGTGGAGCCGGGCACGAACATGCCCATGATCACAAACCAGAATTGGAGCTGGGAGTAGGTGAAATTGACCCCCGCGCGGCGGGCCACGACGATGGGGGTGCCCACCTTGCGGTAAAAGGGGTTGTCCCCCATGCGGGCCACGTAGCCGGCCCGGTCCAAGAGCGCCATGAGGTTGGGGGTGGCGGAGCCGAAGTAGACCGGGGAACCCACGATGATGCCGTCCGCCTGGCCCATGGCCGCGAATACGGGATGGAAGTCATCATCTTCCTGGGCACAGCGGTTTTTATCAGTGGAGCATTTCATACAGGCCTTGCAGGGGTGGATTAGCTTGTCATGAAGGGAAATATACTCGGTTTGTATTCCCTGCTGCTCCAGGGTCTTGAGGGCCTCTTGCAGCAGGTGGTAAGTATTCCCCTTCGGGCGGGGCGATCCGGAAATGGCCAATACCTTCAAGGCTCTTCCTCCTTGTCTCGGTTATGGGCCTAAATTACCATAAATTTAACCGCGGATGAACGCAGATAAACGCAGATTATAGAAAGATAATTATCAGTGTTCAGCAGCGGCAAAAATAACTTGACAGCGGCCCGTTAATCCCCTAATAAATGAGTGAACGCTCACATTGAGAATACCAATTACCAATTTTCGGAATTACTGCGACCAACCTATTTACTATCCCAATAATATTTTGAATTCTTTTAACCCAAAACCAAAAACCCAAAACCAAGAACCTTCTTTATGCGCGACGGCTCCAAGACCAAGGAATTGATTGCCCGCACCTCGCTCCACCTGTTTGTGGAGAAGGGGATCACGGAGACCACCATCCGGGACATCGCCGCGGCCGCGGGCATCGCCGAAGGCACCTTATATCGCCACTACGAGAGCAAGGACCAACTGGCCTGGGAGCTGTTTTCCGAAAATTACCTGTCTTTCGCCCGGGAACTGGACCGGGTCCAGGAAGGATACGACACCCTGAAGGACAAGCTGGCCGCCATGATCCGGCGGTTCTGCGCCTTTTTCGACCAGGACCCGGTGCTCTTCAGCTACCTGCTCCTGGCCCAGCACCACCAGCTGAAAAAAGTGACCCCCGAGATGCAGACCGCGGTGACGGTGCTGCAAAAGGTCATTGCCCAGGGCATGGCCCAAGGCGAAGTGGCGGAGATAGAGGTGGAGCTGGCCGCGGCCATGGTCCTGGGGGTGGTGCTCCAGGTGGCGGTCTTCAAGGCTTACAACCGCATCAACCAAAACCTCTCCCAGCTCAGCGAAACCCTGGTGGACACTTGCTGGCAGGTCCTGGCGGGAAATGGGACGCCTTGATTTCACGGCCCCGGTTGACTATATTTTACCGGTGTTGACTATATGTTATCGTTAAAGTCCATAGAGAGAGAACATGAGCAAAGAAGAACTGACAGCCAAAATTCAGGCCGCGGCCCCGGAGAACAAGATCTCCTGCGCCGCCGCCATGCGCCTGGCCGAGGAACTGGTCATCTCCCGCAAGGATATGGGAAAACTCCTCAACGAACTGAAAATCAAGATCAAGCAGTGCCAGCTGGGGTGTTTTTAGAGTTCAAAGTTCAAGGTTCAAGGTTGAGACCTCCGCGAAAGTCCTTTTAACTTGTCATTCTGAACGGAGCGAAGCGGAGTGAAGAATCTCGTTTTCAGCGCCAGGCAACCCTATCTGGGTTGAATCATCGACAAAGGCAGAAAAAGCTGTGTTGCCAAGAACCAGATTCTTCGGTCGCTCTGCGACCTCAGAATGACAATTTTTTAATACTGGCCACTGACCACTGACCACTGAAATGACTTATCTCTTCGGACCCGTTCCCTCCCGGCGCCTGGGACGCTCCCTAGGGGTCGATCTGATCCCCCGGAAGACCTGTCCCTATGACTGCGTCTATTGCGAGGTGGGCCCCACCACGCGGCAGACCCTGAAGCGGTTTGAGTATAAAACCGCGGCCATCATCCGGGAGTTGGCGGCATACCTGCGCCACCCGGCGGCAGAACTAGATTTCATCACCCTGGCCGGCTCCGGCGAACCCACCCTGAACCTGGGAATCGGCAAGATCATCGCCGCGTTGAAGGAAATGACGGAGACGCCGGTGGCTATCCTGACCAACGGGGCGTTGCTGCATCTGGCAGAAGTGCGCCGGGATTTGGCGGCCGCGGACGTGATTCTTCCTTCTCTGGATTCGGCTATCGAAAAAACCTGGCGGGCCATCAACCGGCCCCTGCCGGGGATGTCGCTGGCGCAGATGATCGCGGGCCTGGAGGCCTTACGCCGGGAATATGCAGGCAAAATCTGGCTGGAGATCATGGTTCTCAAGGGGTGGAACGACACCGAGGCGGAACTGGCGGCCCTGCGCCGGGTCATCGAAAAAGCGGCCCCGGATAAGGTGCAGCTCAACACCGCGGTGCGCCCGGTGGTGGAGGCTGCCGCCCAGCCCCTGACTGAAGAAGAGATGCAGGCCGTGGCCGCGTTTTTAGGGACAGGCGCGGAGGTCATCGCCTCCAGTCCCCGGCCCGCCAATGCGGAAACCGCGGTGAGCGACGCCCGGTTCATAGAAATGCTGGCCCGGCGGCCCATGACCGCCGCGGATGTGGCCGAGGTTTTGGGGTTGCCGTTGGAGGTGGTGCAGGTGAGGCTGAAACGCCTGTGCAAAACCGGTTTGGTTGACCATAGCCTTTATCAAGACCAAGGGTTTTACCGTAGTCAGCCGGGGGTTCAGGAAGGAACTGGATAGCAGGTTTTTAAGTCCCCCTTTTTTAAAGGGGGATTTAGGGGGATTTTAACAGGCATCTAAAATCCCCCCCGCCCCCTTTAGAAAAGGGGGAGAAAGAAATCCTGTTTTTCGAGCCTTCCACTTTGGTGCTGGTTCCCAAGCTGCAACTTGGGAACGAGCCATTCATGTTCCAAGGGAACACTCAAGACCATGAAAGTCTTCTCAGACTATCAGAGCAGGGAAATAATATTTAAATGAAAAATACAGAATATGATGACTATGATTTTCTTTTCCCTCATCTAAGTGAATCATTATCATTTGGATTAAATTGTGATTTATGCAAGAAAAGGGGTTACGATTTTATATCTAATAAAATTATTTGGGGTAACGGGAATAAGAATGCTCATTTAATGGTTATCGGTAAGGATTCAGCGGGTGCTGCTCCCCATGAAAGACTATGGAAAGCTTCTAGATTAACAATGCTACCTTTAACAAACAAAAAGTCTGGAGCAAAGATTCGAATTCTTTTATACAAAGCCGGAATTGACCCTTTTTCCGTATTTTTCACAAATATTATAAAATGTAATGAAGGCCAGGATAAATCGAATCTGACTTTTTCTAAATTAAAAAAAGTATGTGTTTTTTATTTAAATAAAGAAATCGAATATATTAGGCCCAAAGCTATTATTACGTTGGGTGATGCCAAATTTATTAATAGTATGGCTATCAAACTTCAATCTTTGGAACCTCGCGGTTTTGAAGAAAGTGAGTTCATATCTGGCCAAACCCCGTTTCTTGGCGAAGTTACCTCAAACATCAGGGCAGAGATATTTAATCTTAAACATCCTAGCTTTGTTGAAGGTAAAACGCGGGAAACAAATTATATAAAAAATCTTCAAATAATAAGAAATCATATTGTGAACAATTAAATATACAAAGACCAAACAACCCAGCATTCGGGGGATTTCGAACTATGCGCGACAGATTCGATGTGGGCATGGATGTGGGTTCGGTGAGCGTCAACCTGGTGGTGATGAATCACCAGGGGGAGGTGCTTAAGGAAGAAAATGTCCGCCACCAGGGGGAGCCTTACCGGGTGGCGTTGCAACTGCTGGAGTCCCTGGCGCCGGAGTTTCCTCTGGATCATTGCCGCCTGGCCGCGTTCACCGGCCTTGGAGGCAAAGTCCTGGCGGAGCTTCTGGGCGGGGTCTTTGTCAACGAAGTCATCGCCCAGGCCCGGGGCACCTTTCACTTCCACCCGGAAGCCCGCAGCATCATCGACATGGGGGGCGAAGACGCCAAGCTGCTGTTGGTGGCGGACGAAGACGGGCACCAGATCATCCAGGACTTCGCCATGAACACCATGTGCGCGGCCGGCACCGGGTCGTTTCTGGACCAGCAGGCCCACCGCATGGGCTATACCATCGAGCAGTTCAGCGAATTGTCGCTCAAATCCACCACCCCGCCCCGGGTGGCAGGACGCTGCAGCGTCTTTGCCAAGACGGACATGATCCACCTGCAGCAGGGCGCGACCCCGGACTTCGAAATCATCGCGGGCTTATGCCAGGCCATGGCCCGGAACTTAAAGAGCAATATCGCCAAGGGCAAGACCATCGCCCCGCCGGTGGCCTTCCAGGGGGGCGTGGCCCACAACCTGGGGGTGCGCCAGGCCTTCCGCCAGGTCTTCGACCTGGACGAAGCCGGACTCATCATTCCCCCGCATTTCTGCGCGCTGGGCGCGGTGGGCGCGGTCCTGGCCAACCGGGAACAGCCCCCCGCGGACTTCACCCTGAACCTCCAGCCATTAAAAGACCACCTGACCCGGGAAGCCGAGGCCGGACGCAGCCTGGAGCGCCTCACCCCCCCTGCGGACCTGGGACCAGACGCCTACACGGTGGCCCCCCAGCCCCTGATGGGCGCGCAGGTAGAAGCCTACCTGGGCGTCGACGTGGGCTCCATCAGCACCAACGTGGTGGTCATCGACAAAGACATGCGGGTCCTGGCCCGGGAGTATCTCCTCACCGCCGGCCGGCCCCTGGAGGCCATCACCGAGGGCTTAAAAAGGGTAGGGAAAAAGCTGGCGGGCCGGGTGGAGATCATGGGCGCGGCCACCACCGGTTCCGGACGCTACCTCACCGGGGATTTTATAGGCGCGGACGTGGTGCGCAACGAAATCACCGCCCAGGCCACCGCGGCCGCGGCCATCGACCCCACGGTGGACACCATCTTTGAGATCGGCGGCCAGGACTCCAAGTTCATCAGTCTAGAGCACGGGGCCATCGTCGATTTCATGATGAACAAGGTCTGCGCCGCGGGCACCGGGTCGTTCCTGGAGGAGCAGGCGGAAAAGCTGGGGATTTCCATTAAAGAGGAATTCGGGAAACTGGCGTTGGCCAGCAAAAAGCCGGTGCCCCTGGGCGAGCGCTGCACCGTGTTCATGGAATCCGACCTGGTGCACCACCAGCAGCGGGGCGCGATCAAGGAGGACCTGGTTTCGGGCCTGTCCTATTCCATCGTCCAGAACTACCTGAACAAGGTGGTGGAAGACCGCAAAGTCGGGAAGAACGTCTTTTATCAAGGAGCCACCGCGGCCAACAAGGGCATCGTGGCCGCGTTCGAAAAGGTGACGGGCCAAAAGATCACCGTGCCGCCCCACCACGACGTCACCGGCGCCATCGGCGCGGCGCTGCTGGCCATGCGGGAGCGCGACTGGGAGAAGTCCCGGTTCAAGGGCTTCGACCTGGCCGACCGGGAGTACGCCATCACCTCCTTTGAATGCCAGAGCTGCCCCAACCGCTGCGAAATCCGCCAGGTGCAGATCACCGGGGAAAAACCCCTGTTCTACGGCAGCCGCTGCGAGAAATACGAAGTGGCCGCGCAGAAAGTCAAATTCGACCTCCCCGACCTCGTCCGGGAACGGGAGGACCTCCTCTACGGCCCGGAGGAAGCCGAACCCAAGCCGGGAAAACGCGGCGCCATCGGCATCCCCCGGACCATGTTCTTCCAGGAGCTCATGCCCTTTTTCCGGGCCTTTTTCGAGGCCCTGGGCTTCCATGTGGTCTATTCCCAGAAGACCAACAAGCAGGTGATCCGCCAGGGCGTGGAATGCCTGGCCGCGGAGCCCTGCTATCCGGTGAAGGTGGCCCACGGCCACATCCTGGACCTGATCCAGAAGGGCGTAACGCGCATCTTCATGCCCAGCATCATCGACATGGCCCATCCCCATCCGGAGATCAAACAGGGCGTGGTCTGCCCCATGGCCCAGACCCTGGCCTACGTGGCCCCGGCCACCATCGACTTCTCCCAATACGGCGCCGAACTCCTGACCCCGGTCCTTTACTTCGGCCGGGGCCGCCAGGAGCTGCGCCGGGGCCTGAAGACCCTGGCCGGCCAATTGGGGCTTTCCACCCTCCGGGTGGAGCGGGCCCTGCGTCAAGCGGAGGCCGCGCAGCAGGACTACTACCGGGCCATCGAAGCCCGGGGCCGGGAGATCATGGCGTCCCTGCCCGCGGACGGCCGCCTCATGGTCCTCATCGGCCGGCCTTACAACGCCCTGGACCCGGGCATGAACCTGAATCTGCACCGCAAGCTCAGGACCTTAGGCGTCCAGGCCGTGCCCATGGACTTCCTGCCCCTGGACCAGGTGGAGGAGCTGGACGAAATCAAGCCCATGTACTGGCGTTTCGGCCAGAAGATCCTGGGCGCGGCCCAACTCATCCGCCGGGACCCGCGGCTGTACGGGATTTACATCACCAATTTCGGCTGCGGCCCGGATTCCTTCATCCAGCACTTTTTCCGGGACAAAATGCGGGGCAAGCCGTATCTGGAAATCGAAATCGACGAGCACTCCGCGGACGTAGGCGCCATCACCCGGCTGGAGGCCTTCCTGGACAGCCTGAAAAACGTCACCCCCCAGCCCCAGCCGGAGAAGGTCTCGCCCTTCCGCCACCGGGTGGTGGATTCCCAGCGGCGCCGGGTCTTCCTGCCCCACATGACCGACCAGGCCCTGGCTTTGGTGGCCGCGTTCGAGGCCTGCGGCGGCGAAGCCGAATCCCTGCCGGAATCGGACGAAGAGACCCTGGAATTGGGCCGCCGCCTCACTTCGGGCAAAGAGTGCTATCCCTTGATCCTCACCACCGGGGATATGGCCAAATTAACGCAGCGCCCGGACTTCGACCCGGACAAAAGCGCGTTCTTCATGCCCTCCGGGGATGGGCCCTGCCGCTTCGGCCAGTACCACCGCTACCAGCGCCTCATCCTGGATGAATTGGGATATCCCCAGATGCCCGTCTATTCCCCGGACCAGAGCGAGACCATGTACCAGGAACTGGGCATGGTGGGCGGCGATTTCACCCGCATTGCCTGGCGGGGGGTGGTGGCCATCGATCTATTGGAGAAAAAGCTACGTGAAACAAGGCCTTATGAAGCAAATGCCGGAGACGCGGACGAGGTCTATCAGCACTATTTACGCAAAGTTCACCACACCCTGCGGGACCGGAAGGACATCGTCGCCACCCTCCGGGAAGCCCGGCGGGCCATGGACGGCGTGGCCCTGAACGGCGCGGGCGCGGGCGACAAGCCCCTGGTGGGCATCATCGGCGAGATCTACACCCGGGCCAACCGCTTCGCCAACGAAGACGCGGTGCGGGAGATCGAGGCCCTGGGCGGCGAAGTCTGGATGCCCCCCATCGCCGAGTGGCTGCTGTACGTCAATTACACCTCCAAG
>Ga0233425_10005974_pt1 | contig 18576 bp, 18 predicted proteins | sample Watercolumn_Towu_2_FD_181712 | JGI IMG/M metagenome (GOLD analysis project Ga0233425, IMG submission 181712) | Freshwater microbial communities from Lake Towuti, South Sulawesi, Indonesia - Watercolumn_Towuti2014_140_MG | ecosystem: Environmental > Aquatic > Freshwater > Lake | place... | reverse complement strand
GGTGCCTTGACAGCTACGGCCGGTCACATACTTTCTAATCCGCCTGTTTGCGCAGGAAGGCGGGGATATCGAGGGTGTCGATCCCCGCCGACTGGGCCAACTCCACTGCTGCCTGGCTGCTGCGGCGCGCGTTCTGGCGGATGCTGGTGGGCATGTCATAGTCGCGGGAAGGGTCGTAGCCGGATCCGTACACCGGCATGCCGTCCGTCCCGTTCAGCGGCGGTGCAACGGGCTCGACGATCTTGATGATCGGCGGCTTCGCCTGGTTGCGTACCGGATTTCCCAGGCCGGTGGCCACCATGGTCACGCGCAGGCTGTCTCCCATGCCTTCGTCAAAGGAGGTGCCGACGATGACCGTGGCTTCCTCGGCGGCGAAACCCTGGATGGTATTCATCACCTCGTAGTATTCCTCCAAGGTCAGGCTGTCGTTGGCGGTGATGTTCACCAGCACGCCGCGGGCGCCCTTCAAATCCACATTCTCCAGAAGCGGGCTGGCGACGGCGGCCTCGGCGGCTTCGCGGGCGCGAGTCTCACCGATAGCGGCGGCGGAGCCCATCATGGCCATGCCCACTTCGCTCATGACCGTCTTCACATCGGCGAAGTCCACGTTGATCATGCCCGGGTTGCTGATGATCTCGGCGATGCCGGAGACGGCGCTGTGCAGGACGTCGTTGGCGGCAGTGAAGGCGTCGGTGAGCTTGGTCTTGGCGCCCAGTACCTGGATCAACTTCTCGTTAGGGATGACGATCAAGCTGTCCACATGTTCCGACAGGGCCTTGAGGCCGGTTTCTGCGGAGCGCATGCGCTTGCCTTCGAACATGAAGGGTTTGGTCACTACGGCCACTGCCAGGATGCCCAGATCCTTGGCCACCTCGGCTACCACCGGCGCCGCCCCCGTGCCTGTGCCGCCGCCCATTCCCGCAGCGATGAACAGCATGTCGGCGCCGTCGATCATCTCGGCGATGCGTTCGCGATCCTCCAGGGCGGCTTCGCGGCCCACCTCCCATTTGCCGCCGGCGCCCAGGCCCTTGGTGGCCGAGTTGCCGATCTGCAGCTGGATCGCTGCCTTGTTGCGCTTGAGCGCCTGGGCATCGGTGTTGACGGCGATGAATTCCACGCCGTTCATGCCCTTGGTGATCATGTGATCCACGGCGTTGCCACCGCAGCCGCCCACGCCGATGACCTTGATCACCGCTTCCTGAGCCTGCATGTCTTCCAGTTCAAATAGCATCTTTCATCCCTCCTTCGGTTACGCGCGCGCTAGAAAAACAACCTCCGCCGACGGCTGCCGGCGAATCAGAAATTCTGTTGAAACCATGCCTTCATCCTTTCCAGGATCTGCTTGAAACTGGCGCCCTGGATGCGGGCGGCCTCGTCGATTTCATGTTTCTCCAGGCCGGCGAGCAGCAGGCCGACGCCGGTGGCGAAGCGGGGATTGCGCACCCGCTCGGAGAAGCCGCCGATGTATTCCGGCACGCCGATGCGCACCGGCATGTGGAACACCTCCTCGGCCAGTTCCACCATGCCTCGCATCAGGCTGGAACCGCCGGTGAGCACGATGCCGCTGGATATCTGTTCCTCGAAGCCGGAGCGGCGCAGTTCAGCCTGTACCAGGCTGAACAGCTCCTCCACGCGCGGTTCGACGACCTCTGACAGCAACTGCTTGGACAGCATGCGCGGTCCCCGCTCGCCGATGCCCGGCACCTCGATCATTTCCTTGGGGTCGGCCAACTGTCGCAGGGCGATGCCGTGCTGGATCTTCAGATCCTCAGCCTCCCGGGTGGGAGTGCGTAGGGTCATGGCGATGTCGTTCGTGATCTGGTCACCGGCGATGGGGATTACCGCCACATGCTGGATGGCGCCGCGGGTGAACACGGCGATGTCGGTGGTGCCGCCGCCGATGTCGACGATGCACACGCCCAGATCCTTCTCGTCGTCGTTCAGCACCGCATGACTTGAGGCCAGGGGTTGCAGTACCAGATCCTTGACTTCCAGGCCGCAGCGGCGCACGCACTTGACGATGTTCTGGGCCGCCGAGACCGCGCCGGTGACGATGTGCACCTTCACCTCCAGGCGCACGCCGGACATGCCCAGCGGTTCCCGCACCCCATCCTGGCCGTCGATGATGAATTCCTGCGGCAGCACGTGCAGCACCTGCTGGTCGGCGGGGATGTTGAGCGCCCGGGCGATCTCGATCACCCGGTCCATATCCGCCTGGGACACTTCCCGGTCGCGGATGGGCAGCATGCCGCTGGAGTTCTGAGCCTTGATGTGGCTGCCGGCGATCCCCGTGTAGACGTGGGTGATCTTGCAGTTGGCCATCAGCTCCGCCTCTTCCAGGGCGCGTTGTATGGCCGAGACGGTGGCCTCGATGTTCACCACCACGCCCTTCTTCAGGCCCCGGGACGGCGATTGCCCCATGCCGATGATGTTCAGGCCGCCTTCCGGCGTGGCCTCCGCCACCAAGGCGACAATCTTCGACGTGCCGATGTCGAGGCCGACGATCAGGTCCTTGCTTTCGGTGATCTTCTTCATGCTTGTTTTGCCCGCTTTGCTGCAACTATCGTGCCCGTCTCCCGCTGGACCTCGCCGGCGAAGCCATTGGGATAGCGCATGTCCACTCGCGAGATCGCGCCGACCGCCGCCACGGCTTTGGGATAGAAGCGGGCGAAACGGCTCATGCGCTCGTTGAGCTTGTCACGGCCCAGTTCCACGCTGACCCCGCCGGAGAGGCGCAAGCGCCAGGACTGGCGTGCGCTGACCACCAGCTGGTCGACGCGCATGCCCAGCGGCGCGACGATGCGGGCAAACTCGCCATAGCGGCGCGCCACTTCCCGTTCCATGCCCTCGGGCGCATAAAAGCGCGGCATGCCCCGCCAGGCGGTGCCGTCGAAGACCTCGCCGTACACGTCCAGGAGCGCCCGATCGTTCCAGGCCGCCGCGGCGCGGTGCTCCTCCAGTTGCACCATAAGGCGGCCGGGCCAGAGCCGGCGCACGTCGGCATGGCGGACCCAGGGCAGGCGTTCGAAATCGTGATGGATGCCTGCCAGATCCATGGAGAAGAAGCCGCCCTTCAGGCGGGGGGCCAGGGCGCGCGCGGCCTGACGGGTTTCCGGATGCTCGGCGCCGAGCACCGTGATCTGACGGAACGGGAACCAGGCTTCCAGCACCGCCCGGCCGGCCGTCCACAGCGTGAACAGCAAAGTCGCAGCCAGGATCAGGCGGGTCAGGCGGTTGAGGGCGTCGGGGTTATCCCACATGGGCCAGCTCCAGGACTTTCACGCACAGCCCGGGGAAGTCGATACCCGCGGCACGCGCTGCCATGGGGACCAGACTGTGGTCGGTCATTCCGGGCGCGGTGTTGATTTCCAGCAGATAGGGAGAGCCGTCGCCGTCCATCAGCACGTCCACCCGTCCCCAGCCTCGACAGCCCAGCACCATGAAGGCACGTCGGGCCAGTGCCTGCATCTCGGCTTCCTTGTCGGCGGGCAAGCCGGACGGGCAGAGATAGCGGGTGTCGTCGCGAAAGTATTTCGCCTCGTAGTCGTAGAAGTCCGTGGCCGGCTCGATTTTCACCACCGGCAAGGCGCGGAAATCGTCGCCCTCGCCGAGGATGGCCACGGTGAATTCGCCGCCGCCGACGAAGCGTTCCGCCAGCACCAGGCTGTCGTGTCTCGCGGCTTCCCGGTAGGCCTCTGCCAGGGTGCCCGGCGTCTTCACCTTGCTGATGCCGACGCTGGAGCCTTCGTTGGCAGGCTTCACGAACAGGGGCAGGCCGAGTTCGCTTTCCACAGCGGCGAAGTCGCTGTTCGCGTCGAGCAGGACGTAATCCGGCACGGGCAGGCCGGCGCCGCGCCACAACAACTTGGTGCGCCACTTGTCCATGCCCACCGCCGAGGCCATGACGCCGCTGCCGGTATAGGGGATGCCCAGCAGTTCCAGGGCGCCCTGTGCGGTGCCGTCCTCGCCGCCCCGGCCGTGCAGGATGAGGAAGACACGCGCGAAGCCCTCGGCCTTCAGGCTGGCCAGAGGCCGCTCGGCCGGGTCGAAGGCGTGGGCGTCCACGCCCCGGCTCTTCAGGGCCGTCAGCACGGCGTTGCCGCTTTTCAGGGAGATTTCCCGCTCCGCTGAGGTGCCGCCGAACAGCACGGCCACCTTGCCGAAGCTGCGGGGGTCGATGTCAGGCCTGGTCACCGATGATCCTCACTTCCGTGATCAATTCCACGCCGGTTCTCTCGGCCACCCGTGCACGCACCTGCTCGATCAGCGACTCGATGTCGGTAGCCGTGGCCGATCCGGTGTTGACGATGAAATTGGCGTGTTTTTCCGAAACCTGTGCCCCCCCGACGCGCGTACCCTTCATCCCGCAGCTTTCGATCAGCCGGGCTGCGAAATCCCCGGGAGGGTTGCGGAACACGGAACCGGCGTTGGGCAGGTTGAGAGGTTGGCTGGCGATGCGCTTTTCCAAAAGACGTTTAATTTCCTCCCGCGCCAGGCCACCGTCGCCCCTGGGGAACATGAACCAGGCTGCCACGAACCATTCGTCGCGGGGCTCGCGCGGCGTCACGTGGCGGTAGGCCACCCGGAATTCCTTGGGGCTGCGCCGCATGATCCGGCCGCGGCGATCGATGGTCAGCACCTGAGTGACGAACTCCCAGGTGTCGTGGCCGTAGCAGCCGGCGTTCATGGCCAACGCTCCACCCACCGTGCCGGGAATGCCCGCGAGAAACTCGGCGCCCACCAGATCGTGGGTAGCCGCGAAGCGGGCCACCTTGGGGCTGGCCACGCCGGCCTCGGCATAGACCACCCCGAACCTGCCGCTGTCCTGGTTTGCCCAACCGTTCTGGCGACGCTGCTCCAGAGTGAGCGTGCGCAGGGCACCGTGCAGATGGATGACCGTGCCGCGCAGGCCGCCGTCGCGTACCAGCAGGTTGCTGCCCAGTCCGACGAACCACACCGGCTCGTCCGCATCCAGGCTGTTGAGGAAGGCGGCGAGGTCATCCAGATTGGCTGGCGTGTACAGCCGGTCGACTGTCCCGCCGGCGCGCCAGCTGGTATAGCGGCTCATGCTCACCCCCATTTCCAGGGTGCCCTGGGCGCCCGGGATGCCGGAGGTTGTGTGGCTGGGGAAGGCGGCAGGCGGGGGGGTATCGGCCATCATGCGTTCCGCGAGAATCATGAATCGACTCCGGAGGCGTGGCCTAGGGCTGCCAGTCGGGCTGGAATCTGGCCGATGGAGCCGGCACCCATGGTCAGCACCACGTCGCCGTCGCGAATGAAATCAGCCAGGCTGGCGGGCAGGTCGTTGACCTCGGCGACAAATACCGGCTCCACCCTGCCCGCCACCCTGACCGCCCTGGCCAGGCTGCGGCCGTCTGCGGCGACGATGGGTTGTTCGCTGGCGGCATAGACCTCGGTCAGCATCACCGCGTCGGCCAGGGACAGCACCTGTACGAAATCCTCGAACAGGTCCCGGGTGCGGGTGTAGCGGTGGGGCTGGAAGGCCAGTACCAGGCGGCGTCCGGGGAAGGCGCCCCGCGCGGCGGCCAGGGTGGCGCGCATCTCCACCGGGTGGTGGCCATAGTCGTCGATGAGGGTGAAGCGGCGGCCATCCGCCAGGGCGATATCGCCATAGCGCTGGAACCGGCGGCCGACGCCGCTGAAGTTGGCCAGGGCGCGCTGTACCGCCGCATCCGGCACCTGTAACTCCCAGGCAACGGCGATGGCCGCCAGGGCATTGAGCACGTTGTGCATGCCGGGCAGGTTGAGGCTTATGGCAATGGGCGAGCGGGTGCCATTGCGCAGGGCGGTGAAACGCATGCGTCCCTCGGCGGCCACGATATCGACCGCCTGGATGGCGCAATCGTCGGTGGTCCCGTAGGTCATCACCGGCTTGGTGATGCGTGGCAGTACGTTCCTTACCATGGGATCGTCGGCGCAGAGGATGGCCATGCCCCAGAAGGGCAGACGATGCAGGAACTCGACGAAAGCCCCCTTCAGGCGCTCGAAATCGTGGCCGTAGGTCTCCATGTGGTCGGCATCGATGTTGGTGACGATGGACACTACGGGCGACAGATGGAGAAAGGACGCGTCCGACTCATCTGCCTCCGCCACCAGCCAATCGCTCTGGCCCAGGCGGGCGTTGGCGCCGGCCGCCAGCAGCTTGCCGCCAATGACGAATGTGGGATCGATGCCCGCCTCGTTGAGAATGCTGGCGATGAGGCTGGTGGTGGTGGTCTTGCCGTGGGTGCCGGCGACGGCGATGCCCTTTTTGAAGCGCATCAGTTCCGCCAGCATCATGGCTCGCGCCACCACCGGAATGCGTCTTTCGCGCGCGGCGATCACTTCCGGGTTGTCTTCCCTGATGGCACTGGACACCACCAGCACGTCCGCATTCCTTATGTTTTCCGTCGCGTGACCCTGGAACACCGTCGCCCCCATGTCCGCGAGGCGCTGGGTGATCGCGTTGCTGGCCCCGTCGCTGCCGGAGATGGTGTAGCCCTGGTTCAGTAGCACCTCGGCGATGCCGCTCATACCGGCACCGCCGATGCCCACGAAGTGGATATGGTGGACCTTGTGTTTCATCGGCTCACTCCGGTCAGGCCGGCCACCCCATCGGCGGCCCGCGCCACTCGCGGTCGGTCGCACCTCCCGCTGCGCGGCAGGCACTGCTCCCTGCTTGTGTCGACTCCGATGCCCACGAAGTGGATGTGATGGACCTTGTGTTTCATCGGCTCACCCCGGTCAGGCCGGCCACCCCATCGGCGGCCCGCGCCATTCGCGGCCGGTCGCACCTCCCGCTGCGCGGCAGGCACTGCGCCCTGCTCGTGTCGACTCCGATGCCCACGAAATGGAGATGGTGGACCTTGTGTTTCATTGTGCGAACTCCTTGACGACCTGCGCCACAGTCGCTGTCGCCTCGGGCTTCGCCAGGGCGCGGGCCTTTTCCGCGCGCTCGCGCAGGAGGTCCCGGGTCAGGCCGCCGAGCCAGTCCGAGAGCCTTGCGGCGTCCAGATCCTTCTGCTGCATGAGCCAGCCGGCGCCGCTATCGGCGAGGAAGCGGGCGTTGGCGGTCTGGTGGTCATCCACGGCGAAGGGGAAGGGGACGAACAAGGCGGCGGAACCGCTGGCAGCGATCTCCGCGACGGTGAGGGCGCCGGCCCGGCAGATCACCACGTCCGCCCAGGCCAGGGCCGCAGCCATGTCCTCGATGAAGGCCAGGCAGTCGGCGGCCACGCCGGCGACGGCATAGTTGGACTTGAGCGCCTCCAGGTGCTTCGTGCCGGACTGGTGGCGCACCAGCGGACGCACGGCATCCGGCAGCCGGGCGATAGCTTGGGGCACCAGTTCGTTTAGGGCTTGGGCACCCAGGCTGCCGCCCACCACCAGCAAGCGCAGCGGGCCGCTCCGGCCGGCCAGGCGCTCGGCGGGCACGGGCAGGGCGGCGATTGGCGGGCGCACCGGGTTGCCCACCCAGTCCGCGGTCACCTTGCCGCAGGGCAGGGGTTTGTCGTTGGCGTGGCTGAAGGCGGCGGGCAGGCCCAGCAACACCCGGTCGGCTAGGCAGGCCAGGATCCGGTTGGTGAGCCCGGCAATGGCATTCTGTTCGTGGATGACCAAAGGCTTGCCAAAAAGGCTGGCCATCATGCCGCCGGGGAAGGCCACGTAGCCGCCCAGGCCGAGTGCCACGTCAGGCCGTTCCCGGAAGATGGCCCGGGCAGCCTGCCAGAAGGCAGCGACCAGGTTGGCAGGCAGCAACAGCTTGGCGAGCAGGCCCTTGCCGCGCACGCCGGCCACCCTGACCCAAGCCATGTCGAAGCCCTTTTCGACTGCCAGTTTGGCTTCCATGCCTGCACGGGTACCCAGCCAGACCACGCGCCAACCGTCGCCACGCAGGGCTTCGGCCACCGCCAGGGCGGGCATGACGTGGCCGCCGGTGCCGCCGGCCATGACCAGGACGGTGCGGGGCGTACTCATGCTTTCTTCCCCTCGCAAGGAGGACGCCGGCACCGTAAGGCGGCAAAGCCGCCAACGCTGCCGCAGCCCCGCATCAGGCAACGATTTTGGCTCCGGCCGGGCGCTGATGCGCCCTTAACCCGCGCTACGCGCGCGTTAGCCTGCGCCGAAACAGATGCCGTCATCCCCTGCGGGTATGTGAGGCTGGGCAGTGTCATCACGCCTTCTTACCCCGCATCAGGCATCTGTTTTCAAAGTCCACCCGCAGCAACACCGCCAGCGCCAGGCAGTTGGCGACGATGCCGGAGCCACCGTAGCTCATCAGCGGCAGGGTCAGGCCTTTGGTCGGCAGAAGGCCCAGGTTGACGCCCATGTTGATGAACGACTGGGCACCCATCCAGACACCCACCCCCTGCGCCACCAGGGCGGCATAGTTGCGGCCCATGAGACCGGCCTGCCAGCCGATGGAGAAAGCGCGCCAGGTCAGCCAGGCGAACAGGCCGATGACCGCCATGACACCAAGCAGACCCAGTTCCTCGCCGATGACGGCGAGCAGGAAATCGGTGTAAGCCTCGGGTAGATAGAAGAGTTTTTCCACGCTGTCGCCCAGGCCCACGCCGGTGAGCTCGCCACTTCCCAGGGCGATGAGGGCGTGGGAGAGCTGGTAGCCGGCGCCGAAAGGATCGCTCCAGGGATCCAGGTAGCTCACCACCCGCTGCAATCGATAAGGGGAGAGCACCACCAGCAGCACGAAGCCGATGGCCAGCAGCACGATGAGGCCCACGAAAAGGCGGGCGTTGAGGCCGCCCAGGAAGAGGATGGCCAGGGCGATGGCGACGATGACCACGAAGGCGCCGAAGTCCGGCTCAAGCAGCAGCAGGCCGCCAACACCCAGCATCACCAGGAACATGGGCAGGAAGCCCTTCTTCAGGTTTTGCATGAACGCCGCCTTGCGCACCGTATAGTCGGCGGCATAGAGGATGGTGGCGAACTTCATCAGCTCGGAAGGCTGGAAGTTGCCCAGGGGGCCCAGGGGTATCCAGCGCCGGCTGCCGTTCACCTCCTTGCCGATGAATGGGATAAGCACCAATACCAGCAAGGCTGCGCCGCCGATGAACAGGTAAGGGGCCATGTTCTGCCAGGTCTGGGTAGGAAGCTGCAGCGCGGCATAGCCGGCGCCCAGGCCGATCACCAGGTACATGGCATGACGGATCAGGTAGAAGGCGGGCTGGTTGGCCGCTGACTTGGCCTCGGCGATGGCGATGGAAGCGGAATAGACCATGATCAGGCCCATCATCAGCAGGCTCAGGGCCGCGAACACCAGACCCCAGTCAAAGGGGGTCAAGGCGGTGCGCTTCAGGGCCGCGTTATGAAACATCGCCGGCCTCCAGTTGTTTCACGGCAGCGATGAACACCTCGGCGCGGTGCGCATAGTTGCGGAACATGTCCCAGCTGGCGCAGGCCGGCGACAGCAGGACTGCGTCGCCCGGCTCGGAAATCCTGTAGGCCAAGTTGACCGCCTCTTCCATGCTTTCAGCGCGATGCACCGGGCGGGCGCCGCCGATGGCCGCCTCCACCAGTGGGCCGTCGCGACCGATCTGGACCACGGCGCGGGCGTTCCTCACCGCCGCCCGCAAGGGCGAGAAATCCTGGCCCTTGCCGTCGCCGCCGGCGATGAGCACCACTGGTACGGCGAAGCCCAGCAGGGCCGCCGCCGTGGCGCCCACGTTGGTGCCCTTGGAGTCGTCGTAGAAGGTCCGGCCTGACACCTCGGCCACGCGTTGCACCCGGTGCGGCAACCCTTCGAAGGTCTTGAGTGCCGGGATCAGGCCCTCGTAGGGCAGCTCGATGGCCCGGCAGAGGGCCAGGGCGGCAAGGGCATTGGAGGCGTTGTGCAGGCCGGCGATGGGCAGCTTGTCCACCGGCAGCAGGGCTTCCTCGCCCTCGCACAACCAGAGGCGATCCTTGCGGGTGGTGAGGCCGAATTGGCCGTCAGTGAGCGATTCCTCCCCGGCGATGCCGAAGGTCCACCGGGTGCGGCCAGGCAGGGCCATGGCCATGACCGCCGGGTCGTCCCGGTTCAATACCTGTACGCCGTTGCCGGCGAAGATGCGCGATTTGGCGGTGGCGTAGTCGTCAAGGCTGACATAGCGGTCCATGTGATCCTGGGAAATGTTCAGCACGGTGGCGGCGTCGGGCTTGAGGCTGGTGGTGGTCTCCAACTGGAAGCTGGACAGTTCCAGCACCCACACGTCCGGGCAGCGTCCCAGGGTGTCCTGGTTGTCCAGGGCATCCAGCACCGGCAGGCCGATGTTGCCCGCGACAACGGTATCCAGGCCCACGGCGGCACAGAGGTGGCCCACCAGGCTGGTGACCGTGCTCTTGCCGTTGGAGCCGGTGATGGCGATGACGTAGGCGGAGGTGTTCCGGAGGGCGCGGGCGAAGAGTTCCACATCGCCTACCACGTCTTTACCCGCGTTGACTGCCCATTGCAGTTCAGGGGTGGCCAAGGCCACGCCGGGGCTGGCGACGATGAGGTCGGCCCATTCGAAGTCGGCGCGGACGAATCCGCCCAAGCGCAGCGTGGCTTCCGGGAAGGCCTCGCGCACGCGCTGGGCATGGGGTGGCTCCGCCCGGGAGTCGGTGACGCGCACCTCGGCGTCGTGCTCCACCAGCCAGCGCACGCAGGAAGCGCCGGTATCGCCCAAGCCCACGACCAGCGCCTTGCAGCCCTTGTAGTTGGAGATTTTCCGTTTCATGGCCGCATCACCTCAGCTTCAGAGATGCCAAGCCGATGAGCACCAGCATCATGCTGATGATCCAGAAGCGGACGACCACCTGGGTTTCCTTCCAGCCCTTCTTCTCGAAGTGATGGTGGATGGGCGCCATGAGGAACACCCGCTTGCCGCGCAGCTTGAAGGAGCCCACCTGGAGCATGACCGAGATGGCCTCGGCGACGAACACGCCGCCCATGATGAAGAGCACGATCTCCTGGCGGACGATGACCGCCACCACGCCCAGGGCGGCGCCCAGGGACAGTGCGCCCACGTCGCCCATGAACACCTCGGCCGGGTAGGCGTTGAACCAGAGAAAGGCGAGCCCAGCGCCCACCATGCCGGCGCAGAACACCACCAGTTCGCCGGCGCCGGGGATGTGTGGCAGCCCCAGGTATTTCGAGAAGACCGCGTGCCCTGCCACGTAGGCGAACACCGCCAGCGCTCCCGCCACCATCACGGTGGGCAGGATGGCCAGGCCGTCGGCGCCGTCAGTGAGGTTGACCGCGTTGCTGCTGCCGACGATGACGAAATAGGCCAGCACCACGAAGCCGATGGCGCCCAGGGGCATGACGATCTGCTTGAAGAAGGGCACGATAAGCTCGGTCTGGGCCGGCAGGTGGGCGGACCAGGCCAGCCAGGCGGCGATCAATATCGCGATCGCCGACTGCCAGAAATACTTCCAGCGCGAGGCCAGGCCCTTGGGGTTCTTTTCCACCACCTTGCGCCAGTCGTCGACCCAGCCGATGGCGCCGAAGCCCACCAGGGTGAGGAGGCAAATCCAGACATAGCGGCTGGTGAGATCCGCCCACAGCAGGGTGGTGGCGATGATCGCGGCAAGGATCAGGGCGCCGCCCATGGTGGGAGTGCCGGCCTTGACCAGGTGGGTCTGGGGACCGTCGTCGCGCACCGGCTGGCCGACTTTGAGGGCGGTGAGCCTGCGGATCATCCAGGGGCCGACGATGAAGGAGATGATCAGGGCGGTAAGCGCCGCCAGCACCGCCCGCAGGGTGATGTAGTTGAAGACGTTGAACAGGCGGATGTCGTGGCCGATCCACTTGGCGAGCATCAATAACATTTGTGCCCCTCCATGAACGACTGCACCACCCGTTCCATCTTCATGAAGCGGGAGCCCTTCACCAGCAGGGTGGTTTCCGGGCCCAGGGCCTGCTCCACTTCCGCCAGCAGTTCCTCGATGCGCTCGAAGTGCATGCCGCCGGGGCCGAAGCCCTGGACGGCGTGCGCCGACATCTCGCCCAGGCACAGCAGGCGGTCGATGCCGGCCGCCTTGGCCTGTGTCCCCACCTCCCGATGCAATTCGGCAGCGCCGGGGCCCAGTTCGCCCATGTCCCCCAGGACCAGGATGCGGGTGCCAGGCCTTGCGGCCAGCACCTGGATGGCCGCCAGCACGGAATCCGGATTGGCGTTGTAGGTGTCATCGATCAGCGCGGCGCCCAGGATGCAGGGGTGGACCTGCAGACGGCCCTTGGTACCGGCATAGGCGGCCAGTCCCTTCGCCACGGCAGTTGTCGAAGCGCCCAGGGCCAGGGCGGCAGCGGCGGCGGCCGCAGCGTTGCGACGGTTGTGCAGGCCGGGGACGCGCAGGCGGGTCTCGACGGTCCCCCGGGGCGTGGCCAGGACGCAGTCCTCGCCGCTGGCGGGGACGATCCGGACGTCGGCGGACTCTGCGAAGCCGAAGCTCAGCACCGGGTGGTCGCCGGCCAGGCCACGCCAGAGGCCGGCGTGGGCGTCGTCGGCATTGACAATGGCGGTGCCGCCGGCTTTCAGGCCGGCGTAGATCTCGCCCTTGGCGCGGGCCACCGCCTCGACGCTGCCCAGGCCTTCCAGGTGGGCGCGCAGGGCATTGTTGACCAGGGCCACGTCGGGACAGGCCAGGCGGGTGAGGTAGCCGATTTCGCCCGGGTGGTTCATGCCCATCTCGATCACCGCGTAGCGATGCGCCGGCGTAAGCCGCAACAGGGTGAGGGGCATGCCGATGTCGTTGTTCAGGTTGCCCAGGGTGGAGAGCACCGTTTCGGCGCCGACTTCCTCGGCCAGGATGGCGGCCAGCATCTCCTTCACCGTGGTCTTGCCGTTGCTGCCGGTGATGGCCGCGAGCTTCGCCGGCATCCGGGCGCGATGCCAGGCGGCCAGGCGGCCCAGTGCCAGGCGGCTGTCTTCCACTACCAGCGCGGGGGAGACGTCCAGACTGGCGCCCGCTTCCACCATGACGGCGGCGGCTCCTGCTTCCAGGGCCTGGGCGGCGAAGCTGTGGCCGTCGAAGCGTGCCCCCTTGAGGGCCACGAACAGGCAACCGGCGGGCAGGCTGCGGGTGTCGGTGGAAACGGATGCGACTTCCACGTCGTCGCCCCTCAAAGTGGCGTCCAGGGCGCGGGCGGCGTCAGACAGACGCATGTGCATTCCTTTCGGACGCGCGGCCGGCGCGTTGTCGCAGGGCGGTACGGGCCTCGGAAAAATCGGAAAAGGGGTGTTTTACGCCCTGGATTTCCTGGTAGTCCTCGTGGCCCTTGCCGGCCAGCACCACGATGTCCTCCGGGCCGGCGCCGAGGATGGCGGCGCGGATGGCGGCGCGGCGGTCCACCACGGCTTCCTGGCCGGGCGGCATGCCCGCCAGGATGTCGGCGATGATGCGGGCTGGTTCCTCGTTGCGCGGGTTGTCGCTGGTGACGATGGCGCGGTCCGCCACCGCCGCCACCGCCGCGCCCATCAGCGGACGCTTGCCGGTGTCGCGGCCGCCGCCACAGCCGAATACGCAGATCAGGCGGCCGGCGGTCAGTGGCTTGAGGGCAAGCAGCACCTTTTCCAGGGCGTCCGGCGTGTGGGCGAAATCGACGATGACAGTGGGGTCTCCGTCCGCTGCCGCCACCCGCTGCATGCGGCCGGCCACAGGGCGCACCCGGCCGAGGGTCATCAGGGCGTCCGCGAGGGGAACGTCACCGGCCAGCAGGGTGCCCAGGGCGGCGAGCAGGTTGTAGGCGTTGAATTCGCCGAGCAAGGGCGAGACCAGCTCGCCGGGCCCCCAGGGTGAAACGATCTCCAGGCGCAGCCCTTGGCGGCTGGCGTGGCATTTTTCGGCACGCAGCTCGCCCGATTTCAGGCCGTAGCTCAGTACCTGGCAGCGGCCGCCGCGCAGTTGTCCGGCAAGGGCGACGCCCAACTCGTCGTCGCCGTTGAGAACCGCCCATGCCAGCCCGGGCCAATGGAACAGGCGCGACTTGGCCGCGGCATAGCTGGCCATGTCGCCGTGGTAGTCCAGATGGTCACGCGACAGGTTGGTGAATACCGCCACATTGAAGGCCACGCCTTCCACCCGGCCCTGGTCCAGGCCATGGGAGGAGACTTCCATGGCCACTCCGGTGGCGCCGGCATCGCGATAGCCGGCCAGAAGGCCCTGCAGGGAAACTGCGTCCGGCGTGGTGTGGCTCGCGTGGACGAACTCACCCGCCACCTGGCCATCGGCATCGACGAAACCGTTGCCGATGGTGCCGATGGTGGCTGTTTTGTGGTGCAGGGCGGTCCTGGCGGCGGCCAGCCAGTGGGCCACCGAGGTCTTGCCATTGGTGCCGGTGACCCCGGCCATCCACAAGGCTTCTGACGGTTCGCCATGCCAGGCGGCGGCCAGCAATGCGGCGCGCCCGGCCAAGCCGGTCAGGGGCAGGTGGGGCACGTGCCAGCCTTCATCCCAGGTCCAGCCCTCGGGCTCCCAGACCACGGCGGCGGCACCGGCATGGATGGCCTGGGCGATATGGGCGCGGCCATCATGCACCTTGCCGGGATGGGCCAGGAAAATGTCGCCGGGGCCGACCTTGCGGCTGTCCGCGGTAATGCCGCAGGCGACGGGGGCGAGGGCACGCAGGTCTGCGGCCAGCGCCCGGTAGGGGAACATGTCCGGAAGCGCGCTCATACCGACTCCGGTACGACAGGAGCTGCGCCTGGGGGCGCGCTGCCCTGGTCGAAAGGCGCATCGGGGGGCAATGCCATAAAGCGCAGGGCACCGCCCATGATGCGGGAGAACACCGGAGCGGCCACGAGGCCGCCGTAGTATTCGCGGCCGCCCGGCTCGTCGATCATGACCGCCACAACCAGGCGCGGGTCGGAGGCGGGGGCGAGGCCGACGAAGGAACTGACATAGCGGCTGCCGGCATAGCTGCCGTCGATGAACTTGTGCGCAGTGCCGGTCTTGCCGGCTACCCGATAACCCGCAACCCGCGCCATGGGTGCCGTGCCGCCATCCTGGGTGACACGTTCCAGCATGCCCAGGACCGAGCGAGCGGTTTCCGCGCCCATTACCCGGACCCCGCTGGCGGCACCTTCGCGGCGCAGGGCGGTGAGGTTGGGCATGACGCCTTCGTTGGCGAAGGCGGTATAGGCGCGCGCCAGTTGCAGCAGGCTGAGGGATAGGCCGTGGCCGAAGGACATGGTGGCCTTCTCGATGGGGCGCCAGCTGTTGTAGGGACGCAGGCGGCCGCTGACCTCGCCGGGCATGCCGGATTTTGGTGGTGCGCCCAGACCGGCGCGGCTGAGCAGCCGCCAGTAATCCTCGCCGCGCATTTCCAGTGCGATCTTGGCAAGCGCCACGTTGCTGGAGACCTGCACTGCGTCAGAGACGGACATGACGCCCTTCGGATGGGTGTCGGTGATTTTCTTGTCTCCGACCATGAACCAGCCTGGGCCGGTGTCGATTCGCGTGTCTGCACGGACTGCGCCGGCGTCCAGGGCGGCCGCCACGAACAGGGGTTTCATGGTCGAACCGGGCTCGAAGGTGTCGGTGACCGCGCGGTTGCGCAGCCGTGCCGCCTCGAAAGTGGCGCGGCTGTTGGGGTTGAAGCTGGGTGTGTTGGCCAGGGCGAGGATTTCCCCGGTACGGGCATCCAACACGACCACCGCACCGGCCTTGGCATGGTGGTGGGCAACCGCGTCCGTTAGCTCCCGGAATGCTAGGTACTGGATGTGCTGGTTCAGGGACAGGGCCAGGTCGCGGCCGGGCTTGGGCGCCCTGAGACGCTCCAGGACCTCCACCACGTTACCAGGACGGTCCTTGACCACCCGCTGGGCGCCGGGCTCCCCGGTCAGCCAGGACTGGTAGGCCAGTTCCAGGCCTTCCTGCCCATGATCTTCGACGTTGGTGATCCCCAGCACGTGGGCGGTGACTTCGCCGGCAGGGTAGTAGCGACGGTATGCAGGCTTGCTGTGCAGACCGGCGATTTTCAGTGCCTTGGCCTGGGCGGCCTTGGGCGGCTCCACCAGGCGCTCGATGTAGACAAAGGCCTTGGATTTATCGGCGAACAGCTTGGCAATCTGGTCCGGGTTCTTGTCCAGGATATGGCCCAGGGACTGTATTTGTGCGGCGCTGGGTTCAACCTCGCGAGGGTTGGCCCACAAAGTCTCTACCGGGGTGCTCACCGCCAGGGGCTCGCCACGACGGTCAGTGATCATGCCGCGGTAGGCGGGTATCGGCGCGATGCGCTGGACCCGTTTCTCGCCCTGGTCAGTCAGGAATTCGCTTTGCCAGATCTGGAGATAGACCGCCCGTACCGAGAGCGCGGCGAAGCCGCCGAAAAGCAGCGCCAAGGTCAGGCGCATGCGCCAGCGCTGCAGGTCCAGGTGCAGGAGGGGATGGGCGCCGCGAGGTCGCATCAGTGGGTCGTCCCCGCCCGGGATTCGGAGGCCGCGTCATGGCGCAGCACATAGATGCGCGAGGGTGCGGGGATGGTCATTTGCAGGCGTCCACGCGCCACCTCCTCCACCCGGTTGTGCATGAGCCAAGTGGAGATTTCCAGTTGCAACTGGCCCCACTCGACGTCCAGGTCGCGGCCGTGGGCCTGCTCGGACTGTAGCGCCACAAACAATTTGCGCGCCTGGTGGCGCGCGGAGACGACGGAGAGGGCGCAAGCGGCGAGCACCAGGGCGAGCAGCAGGTTCAGCTTGACCATGCCGCCCCCCTATAAGGTCTTTCCCGGCCCGGCTCGGCACTTCTCCGGGCGACGCGCATCACCGCGCTGCGCGCGCGCGGGTTTGCGGCGCATTCCTCGGCACTGGCCCGTTGCGCCTTGCCAAGCAGCTCGAGCCGGCCACCGCGCAGGGCGTGGGCGGGCATGGGGATCTCCGGGGGGATCCGTTCGCCTTCGGCTTCCGCGCGCATGAACTGCTTCACCATCCGGTCTTCCAAAGAATGAAAACTGATCACCACCAGCCGTCCCCCTTGTTTCAGGTGGTCCAGCGCCTGCGGCAATGCCGCTTCGATTTCCTCAAGTTCGCGGTTAATGAAAATCCGCACAGCCTGAAAGGTTCGCGTCGCCGGATCCTGCCCCCGCTCGCGGGTGCGCACGGCGCCGGCGACCAGGCCGGCAAGCTGGCGGGTGGTCTGGATCGGCGCGACCGCTCGCGCCTTAACAACCGCTCGCGCAACCTGCCGAGCAAACCGCTCTTCGCCATAGTCCCGGACAACGTGTGCAATCTCCTCTTCCGGCGCCTGGTTCAGCCATTCCGCAGCGGTCATGCCTCGGCTGGTGTCCATGCGCATGTCAAGCGGCGCGTCGAAACGGAAGCTGAAGCCCCGTTCCGCCTCGTCCAGTTGCGGGCTGGACACCCCCAGGTCGAACAGCACGCCATCCACGCCTTCGATGCCACACTCCGCCAAGGTCTCCCCCAGTCGGGAGAACGCGGCGTGGAAGATGCTGAAACGGCGGTCATCCCAGCGCTTCGCCTCGGCCACGGCTGCCGGATCCCGGTCCAGTGCCAGCAGGCGCCCGTCGGGGCCGAGCCGCGCCAGGATCGCCCGGCTGTGACCGCCGCGACCGAAGGTGGCGTCCACGTAGATGCCATCCGGGCGCACCGCCAATGCCTCGATCGCACCCTCCAGCAGGACGGAAACATGGCCGCCGGTCACAACGAGAAGCCCTTGAGCTCCTCGGGCAGGGTGCCGTTCCCGGCGGCGGCGGACAGCATTTCCGGCAACTGCGCCGCGGCATCCAGCCTGGCCTGCCACGCGGCCTCGCTCCAGATCGCGAACTTGTTGCCCTGCCCCACCAGCATCACGCCCTTCTCAAGCTTGGCGAACTTGCGTAGCACGGGAGGGATCAGGATGCGCCCGGCACCATCCGGCTCCACTTCCTCGGCAGAGCCGACCACCAGCAACTTCAACTGCTGGGTGAGCGGGTTGAAACCGGGCAGGCCATTGATCTGGCGCTCCAGGGTTTCAAATTCGGGATAGGGATAGAGCAACAGGCAACCGTTGGTAGGGTCGACGGTGAGCATGAGATGCCCCCCGCATTGCGCGGAAAGACGTTCGCGATACTTCGCCGGAACGGACAAGCGTCCCTTACCGTCCAGCGCCAGTAGCGTCGATCCGCGAAACATCCCTTGTCTCTCCTCCGTGGTGCACTGGCCGACACATGGCCACACGATCTCCCACTTCCACCCACTATAGAGAACACAATTCCCCACCGTCAAGCCAAAAATGCAAAATATTTCAATAGGTTCAAAGACTTACAAAAGCATTGTTAATAGAAAATGTGCTTACTTATTCGTGTGATAAGCGCGTAACTTAAAGTTACACATTAAGTAGTGGGGCAAAGTGGGGCTAATCCTGAGCGAATTGCCGCCTCGAGGGGTGACGAGAAAGGGAAACGGAGGAAAGAGGGAGCCGGCCGATAAGCCGGGTTCTGTCGTGGACAGCCATTCATCTGGGACGATGGTCGCCCATCGCCTCAAGCAGCCTACCCGCAGACTCGGCGGGCCGCCTCAACGTCTGCCTATTTGGCCTTGCTCCGGATGGGGTTTGCCCGCCGCGGCCGTTGCCGGCGCGGCCGTGCGCTCTTACCGC
>Ga0233425_10005973_pt1 | contig 18581 bp, 15 predicted proteins | sample Watercolumn_Towu_2_FD_181712 | JGI IMG/M metagenome (GOLD analysis project Ga0233425, IMG submission 181712) | Freshwater microbial communities from Lake Towuti, South Sulawesi, Indonesia - Watercolumn_Towuti2014_140_MG | ecosystem: Environmental > Aquatic > Freshwater > Lake | place... | reverse complement strand
CCGCGCGATCTGCCTGGCCACCGTCTCCGGTGGGGTCGGCGCGCCCTCGCTCTCGCTGACCACGATTCCGACGAGCGGGACGCCACGCGCACGGAGCGTCTCGACCGCGGTCAGCGCGTGGCTGATCGCGCCGAGATAGCTGCCGGACACGAGCAGGGCCGGGATTTCCTGTGATTTCAGCCAGTCGAGACCGGTCGCGGCCTCGGTGATCGGGCTCATCAGCCCGCCGACGCCCTCGATCACGACGATCTCGCCGTCCTCGGCCTCGACCAGACGCGCACGGCACCAGTCGACCAGTTCGACGAGGGTCAGGCTGCGCCCCTCGCGGGCCGCGGCGAGGTCGGGGGCCAGCGGCGCGGCGAAGCGCCAGGGCGAACAGGCCCCGACGCTCTCGGGGGTGATCGCGAGCCCCTGCGCGGCGAGCAGCCGGCCGGTGTCGCTCTCGGCGAAATCAGGATGGTCGAGGGGGGGAACGCCGCTGGCGAGCGGCTTCAGGGCCCGCACCCGCCGGCCCCGGCCGCGCAGCCGGCGGACGAGGGCGGCCGTGGTGTAGGTCTTGCCGATCTCGGTGCCGGCGCCGATGACGAACAGGGCGGGCAGAGCGGTCATGTCGCGCGCATCGGCCCTCGGCCCGGCCTCGCTGCCCCTGTCCGGATGGCGCCGCCACGCTCGCGGGAACGGGACGGGTCGATCCATGCCGTCCTTGCGAGGCGAAGCGCGAGCGCCGAACGCCTCACTTCTCGACGAAGGCCTTCTCGATGACGTAGTGGGCCGCCTCGCCGTGGTTGCCCTCCTCGTAGCCGAGGCCGGTCAGCATCTCGCGGGTGTCCTTGATCATCTCCGGCGAGCCGCACAGCATGAAGCGGTCGTTCTCGATCGACATCGGCGGCAGGCCGATATCCTCGAACAGCTTGCCCGAGGTCATCAGGTCGGTGATCCGGCCGCGGTTGCGGAACGGCTCGCGGGTCACCGTCGGGTAGTAGATCAGCTGGTTGGCGATCATCTCGCCGAGGAACTCGTGCTTGGGCAGGGTCTCGGTGATGGTCTCGCCGTAGGCCAGCTCCTGCACCTGGCGGCAGCCGTGGACCAGCACGACCTTCTCGAAGCGGTCGTAGGTCTCCGGATCCTTGATGATCGACAGGAAGGGCGCGAGCCCGGTGCCGGTCCCGAGCAGGTAGAGGTGGCGGCCGGGCAGGAGGTTGTCGAGCACGAGCGTGCCGGTCGGCTTCTTGCCGACCATGATCGGGTCGCCGACCTTGAGGTGCTGGAGCTTCGAGGTGAGCGGACCGTTGGGCACCTTGATCGAGAAGAACTCCAGCTCCTCCTCGTAGTTGGCCGACACCACCGAGTAGGCGCGCAGCAGCGGCCGGCCCTCGACCTCGATGCCGATCATCGTGAACTCGCCGTTGCGGAAGCGGAACGAGGGATCGCGCGTCGTGCGGAAGGAGAAGAGCGTGTCGGTCCAGTGATGGACGGAGAGGACGCGCTCCTCGTTGTACTTGCTCATCGGCCGCAGGTTTCCCGATTCTCGAAGCGTCGAAAGCGGGCTCTTCTCGCAGTTGCAGCATCCGCGTCAAGACGCAGCGCCGCCACAGCGGTTCGAATGTGGGTTTGTCTAGAACTGTTCTTGATGCCGGCGCATGCCTGCCCTGGCGGGAGCGCATCGCCGGTCCGGCCTAAAGCGGCTTCAGCCCCGCCTCGATCTCGGCCCGGCGCGGTTCGAGGAAGGGCGGCAGGGCGAGACGCTCACCAAGCCGCTCCATCGGTTCGTCGGTGGCGAAGCCCGGCCCGTCGGTGGCGATCTCGAACAGGATGCCATTGGGCTCGCGGAAGTACAGGCTGCGGAAATAGTAGCGATCGACCGGCCCGCTGGAGGGGACGCGCCGCTGCTTGAGGCGGTCGGCCCAGGCCTCGTAATCGGCGTCCGGAATACGGAAGGCGACGTGGTGAACGGCGCCCGCGCCCTGGCGAGCCTGTGGACCCGTGCCTTCGAGAAGCTGGACCTCCGCCGCCGGACCGCCCGCGCCGGTCTCGAACACGCTCACCTCGCCCTCGGGCAGTTCGAAGGTCCGAGCGCGGCGGAAGCCGAGGATCTGCGTCAGCACCGCCTCGGTGCGCTCGGGCTGCGAGACCGTGAGGCGAATGGGCCCCAGGCCGCGGATCTGATGCTCGGGCGGCACGGGGCTGGCCGCCCAGGGATGGGCCTCGCCCACGCCGCCATCGTCGACCAGGCTGAGGCGCTGGCCCTCGCCATCCTCGAAATCGAGGGTGAGGCGCCCGTCCCGCTCGATCGCCGGATGGTGCGTCACCCCCTGGCGGCCGAGATGCTCACGCCACCAATCGAAGCTCTTCGCGCCGCCGACCCGCAGCAGGATGCGCGAGATGCTGTCGGTCCCGCGCCGCTCGGCGGGCGCCGGCCAGTCGAAGAAGGTGATGTCGCTCCCCGGCGAGGCACGTCCGTCGGCGTAGAACAGGTGATAGGCCGAGACGTCGTCCTGATTGACGGTCTTCTTGACGAGGCGGAGGCCCAGCACGCGGGTGTAGAAGGCGAGGTTGTCGGCCGCCCGCGCCGTGATGGCGGTGACGTGGTGGAGTCCGGTGAGCTGCATCGCTTGAGGCCCTCGCGCGGGAAGCGGGTTCGGCCTCCAGATAGGGGATCCGGGCGCGAGCCCAAGGCGTGCGTGGCGCGGTTCAGGCCACCGAGGAGGTCAGCCGGGCTTTGGCCGCCTGCGCCAGAAAGCCCGACCGGCTCTCGCCCGCAGCTTCGGCTGCGCGGTCGATCCGCTTGAGCAGGCTCTCTTCCACCGAAATGTTCACCCGCACGGCCCGCCCAGGCAGATCGACCTCGATCAGGCCGACTAACGCGTCCCGGCTGTCCTCAACGAAGACGGGATCGCCGCGGAGTTCTTCGAGGCTACGCGCCCGCGGCACCGGCTCGCCATCCTCCACCAAGCCGCCGACGTGGAAAGCCAACATCTCGGCGGCTTTGCGATACAGCTCATCGAGATCGTCGGCGCCCGTCGTCGCGCCGGGAAAATCCGGGAACGACGCGCCGTAATTGCCGGCCTCGCCGTGGATCAGCATGACGACCCGCGTCATCGGCTTCTTTCTCCCACCCTTGTCAGCGACCCCGCTCTCACCAGTCCCATCCCGCCTGCCGGAAGATGCTGCGGAGTGTGCCCATGGCCTGCTCGCGGCGCCCCGCATCCAGCGTCACCCGTCCCGGCTTCGTGGGATGCTTATACTGGACATGGTCGCCCGGTCCTTTGCGGGCAACGACCCAGCCATCCGCGCGCAGGCGGCCGATGAGATCGCGCGTTTCCTTGTTGCGATTTGACACGAGAGGACTCCGGCAGCTCGCTGTCCCGCCGCGCCCGAAACGACGTCCCTCCCGGTTTCGATTTTTCCTTGTCGTTCCGCAAAGGTATCAGCGCAGGCAGAGGCCCGCAATCAAATCATACACACCGATACACACGAACTGCTCCGCTTCCACGAAAAAGGCCGGCACGCGTTCCCGCGTGCCGGCCCCATCGAATTCCTCTCGCAGGAAAGGCGCTTACAGCCCCGTCGGCCGGCCGGCGGCGACCACCAGCATCCGGCCGTCGCCGAGCGTCCGGGCGCCGGCCCGGCGGATATCGGCCTGAGTCACGCTCGCCACGAGGTCGTTGCGGCGGGCGATGTAGTCCATGCCGAGGCCCTCGAAGGCGATCTGCACGAGCTGGTTGGCGATCTTGGTCGAGGTGTCGAAACCGAGGGCGTAGGAGCCGGTGAGGTAGTCCTTGGCCTTCTCCAGCTCCTCGTCCGAGGGGCCGTCGGTGATGAGGCGGTGGATCTCCTCGCCGATCACGTCGAGGGCCTCGACCACCCGCTCGTTCTTGGTGGCGGTGTAGCCCCAGGTCATGGCGACCGCCCGGTGCGAGGTCAGCGAAGTGCCGACCGAATAGGCCAGGCCGCGCTTCTCGCGCACCTCCTGGAACAGGCGCGAGGTGAAGGCGCCGCCGCCCAGGATGTGGTTCAGAACGTAGGCGGGGATGAAGTCGGGGTCGCGCCACGCCACGCCCGGCAGGCCGAAGCGGATCACCGATTGCGGCACGTCGAGGTCGACGACGATGCGCCGGCCGAGCTCGTTGATCGCCGTCGGCGGCACCGGCTTGAGCGGTCCGGCCTCGGGCAGATCGCCGAACGCGCGGGCGATCATGCCGGTGATCGCCGCCTCGTCGAAGGCGCCCACGGCCGCGACCTTCAGGCCGCCGCGACCGATTACGGCGCGGTGCATCGCCACGAGGTCGTCGCGGGTGATGGCCGAGAGGGTCTCGATGGTGCCGGCCGACGGGCGACCGTAGGCGTGACCCGGGAACGCCTCGCGGAAGTAGCGGCGGGAGGCGAGCACGCCGGGATCGTTCTGCTGGTAGCGCAGGCCGGCGATCATCTGCGCCCGCACCCGCTCGATGGCGGGCGGATCGAAGCGCGGCTCGGCGAGGGCGAGGGTGAGCAGGCGGATCGCCTCGTCGGCGTGCTTCGTCAGCGTCTTCAGCGAGCCGCCGATGGAATCGGGGCCGGTATGGAAGCTCAGCTCGATCGCGCGGGCCGCGAGCGCCTCCTGGAAGGCGTCGGAATCGAGGTCGCCCGCGCCCTCGTCGAGCAGCCGCGCCATCATCTGGGCGGTGCCCGCCTTGCCCTCCGCGTCCTGCGCCGCGCCGCCCTCGAAGGTGAAGGCGAGCGCGATCATCGGCACCACCGGCGAGGCGACATGCCACGCCTCGATGCCGGGGGCGGCCGCGAGCGGCAGCGCCTGGGTCGGCGAGGTCGCGGTGCGGGTGCCGGTCTCGGCGAGATTCATCGGAAGTTCCTCAAAGCGTCTTTTCGCAAACGGCGCCGCCGGCCTTCCGGCGGCGCGAAGAATCGGGATGTCAGGCGACCGCCAAATCCGTCTCGCGGGCCTTGGTGAGGTAGCCGGTCACCGAGCGGGCGGGCACGAGGTAGCGGGCCGCGACCGCCGCGAGCTGGTCGCGGGTCACGGCCTCGATCTCGGTCGGCCAAGCGCGCACCTCCTCGACGGTCTCGCCGATGGCGAGCGCCGAGCCGTAGATGCGGGCGAGCGAAGATTGCGAGTCGGAGGAATAGACCGTCTCGGCCACGAGCCGGGTCTTGGCCCGCTCGATCGCCTCCGGATCGAGCGCCTCCGGCACGCGGCGCAGCACGCGGTCGACGTGCTCCTCCAGCGCCTCGAGCGTCACGCCCTCGGCCGGCACGGCGTAGACCGCGAAGCGCGTGTCGTCGATGGCCGAGCCCATGTACCAGGCGCCGGCATTCACCGCGACGCCCATCTCCAGCACCAGCTTGCGGTAGAGGAAGGAGGTCGCGCCGCCGCCGATCACCTCGGCGAGCAGTTCCAGCGCGTGGCCCTCGCCGTCGCGGGCGGTCATGCAGGACGGGGTGAGATAGAGGCGCTGTAGCGTCGGCTGCTCGACCTTCGGGTCGGCGACCGCGATGCGACGCATCGCCCGCGGCTCCGGCTCGCGCGGACGCACCCGCTGAGGCCGCGCCCCCTGCGGCGTGACCCGGCCGTAGGTGTCCTCGGCCAGCCGCCGCACCTCGTCGGGCGTCACGTCGCCGGCGACCACCAGAATCGCGTTCTCGGGGGTGTAGAAGCGCTTGTAGTAGTCGATCGCGTGGCTGCGGTTCAGCTCCTCGATCTCGTGCATCCACCCGATGATCGGGATGCCGTAGGGATGATGCACGAACAGCGACGCCGCCATCGCCTCGGAGAGCTGCGCCGACGGGTCGGTCTCGACCCGCATCCGGCGCTCCTCCAGCACCACGTCGCGCTCGGGCGCCACCACGGCGTCGTCGAGGACGAGGCCGCTCATGCGATCGGCCTCGAAAGCCATCATCGTCGAGAGGTGGTCGCGGGCGACGCGCTGGAAGTAGGCGGTGTAGTCGTAGCTGGTAAAGGCGTTCTCCTGGCCGCCGAGCGACGAGACCGCCTTCGAGAAGGCACCGGCCGGGTGCCGCTCGGTACCCTTGAACATCAGGTGTTCGAGGAAGTGGGCGATGCCGGACTGGCCGATCGGATCATCGGCGGAGCCGTTGCGGTACCAGATCATGTGGGTCGCCACCGGCGCCCGGTGGTCGGGCACCACCACCACGTCGAGCCCGTTGTCGAGCACGAAGGCGGAGACCTCCGGGCCGCCGGCCTCGGAGCGCCCGAACGGAGCGGCGTCCACACGGCCGGCGTGATTCAGGCCTCGCTGCGGTCCCAAGGGCGCGATGGCCTTCCGGTAGAGGTGCATCCTGCTGTCCTTTGCGGGGGCCCTTCCGCCCTCCGCGCTTCCCGTTCCAAGAATCCCGGCATTGTCCCGAGATCGTATGTCGATGGCAAATCCCGTACCGCGCGGCGTGTCCGCGCGGTCACGGTCCGCCCGGATGCTCGACGACCTCGCCGGAACCGACGGGGCCGCACGGAGATCGGTCCTCAGCGACCGGACGAACTTCTCATATAGGCACGCGGGTCGGCCTCGTCCCGGTCGTTGATCGGGCCGCCGATCGGTCCCCCCTGCGGCTTGGCGACCTTGACCGGCGCCTTTCGGTAGCCGGTGGGCGGATCCGTCAGCGCATCGCGGTCGGGCTCGACCAGGGAGGGCTCGGTCTTGTCGGGGGTGCCCTTGAGGAGCTCGAACGGATTGAGCCAGGTCGACGTGCGGGTATCGCCCTCGCCGGGGGCGTTGGCCGGACCGCTCAGGGCGCCGGCGCCGGCCCGGCGGCCAGCCTCCATCTCGTAGACCGAGAGCGTCTCGTTGTTGTCGTTCATGCGACCCTGCGCGCCTCGCACGATCGGCTTCTTCGCCTCGACGGCAGCCCGCTCGCGCCGGACCAGTTCGGGATCCTTGGGCCAGGCCGGATCGGCTTGCCGCGCCCGGGGCACGGGGAGGCCGGCGGTCAGGTCCTCCTTGCCGCCGAGCTTCGGCGGCATGGCGAGCGGGGCGCGCTCGCGATAGGTGATGGCGGGGCGGTCCGGCTCGATCAGGCCGAGATTGCTCAGCGTATCGCGCATGAACTCCCCCTCGGCGCGGGCCGCGCCGGTGGCGAGGCCGGGCAGCAGGGCCACGCCCAAGCTCGCACTTAAGGCCAGGGGACGGATCGATCCGAAAGCCCGCGAGACGCTGCGCCGCCCGTTCATGCCATTTTCCCCAAGGTTTCCAGGACCGGCTCCGCCCGCTTTTCAACCGGGGCAGTCAGCCGGAGGGCGATCCCATGTGAATCGCGTACCGAGACCTTCCCGACCGAGGTGAGCCGGGTTTCAGGCGAAGGTATGGCGCCTTGACGCAGCCGGGATGAACTTCGCCTCAGGCCTGGGGATGATTGCGGTCCCCCGCGACGTCCGTGCGCGGGTCCCGCCCGGCGGGCCGCAGGCTGTCGAAGAGCAGGCCGACGACGCCCGCGACGATGGCCGCGTCCGCGACGTTGAACACGTACCAGGACCACGTGCCCGCATGCAGGTGGACGAAGTCGAACACGGCGCCGTAGGCCGCCCGGTCGATGGCGTTGCCGAGCGCGCCGCCGACGATGAGGCCCAGAGCCACCCCGAGCAGCCGCGAACCGGCCCGGTGCATCCAGACCGACAGGCCGATCGCGGCGGCGAGAGAGACCGCGACGAGCAGCCAGCGCCCGAAGCCGCCGTCCTGCTGGAACAGGCCGTAGGAGACACCCCGGTTCCACACCACGACGAAATCCGCGAACGGCGCCAGCCGCCAGGGCTGGGTCATCACGAGATCGGTGCCGAAGTAGAGCCAGAGCTTGGAGGCCTGATCGAGAACCAGCGTGGCCAGGGCCGCGATCAGGCCGGCGCGAGCGGGGGTCACGCCGCGCCCGGATGGGCTGCGTCCCATTCCCGCAGGGCTTTCGCGTCGCGGGGGGTCACGTCGGGATAGTCCGGATCGCTGCCGACCTCCGGCGTGACCCGCCAGGAGCGGGCGCATTTGCTGCCCGCGGCGCGCTCGGGCACCACCGCCACGCCCTTCACCTCGTCGAGGCGGAAGGCCTCGGCCGGGCCCTCACCGGCACGGACCGTGATCGCGGAGGTGATGCAGACATCGGCGAAATCCATCCCATCGAGGGCACCGAGCAGATCGGCGTCGGCGACGTAGACGGTCGGGGCCGCCTCGAGGCTCGCGCCGATGCGCTTGGCGGCCCGCTCGATCTCCAGCGCCCCGGTGACGACGCGGCGGACCTTGCGCACTTTCTGCCAGCGGGCGGCCAGGGTGTCGTCGCGCCACGCGGCGGGCGTCTCCGGCAGGGTCTGGAGATGCACCGAGCCGTCCTGCGACGGGTAGCGGTCGAGCCACGCCTCCTCCGCGGTGAAGGCGAGGACGGGTGCGAGCCAGATCGTGACCCGGCGGAACGCCTCGTCGATGACCTGCAGCGCGGCCCGGCGCGTCACCGAGGAGATCGGATCGCAGTAGAGCGCGTCCTTGCGCACGTCGAAGTAGAAGGCCGAGAGGTCGCCGGTCATGAAGCCGTTGAGGAGCGCGACGATCCGCTTGGTGTCGAACGCCGCGTAGGCCTCGCGGATCTCGCCGTCGAGCTGCGCCAGGCGGTGCAGGATGAAGCGCTCGAGTTCCGGCATCTCACTGAGCGGCACGTCGTCGCCCGCGACGCGATGGGCGAGCGAACCCAGCATCCACCGGAGCGAGTTGCGCAGCTTGCGGTAGGTCTCGGCGAAGGTTTTGACGATCTCCGGCCCGATGCGCAGGTCGTCGGAGTAATCGGCCGCCGCGACCCAGAGGCGGAGGATGTCGGCGCCCGACTCCTTGATGACGTTCTGCGGCGCGACGACGTTGCCGCGCGACTTCGACATCTTCTCGCCCTTGGCGTCGAGGACGAAGCCGTGGGTGAGCACCACGTCGTAGGGTGCGTGCCCCCGCGTGCCGCAGGATTCGAGCAGCGAGGACTGGAACCAGCCGCGATGCTGGTCGGAGCCCTCGAGGTACATCACCGTGTCGGGCCCGCCATCGACCGCCCGGCGGATGCCGGCCAGCCCGGGAAAGGCCTCAGGATCGTCCAGCACGAAGGCGTGGGTCGAGCCGGAATCGAACCAGACGTCGAGGACGTCGGTCACCTTCTCGTACTGCGCCGGATCGTGCTCGGGCGCGAGGAAACGCTCAGCGGCACCGTTGGCGAACCACGCATCCGCCCCCTCGGCGGCAAAGGCCTCGGCGATGCGGGCATTGACCCTCTCGTCGCGCAGCACCTTTCCGGTCTCGCGCTCGACGAAGACGGTGATCGGCACGCCCCAGGCGCGTTGGCGCGAGACCACCCAGTCGGGCCTCCCCGAGACCATGCCGTTGATGCGGTTCTTACCCTGCGGCGGAACCCACTGCGTCTCCTCGATGGCGTGGAGCGCCGTCTCGCGCAGGGTGCGGTTGCCGAGCGAATCCACCGGCCGGTCCATGGCGATGAACCATTGCGGCGTGTTGCGGAACAGCACCGGCTTCTTCGAGCGCCAGGAATGCGGGTACTGGTGGCGCAGCACCCCGCGGGCGACCAGCGCGCCGGTCTCGGTCAGCGCGGCGATGAGCGCCTTGTTGGCGTCGCCCTTCTCGCCCTTGGCGGTGAACACGAAGCGGCCGGTGAAGCCCGGCGCCTCCCCCGTCAGCATGCCGTCGGCATCGACGGTGTAGGGGATGCGGGTGTCGATGCCGGCTTCCGTCAGGCGGCGGCCGTTGGCCATCCAGACTTCGAAGTCCTCGCGGCCGTGGCTCGGCGCCGTGTGGACGAAGCCGGTGCCGGCCTCGTCGGTGACGTGCTCGCCGTCGAGCATCGGCACGGGAAAGCCGTAGCTGGGATCGAAGGCGTGCAGCGGGTGGGACAGGGTGAGACCAGCCAGGCGCGCTGCCGGCACGTCGGCCACGCGCTCGTAGGCCTCGACGCGGGCGGCCTTGAACACGCCGTCGGCGAGCGCGTCGGCGAGGATGAAGCGGTCGCCGATCTTGGCCCAATTGTCCTCGGCCGCGCCCGTGACGCGGTAGAGCCCGTAAGCCACCCGCTTCGAGTAGGCGACGGCGCGGTTGGCCGGCAAGGTCCAGGGCGTGGTCGTCCAGATCACGACGCGGGCACCGTCCAGCTCGGGGGCGGCTTCCTCCCGGATCGGGAACGCCACGAAGACCGTGTCGCTGACATGCTCCTCGTACTCGACCTCGGCCTCGGCCAGCGCGGTCTTCTCCACCACCGACCACATCACCGGCTTCGAGCCGCGATAGAGCTGGCCGCTGACCGCGAACTTCATCAGCTCCGAGGCGATGCGCGCCTCGGCCGGGTAGGCCATGGTCGAGTAGGGATGATCCCAGTCGCCGGTGACGCCGAGCCGCTTGAACTCGTCCCGCTGGATGTTCAGCCACTCCGCGGCGAAGGCCCGGCATTGCTGGCGGAACTCCAGCACCGGCACCTCGTCCTTGTTCTTGCCCTTGGCGCGGTACTGCTCCTCGATCTTCCACTCGATCGGCAGGCCGTGACAGTCCCAGCCCGGAACGTAGTTCGCGTCGCGGCCCAGCGCCCCCTGCGAGCGGACGACGACGTCCTTGAGGATCTTGTTGAGCGCGTGGCCGATATGGATGTTGCCGTTGGCGTAGGGCGGCCCGTCATGCAGCACGAAGCGCGGGCGCCCCTTCGCGGCGGCGCGGATCTTTCCGTAAAGGTCGATGTCCTTCCAGCGCTCCAGCAGGAGCGGCTCGCGGGTCGGAAGTCCCGCGCGCATGGGAAAATCCGTCTTCGGGAGAAACAGGGTCCGCGAATAGTCGCGGGCGGCCGCGGGGGCGGCGTCGGTCTGGTCGCTCATGGGTTCGGCAGAGTTCTCGTCGCGGGGGACGGCGATAGGGGAACGGGCGGAGGGCTTCACCCGGCATCCGGGGCGGCCGCAGGGGCGGCGCCTTACGCGGAGGCCGGGCCCGTAATTCGCGTCGCGCTGGGGATGAGGCCGAACATGCTGTGCTTCTAGAGCGCTCCCCGACCGAGGGGAAGGGCCAACGACGCGGGTCGGAACGATCGCGGGAGAGGCAGCCGGGCGCGGGCCCCACGTCCCACACACCGGTTTAATCCACCCTTGAACTGCGGCATCGGGGCGCCAGGCCCTTGCACAGCCTCCGCTTCCTTGCCATCAGCCGCGCGCAAACGGGATCCGACGGGGCGCGAGGCCGCGCCGGTGAGCCTAAGGTGTCGTCAGTTACAAAGGCGACGCCGACTACCGAGGTGCGATTGAGCACTGAAACTAAACAGACTAGCGTCCGCGCAAAGCCGCCCGGGCGAGGCCGCGCGACACGGTATCGGTGAGGAAACATGGCCCATTCCGCTACGCATGAGGCGGGCGCCCCCGGCGCGCACGTGCCCTGGTACCGGGTGCTCTACATCCAGGTGCTGATCGCCATCGTGCTGGGCGTGCTGCTCGGCTGGTACGCGCCGGAATGGGGCAAGTCGCTCAAGTGGCTCGGCGACGCCTTCATCGCGCTGATCAAGATGCTGATCGCGCCGATCATCTTCTGCACCATCGTCCACGGCATCGCCTCGATCGGCGACCTGAAGAAGGTCGGCCGTGTCGGCCTCAAGGCTTTGATCTACTTCGAGGTGGTCTCCTCCCTGGCGCTCCTCGTCGGCATCATCGTCGGCGAAATCGTTCAGCCCGGTGCCGGCTTCGGCGCCGACGTGTCGAAGCTCGATGCCAAGGCGGTCGAGGGCTACGCCAACAAGGCGGCGGCGGATTCGACGATCGCCCACATCATGGCGATCATCCCGAAGAGCTTCTTCGACGCCTTCGCCACCGGCGATCTGTTGCAGGTGCTCCTGATCGCGGTGCTCACCGGCGTCGTGCTCACCGGCATGGGCGAGAAGGGCGCCGGCATCACCCGCGGCATCGACGCGGCGGGTCAGCTGTTCTTCCGCATCATCGGCCTCGTGGTGAAGCTCGCCCCCATCGGTGCCTTCGGCGCCATGGCCTTCACGGTCGGCCAGTACGGCATCGGCAAGGTGATCGACCTCGCTTGGCTGGTGGGCACGTTCTACACCACCTCGCTGGTGTTCATCTTCGTCGTGCTCGGCGGCATCGCGGCCTTTGCCGGCTTCTCGATCGTCCGGTTCCTGGCCTACATCAAGGACGAACTGCTCATCGTGCTCGGCACCTCGTCCTCCGAGACCGTGCTGCCGCACATGATGACCAAGATGAAGCGTCTCGGCGCCTCGGACTCGGTCGTCGGTCTCGTGATCCCGACGGGCTACTCGTTCAACCTCGACGGCACCAACATCTACATGACGCTCACGACCCTGTTCCTGGCGCAGGCGGTGGGCGCCGACCTCACGGTCGGGCAGTACGCGACGATCTTCCTCGTCGCCATGCTGACCTCGAAGGGCGCCTCGGGCGTGACCGGCGCGGGCTTCATCACGCTGGCGGCGACGCTGGCGGCCATTCCGGGCAACCCGGTGCCGGTGGCGGCGATGACCCTGGTGCTCGGCGTCGACAAGTTCATGTCGGAATGCCGGGCGCTCACCAACCTCATCGGCAACGGCGTGGCCACCATCGTCGTCTCCCGCTGGGAGGGCGAGCTCGACAAGAACAAGCTCGCCGAGGTGATGGCGCATCCGGTCTCGATCGGTACCGAGATCTCGGACGAGGCCCCCGAGGGCCCCGGCGAGGACGCGCCCCCCACCGCTCCGAAGGCCGTGGCGGCGCAGTAATTCCGCCTTGGCTTCCGAGCGGTTGCGGATCGGGATCGATCTCGGCGGCACCAAGATCGCCGGGATCGCCCTCGACGCCGAGGGGGCGACGCGCGCGGAAGTCCGCGTGCCGACCCCGCGGGGCGACTATGCCGGAACCCTCGACGCCATCGCCGGCCTCGTCGCCGCGCTGGAGCGGCAGGCCGGCACGAGGGAGGCGAGCGTCGGCGTCGGCATGCCCGGCGCGGTATCCCGCGCCACGGGGCTGATCAAGAACGCCAACTCGGTCTGGCTGAACGGCCGGCCGTTCGCGGAGGATCTCGCCGCCCGCCTCGGCCGCCCGGTGCGGGTCGAGAACGACGCCAACTGCCTCGCCGTGTCGGAGGCGGTGGACGGAGCCGGTGCGGGCGCGGCCGTCGTCTGGGCGATCATCCTCGGCACCGGCGTCGGCTCCGGGATCGCCCTGCGGCGGCAAGCGCTGACGGGCCTCAACGCCATCGCCGGGGAATGGGGCCACAATCCCCTCCCCTCGCCCTGCGACGACGAGCGCCCCGGCCCCGCCTGCTATTGCGGCCGCCACGGCTGCATCGAGACCTGGCTCTCGGGACCCGGCCTCGCCGCCGATTTCCTCCGATGCACCGGCGAAGCAGCCTCCGGCGAGGCGATCGTCGCCCTGTCGCGAGCCGGGGATGCGGCGGCGACCGCGGCGATGGCGCGCCACCGCGACCGGCTCGGGCGCGGCATCGCCCACGTGGTCAACATCCTCGATCCCGACGTGATCGTGCTCGGCGGCGGCCTGTCCCGGGTCGAAGGGCTCGTCGCGGCTTTGCCCGAGGCGATCGCGCCGCACGTCTTCTCCGACGCCTTCGACACGCCGGTGCGAGCGAGCCGGCACGGCGACGCCTCGGGCGTCCGCGGTGCGGCCTGGCTCTGGGGGACGACATGATCGCTTGGCTCCGCCGCCTGCTCGGCCAGGACCGCCCGCCCCCGCCGCCCGTGGCTGTCTGGGAGCCGGATCCGCCTCCGCCCCCCATGCCGGCCTGGGAGCCGAAACCGCAGCCGCCGCGACAGCGCAGCGAGGCGGAGATCGATGCCGTCGAGGCGGTCCTGAACGGGTTGATCGCGGCCGGCCTCCGGCTCGGGCCCCACTACGAAGGGATGGACCGGCGCGCGGTGGCGCGCGCGATGGCGGAGCATTCCGAATTCGCCGTGGGCGACGGCAACGAGACCCTGCCGCTGACGGAGCGAAGCTCGGAAGCGCTGGCGATCGACATCCTGTGGAGCTATCGCGCCCTCGCCGACGCGATCGAGGACGAGTTCGCCAACGCGGCGATCTTCGAAGATCACTGCTACGACGGCGCCGACGAGGAGACCTATCGCGCGCTGTTCACCCGGTTGATCGCTCTCGCCGGGGTCTGGACCGGCCGCGGCGTCACCGTGTCCCGCGTGCCGGGCCTCGGCCCCTACGGGCACGGCTTCCGCGTCGCCTTCGAGACGCAGCCGGCGATCCCGCCCCTCACCTTCCCGGCCGACAAGAACTTCGACTGGAGCCTGCTCGGACGGCTCGATGCGTGCCGGCCGGCGGGCGAAACGCGGCGCTTCCGGGTCGCCGCCGATGGCGGGGCGGGGCTGGTGCTGTTCGTCGAGGATGCCGAGGCGCGGGCGATCGCACTGCGCCTCGGCTGGGGGCCGGACGACCTTTAGCGTCAGCCGGCCCGATCGGTTGTAGCACCCCCGACCATCCTCATGCTGGGCTGTTGCGCGGCATGAGGAGCGACGCGCTTGGCAGATCCACCTCAGACAGCCTCGAAGGGCTGCTGCATTCCGCGGTGCAGTCAATCGGCATTGACTTCACCCGTCCGCCTTCCGAAAACCCGCCGGCCCCTTTCGCGGGGCGCAATTCGCAAAGCCACGGTCCCATCATGCCCATCCTGACCTTCCCCGACGGCAACACCCGCGCGTACGACGCCGCGGTGACCGGTCGGACCGTGGTGGAGGGCATCGCCAAGTCGCTCGCCAAGCGCACGGTCGCCATGGCGCTCGACGGCACGGTGCGCGACCTCGACGACACGATCGAGCACGACGCCGCGATCGAATTCATTTCGCGCGACGACGCGCGGGCGCTGGAGCTGATCCGCCACGACTGCGCGCACGTGCTGGCGGAAGCCGTGCAGGCGCTGTGGCCCGGCACGCAGGTGACGATCGGCCCCGTCATCGAGAACGGTTTCTACTACGACTTCGCCCGGAACGAGCCCTTCACGCCCGAGGATTTTTCCAAGATCGAGGCGAAGATGCGCGAGATCATTTCGCGCGACGCTCCGTTCACGAAGGAAGTCTGGAAGCGCGAGGACGTGAAAAAGCTCTTCGCCGACCGGGGCGAGAGCTACAAGGTCGAGCTGGTCGACGCGATTCCCGCCGGCGAGGATCTGAAGATCTACCGCCAGGGCGAGTGGTTCGATCTCTGCCGCGGCCCGCACATGACCTCGACGGGCAAGGTCGGCACCGCCTTCAAGCTGATGAAGGTGGCGGGCGCCTACTGGCGGGGTGATGCCAACAACCCCATGCTGACGCGCATCTACGGCACGGCCTGGGCCTCGCAAGGAGACCTCGACGCCTACCTGCACCGGCTGGAGGAAGCGGAGCGCCGCGACCACCGGCGCCTGGGCAAGGAGATGGACCTCTTCCACTTCCAGGAGGAGGGGCCGGGCGTCGTGTTCTGGCACGCCAAGGGCTGGACGATCTTCCAGGAGCTGATCGCCTATATGCGCCGCCGCCTGAAGGGCGACTACGCCGAGGTGAACGCGCCCCAGATCCTCGACAAGTCGCTGTGGGAGACCTCCGGCCACTGGGGCTGGTACCGCGAGAACATGTTCGCGGCCCAGAGCGCCGGCGAGGAGGCCGAGGACAAGCGCTGGTTCGCCCTCAAGCCCATGAACTGCCCCGGCCACGTGCAGATCTTCAAGCACGGCTTGAAGTCCTACCGCGACCTGCCGCTGCGCATGGCCGAGTTCGGCGTCGTCCACCGCTACGAGCCGTCCGGCGCCATGCACGGCCTGATGCGGGTGCGCGGCTTCACCCAGGACGACGCGCACATCTTCTGCACCGAGGACCAGCTCGCCGCCGAGTGCCTGAAGATCAACGACCTGATCCTCTCGACCTACGCCGATTTCGGCTTCGACCAGATCCTGGTGAAGCTCTCGACGCGGCCGGAGAAGCGCGTCGGCTCGGATGCCCTGTGGGACCACGCCGAAGCCGTGATGACGCGGGTGCTGGCGCAGATCGAGGAGCAGTCCGGCGGCCGGATCAGGACCGCCGTCAATCCCGGCGAGGGCGCGTTCTACGGGCCGAAATTCGAGTACGTGCTGCGCGACGCCATCGGCCGCGACTGGCAATGCGGCACGACGCAGGTGGACTTCAACCTGCCGGAGCGGTTCGACGCCAGCTACATCGACGCCGACAGCCAGAAGAAGCCACCGGTGATGATCCACCGCGCCATCTGCGGCTCGATGGAGCGCTTCACCGGCATCCTGATCGAGCACTTCGCCGGGCACTTCCCGCTCTGGCTGGCGCCGGTGCAGGTGGTGGTCGCCACCATCACCAGCGAGGCCGACGCCTATGCCCGCGAGGTGGTCCGCGCCCTCGAGCGGGCCGGGCTCCGGGTCGAAGCCGATCTGAGAAACGAGAAGATCAACTACAAGGTCCGCGAGCACTCCCTCGCCAAGGTGCCGGTGCTGCTGGCGCTCGGCCGCCGCGAGGCGGAGGAGCGCACGGTCTCGGTGCGCCGCCTCGGCAGCCAGAAGACGACGACGCTCACCCTCGATGCGGCGCTCGCCGCCTTCGTCGAGGAGGCGACCTCACCGGATCGCCGCCGGGCGGAGGCCGCCGCCGACAGCGTTCCAAGCACCGACACGGTGCTGGACGGCCAGCATGTCGAGGTCCCGGCGCCGTGAGACGTAAGGGGTGAGACGCCTCACCCCTCCATCGCCCGGGCCAGCTCGGAAAACACCCGCGGGTCGGCACATTGCGCCACGTTGAAGCGCATGGCGTCGGCGGCGCCCTGGCTCAGCGAGAAGACGTTGCCCGGCGCCAGCACCACGCCGCGGGCGAGCGCCCGGCGGGAGATCTCGGTCGCGTCGAGCCGGTCCGGCAGGCGCCCCCAGAGGAACATCCCCGCCGTCGGTACGAACGGTACGGCGACGCCGACCGCGGCGAGCCGCTGCACCACCGTGCCGCGGGCGTCTGCCAGACGTGTGCGCATGGCATCGACATGGTGGCGGTAGCTGCCCTCGGCGAGGAAGCGGTGGAGGGTGGCCGCCGTGAGATGGTTGTCGCTCAGCGACACCGCGAGCTTGAGATCGACGAGGCGCTCGACCCAATCGTCGCGGATCGCGATCGCGCCGACGCGGGCGCCGGTCGAGATCGTCTTCGAGAAACCGCCGACATGGATCACCCGGTCGAGCCCGTCGAAGCCGGCGAGCCGTGGCCCCGGCTCCGCCTCGAAATCGGCGTAGGCGTCATCCTCGACGATGAGCGTGCCGTGCATTTCGGCGAGCCGCAGGATGCGGTGGACGGCGACTGGGCTCAAGGTCGCGCCGGTCGGATTCTGCAGGCCGGAATTGGTGATGTAGAAGCGCGGGCGGTGCTCGATCAGCGCCTGCTCGAAGGCGGCGAGATCTGGCCCTTCCGGCCCGAACGGCACGCCGACCATGTGCAGGCGGTGGGCGCGGGCCAGCGCCTGGAACGAGAAGTAGCAGGGATCATCGAGCAGGACCGTGTCGCCGGGCTCGGCGAGGAAGCGGATGATCAGGTCGAGGGCGTGGGTGACCGAGTCGGTCAGCACGAGCTGGTCGGGATGGGCGCGGATGCCGCGCTCGGTGAGCCGCAGCGCTAGTTGCTGGCGCAGGGGCGCGTGGCCCTGCGGCGTATCGTAGAACATCACCGCCGCGCTCTGGCGGGCGACCTGGCGCAGCGCCCGGCGCAATTCCGCCTCGGGCAGCCAGTCCGGCGGGAGCCAGCCGCAGCCGGGCCTCAGGGAATCGGGCCGCGCCTCCAGCGATTGCCGGGTGATCCAGACCGGGTCGACCGCCCGGTCGAGACGCGGTCCGATCGCCGTGAGGCTGAGCGGTTCCGGGCGGGCCGAGACGAAGAAGCCGGAACCGGGCCGCGAGACGATGGCGCCGCGGGCCGCCAGCCGGTCATAGGCCTCGACCACGGTCGATTTCGAGACCTGCATGCTCTCGGCGAGCCCCCGCACCGAGGGCAGCCGGGCGCCGGGACTAAGGGCACGGCCCTCGATCCGCGCCTCGATGGCACGCATGACCGTCTCGACCCGTGAGAGGGCCGGTTCCGCGACCGTGACCGTCATGACTGTCCCTCCGAACTGTACCGGCGCTCGTCCCGGACAGTTCGTCGGAATCGTACTGCAACCGTCCCTGTCCGGAAAGCGGTGCGCCCCTCATATCGAGGCCACCGAGAGACGGGAGAGGGATCATGACGCATTCACACGACACGCAGCCACGCCATTCCGGCGCCCACGCCTGGATCGGCCGGCGTCTGCGCGACGCCATCGTCCTGGCGGCCGGGGCCTTGCTCGCCCTGCCACTGATCGTGCCGTTCGCCTGAGGCCGCTCAGCCGGCGAGACAGTTCGCCTCGAACAGCACCTTCGCCCGCTCCATGGCTCGAAACGCCGCCATGGAATCCGGGCTGCGCAGCTCCGGCCCTTCGGGCAGCCGCCCGATGAATCCTGCGGAGAGATCGGCGACGAAGGGGCGAGGCCCGGTATAGGCGCCCATGCGGTTCCTCGCATCGACGGTGCCGCACACGGCCCCGGCCCGGCCGATCCGCAAGTCGGCGACCCGGGCCTCGGGATCGCGGATCTGCT
>Ga0233425_10005972_pt1 | contig 18583 bp, 11 predicted proteins | sample Watercolumn_Towu_2_FD_181712 | JGI IMG/M metagenome (GOLD analysis project Ga0233425, IMG submission 181712) | Freshwater microbial communities from Lake Towuti, South Sulawesi, Indonesia - Watercolumn_Towuti2014_140_MG | ecosystem: Environmental > Aquatic > Freshwater > Lake | place... | reverse complement strand
CTCATCGTCGACACCGCGCGTGCGACACCGCCCACCGTGACGCCCTCGAACGAGCCCTCGCGTGAGCCACCCTCGATCGACGCCTGAAGCCGGGTGTAGGAGCCGCCCGTGACCCTCGCGAAGTAGCCGCTGGCGATGCGTAGCTGGTCGGGCTGGTGGTCGCGCCTGAACTCCTCCACCGTGTCGTCGATCAACCGCAGGGCGAGCAGCCGGACCGCCAGCCGGTCCCTCAGCTCCAACGCCTCCGAGCGCCTCGCTGCGATCGCCGATGCCATCTCAGCAGTCCGGCTTCCGGCCTGGAGCGCCGCCTGCTGACCGGCCAGCTCGCCCAGCCTGGCGTTCAGCCGCGCCTGCCGGTCCTCGCGCGCCCGGATCTCGCCCTCGACCTCCGCAAGCTCGGCCTCGACCGCCTCCGGTCCCTTCGACCGCAGCTCGGCCTCGATGTCGCGCGCACGCGGCGACGACAGCCCGGGCGAGCCGATCCGCAGGGCCAGCAGCTTCTCCGACAGCTCCCGGTGTTTCGCGGCGCCCTCGATCGTCCGGGCCAGGTCGTCCTCGTCGCTGACTCCGGCCTCGCGCACGAGTCGGGCCACCTGCGCGCCGATAGTTGCGATCTCGCCCTCGATCTGCCTGCGCCGCTGTCGCCAGGCTTCCGTATCGGCTGCGAGGCGGGCCGTGTCCGACCGGGCCTCGCGGGCGGCGGCCAGTGTCGCTCCCAGTTTCGTCAGGACCGCCGAGGCCTGCTCCGGTGGAAACCCGGCAAGCTGGAAGCCCGGAGCGATCTCCCGAATGCCATCCTCGACGCTGGCGATGGCCCTCGACATCTGGTCGACGCGCGCCGACAGGTCGTGCAGCGTGCGCAGCCGCTCCCGACATGCGTCGGCCTGGCTCAGGATTGCCAGGGCGCCGCGCGGGCCGATGTCGCCCGCAAGCCCCATCGTGCCGAGCCACTCCCGCCACCGCTGGCGGGCCTCGTCAGCCTCGGCCGTGGCGGAGGCCGCAACTGTCTCGGCTTCCTTCGCAGCGGCCTCCGCCTGATGGAGTCGCAGACGCGCCTGCTCGGTCTGTTCGACATATTTGTCATAGTCCGCTCGCCGTTCGGCCTCGGTCGCCAACCGGTCCGCCTCCCCCGACAGCTCCCACTCCGCCGGCGGCCGCTCGTAGCCGAGACCGGAGGCCAGCTTGAGCACTTCGTCCTCCACCTGAGCCACCTCGCTCTGGAGCGCTTCCACCGTCGACCGCAGGGTCGCCGCCAGGTCGATGACCGCCCCGGCGTCCTCCTCCCGCCGGCGACCGGCCCGCGTAGCGAGGATCAGCCCGCCGGCAAGCGCGAACCCCGCGACTCCGATGCCGGCGACGGCGATCCCCGTCTGAACGACGGAGTTATCCCCGGCCTGGTTGGCCAGGATGATGACGAGAATGCCGACCACTGAAATAAGCGAAGTAAGCGCGAGCTGGCCATAGGCGATCCTTCGTGCCCAGACTGTGCTCGCGCTCCGGAGGGCTCGGAGGCGCAACTGAGCGTCCTCAAGATCGCGCTGTAGCTGTCCCGCACGCAGGTCCAGCGTGAGAAGCCGCTGCACGTTTGCACGGCGGGTCCTCAGTTCGTCGACCGTGCCCTCGACCGGCGCCCCGATGCCTGCCTGCTTCGCCTCGGCTGCAGCGAGCGTTTGTCTCGCTTCGGCCAGGCGGCTCACCGCTTCGCCATATCGCCCGGCGGCATCCCGCTCGGCCTGTCCGGTCTCGGCGAGGGCCCGGTCGAGGCGCTCCATCCGGCCCTTCGATGCTATCGATGTGTCAAGCTTCGCCAGCTTCGCCTCGTCGAATCCGGGGCCCAGCTCCTCGAGCGCTCTCGCCAGTGCGTCCCGGCCCTTTTCGAGTTGCCCCATCACGCCTTCCCGGTCCCGCACGGCGTTCTGATACTCGCTCTTGCGGTCCAGCAGGCGCTCGGCGTCCGCCTCGCGCGCGAGCGGCGTCAACTGCAACCTGAGCGCCTCGATCCGCGCCGTCCGCAGCTCCTCGAACTGGTCGCCCCGGGTGAGCTCGCGCTGAAGGTCGTTGCGCGTCTCCAGGCAAGACTGGTATTCCGTCCTGAGGCGGGCCGGAAATGCCACGTAGCTACGACGCGGCAAACCGGCCATTTCGCGCTGGATCAGGTTCATCTGGTCGAACGCGGGCCGCGCCGCACGCAGGAGCTCGAGGTGCGATAGCTGACCGCGCAGGCCGGCGACTTCGTGGCGTAAAGCCGCGACCTCGTGCTCCGCAGACTCGGCATCGGCCGCTATCTCCCCGTAACGGGTGAGCTCGACGCGCGCCTGGGCGTACTGGCGGACCAGTTCCGCCAGCGACCGCCTGGCCTCGTCCATCGAGCGCTGCAGCTCCCGACGCTCCCCATCGATCCGCTCCCGCACATCGCCGATCACGGCCCCGGTCGATCCGTAGGCCGCCGAGTAGATCCGCTTCTGCACGTCTTCATCGAGCCGCTGTAACTCATCGAGGCTGAGGCTAAACACGTTGTCGTAAACTTGGCTGCCGAGGTGCGGCAACGCGGCCGCGAGCGCCTGGGCGTCGCCGACATCGCCATCGCGGACGACCCGCACCGTGCCTGCGGATGGTCCGCGCGGCTTGCGCTTGCGCTCGACCACCATCGTTCGCCCCTGGGCGTCGACGAACTCGATCGACCCGCCGTAAGCCGTACCGCCGGTCGCCGAGAACCCGTACGCCCGATCGTCACGTGAATTCGCGCGCGGGAAGCCCATCAACACGGTGCGGATGAACGCCCGCAGTGCTGACTTGCCCGCCTCGTTGGGGCCAACGACGACGTTGACCCGGGGGCCGAACGGGCCGATGGCCCGCCTGACCAGCGGGCCGAATCCCTCGATCTGGATCCTGACCACACGCATGCCTAGCGGTCCTGGCCTTCCAGCCGCTCCGCGAGCAGCCACCGTGCCCGGTCGATAAGCCCCGCCACGTCTGCTCCGGAAAGTTGGTCGGCCCACTCCCGGTCACGGCCGGAGCGCAACTCGGCATTGAGTTCAGCCGCGAGTGCCTCACGCTGCAGGGTCAGCGTCATGCCCGCGACGGCTCGGGTCAGCAGCAACCCCAGGAAGTCGCGTTCCTCGGCCCGCCGGCCGATGTCGAGGTCGGGCAGAGTCCGGTCCTCCAGGGCGTCGAGCCAGACCCACGGCTCTTCTGCGACGAACCGCTCGCGAAAGTGGGTGAGCAGCTGCTCGGTCGAATCGCCGCGCGCTAGCTCGTGATGCATTGCGCCCCGACCGGTGAGCGCGACCTGGCACACCATCGACCTGCCATCGCCGGCCTCCCTCACGTCCGACAGCTTCCGGTCAAGCATGGCAATCAGCTCGTCGAGGGTCGCGGCGTCCCCGATGGACATCTCGACGCGGGCCCAGCGCACGACATCGAGCGCCACGAACTCGGGAGTTGCCTGGCGGGCCTCGTCGACTGTGACGACGTAACAGCCGCGAGGTCCGGCCTCCTGAATGTCGCGGCCCTGCGAGTTGCCGGCATACGCGATCGCCGGCGCGTGGGCGCGGACTATCTGCCGCCTGTGGATGTGGCCAAGCGCCCAGTAGTCGATGCCCGGCGCCTCCAGGTCCGACACTGTGCACGGGGCGTAGTTGGCGTGCGCCGGGTCGCTGCCAAGATTGCAGTGCAGGACTCCGACGCTGTAGAGGACGGGGTCGGGAGGCGGCGCGAAGCGAGCAGCCAGGTTGTCGCGGACTTCCTGCGTCGGATAGCTTGCCCCCTGGACCTGCGCGATCGGCCCGTCGCTGCCGGATACGACCGCCCACTCCGGCGCTACGCCGAAGATCTTGACTTCCTTCGGGAAGGAGATCGAGTTGGCCCAGCCGTCCAGCGGGTCGTGATTGCCGTACGAGACGAAGCTCGGGATGCCATGGCGAGCCAGCTCGGCCAGCCCGTCACGGAAGCGCAGCTGGGCGCGAATCCCGCGATCGGCGCTGTCGAACACGTCGCCGGCGACGACCAGGAACGCAACCTCCCGCTCGATGCACAGGTCGACGAGGTTGCGGAACGCCCGGTGGGTGGACTCGAGGAGGGTCTGCCTGACCTGGTCGGGCGCGCCCGACCACGCCACGAACCGGCTGTCGATGTGGAGGTCCGCGGCGTGGACGAAGCGGAATGCGCGTGGCAACGGGAGGGGCTCCGAAGCCGATTCTAGCGCCCGACCCTGGCAATCTCGCATGGGAGGTTTGCACGACAATCCAGTGCGTTTCCCGCAAACGAAGAGGCCCCCGATTCCCGGGGGCCTCTCCAGCTAACCTGTCCTGCGGACGGACTAGAAGTCCATCCCGCCGCCGGGCGGGCCGGCCGGCATGGGCTTCTCGGGCTCCTTCTTGTCGGTGATCAGCGACTCGGTCGTCAAAATCATTCCTGCGACCGAAACCGCGTTCTCGACCGCCGCCCGGGTGACCTTGGCGGGGTCGATGATCCCCATCTCGATCATGTCGCCCCACTTGTCGCTTTGGGCGTCGTAGCCGTAGTTGCCCTTGCCGCCTGCGACCTTGGCGAGCACGACCGCGCCCTCCTGGCCGGAGTTGGCCGAGATGATGCGGATGGGCTCGGTCAGGGCCTTCTGGAGGATCTTGACGCCGGTGGCGACATCCTCTTCGTCGGCCTTGACCTTCTTCAGCGCCTCGGACGCCCGGATCAGGATCGTGCCACCGCCGGGGACAATGCCCTCCTCGACCGCCGACCGCGTCGCCTCGAGCGCGTCCTCGGTCCGCTGCTTCTTCTCCTTCAGCTCGACCTCGGTGGCCGCGCCGACCTTGATGATCGCGACGCCGCCCGAGAGCTTGGCCATGCGCTCCTGCAGCTTCTCGCGGTCGTAGTCGGACGTGGTCTCCTCGATCTGGGCCTTGATCTGCTCGATCCGGCCCTTGATCTCGGCCGGCTTGCCTGCGCCTTCGACGATCGTCGTGTTGTCCTTGTCGGCGACGATCCGCTTGGCGCGGCCCAGGTCCTTGACCTCGGTGGCGTCCAGCTTGCGGCCGACCTCCTCCGAGATGACCTGACCGCCGGTCAGGATGGCGATGTCACGCAGCATCTCCTTGCGGCGGTCGCCGAAGCCCGGCGCCTTGACGCCCAGGCAGCTGAGGGTGCCCCGCAGCTTGTTGACGACCAGGGTGGCGAGCGCCTCACCCTCGATGTCCTCTGCGATCACGACGATGTTCTTCGACACCTTCAGGACTCGCTCGAGCATCGGGAGGACGTCGGCGACGGCCGAGATCTTCTTGTCGGTAATCAGGACGTAGGCGTCCTCGATGACCGACTCCATTCGCTCCGGGTTGGTGACGAAGTACGGCGAAATGTAGCCGCGGTCGAACTGCATGCCCTCGACGTACTCAACCTCGTAGTGGAGGCTCTTCGACTCGTCGACGGTGATCACGCCGTCCTTGCCGACCTTGTTCATGACGTCGGCGATGAGGTTGCCCATCTCGTTGTCGTGCGCCGAGAGGCTGGCGACCTGCGAGATCTGGTCCCGGCCCTTGATCGTGTCGCGGATGCTCTGCACGCCGAGCTCGAGGCCCCGCTTGAGCGCCATGGGGTCGGCGCCGGCGGCGACGTTCTTGAAGCCTTCCTCGATGATGGCCTGGGCCAGCACGGTCGACGTGGTCGTGCCGTCACCGGCGTCGTCGTTGGTCTTCTTGGCGGCCTCCTTGAGGAGCTGCGCGCCCATGTTCTCGAAGTGGTCGTCGAGCTCGATCTCCTTGGCGACCGTCACGCCGTCGGAGCAGATCTGCGGCGGTCCGAACTTCTTGTCGAGAATTACGTTCCGTCCCTTGGGGCCGAGCGTCACCTTCACGGTGTCGGCGAGGACGTCGATGCCCCTCTTGAGGCGGGTCCGGGCATCGACCCCGAACATGATTTCCTTGGCAGTCATCTTTCGTTCTCCAGATGGTTTTCCGTGCCGAAGCCCGGAAGGTTACTTGGCGGCGACCGTGGCCAGGATGTCGCTCTCGCGGACGATCAGAAACTCGGAGCCGTCCTCTTTCCACTCGGTCCCGGCGTACTTGGAGTAGACGACGGTGTCGCCCACCTTGACCACGAGCGGGATCAGCTTCCCGTCGTCGGTCGTGCGGCCCGGGCCGGCGGCGACGATCTTGCCCTTCTGGGGCTTCTCCTTGGCGGTGTCCGGAATGAAGATGCCGCCCGGGCTCTTCTCCGCCTCCCCCTCGTTCGGCTGGATGACCACCCGGTCACCCAGCGGCTTCAGTTTCACGGCCACGGCAGACCCTCCTTCAGCGGCTTTGCGCTTCGTCTCAACTGCGGCTTGTGGCGCCATCCGCGTCCCTCCTAGTCCCCGAGAGGAGTAATGGCTTGTTGCCGAACAGCTCCATTAGCAGTCGATCCAGCCGACTGCCAACGGAGAATCTTATGGGCGTGGGTTAGCACTGTCAACGGGTGAGTGCTAACGCGGCGCTAACGAACGGTTAACGACTGACGGAGGACGGCAGTCCTCAGCTCGTGCCAATCACATACACGGCGTCCATCGAGAGAGTGAGCCGTCCGCCGTGGTCGCAGTAGGGACCGATGGCGACTCGCAATTCGTCGCAAACGGCCAACTGCTCCTCCGGACTGAGCTTGCTCAAGACCGATCTCCCGCCGGACGTCATTACGAGGTGCCAGTAGGAGTCGAAATCTTCGAGCACGTGCTCGAGGCGTTGCGGGCGAACGGACCCGACTCGCAGTCCTGCTTCACGGGCGATCGCTTCGATGGCCCCTCGCTCCTGCAGCCGAGCCGATCCGCCAGGTCCAGTCGCGAGGTCTGGTCGAACCTTCGAGACAACGCGATTGAACACGGGGCGATGCGGCTCCCACGATCGCTCAGCCCAGAGCGATAATCCCCACCTGCCACGCGGCTTCAGGTGGCGCGCGATGGTCCTCGGCACCGTGGCGGGATCGTCGAAGTGGTGAACGGCGAAGCCGCACAGCGCCAAGTCGAATCTCTCACCGAGCTCCAAGCGTTCGATCGCTGCCTGCCTGACGGCGACCCAGTCGAGGCCCTCGTTGCGGGAGCGACGGGCAGTCACCTCGGTCATCGCCCGCGAGATGTCGACTCCGAGCACTCGGCCCCTCCTCCCGACCAGCCTCGCGGCGGGAAGGGTCAGTGCTCCCGCCCCGCACGCGAGGTCCAGCACGTGGTCATCAGGCCTGACGCCGACCGCGTTCACCAGGCCGGCTCCTAGAGTCTCGAAGAATGACAGCGGTTTCGAATAGAAGTCTTCGGCGACCCGGTCGAACTGACGCTGGTTCTCCCGAGTCCGCTCGCTCAGGCCCTCAGTCCCGGGGACGTTCACGTCGAGGCGTATCCCGCGCCTGTCAGACCCGGGCGAATTTCTGCAGCCGGCCGATGCCGCCGACCTCCGCGATATAGACGTCGCCAAGATCATCGATCCACATCCCGTGCGGCGAGTTGGCGAACTGCCCGGGCTCAACGCCCGCCTCGCCCCACCGCCCGATCAACGTGCCGTCGAGCCGCCTGAGCTCCACGCGCGGGGCCTGACCGTTCGTGATGTGCATCACGCCCTGCGAGTCGATGAAGGAATCGTTGGGGTTGCGGACGTCCGTCCACTCGGACTGGTATTTGCCGTCGACGGAGAACACCTGGCAGCGGTGATTCGTGCGGTCCATGACGTAGACGCGGCTCTGCGGGTCGACGATCACATCGTGCGGGATGTTGAACTTGCCGGGCCCGGTGCCGGGCTTTCCGGTCACCTTGCCGTCGAAGCGCTCCTGGCGGAACACGGGATCGCCCTTGCCCCACGACAGAATGTGGCGACCGTCGGCCGAAAACCGATGCACACGGTTCTGGCCGTAGCCGTCGGACACGAAGATGTCGCCGTTCGGCCCGCGCTTGGCGCGCGTGGGCATGTTGAACGGCGCGCCGGGCGTCCCCGGCCGCCCGCGCGTGCCCAGCTCTCTGACCAGCTTCCCGGCTGTCGTGTAGATGCCAATCGTGTGAGTGCCGACGTCGGCGTGAAAGACCAGGTCGTCGCGGTCGATCCAGAGCCCGTGGGAGCATGCGAACGCGTTCTCCCAGGTGTTCAGCAGCTTGCCGTCCCGGCTGAACACGAGCATCGAGCTCTTGATCTTCTCCATTCCCGGACCGACGCCCAGCGGCTTCCCGTCCGGCGTGTAGCGGACCGCGGCGTACACGCGGCCAGCCGAGTCGCACGCGACGTCGGAAACGATCCCCTTGATCGAGGCCGAGGGCCAGCCAGCCACGACCTCGTATCTGTGGTCGCCGGCCTCGTATCGCTTCGCCATATCGCCTCCAGGTTCGCCTGGCGGCAGTATAGGCGACGGTCTAGCAGACCAGTGCGAGGCCGTCCCGTCGGGGGTCCGCGCCGGCGACCAGCGCCCGCGAGTCACGAAGCATCTGGATCATGCCCGCGCTGCCCGTTCCGCCCCATGGTCCCAGCGGCTCAACGGTGTGCCCCTTCCTCCGGAGCGCTTCCAGCACGGCGGGGTCGATGCGGCTCTCGATCTGGATGGCGTCGTGGGTCGTGTGCGGGTACGTCGACTGCATCGGGTTCTGCAGGTGAGTCCAGCGGTTAGCCTCGACCGCCTCGCTCGGGTTGAGCCCGAAGTCGATCACGCCGGTCACCATCTGCATGTTCGTCTGTACCTGGGTGTCTCCCCCCGGCGTGCCGCAGACGATCTCGAGCCGTCCATCGCGATCGGCCGCGCCGCTGAAGACCATCACCGGGTTCATCGTGTGGCGCACCCGCTGGCCGGGGTGCAGCGCGTCGATATGCCCCTCTTCCAGATGCCAGTACGTCATCCTGTTATTCAGGAGAATGCCGGTAGTTCCCGCCACCAGGCAGGAACCGAAGTTCGTCTGGAGCGACTGCAGTTCGCTCACGGCGTTGCCCCAGCGATCGACGATGCAGAAGTGGGTCGTCCCGGTCGCCCGCTCGGTCACCTTCTGCCAGGCCCTGCGGAAGCGCTTCTTGCGGTCCGGAGCGTAGTCCTGGAACGCCCACGGGTCACCCTCTCGCACGCCCGTTGCCGCCCGTCCCATGTCGATCGACTTCGCCCGGTCCTTTGCGTACTGCTTCGACAGCAGGCCTTCCATCGGCACGTCGACGAACTCGGGATCGGCCAGATAGGCCTCGCGGTCTGCGAACGCCAGCTTCTTGGCCTCGACCATCACGTGTATGGCGTCGGCGCTGGCGAACCCCATCGACTTAAGGTCGTACAGCTCGACGAGGTTCAGCTCCTGCAGCAACACGTGGCCGCTGCTGTTGGGCGGCGCCTCGTAGACGGTGTGGCCCCGATAGCGAGAGCTGATCGGAGCCTGCCACATTACCTTGTGCCGCGCAAAGTCCCCGAGTGACAGCAGTCCGCCCTGCTCCTCGGAGAAGCTCACGATCGCGCGGGCGATCGGTCCCTGATAGAAGGCGTCCCGCCCACCATCGCCGATTGTTCGGTACGTCTTCGCCAGGTTCGGCTGGCGGACCACATCGCCTGCGGCGGCCGGCCGGCCCTTCGGCGCCCACACCTCTGCAGAAGCCGGGAACGTCCTAAGGAGCTTCTCGTGGGCGATCAGGTCGGCCTGGCGATGCGAGATGACGACGCCGTTTTCACAGAGGGCAATCGCGGGCTCGATGCATTCGGCGAGCTTCAGCTTGCCGTACTTGCCGTGTGCCAGGAGAAGGGCGTCGAGGATCCCGGGCACGGAAACCGACAGGATGCCGTTGGGCGGGATCCCTCCCGGCAGGAACCGCTCACGAGTCGCCGCCATGGGCGCGGCGCCGGTGCCGTTGGCGACCTCGACCGTGCCCGCCTCCCGGTTGTAGACCATCACGTAGCCATCGCCGCCGATCCCAGAGCCCGACGGCTCGACGACACCGAGCGCGAAGCCGGTAGCTACTGCGGCATCGACCGCGGTCCCGCCTCGCTGGAGGACGGTCATCCCCGCCAGGGCGGCGAGCGGGTGGTTGGCGACGACCGCGCCGTTGAGGCCAAGCCGCGGCGCCGAATAGCTGTCGGATTTCCGTCCGTGCGGCGTGTGATGCGCCGACGCAGGCGATGCGTGCGAGTGCCCGTGAGCGTGGCCGTGTGTGGTCATGCCGGTCCTCGAATCAGTCCCAGAGCGTCACCATCGTCATCGCGCAAGCGACGCTAGCACAGGGGTTTCATTCGCAGATTCGACTCAGAAGAGCGCTGTTACCCAGTTCCACCAGTCGACGACGACGTCGACAGCCCGGTAGCGGTCGAGGTACTTGCCCTGGTGCAGCGCGAATTCCTGCCCCTCCTTCGCCGCCAGCAGGATTAGAAACCAGAATAAGGTCCGGCGGACGGTCAGCGCGTACGAAGGCCGGAACCGGTTGCGACCGGCGACGAACACGAACCAGAACTCGAAGACGTTCGGAAACACGAGGAGCAGGCTGCGCCACTGGACGACCTCGAACACCGCGACTCCCACGATCCGGTACGCGAACAGGCAGATCGCAAGCGTTCGCTCCACTCCCACCCACCGCAGCGCGACGACCAGGAAGCTGACCATGTAGACGAGATCGAACCACTTGTCGAACGCCTGGTAGTCGCCAAGCCCACCGAGGTCGAGCAGGTTCATCAAGAACAGGTCAGAAAAATCGACGAGGATCGCGATGAGCGCGCCCGCGAGGGGCCATCGAAGGACGGGGAGCGAGCCGGCGACGCGGATTGCGCCGACCACGACCATCTCGAGGGTGATCATCGGTCCGACATCACCTGCGGCCCGCCAGCAGTGTCCCGTCCATCAGCCCCCCTATAATCCTCGAGCTTTGGCGAGGCCGGCTTCAGGCACGAGATCGGACATGGGAACGGAGTACTGATGCGCTACCGCCACCTTGGCAACTCCGGGCTGGAAGTCTCGGAGATCGGCCTCGGCACGAACAACTTCGGCGGACGGATGGACGCCGCGGCGGCCGCGACGGTGATCGACCGCGCCGTCGACCTCGGCGTGAACATGATTGACACCGCGAACGTTTATTCCAAGGGGCTCTCGGAGCAGTACATAGGCAAGGCGATCAAGGGCAAGCGGGACCGGGTGGTCCTGGCGACGAAGTTCGGCATGAAGTGGGGCGATGGACCGCACGGCATGGGCGGGTCGCGCATGCACATCATCGACATGACGAACGGCAGCCTGGAACGTCTCGGGACCGACTACATCGACGTGATGCAAATGCACCAGCCCGACCCGAACACGCCGGTCGAGGAGACCCTGCGGGCACTCGACGATCTGATCGACGCCGGGAAGATCCGGTACGTCGGCTGCTCGAACTTCGCGGGCTGGCAGATCGCCGAGGCGTGGTGGGTCTCGGAGGTCAACGGCTTCGTGAAGATGGTGAGCGCGCAGCCGGAGTACTCGATGCTTGACCGCGCAATCGAAAGGGAAGTCCTGCCCGCCTGCCGGCGGTTCGGTCTCGGCATACTCCCCTACTATCCGCTCGCGCACGGGTTCCTTACAGGCAAATACCGCCGCGGTCAGCCTCCGCCCCAGGGGACGCGCCTGGCGCTCTCTGAGTTGGCCCGGCAGCGACGGCTCACCGACACCAACTTCACGGTTGTCGAGAAGCTGGAGGGTTTCGCGAAGGGACGCAATCGGAAGGTGGTCGACCTCGCCGTCGCCTGGCTGCTCGGGCACCCCGAAGTCTCGTCGGTCATCGCAGGCGCGACTTCGCCGGCCCAGATCGAACAGAACGCGGCCACGTGCGAGTGGCAGCTGACCTTTCAGGAGATGGCCGAGGTGACCGCGATCCTCGACTCGAGGGGAGCGTAGGTCCTGCCCGAGCACGTCCTCGCCGTCGACCAGGGGACGACGAGCACGCGGGCGATCGTCTTCTCGCCGGAGGCGAAGCCGGTCGGATCGGCCACTGTGCCGGTCCGCCAGATCTACCCGAAGCCAGGCTGGGTCGAGCACGACCCCGACGAGTTGTTCGACGGGGCGGTGGCGGCCGCACGCGGGGCGGTCGCTGCTGCGGGAGTGTGGTTCGACGACATAGCGGCGGTCGGGATCGCCAACCAGCGCGAGACGGTGGTCGTGTGGGAGCGGGCAACGGGCCGCCCGGTCGCAAACGCGATCGTGTGGCAGTGCCGCAGGACCGCCGACGCCTGCGAGGCGCTCAAGGCTCAGGGGCACGGCGACGACATCCGGAGGCGCACGGGGCTCGTCATCGACCCCTACTTCTCGGCGACCAAGATCGCCTGGCTGCTGGACCGAACGGCCGGCGGTCGACGGCGAGGCGCCACGGGGGAACTTTGCGCAGGCACGGTCGACAGCTGGCTGCTTTTCCGGCTCACCGGCGGCACCAAGCACGCGACCGATGCGACTAATGCATCGCGCACGATGCTCTTCAACATCCACGACCTGTCGTGGGACGAGACGTTGCTGCAACTCTTCGACATCCCGGCGCGCCTCATGCCGGAGGTACGGTCGTCGGTCGCGGAGCTCGGCAGCACGGCGCCCGCCATCTTCGGACGGGCACTCCCGGTGATGGGGATTGCGGGCGACCAGAGCGCGGCTCTCTATGGCCAGGCCTGCTTTGCGGCCGGAATGGCGAAGTGCACCTACGGGACGGGCGCGTTCGTCCTGGCCAACGCTGGTGGCGCGGCAAAGGATGCACTGCCCGGCCTTATCACGACGGTCGCCTGGCGGACCGGTCGCAGGCCCGTCTACGCCGTCGAAGGGAGCGTATTCACGACCGGCGCGGCCGTGCAGTGGCTGCGCGACGAGCTCGGCATCATCGCGGCGGCCTCCGACAGCGACGCCCTCGCCTCGTCCCTGCCCGACAACGGCGGTGTCTACTTCGTGCCCGCCTTCGCCGGCCTCGGCGCCCCGCACTGGGACCCCGACGCCCGGGGCGCCATCGTCGGTCTCACGGGAGGGGCCCACCGGGCATATCTCGCGAGGGCCGCTCTGGAGGCGACCGCCTACCAGGTAAGGGACGTCGTGAACGCGATGGCCCCCGCTCTTCGCGCGTCACGCGATGACCGGCCGCTGCGGGCCGACGGCGGCCAGTCGGCCAGCGAGTTCCTGATGCAGTTCCAGGCCGACATTCTCGACCGCCCGGTCGAGGTCGCCGCCGTTCAGGAGACGACCGCGCTCGGCGCGGCGTTCCTTGCTGGCCGGACCGCGGGCATCTGGAGCTCGGAGGCGGAGCTTGCGTCGCTATGGAAGGCGAGCCGCGTCTACGAGCCCCGGATGTCCTCCGCCGAACGCCTCGACCTCTGTGCCGGCTGGGAGCGGGCGCTTGCCCGAACCCGTCATCGACCGCCGACGCCCGCGGTCCTGCTTTAGCCGCCCTTCCGGCCGTTGCGGACAGCTTCGGCCCGCTGCGCGGCCAGTGCCTCGAGCACCCTCGCCGGCTTCATCGGCGTGCGGGTCAGGCGCATCCCGGTGGCGTCGTGGATCGCGTTGGCGACCGCCGCGACCGGCGCCACGATCGGGACCTCGCCAACGCCTCGCACGCCGAACGGGTGCGTGGGGTACGGCACCTCGACCAGGACCGTCTCGATCATCGGGAGGTCGAGCGCCGTCGGCATCCGGTAGTCGAGGAAGCTGGAGTTCACCATGACCCCCTCATCGGTCATGTAGTACTCCTCGTTGAGCGCCCAACCGATGCCCTGCGCGGCACCGCCCTGGATCTGGCCCTCGACGTACGACGGATGGATCGCCCGGCCCACGTCCTGCACCGCGGTGTAGCGGAGGACGTCGACCTTCCCCGTCTCGGGATCGACCTCGACATCGACCATGTGCGCTCCGAATGCCCCTCCGGCATCCGATATGTTCACCGTGCCGACTGCTGCCACCGGGCCGCCGGTCTCGCTCAGCTTCGACGCCAGCTCGCGGAATCCGATCTTCAACTCCGGGTCTGACTTCGAGAAGAAGGAGCCGTCCCCGAACTCGACGTTCGCGGGCTTGCGATCCCAGAACTTCGCCGCCCTGGATTTCATCTCCGCGAGCACGGCTTCGGCAGCCCGGATCGCCGCGATCCCGGTCGCATACGTCGTCCTGCTCCCGCCTGTCACGTCGGTATAGCCGACGCTCTCGGTATCGGCAACCTGTGGCCGCACGTCCATCGGGCTCAGACACAGGACCTCGGCGGCCTGCATCGCAATCGACGCCCTGGTCCCGCCGATGTCGGTTGAACCTTCGACGAGCTCGACCGTACCGTCGCTGTTGACGCTGATCGCTACGGTGGACTCGCGGCCGGCGTTGACCCAGTAGCCGTTAGCAACGCCACGACCTCGAAGCTTGCCGTCGGAACCCTTTCGCTGGAGCTTGCTATTCCAGTGCGACGACCCCTTCGCCGCCTCCAGTACCTCGACGCAGCCGATTCGCGGGTGCCGTGGCCCGTCCGGCCTCCGGTCTCCTTCTCTGGCCGCATTGGTCAGCCGCAGGTCGATCGGGTCGATCCCCAAACGTTTCGCAAGCTCGTCGACGGCCGACTCCATGGCGAAGGCAGCGTGGGTCGACCCCGGCGCGCGGTAGGCCGACGTCTTGGGCTTGTTGACGACGACCTCGTAGCCGTCGATGCGGCTGTTCTCGAGCCGGTACGGCGCCATCATGCAGGTCATGCCGCGGCCGATAGGCGACCCCGGGTAGGCCCCCGACTCGAAGCGGATGTCGGCCTCGGCGGCGACGATCCTGCCCTTCCGGTCGGCCCCTAGCTTTACCCGTATCCAGCCGCCAGGGGTCGGGCCGGTCGCCTCGAAGACAGACTTCCGGTCCATCACGAGCTTGACCGGCCTCCCGCACTTCTTCGACAGGATGGCGGCCACCGGCTCCAAATAGATCGAGATCTTCCCGCCAAAGCCCCCGCCGATCTCGAGCGGCACGACCTTGATCCGGGACTCCGGGATTCGCAGGACCCCTGACAGGGCCTGCCGCGTCCCGAACGCGCCCTGCGTGCTGGTCCAGACGGTCACGCGGTCGTCCTGGCTCCACGTGGCCGTTGCGTTCTGGGGCTCGATGTAGCCCTGGTGCACCATCGCGAGCTCGAACTCCCGCTCGACGACCACGTGCGCCGTCCTGAATCCGGCATCGACGTCGCCGAACTCGTGCCTGGCGTGGACGGATACGTTGGTGTTCCTGACTTTCGTTCCGAGGTGATTGCCGACCAGGTCCTTCAACAGGACCGGGGCGCCCGCTGCCATCCCCTGGTGGACGTCGAGCACCGGCTTGAGCACCGAGTATTCGACGTCGATTAGCCGCAGCGCTTCGAGCGCGGTGTTGTGATCGACCGCGGCGACGGCCGCCACAGGGTGGCCCCGGAACAGCGCCTTGTCCTGGGCCATCACTTTGTCGCTGTTGTACCGAAGGTTCTCGGCGCCCTCGCCAAGCTCGATCACCTTCGACGGCGCCAGCGGCATGTCCTGCCCCGTCATTACGGCGAGCACACCTGGCAGCTTCTCGGCACGGGAGGTGTCCACCCGTTTTATCGACGCGTGCGCATGCGGGCTCCGCAACACGGCTCCGTAGACGAGCCCGGGCTGCTTGATGTCCGCCCCGTACACGGCCCTCCCGGTCACCTTGTCCAGGCCGTCGTGTCTGACCGGCCTGGTCCCCACAACGCGGAACTTCGAACGGGGCTTCTCGGTGACTGTCATCCGGTGGTCTGCCTCCAGGTTCGCCAGTGTATCCTGCACGCCGGTCGACCCCACTACGGCGGCCGCCCCGTCAGCCTCGATTCAAAAGGACCTCTGAATGTACGCAGGGACGCAGGTTGCCGCTCGGGACGACACCGACTTCCAGGTCTGGGCACAGCTGGGTGTCAATCACATCTGTTCCGACCCGCCCGGCGACACCCGCAAGTGGACGGCCCAGGACCTGATCAAGCACCGCGAGAAGGTCGAGTCGTTCGGGGTCACGCTCGACATGGTCCAGCTCCCTCTGAGCTCGACACCGCTCGAGCAGTGCCAGAGCCCGAACATCATGCTCGGCAAGAGCCCCGAGCGTGACCGCGAGATCGAGGTCATCTGCAACCTGCTCCGCAACCTGAACAAGGCGGGCATCCCGGCGGCCAAGTACAACCTCAACATCATCGGAATTCCGCGCACGGCGGACCGGAAGGGCCGCGGCGGGTCGAAGAACTCCAGCTTCGAGTGGTCGAAGGCGGACCAGAAGGCGAAGCCGGGGATCGCTGGTGTGCTCTCGGAGGACGAGAACTGGGAGCGCATCGACTACTTCCTGGAGCGCGTCGTGCCGGTAGCCGAGGAGTACAAGGTGCGGCTTGCCTGTCACCCGCACGACCCCTACACGCCGCCGGGTTACCGCGGCGTCACGCGTGTACTCGGGACGGTCGAGGGCCTCAAGAAGTTCGTACAGATGCACGAGAGCCCGTATCACGGGCTGAACTTCTGCCAGGGGACCGTCTCGGAGATGCTCGACAGCCCGGGTGAGGAGATATACGACGTCATCAGGTGGTTCGGGAAGCGGAACAAGATTTTCAACGTCCACTTCCGGAACATCAAGGGCGGCAAGCTCGACTTCTACGAGACGTTCCCGGACGAGGGCGACGTCGACATGCTCAAGGCCGCCCGTGTGTACAAGGAGGTCCGCTACAAATACATGCTGATGCCCGACCACGTGCCGCATATCTCGGGCCCGAACGCGCAAGGCGTGGCTTTCGCCTACTGCTATGGGTACATACAGGCCCTGATCCAGGCCGTGAACCACGACTGGAAGGGCAAGCCGTAATAGCCGATAGAATAGCGCCCTCGGCGAGGCATGGAGGGTGACCGGTAATGGTAGCTACGTCCAAACGGACTTCGACTGCCCAGACTTTCAAGGTCGTCGGCACGCGGCCGATCCGGCATGACGGCTACGAGAAGGTCGTCGGCCGGGCGCTGTATGGCGGCGACGTCCGGCTCCCCGGTATGGTCTGGGGCGAGGTCTTGCGGAGTCCGCACGCGCACGCCCGCATCAAGAGGATCGACACATCGGCGGCGGCGAAGATGCCAGGCGTCCTCGCGGTGATTACGCACGCCGACCTTCCGGCGGCCGAGTCGAAGGAGATCGACGCCGGGGAGGGGGTCGTCAACCTCCGTCGGGCCAGCATGAACATCCTTGCCGACGACAAAGTGGCCTACAAAGGACACATGGTCGCAGCGGTCGCAGCGGTCGATCGCAATACGGCGCTCGAGGCCGTCAAGGCGATCAAGGTCGAGTACGAGCCGTTGCCCGTCATCCTCAACGTCGACGAGGCCATGGCGCCGGGTGCCCCGGTCATTCTCGACGACCTGGTCGGCGACCACCTCGGCGAGAAGGTCAGGAAGACGAACGTCGCCCGTCAGTTCCGCCATGAGTTCGGGGACCCTGACGGCGCGTTCAAGAAGTGTTCGTTTGTCGTGGATCGCACCTTCACGCTCGAGATGGTTCACCAGGGCTATATCGAGCTCCACAACGCCACGGCCATCTGGGAGCCGGACGGCCGCATCACGATCTGGTCAAGCACTCAGGGCGCCTTCGGGGTGCGGTCCCAGACGGCGGGAATCCTGAAGCTGCCCGAGTCCAGTATCCGTGTCATGCCAGTCGAGATCGGCGGCGGTTTCGGGGGCAAGACGGTCGTGTATCTCCCGCCGCTTGCAGCCATCCTGTCGAAGAAGACCGGCCGTCCGGTGAAGATGGTTATGGACCGCAAGTCCGTATTCGAGGGCACGGGGCCCGCGCCGGGAGGCAAGGTGCGGGTCAAGCTCGGGGTGGACGACAGTGGGAAGCTGCTTGCCGGCCTGGTCGATATCAAATTCGAGGCAGGCGCGTTCCCCGGCTCCGCGGTCGGTGCGGGCGGCATCTGCGTCCTCGCCCCGTACAACATCCCGAACACGCGAATCGACGGCTACGACGTCCTGGTAAACAAGCCGAAGTCGGCGGCGTATCGCGCACCCGGCTCGCCTCAGGTCGCTTTCGCGACCGAACAGGTCGTCGACGAGATCTGCGACATCAAGGGCTGGGATCGGATCGACTTCCGCCTCAAGAACGCCTCGAAGGAAGGCACGCGCCGCGCCGATGGGCCCACGTTCGGCAAGGTCGGCCTGATCGAGTGCCTTGAGGCCGCGAAGAGTTCAGGCCACTGGAAAACTCCTCTGGCCAGGAAGGGGCCCAACGGCAAGATTCGAGGCCGCGGGATCGCGTCCGGCTTCTGGATGAACGGCGGCGGCAAGTCGACCTGCGACCTCGCTGTCAACGGCGACGGCATCGTGTTCATGAACGAAGGCTCGGCCGACATCGGTGGCACGCGTGCGTCGATCGCCATGCAGGCGGCCGAGGTGCTCGGAATACCCGCTCTTGACGTGCGGCCCAGCATCCCTGACACCGACAGCATCGGGTTCACCGGAATCACCGGTGGAAGCCGCACGACCTACGCGACCGGCATGGCCGCCTACCGCGCCGCGGTCAAGCTGGTCGATGCCTTGAAGGAGCGCGCGGCCCAGATCTGGGACCGTCAGGTGAGCGAGGTCGACTTCAAGGACGGCGCGTTCTTCGTGAAATCAGACCCGGCGCTCGAGCTCTCGTTCAAGCAGCTCTGCTCCAGGCTGGAAGGCACCGGCG
>Ga0233425_10005971_pt1 | contig 18585 bp, 9 predicted proteins | sample Watercolumn_Towu_2_FD_181712 | JGI IMG/M metagenome (GOLD analysis project Ga0233425, IMG submission 181712) | Freshwater microbial communities from Lake Towuti, South Sulawesi, Indonesia - Watercolumn_Towuti2014_140_MG | ecosystem: Environmental > Aquatic > Freshwater > Lake | place: Indonesia... | reverse complement strand
AAGCCGTGCCCAACTTGTGCATGAAGAACTGGGACTCAACGTGGTACTTGCCACCAACAATCATTCCAATCATTTGACTCTCCTGGACGGTCAAACAGCGAGCCAGCACCGGCGCACTCGTGACACTAGATTCACGAGGATGCTCCGACAGCGGATGAGAATAGTACCGCGTTTGTTCTTTTGCAATGACAATTTTTAGTTGTTTTCAGTGTATGTGGAACCACGAGAGCGGTTGACACGCGCGCTTGCAGGTTCTAGCATTCTTGGAGAGCCGTCGCTGCCGACCGGCTGGAGGTATGGACTTGCCGGAAGCCGTAGACAGGAGTTGGGAAACCTACTGGGAAGGGGGCCCGCCGGAGGGTGAGAAGCGGCACTTCGTCATCCGCTCCTTCCTGCCGCTGGTCAGGTCCGTCGCTCGGGCGCTCAAGGCGACGCTGCCGGGGTCGGTGGAGTTGGCGGACCTCGTGAGCAGCGGCGTGGTGGGGCTCATTGCCGCGGTGGACCGGTTCGACCCGGACCGGGGCCATAACTTCAGAAGCTACGCGGCCATTCGCATCCGTGGGGCCATGCTCGACGAGCTGAGGCGGCTGGACTGGGCTCCCCGCTCCGTCCGCAAGGGAGAGGGGCTGGTGGAGGAGGCTCGCAAGGAGCTTTCCGGAGACCTTGGCCGAGTGCCGACGACCGAGGAGGTCGCGGAGCGCCTGGGGCTGAGTGCCGAGGGCTACCACAAGCTGGCGCGACGGCTCATGCCACGATCTCTGGTGCACATCGAGGCCATGGGGACCGGGCCGGACGACGGGCCCGGGGGACACCGTTTCCTCAGCGATCCGACGTCGCCCGACCCGCAGGAAGAGAGCCAGCTCAGGGATGCGATGGATGCGGTGGGCGACGCGGTGGGAAAGCTCAAGGACCGCTACAGGCAGGTGATATCCCTGTACTATTATGAGAACCTCACACTGAAGGAAATTGCCAGGGTATTTGGCGTGACGGAGTCGCGCATCTCGCAGATTCACTCCGAAGCGGTCAAGGTGCTCAGGAAGAGGCTGGCGGCGGCCGAGTAGGGAAGCAGCTTCCCTGGGGGCCATGCCGGAAATCCGTTGAACTCCCTGCACATTCCGGCTATATAGCAGGAGTTTTTTCTGACGCGCGGGGGACCGCTGGATGGAGCAGACGACCACGAGCTGTGCAAGGATCCTGCCCTTGGGAGAGGTGACCCCCTGGCAACGGCCCCGGAACGAATGGGCAGTGCGCCTGGGAGTGCTCCTGCTGCTGTGCATGCTGTTTCTGCCGAACCTCGGCGCCTTCGGGCTCTGGGACCCGTGGGAAACGCACTACGGCGAAGTGACCCGCAACATGGTCGAGTCGTACGACTGGGTGAGCCCGTGGTGGGGGTATCGGAACAAGATCGGAGACCAGGGAGCACAGGGCAGCTACTTCTACTCGAAGCCGATCCTGATCTTCTGGATGGAGGCCGCATCGGTACGGCTCATCGGGTTCTCCGAATGGGCGATCCGGCTGCCGATGGCGATGTTTGCGATCCTGTGTGCGTTCTTTGCTTACTATGCGGCCGCCAAGGTCTGGAATCGGAGGACGGGCTTGCTTGCTGCGTTGATTGCAGCGACGTCGCCGCAGTTCTTCATGCTGGCGAGGCAGGCCCAGACGGACATGATGTTCGTGGCGCCGATGACCGTTGGGATGCTGTTCCTGCTGCTGGCGCTGTTCGGTCCTGACGAAGGTGCGGTGTCACGCAGAAGCTTCATCGCGAAGCAGGTGTTCGGGCTTTGCGTGTTCCTCCTGGCCACGATTCCGCAGTGCGTGATCCTGATTACCGATCTTTCCCTGGACAAGAATTACGAGGGACTCCCGCCGCTTCAACGCTTCCTGCTGGGTGCGAAGGACTCCGGTGTGAATCACGCGATAGTCTACGGGCTGCTCGTCGCGGGATTTCTCGCATGGCACCTCGTGCCGATGATTCGGGGATCGGTCCGGGGGCGCAAGCTGTCGCCCGAGCAGCGCGACCTGACCATTCGTCGGACCTACCTGCTGGTCTTCGTGACCCTGTGCGGCGTGGCATCGCTGGGCAAGGGGCTCCTTGGCTTCATGCTGCCCGGCGCCATCATCCTCGTCTACGTGGCGGCCACCCGGCAGTGGGTTGTGTTGAAGGCGCTGGAGATCCCGAGGGCGCTGCTTGCGTTCATCCCGGTGGCGTTTCCCTGGTACGTGGCGATGTTCGTCAAGCACGGCAACGGGTTCTACTCGCGCTTCTTCATCCACGACCATTTCAACCGGCTCGGGACCGGGGTGCACCAGATCGACTCGGGCACGTTCGAGCACTTCCTGAAATGGCTTGGGGTCGGCATGTACCCCTGGGTTGCGTTCGTGCCGCTGGCGATCCTCGTGTTGTCGCGGCTCCGGCTGAGCCTGAAGACCCGGGACAACCAGGCCACGCTGCTGGTGTTCCTGTGGTTCTTCTTCTCGTACATCCTGTTCACCATCGCGAAGACGAAGTTCCATCACTACATCTTCCCCGCGCTACCGCCCATGGCGCTGCTCATCGGCAAGACGCTTTCGGACCTTGCCCGCGACCGGGGGGTCGTGGCGCGGGCGGGCGTGCTGCTGGCCGTGGGTCTCTTCGTCGCGGTCACCTACAACCTGTCCAACGAGCCGCAGATGTGGCGTGACCTCGTGACCTACAAATATGACAGGGCTCTCCCGAAGCACCTGCCGCTGTCCGCGGACGATCCGACGTCGGAAGACAAGCCGGAGAGCTGCCAGAGCGATGCGGAGTGCAGGCCGCACAAGGAGTGCACGCCGGAGAATACCTGCTCCGACACGTGGGAGACCTCGCAGTTCTACCAGCACAGCACGTCCACGGTGAGGTGGGCGTTGAACCAGGATGCGTTCCTGTACGACAACATGATCCTCTTCTGGGGAGTGCTGGGGTTGGCGTCGCTGCTGCTGATGTTCTTCCCCGTGGTGCGGCGGGCCGGGCTGGTGGGGCTGGTGCTGCTGGGGCTGACGCAGACCGGTTGGGCGATGTCGTACTACCTGCCGATGCTGTCGCCCCACTGGTCGCAGAAGAACGTGTTCGAGGACTACTACGATCTGTGCGGGGACAAGCTGAAGCACGTGGAAGTGGACGCCTACGAGCCGATCATCAAGAAGCTGGGGATGGACGGCCTGTACGACTACTTCGGCGCGACGGTGAAGCGGGTGTGCCCCTACAACATCACCTCGTGGCTCATCGTGTGGCGCGGGGAGACGTACTACTCGTACAACGAGCTGCTGCCGCTGGAGAAGAAGAACGTACAGCTGCAACCGTACCTCGACAGCATCAACCCCATGATGATGGAGTCGGCCGCAGGCTGCCCGCAGCCACGGCAGCTGTGCCCGCGGCGGTTTTTCGTGTTCATGGAGAACCGGGAAGCGAACAGCGCGTCGTCGGTGGCTTCCGGCGTGAATGCGGAGATGGCGAAGATCAAGAAGGACGGCGGTTCGCCCGGGCACGCGGCATACGTGGACGTAGAGAAGTGGGAAGCGGTGAAGGTGAACCGGGAGAACGACTACTTCACGCTGTTCCAGGTGGATCCGGTGTTCAAGAAGGGTGCGGACACGTGCGGTTGCGCAGGAGCAACATTGCCATAGGAGGAGCAGTCATGACGCAGATCGAGAGAGTGGTCGCCAGGGAGATCTTGGATTCGCGTGGAAGCCCGACGATGGAGGTAGAGGTCCTGCTGACGTCCGGGGTGCTTGGCCGGGCCATGGTACCGTCCGGGAAGTCGACGGGCGAGCGGGAAGCCCTGGAGCTGCGGGACGGGGATCCGAAGCGGTACAAGGGCAAGGGCGTGACCAAGGCGGTCGAGAACGTGAACGCCACCATCGCGCCCGAGATCATCGGGATGGACGCCCGCAACCAGCGGGAAGTGGATCGGGCGATGCTCGAGATGGACGGCACGGACTTCAAGGAGAAGCTGGGCGCCAACGCGATCCTCGGGGTGTCCCTCGCGGTGGCCCGCGCTGCGGCCGAGACGCTGCGACTGCCGCTCTACCAGTACCTTGGCGGGATCGCTGCGGACCGCCTTCCGGTTCCGCTGGTCAACGTGATCAACGGTGGCCAGCACGCGGACAACAACCTGGACATCCAGGAGTTCATGCTGGTGCCGCACAGCTTCCCCAGCTTCCGTGAGGCGCTCAGGGCCACCAGCGAGGTGTTCCACACGCTGCACGGGCTGCTCAAGAAGCGGGGGCTCGCGTCGGGCGTTGGAGACGAGGGCGGCTACGCCCCCCGGCTGGAAGGGAACGAGCACGCGCTGGAGCTGCTGGTGGAAGCGATCCGGACCGCGGGCTACGAGGTGGGAAGCCAGTTCGGGCTGGCCCTGGACGTGGCAGCGTCGGAGCTGTTCGACAAGCAGACGCGCAAGTACACGCTCTCGATGCGCAAGAGCCGGGACGGCAAGGCGGAGGAGGTGGTGGTCGGGTCGAGCGACGTGGTGAGCTTCTACGAGGGGCTCGTCGAGCGCTTCCCGGGCATCGTCTCCATCGAGGACGGCCTGGCGGAGAACGACTGGGAAGGCTGGGCCGAGCTGACGAAGCGGCTGGCCGGCAAGATCCAGATCGTCGGCGACGACTTGTTCGTGACGAACAAGAAGATCCTGGCAGAAGGCATCGAGAAGGGGATAGCCAACTCGGTGCTCGTGAAGCTCAACCAGATCGGGTCGCTGACCGAGACGCTGGATACGATCTCGCTGGCGCACCGGGCCAGCTACACCACGGTCATCAGCCATCGCAGCGGGGAGACCGAGGACACGACCATCGCGGACCTGGCCGTCGCGGTGGGAGCCGGGCAGATCAAGACCGGTTCGGTGTGCCGGTCCGAGCGCGTGGCCAAGTACAACCAGCTCCTGCGCATCGAGGACGAGCTGCTCGAGCCGAAGTACTTCAATCCGTTCGCCAAGCGATGAGCCGCAGGTTCCTGATCACCGGAGGCGCGGGATACCTGGGGTCGGTGCTGACCCGGCAGGCCCTGAGCGGCGGCGACAGGGTCCGCGTGGTGGATCGCCTGTTCTTCGGCAAGGGCAGCCTGGCTGCTCTGGCCGGAAGCCCGCTCTTCGAGCTCGTGGAAGCGGATATCCGTGATGTTCCGGCATCGGTGATGGAGGGGGTGGACGTGGTCGTGGACCTCGCCGCTGTGTCGAACGACCCCGCGGGTGAGCTGGACCCGGAAGCCACGTTGTCCATCAACCATCTCGGGCGCAACCGGATCGCGCGCATGGCCCGGGAAGCGGGGGTCCAGCGATACCTGCTGGCCTCGTCGTGCAGCGTGTACGGATTCCAGGATGGGATTCTCGGCGAGGACAGCCCCGTATCCCCGCTGACCACCTACGCCACCGCCAACGTCCGGGCCGAGGAGGGGTGTCTGCCTCTTGCCCGGCCGGGGTTCAGCGTGACGGCCTTCCGGTTCGCCACGCTGTTCGGCCTGTCCCCGCGCATGCGGTTCGACATCGCGGTCAACGGCATCGCGCTTTCCGTCGTGCAGACCGGCCGCTGCCGGGTGCTGCGGGACGGCACGCAGTGGCGCCCCTTCCTCCACGTCGCCGACGCTGCCCGAGCCTTCATGGCTGGAGCTGCCGCGGCTCCGGAGGTGGTGTCGGGCAAGGTGTTCAACGCGGGGGGCGACGGGCTCAACCTGCAGCTGTTGGACCTGAGCAAGGCGGTGGCTTCGGCAGCGGGGGCGGCATGGGACGTGGAGTGGTACGGTGACCCGGACAACCGCTCCTACCGTGTCTCTTTCGGCCGGATTGCGGCCGCGCTGGGCTACCGCCCTACCCTGTCCGTCGAGGCCGGGGCCCGGGAGATCGTTGCCGCGCTGCGCTCGGGCGCGCTGACAGCCGGCGACGAGTGTTTCACCGTGCGCTGGTACAAGCAGCTCATCTCGCGGGGCCTCGTGCTGCGGTAGTCGTGGACCGGCGGCCGCTGGTCCGGCACAGCCCGGGCATTGTCCGAAGCGAGCCGTTCGAATAGGATGGGACAGTGCAGGGGGTCTCGTGAGAACAACCCTCCGTTCCTCAGTGTGGTTGTCGGCAGTGTTGCTCCTGACCGCCGTGGCCGGGGCTTGCAGGGACCCCGGACCGGTGGTCACAGAGCCGATGGCGCTGGCCGGCTGCCTGGCCGAGGATGCCCTGGCGCAGGCCGTTGCCCCGTCCGGGATGACCGGCGAAGGCACGGCCATCGTGCCCATCGGCAGGGCCCTCACGCCCGTGGGCCGGCGGGTGGACGTGGGCTACTTCCCGATGGGCGTGGCGCTGTCGCCGGACGGACGGGAAGCGTTCGTGACGCACTCGGGCTCCGGGGTCCTGGACGTGGTGGACACGGTGGCGGGCACCGTGGTGCAGAAGCTGTCCGACGTGGGAGGGTTTCGCGGGGTGCTCGCATCGCCCGACGGCCTGCGGGTATATGCCGCGGGAGCCGCGGCAGGGACCGTGTCGGTCCTGGAGAAGAAGCACGGCCACTGGGTCGTGGCCAAGACGGTCAAGATGGCCGGGTCTCCCACCACACTCCTGGCCGCGCCGGGATTCGAGCGGGTGATCGCGATCTCGTCGGGCAACAGCAAGGTATGGGAGCTGGACCCCGAGGACCTGTCGATCCGCTCTCAGTACCAGGCGTTCGGCGTGTTCCCGTACGGGGCAGGGGTCTCCCCGGACGGCAAGCTGCTGCTCGTTTCCCACGTGGGAAGCGACTCGGTCACCGCGGTCAACAGGCTCACGGGGGCGCTGGAAGCCGAGGTGCCGGTGGGCATGAACCCCATGGGCATGGCCGTGGATGCCAAGCGCAACAGGGTGTACGTGGTGAACAGCGACTCGGACACGCTCAGCGTGATCGAGCTTCCCAAGCTGGCACATCCGGTCACCGTGGATCTGACGCACAGCGACGAAGGGTACGTGGGCGGCTCACCCAACGAGGTGGCCCTGTCTGCCGACGGGAACCTGCTGTACATCTCCTTCGCGGACCTGAACCGCGTGGAGATGTGGGACGTCGAGACGTGGAAACGCACCGCGGCCATACCCACGGCCCACTACCCCACGGGTCTGGCGCTGTCTGGAGACGGCAAGCTGCTTGCCATCGCGAACTCCAAGGGATGGGGGGGAGCGGTGAAGCTGCACTCCGAGCCGTGCCCGATCCAGCTGGTGGACCTGCCGCTGTCGGACGAAGTGCTTGCGGGCCTCACGGAAGCGGCTGATGCGAACGTGGAGCGGACGTCGAAGTTCTGGGACGCGTCCTGCCCGGATCCCGTGCCGCTGCCCCTGGACCAGGCCAAAGAGCAGGTGGTGACGCACGTGGTGCTCATCGTGCGGGAGAACAAGACGTACGACACGGTGCTGGGGGACTTCGAGCGTGGCAACGGCGATCCTGCGCTCACGGTGTTCGGAGAGGAGTTCACGCCGAACCTGCATGCCATCGCGCGGGAGTTCGTCAACATGGACAACTACTACGTGGACTCCGCGGAATCGATGCAGGGACACACGTGGACCACTCAGGCGGACTGCAACGACTACTTCGAGAAGATTTACCCGGGCGATCCCGCGCAGATTGCCTTCTTCGGCTACGACGCCAACGCAATGCTGGCGGAGTCCAACTTCTTCGACCACTGCTTCGATCAGGGGGTGAGCTTCCGCAACTACGGGGAGTACGAGAGCTTCGCGAAGGACGTGTTCGGGCTCTACCACGATTTCATCGACCACAAGTTTCCGTTCTACAACACCGGGATACCGGACGTGTGGAAGGCCGCGGAGTTCATCCGGGAGCTCGACCTCGGCATCTTCCCGGAGTTCGTCTACATCGCGATCCCAAACGACCACACGGTGGGGGGCAAGGCCGGGTATCCGACTCCGGCAAGCATGGTGGCGGACAACGACGAGGCGACGGGGATGATCGTGGAGGCGATCTCGCAGTCGCCGTTCTGGGAGCAGACGGTGGTGTTCATCATCGAGGACGATCCGCAGGGGTATGGCGGCGACCACGTCCACAGCCATCGCAGCATCTGCGTCGCGGCCGGACCCTGGCTGCGGCGGGAGTACACGACCAGCGTGCACTACAGCATCCCCGCACTGTACCGCACCATCGAGATGCTGCTACGCCTGCCTCCGATGCACAAGAACGACGCGTTCGCGTCCCCGATGTTCGACATCTTCCTGTCCGGCGAGGGAGACGATCTGCCCGACGCCGCTCCCTTCGACGCCATTGCCCGGCTGATCCCGGAAGAGGTGAACCCCGAGGCCGGAGAATGGGCCGAATGGAGCGAGCGCATCGACCCGACACGACCGGACGGCACGGACGGGCTGGGATACGTGATCTGGCGCATGATGAAGGGAGACGAGGAACCTCCGCCCTACGCGAAGTGGAAGGACGAATAGCCATGTACGGCGCTCGGACATTGGCGGTGCTGGTGCTGGTGCTTGGAGGCTGCGGCTCCTCGACTCCCGGAGCGTCGGACGCCGCGGACGGGGTTGGGAATCCCGATTCGGCAGACGGAGTCGGCGTCCCTGACGTGCGCGGTGACGGCCCGGGTGTCGACGGGCCGGACATTGACGGGCCGGAGGAGGCCCTCCCTGGCGACGCGCCTGCCCCGGACATCTCGGCACTGATGGAAGAGGGCACGTACTGGCTGGCAAACGGCGAGCCGGGTATTGCCTTCGACCTGTTTCTTCAGGCCGTGACCCTGTCCCCCGGGAACCAGGAAGCGCTGTTTGCCGCGGGCCTTGCGCGCTACATTCATTCCGTGGAGTTCTTCGGAATGCTGATCTCGCTTCCGTCACAGTTCGCGGGCTACGGTGCCGGGACGGGAGCCACGCTGAAACCCCAGTCGCAGAACGACCTGCTCGTGGAGCAGCTGCACGCGGTGTTCATGGCCCTGCAGTCCGGGTTCGACGAGGCCGACGGGCTGCTGGCGCAGGTGACCTCCCCGGAGATGTCCTTCCAGGTCGAGGATGCGCCGATCTACGTGCTGACGCGCCCGGTGATGAACTTCCACGGCCGGTTCGACATCGCGGACGTCTATCTCCTTCGCAGCTCGACCGCGTTCTTCCTATGGTTCCTCGAGCTGCTGGCAGCACAGGACCTGCACACGGACCTGCTGACAGGGCTGTACGAGGGGATGGCTCTCTCTGAGAAGGGGGACATCGCGGTGTTCGACGTGCTGAAGCTCGTGTCGGGCATGATGGCGGCCGACGAACGGTTCTTCAACCTGCTTCCGGGTGAGGGCGAAGAGCTGTTCGCCAGCGGCGCCGGGCACGTGCGCGACACGGGTGCGTTCCTGCTGGAGGGCATCGCGCTGCTGGAGGACCTGGGAGAGGGAGAAGCCGTCGAAGCCATCTCGGTATCCTACGCGGACGGGAACACGAGCATCCTGGTGAGGAATCGCGTGGACTACGAGAGCGGAGAAGAGTCGGAGGTGCTGTTCGACTTCTCGCCCGAGGTGCTGGGTCTGGCTTCGGACCTGGTGGACGTCATGGCGGCCGGGGGCGATGCAGTGCCCTTTGCCGAGGGACCCGCGGTACAGCTGGGCGTTCTTGCGGGATTTGCCACGCGGCTGGACCTGTTGCGCCTGCTGCCGGTGGACATACCGATCGATCTGTCCAACGTGGGGCCCGGCGGTGCGGCCGCGCTGGTGGGGATGCTGCTGGGCAACAGCATCGCGTTCGACTATGGCCAGCTCCTGGGCCACCCGGTGGGCCTGCGCGTGTTCTTCCCGCTGCTGACCAGGGTCCCGGACCCGGTGGCAGCGGGGGACTTCTGGATGGAGTGGGAGTGCCCCGCCGAAACCGCGGCCACCGGGTTTCCCTCGGCAGCAGGCGGCTTCGTGTGCTCCAAGGATGCAGAGCTGGCCGACGCTGCCCACTTCGTCGGGACGGACCACGAGATCCCTGCAGACGGCCTGGCTTCCCCCCTCCCCTACTTCGTCTGGGAGGATCCCACCTGGGGAGGGATTCTCAAGGTGGACCAGCTGTACCTCGAAAAGCAGGGCAAGCCTTCCGACTTCGTGACTCCGGACCTGATGCTCACCAACCTGGGCGTGCACCTCTGGCTCAAGCCGATTGCGGGGCTGTTGCAGTAGCCGGCAGCGACGCAGACCCGTGGCCCGGCCCCAGGAAGGAGGTCCGGTGCCTGTCTTCACGATGGAGGCGTCTGTGGCCCGGCTTGCGGCGCTACTGGAGGACCTTCCGAATCGAGTACTCCGGCACGATGTCCACCGGGACTCCGGACAGCTCGTCGAGCTTCTGGCGCACGTCGTCGGAAAGGATACCGTACTCGACGATGAACCGGCCTGCGCGGTCGTAGTCTCCCGCGGCCAGGGTTTCGATGAGCTCGTTGACGAGCTCTTCGACCGCGGCGTCGAGCTTGTCCATGTCGACGCGGTAGCGGCGCACGGTGGGGTCGTAGACAAAGGCCCCGCGCTTGGACAGGAAGTTGAATGCGCAGGCCTTGGCCAGGCCGTGCACGCCGCCCATGTCGAAGCGGATCACCCGGAAGACCGCGGCGAGGTAGGTGGCCGCAGCGGAGATGGGCCTGCGTTCTCCGAACGTGCCGCGGCGGGTCATCTCCAGCGCTGCCCACAGCCCGAGGACATCGGACTTCGCCTCATCGATGGTCTGGTACCGCTGCCTCAGCGCGGTGCGCGCGTCCTCTTCCTTGCCGTCGGGAAGCTTGACCGGCCCCGGAGCGATGGCCCGTGCCAGCTCCACCGCAACGAGGGAGTCGAAGTACGAGTCGAAGGTGATCTGGACGGCCTGGTCCTCGGCCACGACGAGCTGTGACAGGGGAAGCCACGACTTGCTGAACTTGGCACGCGCGACGTTCCGGAGGATCACCTGCCGGGTGCCTTTCTGCTGTCGCACGCGGCCGTCGTTGGGCAGGGTGAACGCGGTGGTCTGCGCACCGGCACGGGTGTCGCCCGCGGCGTAGATTTCGTCTGCCACGATGATGGGCGTCTGCTTGAGCAGGGAGAGGCCGGCCTTGACCTCGTGCCTGACAGGCACATGGGACATGAGGTAGTGGGTGGTTCCGGCCAGCCCCTTGAGGCGGGCGGTCTCCTCGTCGTCCTTCATGGCGATGATGGCCTCGAAGGATGCCTTCGATCCCATGAGCATGTCCTCGTAGAACTCGTAGGGACCGATGACCACGATGAGTGGGCAGTCCTCGGTCTCCATCCACTTGAGCTCGCTGGCGTAGTAGTCGTCCAAGGCGAAGGCGTCGGCGCGGGCCAGCAGGAATTCCTTGAGGCTGTCCCAGGGAGACTGGGCGGCCGCGTCCCGGAGCGCGGCGGCTGCGTCGCCGAGGTCAGCCTTGTACTTCTCGGAGTACTTGATGGTGACGAAGCCGCTTCCGAGGCGGCGGATGACGGTGTACGGGCTGAGGATGTCGCCCACGGCTTCCGGGTGCTTGTCCATGTAGGCCTGCAGCTCGGTGCGCGACACGTCCGACGGGTAGAATCCGGCGCCCGCGGGCTTGGGGCCCGTGCCGATGAACGGCTCGTTTCCGTTGAGCCGGTCCCAGGGGCCGTAGTTGACCTCCATGAGCCGAGCCAGGCCGGCGGCCCGCTCGCCCCCCTCGGCCTTGACCGCGGCATAGATCCCTTCCGACTGCTCGCCGACCTGCTTCCAGAAGACGCGGTCGATGGCATCGGAAGCTGCCACGAGACTGGCGATGAGCTTGTGGTGCTTTGGATTGAGCCGGCCCGGCTCGAGGCCGATGACGGCCGGGGCGTAGCGCTTGAGCATCTCCTGGGCGGTGTCCCGGGAGACGCTGCTGGCCAGGATGGCTTCGCCGCCCTGGACAGGGGCGCCAGCGCCCGTCGACGCGGAAGGCCCGGAAGCGCCCTCCGCAGGCATCGGGCCTCCGAGCATGCCGGCGGCCGCCACCAGTGCCAGAACACCGAGTCCCACCAGAATCGTGGCTCTTCCCATGTGCCCCCTCCTTTCGCTCCGCTCGTCCGTACTTCCAGCCTAGACCACTATGCGGGGAAGATCAACGGTCCGGTGCAGCTACGGCTCCAGAGTCTTTTCGAGGCCCAGCGTGAGTCCGAAGAGCCACATACCATCTCTGTGGTCGTCGTTCTCGTCGTTCGAGTCGTGGTGGAAGCCGCCGATGACCGCGTGCGGCAGCAGGTGGAGGGTCCGGCCTTGGGAAAGCGGGAAGTTGAGATCGGTGGACACGAACGCGCCTTCGTTCGTGGCCCCGATGCGGGCCGTTCCGAGGGAGCCCAGACCGAAGCCGAACGCGAGGTAGCCGGGAAGCGTCGTGGGGTTGTAGGGGCCGTGGTAGACGGAGATCTCGCCGAAGACGACGTCTTCCGCGCCGATCCGGACAAGCCCCCCGGGGAAGAGCTGGAGTCCCTGCTCCAGCTCGGGCACACCGAAGAAGTGGATGCCTCCTGCGATGCAGAACCAGCGCCAGCCCACTGCCAGCGACAGCTCCGTGCCAAGCAGCGTGTAGGGCGTTGCAGCCTCGGTCACCAGGAACGGGGGACGAAGGACGTCATCGTCGGGGGTCCAGCCTTCGGGGCCGCCCTTGGGCCCCTCGGTGCGCCAGACTCTGCTGCCATAGCCCTTGAGTCCGAAATCGAGCAGGGGAGACCAGGGGCTACTGCCTGTGACGTGGCGATAGGTAGCGGACACGGATCCTCCCGCTGCCTCGTCAGTGAAGTGGGTTTCCCCGCAGGTTTCCTGGTAGTGGTACGCGCTGCTGGTTCCGCCGACGTCAATGCGGAAGGAGTCCTTCCGCGCTCCGGCATCGGCAGCGGGCAGCAGCAGGGGCATGGCGAGGGCAGCCAGCGGCACGGCCCCGATGCCGGTGTGTGCGGCAGCGACAGACAGTCTTCCTCGTGCCAACGCGGGTGCGACCCGAGCGACTGCCGCGGCGAGGGCATGTCCGGCAACCGGCAGAGCAGCCATGCCGAGCACGTACCGCTCGAGAGGCGTGAGCCAGAACACCGCGGCGGTCGCGAGAAGCGGCGCGAGCAGGAGGCCGACCAACACCACCCGCCGGGGCTCCACTCGCGCATCCGGAGATGCGGGGGCAGCGCCTCGGTGCCGCTTCTCCCGCAGGATAACGACGGCAGCCAGGAGGAGCGTGGCGGGGATCAGGCCGAGCTGGACCGGCTGAAGACCGAGGGCAGCCGGCTCCGCTCCGTGACGGGCAAACGAGAGGAAGAAACGGAACGCACAGTAGCACGCGGCCACGGCGCAGAAGGCGCTGTCGGGTGCGCGCAGTCGGGCAGCGGCACGCGATCCCACCCATGCCAGCATGAGCAGAAAGGCGATCTCGTAGATCTGCACCGGGTGGACCGGAAGCGCGTGCGCTGCGGCAGCGCTTGTCAGCCCTGCCTCGACCTGGTGGGCAAACGGGATGGTGCCCGCGGGATAGGTGACGCTCCAGGGGACGTCCGCGGGCGTACCGTGGCAACAGCCTCCCAGAAGGCAGCCGATGCGGCCGACGGCGACGGCCAGCGGCAGAATCACTGCGAAGGCCTCCGCGATGCGCCCTTCGATTCGCAGCAGCCTTCGGGCCGCAAGCAGCAGCAGCGTTCCGCCAGCGACGCCGCCCAGCAGGTTCTTGGCTCCGGTGCGGGGTGCAGCGATGCCTGCGGCCAGGTCGCTCCACTCGCCCGTGCTCATCATGTAGAATCGCGATCCGAGCAGCCAGCCGCCGATGGCGGCCAGGACCAGGAAGCTCCAGGTCAGCGGGTCTCCGCCGAGGCGCCTGGCCCTGGACAGCACGCCGACAATCAGCATGGCCATGCCGAGGATGAAGAACGTGCTGAACGCTTCCGGCCACTGCGTTGCTGTGACGACCACCATGCGACCAGAATACTCCGGCAGAGGCGGGATGCAAGCCCGAAGCGCCGGCGTTTGCCTGCGGGTCGCGGGGCTGGTATCATCCGAAGCCGTGCTCGGGGTGAATTCGATGCGTGCGGCAGTCGTGACCGTGATGATGGTGTGTATTCACGCATGCCCGTGCGCTGCCACGGACGGGGATGCGGAAGCGGGCTGCCAGGATCCGTGCACCGCGCTGGCGGGGGCCCCGAGACTGGATGACACCGGCCTGGCAGGCGCGGCGTGGGACGCTCTGTCGAGGGCTGCGGCCGGATACGTGGACCCGTTCCCGACCATGGCCGTGGTTGCCCGGGGTAGCGGCTGCGGAGTCCTGGGTGCAGTCGCGTGCCCCGACGGCAGCACGTACGTGACGCAGGAAGCGCTGGACCTGTGCGCATCCACAGGCGAGACGGCCGGGGCATGCGTCGCGTTCGTGCTGGCTCACGAGCTGGGGCACCACGCGCAGTTCGTGGCAATGGGGTCCCGGAAGTGGGAAGGGAAGGACTTCCTCGCCCAGCTCGGCACGCCGGACCTCGAGGATTCTGCGGATGCACGCGGCGTGTTCTTCCTCGCGCTGGCAGGAATCGACCCGACCCGGATCGCTTCCCTCGACGTGGTGCAACGGTTCTACGGGGCCAGGCTCGAAGCGCAGTCGTGGCAGGCCAAGCGGGCCGCCAGGCGCGTGGAAGCCCTGGTCTCGCACGTCGAGGACCTCTGGGCCAGGGCCGTGGCGCTGAGGGGAGCCATTCTGCTTGCCATGTTCCGGGCGGACCGCACCGCGACCGCGCTCATCGGGCGGATGGCAGAGGACTGGATGCTTCCCGAAGCGTACGAGTGGAAGGGGTTTCTGGAGGCACGCGTCGCTCTGGCCACCCATCCGCTTGCAGAGCCGTGCGGCTTCATCGTTCCCGCGGGTTCGGCCCTCGAGGCGGCCCGGCAGACCGCGGCGATGCGGGGAGATGCGGAGAAGAGTGCAGCGACCCGTCTCATGACTGCAGCGCTCAAGTCGCTCACGCGGGCGGCAGAGCTTCACGGCGAGGCAAAGGGGCGGGCAGGCGCTCGTGTCGCGAACAACCTCGGGTGCGTGCAGCACTACCTGGGCCGCAAGGGAACCGCGGGCGACCTGCTGGCGCAGGCCATCGAGCTGGCCCAAGGCGGTGGTTCGGACGCGGAAGTGTCGGATCAGATCCGCTCCAACGCAAAGGTCGTGGCTGGCGAGAAGGCGCCGGAACGTGCTGCGACGCCGGGGGCGCAGGGCAAGGCCGCGCTCTCGTGCAAGGCGGAGCTGGACGCCCTTCTCGGGGCAGAGGTCCAAGAGAGCTGCGGGGGCGAGGCGAAAGCAGAAGCTCTCGCGTGCCGATGCGGACCCGGAGAGAGGACTCTTGCCAGCGTGCCAGCGGCGGGACCGGGGCAAGCGGCCGCTTCGCTGCTGGCGTGCGAGGCGGGCTCGGGAGTCGTCCGCTTCCGCGTCGAATCTGCCGGCGACGGGCCCCTCACGATGTTGCAGGCCAAGGCGCCACGGGAGTGCCGCTTCACGCCCGGCGGCAACTCGGAGGCCGTTGCGCTTGCATCGGACGGAACCACCGCATACCTCGTGGATGAGGAGCTGCTGGTGTTCGTTTCCAGGAGCGGAGAGGTGGAGAGTGCGGCAGCCATCCGATAGCGGTCCGCGGCGGAAAGCGGCAGTCTCGGTAGCGATCCTGCTGGCGTCGATTCTCGCAGCCCCGGCAACCGGGATGGGGCAGGAGAGCACCGCGGCCTCGGGCTGGCAGGAGCTTGCGGCGCAGTCCGGGGCCTTCTACACGCAAGGCGACCTCAAGAAGGCGGTGGAAGTCGGCAAGGCCGCAGTGCTTGCGGCAGAGGCCGAGTTCGGCAGTCACAGCGTGCAGGTGGTGTCCACGCTGCGCATGCTGGGCGACATGTGCCGCGAGAAGGACGACATTCCGGCCGCCCGCGACTTCTACCAGCAGGCTGCCAGGCTGGTGGAGGCCGACCGCGGGCTGGAACATCCGGAGGCCATGGCGGTGGCCAACGGCCTCGGCATCGTCTTCTTCACGATGGGGGACATGGCCGCGGCCGAGATGCAGTATTCGACGGCCGTTGCGGCCCTGGAGAAGATGCTGGGCCCCTCGGACCCGCGCTACTGCGAGTACCTGCTGAACATCGGCCTCGTGTTCAACTCGGGCAACGACGCGGCCCGGGCGGGACGGTTCTACGCCCTCGCGGTGGCGGCCCTGGAGACCGCGGGCCTCACGGAGACTCCGGACTACGGGTCCGCGCAGAACAACCTGGGCTACGTGCTCCTCGACGCGGGCCGGTACGGGGAAGCAGAGAAGTACCTCCTCGTGGCTCGGAACGCGTTTGCCCGGTCGCCGGGCAAGGAGAGCTTCGAGTACGCGGCAGCGCTCAACAACCTGGCCCGGCTGTATGGTGCGATGGGGAAGTTCGACCTTGCCGTCCCTGCGGTTCTCGAGTCTCTGGAGGCGATGGGCAAGGCAGTGGGGACCGAGCACGCCCACTATGCTACGGCAATGGACAACGTGGCTTCCGTGTATGTCCAGGAAGGAGACTGGAAGCAGGCGAAGGAGTGGTGTGAACGGGTGGAGGAGCTGCGCGGCCGCATCCTGCCGCCCGATGACCCGGATCTCGCAGTGACGCTCTCCAACCTCGGAACCGTCTATCTGAACCTTGGACAGTACAAGGAAGCGCGGGACGCCATGGAGCGCGCGGTGGCCATCCGCAGGAAGACTCCCGGAGGCGACCTGGCGAATCCGCTGAACAGCCTGGCCAACCTCTACATAGCGACAGGGGAGTATGCGAAAGCCGATGAGGCCTTCCTGGAAGCGTTGCAGCAGCTGGAATCCACGGTCGGGAGGGAGCACCCCGACTACGCTGCCACGCTGGCGAACCAGGCCCGGCTGCGGATGGACGAAGGGAAGCTGCAGGCCTCGGTGGACGGGTTCCAGGCGGCTGCGCACATCCTCGAGCGGATCGTGGGACCCGAGCACCCGCTGTACGTGACGTGCCTGCACAACCTCGGAGCGGTACTCTACCAGGCTGGAGACTACGCCGCGTCGGAGCGGTACTACCTCGAGGCGCTTGCGCAGCGTGAGAAGCTGTTCGGCAGGGTGCACCTGGAGACCGCCACGAGCATTGCGGGGCTGGGCATTCTCTACCACGAGATGGGGGAGTACGAGCGTGCGATACGCTTTGGCGAGGAAGCGCTCGACGTGTACCGGCGGACGGTGGGGGAGGAGAACTCGTATGTCTCCGCGGCGCTCTCGAATCTTGGCGGGGCCCTGGCCTCCCGTCGCGAGTTCGACAAGGCCGAGGCGCTGCTCACGGAAGCCGTGCGCATAGAGGAGAGGCTGGTGGGCCCCTGGCACATGGACCTGGTGCCCGCGCTCAAGAAGCTTGCCTTCCTCGAGAAGGAGAGGGGACGGCATGGCAGGGCGCGGGAGTACCTGGAGAGAGCCCGAGGCATCGCGGGGAGGGTCTTCGGCAGCGGGCACAAAGACTACGCGGTGACGTCCATCGACATCGGGCTTACGCTCGCACGGGAAGGGAAGGCGAAGGAAGCGGAGGAGGAGTGCGTTGCGCACGAGAAATGGCACCGCACGCGGGCATTGCACTGCCGTGCCATGGCTGCGGTGGCACGCGGGGACCTGGAGACAGCGGGCGCCCGGTTCCGGGAGGCGCTGGCCGAGATCGACGACGTCATGGCGGCCGCGCTCTCCTACTCGAAGCCGGAGCACGTGGCCAACGTCCTGGACAGCTACACGGACGTGTACGTGGACTACCTGGGGCTGCTGATGCGGTGCGCGGCCTCGGGCACGCGGGGCTTCAGCCAGGGTCCCGGGCGGGAAGCCGAGCGGTTCCTTGCAGGCTTCAGCGCCCTGCATGCACGCACCTACAAGCTGCTTGGGGGCATGACCCGGCTGGCTCTCAGCTCGAAATGGGACGAGTACCGTCGAATCGGCGAGCGGGTGGTGACCGCGGACATGGAGCTGTCGTCGGGAAGTCGGCCAATTCCTGCGGAGGAGCGGGAGCACAAGGAGCAGGCGCTGCTGGAGCTGCGAGGCCACCAGGACCGTGTGTGGCAGGAGATGCTCGAATCCGACCCGGGTCTTGCGGGCACGCTGCGCGCATTCGACGAAACGCTTGCGCAGCAGGTGTGTGCCGCGCTTCCGGAGCGCGGCCTGTTCCTGCTGTATGCTCCGGTGGAGCTGCCGTTTTCGGCCGCTGCCCCCTGGCGGCCGGGTGCCGAGCGTGAACGGGTCTACCTGAGGGTGAGCGGGTACCGCGAGACGTCCAAGGAATGTGCGTGGGCACTGGCGAACGTGGGCACCGAGTCCGAGGTGCTTGCGGCTCTGGCTCGCACGCCGGTGCTGTTCGACCTTCCTGCCGACGGGCAGGCGTGGACGGACGCGGTGCTCGGGCCTGAGGAGCTGGACCAGCGGCTTCCGGCAGCGGCCCGGGTGTTGTACGGCGGCATCGAGGGCCAGTGGGACGCGGCCGCGTTTGTCGTGTTCTCGGGGCAAGGCCTGTTTGCAGAGGCCAACCTTGCGGCATGGAGACCGGCACGTGGCGGGCGGTTCCTGTTCGAGGACAAGACGCTGGTCTCGGTGGCAACGGCCGAGGACTTCGTGCGCTCGGTGGAAGGAGGAAACGACGAGAAGCCGCTGCGCGCTCTGCAGAGGTTCGCGGACATCGACTA
>Ga0233425_10005970_pt1 | contig 18587 bp, 15 predicted proteins | sample Watercolumn_Towu_2_FD_181712 | JGI IMG/M metagenome (GOLD analysis project Ga0233425, IMG submission 181712) | Freshwater microbial communities from Lake Towuti, South Sulawesi, Indonesia - Watercolumn_Towuti2014_140_MG | ecosystem: Environmental > Aquatic > Freshwater > Lake | place... | reverse complement strand
GTGAAAAGGTTTTTAAATCAAGATGTTGCAACAAACAAACCCAACATACGAGTCGATGCAAATGAAAATATTTATGGAATTAGACGAATCAAAGGCTAGAGAGAAGACGGTCATGTATTCAACCTCTCTCCCTAAGGGCTTGAAAGAAGCGCTTCACAAGGCCTCTGGGGCACTTCACCGTAAAAAGGCCGACTGGATTCGTACCGCCTTAGACCTTTTTTTCTATCAGAAAGAGAAGGATCAGGAGTTACAGATTTTAAAAAGTTATAAGGAAATGGGATTATCTCAACTAAGACCTTTTACTACCACCCTAACCGAAGGGCAATTAAGACGATTGACAAATTTATCCAAATCCTTAAAGCGGTCCAAGGCAGAGATACTGCGGACGGCCATTTTTCTTTTTTTAAATTGTTCTGCTGAGAAGCAAGAGATTGAAATTAAGAAATATTTAACCCGGAGAGGCCATGATTTTTAAGAAATCGGTGGTGCTGATAAGTATTGTTATCCTTGTGGGGGTTCTGGGAGTCTCCGAATCCTTTCCGGCCATGTCCGATGCCCTGCAAAAGGCCTTGGTGAATTGCCCGAAATGGATCAAACTCTCTGCGGAAAATACTCATTTTATCTGGGATCTGCCCATTCAAAAGAAGCCTTTCCTGATGCAGATGGAAAGCGCCTGTTATCCAGGCCTGTTGGAATCCAAACAGATAGAAATTTTAAAAGACTGGGTGGCCCAGGGTAATATCCTCTGGATCCTGTTTAATCCTCTCCGTCATAACGTACCCGGAAATATGCTTTGGGCGAATTATTTCGGATTAAATATATCTCTCTCCACCCGAGCCGGACTAATCTCCAAACCTGATGGATTAATTTTGCCGGTTCGGGGACTGACCGAAGGGGTGGAGATCCTCCAATTAGGGTCTTTCAATATCTCCCCGGCCTTTTATACCTTTACGGGGCCTATTATACCGGTGCTCAAAACTCCGGACGGGGGGATCGTCTTCGGGGGGATGAATTACGGCGGGGGCCGTATTATTTTTGATGGTTTCGGCTGGCTGTTTTTTGAAATGGAGAAAGACTGGGTGGACCCTCTGGTGTATGACAGCCAGGTTTTTTGGCTGAACTTTTTCAACTGGGCCAGGGCTTGCGTCAAACCACAGGGGCCTAAAGAAGAAAAAGTGGCGCCTTATGTGCCCCCTCAGCCGCCGCGGCCTGTTCGGAAAAAAATTGATTGTGTGGCCTTGGCCCAGGAACTAAAGGCGAAATGCCCTAACCTGGAGATCAAAATACAGGAGCGGCCCAATGGCGATTGTGTGATCATTCTGGATCGGGTCCTCTTTGATACCGGTAAGGCCGATTTGAGGGCCGAAGGACTGCCGGTCTTGGATGCCATTATTGAAATCTTACAGGCCAATCCAACTTATTCGGCTCGGATTGAGGGACACACCGATATCATGCCCATTCGCGGAAGATTGAGGAAAATATTCCCCTCCAATAAAGAGCTGTCCGAAGCCCGTTCTCTGGTGGTCTATCGCTATTTCCTGGAGAAAGGGTCTATTTCCAATGATCGGATGAGCCGGTCCGGGTATAGTTATGACCGGCCTGTGGCTAGTAATAAGACAACGGAAGGTCGTCAATTGAATCGTAGGACGGAGATCATTCTTTTTATAAAGCCGTCGGTGGATTAAGAGGAGAAGACGATGTATCAAAGGTATTTCGAGTTAACGGAACGTCCCTTCTCGGAAACGCCTAATGGGAAGATGTTTTTCCTGTCTCCACAACACCGGGAAGGACTGGCCCATTTAGAATATAATATCTTAGACGGCAAAGGATTCACAATACTGGTCGGAGAAGTCGGAACCGGGAAGACGACCATTTGCAAAGCCTTAATGGATCGTCTGGATGCGGAAAAGATCAAAGTAGTCCATATCATTAACACCAATTTAGATTTCCCGGATTTTTTAAGAGAATTGGTCGAGGAACTGGGCCTTTCTTCAGAAGGGCTGACCAAATGGGAACTTTTGAGACAATTTAAGGAATATCTGATCGAGTCTTTTGGACGGAACCAAAAAGTCGTCCTGATCATCGATGAAGCCCAAAACCTGGAACCGGCGGTCCTTGAAGGGATTCGTATGCTTTCCAATCTGGAAACAGCCCAGGAAAAATTGATTCAGATTATTTTAGTTGGTCAGCCGGGGCTTATGGAATTAATCCAACGGAAAGATTTGCTCCAGTTGAAACAGCGTATTTCCGGGTACTTCTATTTGGGCCCTTTGTCCGAGAAAGAGACCAAAGACTATATCCAATTCCGGATGAGTGCCGTCCAATCCAGACCCGCCTTACAGTTCACTTCGGAAGCCATAGCCTTGATTTATAGGAAAACTAAAGGAGTTCCGAGATTAATCAACTTTCTCTGCGACTATAGCTTAAGACGGGCCTTTGTGGCCGGGGTCTGGATCATTGAACCGGAAATGGTCCAAAAGGCTTTTGCGGAAATTAAGGGATCGGTTCAGCTGGATGATGAAGGAGGACCGGAAGAACGGATCGAACCCCTCAATCCGTCCATCTCTTTCGGGAAAGAAAAAGGTCCTACGGCGAAGCTCCATCCTTTTTTAATAGAAAGGCCTCAGAATCAATCCATCCAGGAGGAGCCGGCGTTCATTATCCCCGAGGAGGAACCCTTTTATCTTCCAGAAAAAAAATCAAAGCTGAAGAGATTCGCCGTGGTTTTAGGGTTGGTTTTGACATTGGGGGGGCTGGGATCGCTGTGGGTCTGGGAACAACCGCTCAATTCCTGGGCTCCCAGTGCAGATCTTCCGGCCTATACGATTAAAATTCCGGTGACCGATGCTGATCGGGATCTCCAGTTCAGTCAGCCATTAGCCGGACAAAATTTGAGTAAATTTGATCCTAGAGTCAAAGAGTAAAGAACCCTGAGGTGTCGCATTGAGTACCACTGAAGAAGCCTTGAAAAAGGCTTTGGAACAAAAAAGTGACGAGGTTCGGATCCGCGGAGACGCCCTGCAGCGCATGGTTGAAGAAGCGGTCCGAAACGCCTTGGGAGGAGTCTATAAGGATCAGGAATCCGCTGCCGGCTCAAATACCCGATCAGTTGAACGTCCGGTTGAACGTGCTGCTGAACGTCCGGCCGAGGCTGTTTCGGAGAAGACGATCTCCCTTGAAGAGGCGGTTCCTAAAGCTGGGGCTCGTTCTTTTTCCTGGAATAACGGGATTAATTTCATTGCGGCCAGCATAAAATTGAAAGTAGGGGATCCTAAAAAAGGAACCATTATGTTTAATTCCTCCTTGCGGGGGGAAGGGACGACGACGATCTGTTCCAATGTGGCAATGGCCGAGGCCAAAATTAGTTCGGGAAATGTTTTGTTAATAGACTGTAATCCGAAAAATCCTGATATCCATAAGCATTTTAAAATAGAGGCTTCTCCCGGATTAACCGATGTCCTTTTGAAAAAGGTAAGGTGGGAAGATGCCGTTCGAAAAAGTAATCGGAAGAATTTTTTTATCCTGCCTTTCGGTCAAGCTGTTTCAGATACTTTTTCTTTGTGGGGACAGGAGATGTTGGAAAAGGTTCTGGGAAGTATGCGGGAGGTTTTCGAAAAGATCATTATGGACGGTCCTCCCATTTTAGGGGGGCCTGATGCTGAAATGATTGCACCTCATGTCGATAACGTTGTCCTGATCATCAAAGCTAATACTACTCGAAGGGAAGTGGTCGAGCGGGCCATCGGGCATCTGGGAGTTCAAAAAGATATCTTGGGAGTGGTTTATAATCAGCAAGTATTCAAAATACCTCATTTCATCTATAAGAGGTTGAAATAATAGTATGGCGAAGGAATATACGATGGTGAGGCGGGGTTCAGAAATCGGACAAAAGCATTCTGACATTCCGGTAGGGATTTTTTTAATCTTCTTCTTTTGCTTGATAGGTTTTTGGGGGTGCACGGGTGTGGCCGTCCAGGTCGAAAAAGATTCCAAGGAGGTTATGGGTAAGGAAGAACAGACCTCCAAGACGCCAGTCCCTCAAAAGCCCCGCCCTTCTGAGCATATTATGCCCCCCCGGGAGGAACGCAAAGCACCGGCCGATAAAGAACAGATGGGGCGTGAAATGGAGCGGGCGGTCCATGAAATGAGGGAAAATGTGGCCAACCTGAAAAAGAGGTTGGATGATGAGGTAGCCGAAAATACAGCCACCTTTAAGAAAGAGACCCCTGAATACAAAATCCGACCAGGGGATGTTATCGAGATTATTTATCATATGTTATATGAAGAAAATCCGGCGGAATACCTTTTGGAAGTTCAGGACTCCGTAAAGATTGAATTTTTTAATCAGCCGGAATTAAATCGAGTCGTCAGTGTCCGGTCGGATGGCAAGATTACTTTGCCTTTGGTCGGGGATCTTTCGTCAGCAGGCTTGAGCACCAGTCAATTAGAAAAAGAGGTCATTAACGCCTACCGAAGATATCTCATCGATCCGATCGTTACCATCACTCTGGAACGGTTTAATGTCAAGATCGATGAACTAAAAAAGGCCATTACCACCGCTGCCAGAGGGCAAAGTAAAATTTCACCGGTTCGTCCTGACGGCCGGACCTCCTTCCCTTTTATCGGAGATATTAAAGTAGGCGGGCTGACCGTCAATGAAGTTCATAAGGTGGTCAATGAAAAATATCGTCAGTATGTTCGTAATATGGAAATAACCGTAGTCGTCGAAAGAGTGGTCAATCCGACGATTTTCGTCATGGGAGAGGTGAACGGCCCCGGGGATTTGGTGATCACCGGTCCCCTCTATCTCTCCCAGGTGATCAGTAGGGCTAAAGGACTGACCCCCACAGCCGATGGAAGAAATGTCATGGTCATCAGACGGTTCGGGGTGAGTAAACCGGTGGTCTTTAAAGCCGATCTGGATGCCGTTTTAAACAAAGGAGATATAAGTAAGGACGTGTTATTGAACGAGGATGACATGGTTTATGTTCCCCGAAGTGCCAGAAGCCGGTTTTTTATTGTCGGGGAAGTCAATTTGTCCGGGGTCTATCCCATCTTCCCTGATGAGCAGATGACCTTGAGTCAAGCCATTTCCATGGCCAATGGGTTCAGACCGACAGCGGCCTTGAACAGTGTGATGGTTTTGAGACGGGGGGAAGGGCAAACACCTCAGGCCTTTCAGGTAGATTTCAATAAGGTCATCAAAACAGGGGATATGACCCAGGACATCCTCATTCAGAAAAACGATGTCATCTTTGTCCCGAAGACCTTTATCACCAAGGTGGATGAGTTTATCGATCAATGGTTTACCCGGGGACTCTATTCCCTTTTCCCGGCCGGTTCAACCCTGGATTTTATAATCGATCTGGATACAGTCAGGAATATAAACAAACGGACCTACGGGTTTTAAAACGGAGAAGCATAACTTGACCAAAACAGAGACGAGAGGTGGATCCTTCCGCGATTTCTTGCGGGTTATTTTTACCCACCAAAAGATAATCCTGTTGACGTTTTTAGGGGTGATTCTCGTGGTCTTTCTTTTAACCCTGATCACCCCTCCAAAATACGAAGCCGCCACCAAGATTTTGGCTAAGGAGCGGAAAATAGAAAATCCACTGGAAGCCAAGAACTATAATGATTTTAGAACGGAGCGGGTGGCTTTTCTACAATCCTTGATGGAAATTCTCCAAAGCGATGAAGTGGCTAAAAGGGTCTTAAAAAAACTTTCGCCAACCAAATCCGAACCCAATTTCAAGGATTTGAAGGGATTTCAGCAAAAGATCAAGGTATTATCTCCCAGGGGTTATGATATCACTTCTTCGGATATTTTATTTATCCAGGTCAGCGACAGCAATCCCGTCAGAACGGCCGATCAGGCCAATTTTCTCACTGAAGAAATGATTAATTATACTTATGAACTAAGGGGAAAGGCCTCCAAACAAATCATAATATTTTTGCAGAACCATATTAAAGACTTGGGGACAAAATTGAAAGAGGCCGAAGAACGGTTACATAATTTTGAGGGACGGGCCGGAGCGGATTTGGCCTTTCTCTTGGCCACGGTCAAACAGAAGGGGGCTTCACCTGAGTTTATCACCTATAACACCAATTACATTAATGCCAAGGCTTCCCTGATAGAGACGGAAAGTTATCTGCAGCAATTGAGGGCCATGATCAATAAGGGAACTATCCCCAATAAAATCGTCCGGGAAAATCCGGTCTTGGCAAGCATAAAGGATAACATCGCCAGATTACAGGGGCAGCTCTCCAATCTTCAATCCCAATTTACGGATCAGTATCCAAAGAATATCATGGTCAAGAAAGAGATTGAGAGGAATAAGCAGCTTTTAAAGCAGGAAATCGAGGCGGACCTTTCCGGACGGTATGTGGATGTCGTGTCCTTGGAAGCACGCGTTAAATCGTTGAAAGAGGCTTTGGATAATTTTACCCAACTTTCCCAAAAACAGCTGGAATATTCCAGAATTTACCGAGAGTATGAAGTCATTGATGATGAAGTCCAAAATGTCCAAAAGGAAATCCAAAAGGCTAAAACCGCCGAGGCCATGGACACCTATAAATTGGCCAATATTGAGATTATCGACCGGGCTAGAGTTCCCAAAACCTCGGTGAGTCCTAACTTTTTCAATAATATCGTTGTGGGAGCGATCATCGGCCTTTTACTGGGCTTAGGCCTGGCTATTATTTTTGATCATTTTGATCATACCTTTAAATCCGTTGAGGATATCGAGAAGCATTTAAAGGTTACGGTTTTGGGTTCGATTCCTAAACTATAATAAAGGGTTTTTTCCTGTTTTGAAAATGGGCGGCGACCGCTTTCCAGGATCCTCTTAGACCCGAAGACCCAGGGCAGTGAGGAAACAAACACATAATCAGCTTTCTGACCCGGAGGATACCTTACTTCTTGATGCCGAGCGATCCAATGTTTTTGAAGGCCGATAATCAGCTGTCTAAGGAAACAAAAAGGGTTGGGTGAAAGAAGGGAAAAGGTATTTTGAGGTAACTGAACCATTGGAAAAAAAAAGATTACTTCAAGACGCCACCCTATTTTCAGCCAGCCTTCTCTTGTCCCGGCTCCTCCTCTCCATTCGCGGGATCATCATCCCCAGGGTTCTTGGCCCCAATCTTTATGGAATTTATAACGGGGTTTTAATCCTTCCTGACTTTATAGACCATTTTCATTTCGGTTCATTGAGCGCCTTGAAGCGGGAAATTCCTTTCTGCTACGGCAAAAACGATTTTAACCAAGCCCAGAGGATCCGAAATCTTGTTTTTTCTCAATATATGGGGTCGGTTCTGATCTCCACTTTTATTATATTCTGCGCGGCTACCTTTTTCTTATCCGATCATTATTCGCCATTATTTATTCATGCCCTCTGGTTAGTCTGTCCGTTGATCGTCCTGCAAACAATGGTTGATGCCTACCTGGAAAATCTGCTGCGGACCGACAATCGATTTGATATTTTGAGTCGTTCCGAAATATTTAAATCCCTGGTAGGGTTTTTAATAATGCTGGTTCTTATTTGGTATTGGCATCTTTACGGCCTGATCGCCTCCATGATTCTGGCCTCTTCCCTAAAAGGAATTTACATTTATAATAAGACGGATTACCATTTTTCCCTGGTTTGGGATTTTAAAGAACTAAAGCGGTTATTAAAGATAGGGTTTCCCATTATTTTCGGGGTAATCCTCCTTACTTTTTTTAATAGCCAAGACCGAATCCTAATCGTTCGCTATCTGGATACGCAACAATTGGGTTATTATGCCTTGGCCCTAACTTTTTCAAAATTTTTACTTATCATTCAAAACGGGGTCTATAGCGTTTTAGAACCAAAAATATATCGGTTATATGGAGAAACGGGAGAGGTGGGTGATTTAAAAAAAATAGTCTGGGAGCCGATCTTGATCATGACGCTTCTCTATCCTCTAATCCTTGGAATAGCCTACCTAAGTGTCCCTTATGTTATCCATATCTTGTTGCCGAAATATCTCCCCTCCTTGATTTGTATAAAGATAATGATCTTAGGCTCTTTTTTTTTTATTTATACGGAGGGATTCTATACCTTCATTGTGGCCATTAATCGTCAAGGCTTGATCGTTAAGATAACCGGCCTGGGGATCCTATTCAGTATTGCCCTAAATTATTTTTTTATTCAATTGGGATGGGGAATTGAAGGGGTGGCCCTAGGCACCGTGGGAACAAACATGATTATGGGGATAATCTATTTGCTTTTTACGGTGAGTCATTTCTTTAAAGGAAGGCGTGAGAGACTGGTTTGGTCCTGTCATTTAATTTTTCCGGTCATTTGGATTGGAGGACTGTTGATCTTAATGGATGTCTTCTGGCCGGTTCAAGGCGAATTAGCTAAAGAGTTCGGCTCTCTTTTCATAAAAGGGATTGTCCTGGTGATTTTCCTTTCCCCTTTCTCAACAAAAATCTTATCAACTCTTAAGGGGATGGGAGTTGTTAGGGCATGAATCCTTCAAACCTCCAAGATATAATTTATAGGGATTAACGTTTTATAATGGAATTTAAACTTGCCAGGGATCTCGATCCGGACTTGATGGATAAATGGGATTTTTTTGTTAAAGGTCAAAAAACAGGAAGTTTATTCCAACTCCCTTTATGGAAAGATCTTTATCTATCTAATAAAAAACAATGCTGGTTGTTCTTTTGGGGCCAAAAAGAGGATCAATTCACCCTGGCGGCATTAATTCGAGGGCGGCGGATATGGGGTTTGGGTGTTGATTACACCATCGATAGAGGCCCGGTTTGTGATGATGCGGATCTGCTATTGCAGGGCATAGAGAATTTGCTCCCTTTTTTAGCCAAGGAAAAGGCCATCGGCTTGAGGTTGGACCCCTATTGGGAATTCCCAAAGGGGGAGCGGATCGAGAAGAGGCTTAAGGACCTGGGATTCGAACCCTTTCAAAGGAAGGATGATCGGCATTTCGAGACCCTGACCATTGATTTGGCACAATCGCCGGAAGAGATTTTTTCCCATTTTCGAAAGACAACCCGGAATGAGATTAATAAAGCTAAAAAAATGGGATTAAAAGTAAAAATCGCCGAAGATGAACAGGAATTAAAAGGGTTTTGCGACCTTTTGGACCAATTGGGCCGAAAGAAAGCCATCAGGACCCCTCCCTATTCTTTTTTTCAACGATTGTGGAATTCCATTTTAAAACAAAAAGACCTGGGTATTCTTTTGTTGGGCTATTCAGATGACCGGTTGGTTTCCGGGGTCGTCATTCTCAACCATGGGGAACGAGGGGTTTATTCTTGGGGGGCCTCCTCTGTGGAGACTCAGGAAAAGTTTTCCAAGGCCCATTGGCTGATTTGGGAGGGAATCCTTTGGGCCAAAGAAATGGGTTGCCGTCTTTTTGATTTGGGCGGTTACTCGGGGGGGGCGGAGAGCGACTCTTCTCCTGAACAAGTTGATTTGTTTAAAAAAGGGTTTAGAGGGGAATTCTGTCGGTTGGTAAAAATTCATCGTTATATCTTTCAAAAAGGCAAAGAGAAATGGATACGCCCATTTTTGTCATAAATGGTTTAGAGGGGCTTTAAAAAAGGTGGAAAGTCTGGCGGGAAATTTATTAATAACGATTGGGGGATTTGTAGGGCTTATTTTCTTTCTCATGCTTCTCTCCCGGGGTGATATTGTCTATGGGGTTATTGTTTATCTTTTTTCGGCTATTTTTTTAGGTAAGTCGTTTTTTTTCATATCTCTGCCGGGATTGCCGGATATCTATCTGGAACGGATCATTTTTGTTTTTCTTTTTATGGCGGTTGTTGTTGAACTAGTAACAGGACGAGAAAGAACTCTGCCCAATACGTCCATTGAATATTGGATGGCGGTATTGCTCTTAACCCTAATGGTTTCCATGTATCGGACCGGCTTTGTGGCCACCCGGGGTGATGAAGTTCAACCTTTTCATATCTTTCTGACGGGTTTTCTTTTTCCGTTCAGTTTTTATTATTTCGGAAAGACATTCATTTATACTGAAAACCGACTACGTATTCTTCTCTGGACGTCATTTGTACTATTAACTTATCTTGTCCTGACCGCCTATTTTGAACACTTCAAAATAAATAGTCTGATTTACCCAAAGTATATTGCCGATCCCACAGAAGGTATCCATTACGGACGGGCCCGGGGTCCTTTTGCCGTGGCTCCGGTCGATGGTTGGGTTATGGCCACCCTATTTTTTTCGTCCCTTTTTCTGCGAACCCAGATAGAAGGAATATTCATCCGGGGAATTATCTTGTGGGTTCTTCTTTTAACGCCGGGGGCCATATTCTATACCTATACCCGGGCGGTTTGGCTGTCCTTTATCTTGGCCCCGGTAGTTACTATTATTTTTTCGCCACGATTGTTGGTCAGGGCCCGCTTCTTCTTAATTCCTTTAGTGGTAATCTTCCTGCTGGTGATGCTGAATTGGCAAAATATCACCGGTAAGGAGCGGGAATTAGGAGGGGTTATGCAACTTTCGGAGATAGAGGCCAGAAAAAACCTGTTCGAGGTGACCAAAAGCATATTCCCGGATTATCCCCTCTTTGGCGTCGGATTCGGCCGGTTTACCAGGGCTCTTCCCTTTTATGCCGGTGGGATTTTTTTTGGTACTTCGGCACAGATTGCCGCTCAGCACAATATTTTTTTCAGCCTCCTTTCTGAAGTCGGCATAATCGGCATAATCCCTTTTTTGCTTATTTTATATTATGCTTTTCTCTATAGCATTCGTTTTTTTAAGGAATTGGGCCTGGAAGGGTTTTTCAATAGGGATTTAATGGTCGTCTTTTGGGCCATGATGGTGATTTATATTGTCAATGCCTCTTTTATCCAGACCCAATTTTTTTTATCAGCCAATGTTTTAGTTTTTTTATGGATTGGTATAGCGGTAGGGTTTTACCAGAGAAAGATCCTGGACCTCTTGCCTTTGGAATCCAATCCCTAATGATATCATCTCAAACGATTAGGTTGGATTCCCAGGCCTTGAAGATTAAAGAACATATGACCGTCAGAGACAAATTGAAAGGAATGGTTTGGAATCTAGCTTATGTCTCCGGTTTATTGGGGCTTCTGGAAGGGATAAAAAAAACACCGGATCATAGAGGCTTGATTTTCTACTATCATCGGGTCCATCCCCATCCCGGTTGGGATCCACTGGGCCTGAATATTTTCCCTTCATTATTTTATCGACAAGTAAAACTTCTAAAAAAAAAAATACCACTGATATCTTTAAAGGAATATATTCAGGAAGACGGCCATTCGCCGAGAGGCTTTTCTCGAATTCCAAGGGGAGTCATTACCTTCGATGACGGATATCGTGATTGCTGGGTTTACGCCTGGCCGATCCTGCGGGATTTTTCCGTCTCCCCCACCTTTTTTGTTTGTACCGATCCTTTGTTTAAGAAACGCCCTTTAATTTATGACCGGCTGATTCCCTTCGTTCAAAGGGAAGGAGGAAAAGATCGGATGATTAAAGGATTAAAGGGACCCGATCAACTCTTCCGAATGGGGACACCCCGGGAAAGAGCTTTTTTTGTTCAAGAAGCGACCCGATTTTTGATGACCTCCAGCGGTCCGGATCAGGAAATATTTCTAAAACAATTTGTCATTCCCCCGGAGGAAGAGTTCGCAAACAGTCCGCCTATGGATTTATACTTGTCCGCCGAAGAAGTCAAAAAGGCCCAATCTGAGGGCATTGATATAGGATCCCACACCGCCTCCCATCCCAATTTGTCGCGGTTACCCCGAGAAAAGTGGGAGGAAGAAATTAAGGGTTCTAAGGAAGAGCTGGAAATCCTCTTGGGTTCAACGGTTAATTTTTTTTCCTATCCGGCCGGTGAATATACTGGGGAAATCGCCGCCTATGTTCGAGAGGTGGGTTATCTCAGGGCTTTGACTACCGGGAAGAAGGCCGTTTTAGGCTCTATAGTCGATAGCTACGCCTTGCCCCGTATCTCCCCGGAGGGAATAACCTCGCTGGGAAAGTTTTATGCCCTGGTGGTCGGAATCCGCCCGGACTGGTTCAAATAATGGGCAGAAAATCAAGACTCCAGGCTTTTCGGGATCGCAAACAATGGCTGATTCCCTATTTATTTTCTCAGGAGGATCAACGGACTCCCAAACATGATAATGTTCCTAAGCATATTCTCTTTTCCTTCGTGGACCACTTTGAACCCGGTCATGGGAAGGCCGATTGGGTGGAGCAATTGGCCAGGGTTGAACATTGGCATCGGCGTTATCCTGAGGTTGTCCGTTCCTTTAAGGATAGTGAAGGGCATCGTCCGCGACACACCTGGTTTTATTTGGGGGAAGAACCGGAACATCTTAAGCGATTAGGGGAATTATGTTTTCAGGGTTTTGGAGAGATAGAGTTGCATATTCATCATGGTTCCAAGGATAACATCCCCGATCAATGGAAACATAATTCTCGGGAAACTCTGGGTCGGTATATTCAAAATCAGCTAAATTTTTTTTCCCGGTACGGCGCCTTGATCACGGCTGAAGAATCGCCCCAAAGGGTCTTCGGGTTTCTGCATGGTATGTTCGCCTTGGATAACAGTCTGCCTGATTATTGTGGTGTTTCCGGTGAATTACGGTTGTTACGGGAACTCGGCTGTTATGGAGATTTTACCTTCCCGGCTCCGGGGAAGAGTCAACCGTCTATTATAAATCGTCACTATTATCCGACCGGGAATCCGGAAAAGGGATCTTCATATTTTCAAGGAGAGGAGATTAAAGTCGGCTCAGAGCCTCGTGATGCCGTTTTGATCTTTCAGGGTCCTTTGGGTTTGGTTAGAAAAGGGATCAGATTTAAGGTTGAAGACGGGCATTTGGATTGGAATCTCTTGCCCACTCGCGAAAGAGTCCTTTTTTGGATTTCCCGAGTGATCCATGTCAAGGGACGGCCGGAATGGGTTTTTGTTAAAGTCTACACCCATGGGGCGATGGCCAGGAACATCGAGGAATTTTTAGGCGAACCCATGGCAAAACTTCATCAAGTCTTGAGGGAACTGAGTCATGAAAGTCCACCTTTGATCTTACATTATGTGACGGCCCGGGAGGCCTTTAATATTGCCATGGCCGCCATGGCCGGGAAGTCGGGTGATCCCGGTGAATTCCGTAATTTCTTCATCCCTCCCTATGCCAATACCCTAATCTATTGCAATCGCCCCTATCGTTTGGAGGAATATTCTCGACAGGGATGGTCCCTCCAATTGTTGGATTGTAAAGAGGCGCACCTCAAAGTTAAGGGAGATTTGGAGGCCGAGGTCAGAGGGGAATCTCTGGAGGAGATTAGACTATATCGAGATGATCGAAGCGGGGGAATGATCTTGCAAGCCCGGGGGAAAGGAAAGGTAGACGGGAGCTTCAAGAACCTTAAAGAAAGGGAATTCTGCGGAGAGAGGAGGGGTCTGGAAGGGGCGGTGAGTTTTTCCCCGCTCTCAGGAGATTTGGGTCTGTCTTTCTCCAGCTCTTTTTCTTCAACGGGAATCCTGAAGTTTGTATGGGGCCTTCCGCGATGAATGATCAACCCATTAAGGTGGTTCATATCATCAACACCTTGAGGATAGGTGGGGCGGAAAACTGTGTGCGCCTATTGGTGACCCGCCTTGATCGTCAGTTGTTCAGTTCTTTGGTCGTAGCGGTCCAGGGCAGCGGCCCTAATGAAGAAGAATTAAGGCAGGAAGGGATACCGGTCATTGTGATGAACCGACCAAGACGATCGATCGTTCTTGGCCCGCTCTTCTTTTGGGATGTATTGATTACCGGATGGGAATTATTTCAAATTTTAAAAAGAGAAAAACCGTTAATCCTCCAAACCCATCTTCCGGTGAGTGAATATTTTGGATTACTCATCGGCCGATGGGTGGGCATTCCCTATTTGGTTTATACCTTTCACAGCAGCAATTTTTTGCCGAAAAGAAATGAAAAGAGTTTTCGTTACTGGGCCAGGAAGAAACTTACCCAGGTTTTGGTTAAGCGCGCCCAAAAGGTCATAGCCGTTTCCCAGGCTATTGCCGAAACGGTTCGTGGGATGGAGCCGGACTCTGCCATCGATGTGCGTATCATCCCTAATGGGATCGAAACGGACCGCTTCGAAAATATTTCCCACCTGGGCCGGTTAAAAAGAGAACTGGGCATGAAACCTGATGACCCGCTTATTGCCTCGATCGGCAGTTTAAGTCCGGTGAAAAATCAGGTAATGCTCTTAACTGCGGCTGTCCGCATGATCCGGTCTTATCCCAATCTGCATATCATCTTGGTGGGGGATGGTCCTTTAAAACACCTCTTGTTAGAGGTTCGGGAGAAAATGGGCCTGACTCCCTATGTTCATTTTCTGGGTTTACGGAAGGATATCCCGGAGATCCTTTCCGAAAGCGATATCTTCGTTTCCACCTCCAGGTGGGAGGGTTTGCCTCTATCCATCCTGGAGGCCATGGCCGCCGCCAAGCCGATTGTCGCTACGGCGGTTCCAGGGGTTTTGGAAGTATTGGAAGAGAAGAGCGGTGTGCTGATTCCCTTGGATGATATTGATGAATTGACAAAGGCCCTGCAAACATTGCTTGAGGACCCCCAAAAGCGGGAGGAACTGGGGCGGATGGCCCGCGATAGGGTGCGAGCCCATTACGCCTTGGAGAACACCGTCCGTAAATGGGAGGCCCTTTATAAGGAACTGATCCACGGTGGAGCGCCATGCCCTATAAAGTGATGTTTGTGGTCACATCATTAATTATTGGGGGTGCGGAAAGGCAACTGGTCCAGCTTTTGTCCCGTATCTCCAGAAAAGATTTTGAACCCCTAGTGGTCTGCCTCAAAGAACCGGGGGTCTTAGCCGCAGAACTAATCCAGCGTGATATCCCGGTCTATAGTAGACTACTAAGGAATAAATATGATCTAAGGGTGATTCCCCGATTACTGTCCATAATCAGAAAAGAAAAAATTCATATCCTTTGGGCCCGAAGCCTTGGGGATAAATTGTTCTGGGGGAGACTGGCCGGTAAATTGGCCGGGGTCCCGGTGATCTTGGGTTCCATCCATTTTATGGGATCAAAGGGACAGAAGAAAAGTATCATCGGACCTCTGAATAAATCTTTGACCCCGTTTACCGATCGCATCATCGCCGTATCGGAGAACCAGAAACAGTACCTGATTGAGGAAGAAGGATTACCGCCGGGAAAGATTGTCGTTGTCTTTAACGGGATTGATCTGGAGGCCTTTAAACCCACCCGGGATCCCCAAGAGGTGAAAAAGCAACTGGATCTGCCTAAGGATTATGCCCTGATCGGCCAGACGGCTAAATTGAGACCGGAAAAAGGGCACCGGCTTTTGCTGCAGGCGGCCAAAGGGGTTGTTCAACAAAAACAAAAGGTGATCTTTCTTCTGATCGGTGACGGGCCGGAACGGCCGGCCTTAGAAGATGCCTGTCGGACCCTGAAACTGGGATCAGCCATTCGATTTTTAGGGGATCGAAATGATTTGCCTGATCTGATTAATATCCTCGATATGGGGACCTTGAGTTCCCCTATGGAAACTTTTCCCAATGCCCTATTGGAGTATATGGCCCTGGCTAAACCGGTTATCGCTCCGAATATCGGCGGGGTCCCGGAGATTATCACCGATCAGGCCCATGGTCTGCTTTTCTCCCCCGGGGAGGCCGGCAGCCTGGAGAAAAGTATCCTAGAGCTGCTGGCTGATCCGGAAAAGGCCAAGCAGATGGGCGAGGCCGGGGCCAAAAGAGTAGGAAATTTATTTTCCCTGGAGATGAATGTTAAAAAAATCGAACAATTATTTTTTACTCTATTGTCCGAGAAAGGCCTGCACTAAATGATTGCAGGAAGAAAGCCAATCTTAATGCTGGGGGCCCATCCGGAGCGGGTCAAAGGCGGCGTTTCAACTTGTGCCCGGAATATCCTTTCTTCAGATCTTGTCAAGGATTATCCCATTACTTATATAGCCACCAAAGTTGACGGTTCGAACTTGGTTAAACTGGGTGTGGCCATCCAGGCGGTTTTTCTTTTTCTCTGGAAGCTCGGGACGATCAACGTCGCGTTGATTCATATCCACGGTTCTCACTATGCCAGCTTTTATCGAAAGATGATCTTTATTCTCCTGGCCAAAATGGCCGGCAAAAAGGTCCTCTTTCATTGCCATGGGTCCCGATTCGACCAATTCTATCTAAAAGGACCTTCCTGGCAGAAACGATTAATCCGAAAGATTCTTTCTTTATGTGACCGGGTGGTGGTTCTCTCCCCTTTCTGGAAGACTTTTTTTGAAGAGTTTTTAGATGTCAACTTACTAAGTATTCTGCCGAATGCCATCATCCTCTCGAACTATCAATCACCGGGAAATAAGGAGAAGAAATTAGGAGGGAAGCCCATCGTTCTTTTTGCCGGTGAAGTCGGGGAGAGAAAAGGTGTCTACGACCTGCTGGCGGTTATTCCAAGACTCGTTCTTAAGTTCCCCCAAGTCACAGTCCGTTTTGCCGGAAACGGAGATCTGGAAAAGATCCGGCATACGGTTAAATCACTAAAGATTGAAGAACATGTTGAACTGACGGACTGGGTTACTTCCGAAACATTGATCGATTACTATTATGAGTCGGTTCTTTTCGTCCTTCCCTCTTATCATGAGGGGCTTCCTATGGCTATCTTAGAAGCGATGGCCTGCGGTTTGGCGGTTGTCAGTACGCGGGTGGGAGGGATCCCGGAATTGATCAGGGAAGGGGAGAACGGATTTTTAATCGATCCGGGAGATCAAGGGGGCCTTGAGGAGGCCTTATCCGCTCTATTGGCCGATCCAAGCCGGCGGGAGCAGATGGGACGGAACAATATTGAAAAAATCAGAGATGAATATGAGATGTCCGTTTATAGTGCAAGATTAAGAGATCTCTATCGGGAACTCCTGGGAGAACAATAATGGTTAAAAATATTTTCGAAGATTTTAATGATTTGGAGAATTATCGAGAGGATTGGGAGAAACTGCTGGAGAAGTCGCCAGCCGATTCCCCTTTTTCCACTTATGAATGGCTTTCGACATATTGGAAACATTTTCATCAAGATAAAAAATTATTGGCAATGGTTTTTAAAGAGGAAGGTCATTTGGCCGGCATTATTCCCTTAATGGCCTTTCATGAAACTCAAAAATTTTATCCTTTGAGAAAGATCACTTTTGTGGGCCGTGATTATTCCGATCGGGCCGATTTTATCGTCGGAAAAGAAAAGGGCAAAGTGGTCGATGCCCTGATGGAATTTTTGGCCGATGATTACCGGAGTTGGGATGTGCTTCATCTGGAGCAGATTCCCGAAAAATCCGACTCCCTAGGCATGTTAAGACATTGCGCCAAGAAAAGAGGATTGTTGTTTGAGTGTTGGGAACAGACCATTTGTCCCTATATTATTCTTAATCAAGAATTATCCCGAAGTATGGAAAAACGTGCCGGCCCTTTCAAAAAGGAAATTCAAAAATCGATTCGTCGTCTCCAGGATGTGGGAAAGGTTTCTTTCTCCCGTTCCATAACGCACAGCCATATCGACAAGCTGGTCTCTACGGCTGCTTTCGTCGATGAAAAGAGTCATAAATTCGCCGAGGGAAAGACCCTTTTCACTAATCCCCGTGCTCGTGATTTTTTGGGCGAGATAGCCCGTCATTTTTCAAAACGAAAATGGCTGGATTTTGCTACCTTGGAAGTGGATGATGTCCCTATTGCCTATGAGTATCATTTCCGTTATAAAGAAATAAACTATGCCTATACCGGTTCCTATGACCAGCATTATGCTTCCTTTGGACCCGGAACGGGCATTATGTATCGGCTGATCCAGGATTCCGTTGACCTCGGCTTAAAAGAATATGACCTCCTCCAGGGCGGGCATGAGTATAAATGGCGTTGGACCGACAAGGGAAGAAAACAAGTCCAGGTGATGATAGTCAATAATACCCATTATGCCCGTCTCTTTCATTATTTGAAGTTTAAGTCCCGAAAAGAATGGCGGGAAAAGACCAAAGGGGGAGAATTCCAAGAAGAGCCTTGATCGGGCGGCTTCTGTTGGTAGGGATTTTTCCCCCGGGATTAGATAAAGACCATGACGACGATGACTCCGGACTCCGAACTCCAAACTAGGAACGCGATTTTAGAAGGGCATGGGGTATTATTCATCAATGAGAATTTGCCTCTTCCTTTTGATATCCGACCCTGGCAGGAGGCGTTGGCCCTTAAAGAGGCGGGGATGGAAGTCTCCGTCCTTTGTCCCCGAGGGAAAGGGTTTGAAAAACCTTACGAATGTTTAAAAGGGATCCATATTTACCGTCATCCCTTTCCCAAAGGTAACAGTTTAGTCCCCACCAATCCCCATAAGAAAGAAAAAGATAACCAGCCGGACCAGTTTTTCCGAAGAGAAGAATGTCATTCTATAACGATCAAGGAAGAGGAAACGAACTCAACTGGAGTTATTGTAAAGGGAGGCTTGTGCTGTTGCCGTCGAAGCGGTGAGAAGTGTTTTTAGGAAAGAAAGCGGATGAACCCCTTGCCTTTTGGCGGTCTGAACCAGGCTGGGCAGGACA
>Ga0233425_10005969_pt1 | contig 18589 bp, 11 predicted proteins | sample Watercolumn_Towu_2_FD_181712 | JGI IMG/M metagenome (GOLD analysis project Ga0233425, IMG submission 181712) | Freshwater microbial communities from Lake Towuti, South Sulawesi, Indonesia - Watercolumn_Towuti2014_140_MG | ecosystem: Environmental > Aquatic > Freshwater > Lake | place... | reverse complement strand
CGTCGTCGCGGATGGTGTAGGTGATGGTGTCGGCGCCGAAGTAGTTTCCGTCCGGCGTGTAGCTCAAGCGGCCGTCGTCGGTGATGGTGACCGTGCCGTGCACCGCTTCGGCGGCAATGAGCGTCAGAATCTGATCGCTCTCATTCGCCGGTCCCGGCGAATCGTTGGCGCGCACGTCGATGAGGTTCGCCGTGCTGTCCTCGGCCACCGTGGCCGCGTCCGCGTTCGCCACCGGCGCGTCGTTGACCGGCGTCACGTCGACGTTGACGGTCACGGAGTCGGTGCCGCCGTTGCCGTCGGAGACGGTGACGACGAAGTTGTCCGGACCGAAATAGTTTGCGTCGGGCGTATAGGTATAGGCGCCCGTCGCAGGATTGATGACGACCGTGCCATGCAGGGCCGCGCCGGGGTTGCCGGCCGCGGGAACGGAGAAGGCGAGTGCGTCGCCGTCGACATCGCTTGCCACGACCGTGCCTGTGAGCGGCGTGTCCTCGGCGGTGACATACGTGATGCCGGCGATCTCGACCTGCTGGACGGTGTAATAGGCTCCGGTTGTACCGCTGAAGCCGAGATGAACAGGTCCTGGAGGCAGCCTGCCAGGATCGAACGGCTGCGAGGCCGTGAACGTCTCGCCGCTCGAGTGACGGAACGTGTAGGTCAGCGTGTGGCTGGCGGCATCCCACGACACGGTGAGATCGTGCCAGGCGTTATTCTCGAGCGTCGTGGCGAACGTGTTGACGACCGCCCCTGCCGGCCGGCTGGTGAGACCGCCGGCACTATTCTCAAAGAAGCCGATCGAGCGGCCCGCGTTCTCGACGTCCGTGCCGTTGGCAAAGGTGTCCATCCAGATGCCGAACGCGCCGGGAAGGCCGGTCTGAGTGGGCGACGAAAATCCGCCGACCCCGAGCGAGCCTCCAGTATGAGAACCACGCGCAGCAACGAGACTCTGTAGCGCATTTGTTCCCTGGCTCTGGATCACGAACGCGATGCCGTCGGCGCCGGTGTCGAAGGGACCGAAGTTGACGCGCGATTGCAGGACGAAGCTGGTGCCGAGATCGACGGCGCTCCAGACCGCGCCAAGCTCGCCGGTCTGATGCGCCGTGATCTCGTATCGGCCGGGCGCCGTCTCAGGCGTCGGCTCGTCGTAATAATAGAAGCCGGGAAAATACTCGCGGAAGCCTTCGGTCGCGAGGCCCGACAGCTCGGGCAGGCCGCGAATCACCGGGGCATCGTTCACGGGCGCAACCGAGACGGTGATCGTGCCGGTGTCGTAGGCGAAGCTCGAATCGTAGACCCAATAGGAGATCTCGGCCGTCCCGTTGTAGTCGGCGCCCGGCGTGAAGGTGATGTTGCGGCCCGATATGCTGATCTGACCGGACCCGCTCACGACATATGCGGGACCGACCTGGAGCGTGTCGCCCTCGATGTCGGAGATGAGCGAGGTGACATCGATGGTGACCGGCGTGTCCTCGTTAGTTGCCGCCGCGGTGTCGAGCGCAACCGGCGGATCGTTGACCGGCGTCACCGTGAACGAGGCCGTCGCCGTGACGGTCTCGGTGCCGTCGCTGACCGTGTACTGGAACGAGGCCGGGCCGAAATAGTTTGCGTCCGGAGTAAACTGGTAGAGTCCGTCGTTGTCGAAATAGCTGACGTGCCCGTGGCTCTCGCTGCCCGCGACCAGCGTAAACGTCAGTGGATCGCCATCGGCGTCGCTCGCCATCAGGTAATCGGCAGCAAGTCCATCTTCTGGGATGATTTTGATATTGGAGCCGGGAACCGGCGCGTCGTTGATATTCTGCACGGCAATGGTGGCGGTGGCTGTCGCGGAGGAGGCTTGCACGTCGCTCGCCGTGTAGGTGAAGGAGGCGGTGCCGAAAAAGTCCGGATTGGGCTTGAAATAGAGCGTCAGCGCGTTCGCCGCGGCCGCATAGTCGACTCCGGTGCTCGCCGTCGCGGCGCCCGGATTGACAGCCGGGTCATCGAGGTAAAGCGTGCCGTCGGCGGGCAGCGTCGAGAGGCGGAACGTCTCGATGGCATCGCCCGCGTCGGGATCGCTGCCGCTCAAGAGGATGGCGATCGATGCCGCGTCCTCATCGCCCGCGGCGATGGCGGAGTTGGCCACGGGCGGCGTGTTGGGTGCGACGAGCGTGATCACGGGCGAAAGGTACGGGCCTTGGCCTCCGAGCACGGTGTAGACCGCGCCCGAGTGATACCCGGCCGCAAGAATATCGATGATACCATCGCCGTCGGCGTCGGCCAGGACAACGTCCGTTGGGTATGCTCCTGCGGGCAGGGGAACGTTGGACCCGAGCGCATCTCCCTGGAGCGAGAAGCTTCCATCGCCGCGCCCGTGCAGCACCGTCAGCGTGTCGTCGAAGCGGTTGGCGGTCACGATGTCGAGGCGGCCGTCGCCGTTCAGGTCGCCGAGCGCCAGATGGAAGGGCCGGTCGCCGACCGCATGGCTACCTGCAAGCGTGAACGTTCCATCTCCGTTGCCGATCAGCACGGAGACGTCGTTCGAGACGTCGTTGAGCGTGACCGCGTCGAGATGCCCGTCGCCGTTCAAGTCGCCGGCGGCAATGCCGCGCGGTGTGCCGGTGACGGTCGCCTCGGTCGTGATCGCCGCTCCGAATCCTCCCGCACCGTCCCCCGCCAGCACGAAAACATCGCGGCGGGTCGCGTTGGCGCCGATGATGTCGAGGTGGCCGTCGCCGGTCGCATCGGCGAGCACGACGTCGAACGCGTCGCCGAAGCCACCCATCGTGCCGGTCGCGTAGCTCGGGAACACGCCTGAGCCATTGTCGAGATAGCCACCCATCCCGTCGGCCAGCAGCACGGAGACGGTCCCCTCATAGGAGTTGGCGACCACGAGATCGACCGCTCCGTCGCCATTGAGATCGCCGGCAACCACGCGGCGCGCACCGTCGCCGACGCCCTCGAAGTAGGTGTGGGGGCCGAAGACGCCGCTGCCGCTGTTCAGAAGAATGGCAAGACCGGATTCCTCCGTGCCGCCGCCAGCGGTGGCGTGAAACTCGAGCGTCGTCGCCAGAAGATCGAGGTCGCCGTCTCCGTCGACGTCGGCGAGCGTCACGTCGACGACCGAGCTGGCGAGCCCGAAAGCGGCGCCATTCACGCCGAGGATCGTGCCTGCTCCGAACGCGCCGGTCCCGTCGCCGAGCTGAACGGCCACGCTGTTGTCATTGGGGTTGGCCGTGACGGCATCGAGAATGAAATCGCCGTTGACGTCGCCGGTCGCGATCGAGAACGGACCGGCCTTGCCGCGCGGGTTGCCGTCCGGGCTCTCGAGGATCGTGCCTGTGCCGCGCCACGGCGTCTTGAGCGGGTTGCCGGCCAGGTCCGTGATATCGCCGCCGACGACATTGAGCTGCAGCCATCCGGCTCCGGACCCTGCGTCGATCGTGACGATCCAGCGTGCACCGGTGGGATCGCCGGGATCGGCGGCTATGCCGGTGATGACAGGAGCAGAGAGTCCTCCCCCGTAAGCCAACGAGAACGCCGAAGCGCCGACATTGGTGACCGGCTCGGAGAAGGTCACAGAATAGTTGAGCGTGTGCTCAACGGTCGGGCTCGTCTGGTCGATGGAAATTCCGACGACGATCGGAGGCTCACTGTCCGATCCGACGGCAACGCTTACCGTCGCGGTGCCGGTCTCGCCGTTGATGTCGCGCACCGTGTAGGTGAAGGTATCCGTGCCGCTGAACCCGGCCGCGGGCGTGTACCTGATCAGTCCACCTCCCAGGTCCTCGATCATGCCGCCGTTTGCCGGCATGCTGAACGGGCTTCCGAAATTGTAGTCGAGGCCGAACCAGTCGCCGTTGGGGTCGGTGTCGTTGGCGAGGAGATCGATGACGACCGGAGCGCCCGCACTCGTTGCAGCTTGGTCGTCGGCGGGCGCCGGCGCCGTGCCAACCCCGTCGTCGTCCCGGATGAGGCCGGTGGCCGAGGCAAAGGCGACAGGAAGGCCGCCGTCGTTCCCTGTGATGGTGACTTGGAACCCCTCGTTGAGCTCCAGGATCGTGTCGTTCACGACCGTAAGCTCTATGACGGCTTCCGTGTTGCCGGCTAGGATGACTACCGAGCCTGCCGGATAGACGCCGCCGGCGAAATCGTCGGGAGAGGCCGGATTGGGTCCGCTGCCCGCCACCTGCCAATTGACGGCCACATCGAACGCGAGCGGCGCCTCGATCGAGACGATGAACGTGAACCCCCCGAGGCTGCTGCTCTCACTATCCTCCGAGGTGCCGGCGTAGATGGAGAGGGCCGGAAGCGTGAAGGGCGTGAGGTTGAAGTCGCTGAGGTTCGGATAGGTTCCATTCGTGCTCGCACCCGCGCCCTCCTCGTGCGACCAGTGCCCGGCGTCGTTGAGGCGCGCAGCATCGGCCGCCACGTCGCCGGTCATGAAGCGCACCCCATCATGAAGGACGGCAATCGTCCAGAAGGGCGACGTGCCGAAGTGAATAGCTGTCTGCCCTTCCACGAGCCCGGTGCCTGCCAGGCCATCGAATGAGCCGGTGTAGTTCCAGCCGGAGGGCGAGCCCGAAAGGCCGGTGAGGAATTTCGTCGGGTTGCCTGCGGTGCCCTGGTAGGCGAAGACGATCGAGGTGGCGTCGAGATCGATCGGCGTGCCGCCGACGCTGCCGAGGCTCGCCACGGGAGCGGTGTCGAGGGTCGAAAGCAGGACCACGGTCCCGGCGGGGACGTCGGCGCCGGCCGGTGCCGTCCAGCTCAACGTCGGCGCACTGGGATGAAAGACGCCCGACCACACGCCGGCCGTGAAATGGATGGTCTCTCCGGCCGCTATGGGCTCGAGGACCACGAACGCCAGCGCGTCGTTGCCATCGGAGTTGAAGCCCGTGAAGGCGATTGATCCGGGAACCAATGCCATGTTGCCGTCTCCATGCCGTTCGCTTGGGGGACCGCGGCTGCGGTAGAATATTAAAATTTTATCAGGAGAGGACCGTCACCCGCGTCCCCTGTTTGGGTGATGCAGGCGGAAAATCTCAGCAAAAAATGCAATGGAGGCCGTTCACGAAGGGATGGGTGACAGGGCTGGAAGGGGCACCGTCTCCGGCAGCGGTGCGCCTGGATGGGCCTGTCGCGATGGCGTCCCATCCAAACCCTCTCAATAGCCTCCTGTCATCCTCACTGGGGGCAGGGCCTGCATGACCTTCTGCACGAGATCGAGCTGCCGGCTCGTGCCGGTCTTGGTCATGAGGCGCTTCAAGTGCGTGCGGGCCGTATCGGCAGAGATTCCGAGCCTGCCCGCGACCTCGTCGATCGTGCTGCCTTCGAGCAACGGCATCAGCACCGATATCTCCCGCGGCGTCAGCCCGAACAGCGCCGCCAGATGCTTGCCGACAGGGGGAATGTCGTCCTCTTGAGGGTTGATCAGGAGGGCGAAGACACCGCTTTTGAGATCGACCGGGAGCAAAGCGGCCAAATAGGCCCGGCCATCGCTTCCGCGCACGGGAATCAAGGCCGGCTCCGTGCCTTCCCCGGACAAGGCCCGGCTGAGCGCGCTCTGCGACGGCTCGTCGGTCATCGATAAATGGCCGCCGCTCGACGTTGCGACGGCGCCGGCATCCAATAAGACGCTCCCGCTTCGGTTGGTCTTGATGATCCCTAGCGATCTGGAGAGCAGGATCATTGCCACACTGAGCTGATCGATCACCGAGGCGAGATGTGAGCGCTCGACGCTCCTCTGCTCGAGCAGGCCCGAAATGGTTACGGCCCGGCGAACGTGTGGCGCCAAATTGCCCATGTACTGCCGCGCGCCTGCGTCGAACCGGCCGGCTTCGTGTGATCGCGTTGCCGAAATGGCGCCCACCTCTGTTGGACGCTTGGCAATGAGCGCGCCCAGCATGTCGTGATAGCCCTGAGGCTCGCACCATTCCTTGTAGAAGCGGCTGGCGACGAACTCCTCCTCGTCGACGAAATCGAAGGCGCTGACGGGCTCGTCGAGATCGGCAAGTAGTACCGCGGCACCGATCGGGCTCATGGTGGCGTACTTGGAAAGAAGGAGCGCCGTCCAGGCCGGGTCCGTGCCATGCTCGACAAAGAGCGAGACTTTCCCCTTGACCCGGTCAACCATGTGCACGGATGCTGCCTTCGCGTTGAGCTCGGAGCAGACCTGCTCGAGGATCACGGACCAAAGCTCGGGCTTGAAAATGGTATCGTAGATCGTGCCGATGAACCTCGAGAGCTCTCGCTGCGACTTCATGAAAAGGTCTTCCAGTAGGATCGCTCGCTGACCAGCTTGCGCTTCGGATCGAAGCGCTCGAGCGCCGGACGAGTCCGGCGAGCGTTGATCGTGCCCCTTGGCGTGGTGTCAGTGCGCCGGCCATGGCCCGGGGTCGGAATTGTCCCGGGCTCAATGATCAAGCCGCCGCGACGAGCCTGCGGCCTGTCGGTGGATCATCGCTGATTGTGGCGAGGTTGAGAAGGGCCTCGAACGAAGGCCAGTTCCATATGTCAGTCCAATGGCAACTTGGCGGATGGGGAGGGATTCGAACCCCCGGTGAGCTTGCGCCCACGCCGGTTTTCAAGACCGGTGCCTTAAACCACTCGGCCACCCATCCGGGCCCGGACGACCTACGCGGGATCACAGCACGAGACCCGCGGACGGACCCTATACGCTGGCCCCCGTGGCCTCAAGTGCGTGCGCGCCGCGGCGATTGTGTGGGGGGTGCTTTGCATTGGCTCGTGGGGGTCTTTACGGGATCCTAAAGCGAAGCTGGCATAGTCGGGCGGTGTTCCGCGAGAGGCCCGGACCAAAAGAGGCGGCAGCGGCACACCAGGCGAACGGCTCCTCGCACGAGCCCAGGGGATGGTGTCATGCAGCGATTGGGGTGCAGCGGTGCGCCGCGGCCAGATGCGCTTGCAAGAGAGTGCAGGAACGACGCCCGCCGGACGGGATCGGGCCAGCTCTTTGCTTTGACGGCTCTGTCGCTTCTCCTCAGCGGGTGTGCCAACGCAGAGCGTTTCGCTTACTCCCCTTACAAATTCCCTGCGGCCTCGTCCTCATTCCAGCGTCCGCAATCTCCCTTCGAGGTGTCTCGGCAACCCGGAGAGATCCCGAAGGGCGGCGGTATCTACAAGGTTGGGACGCCCTACGAGGTCGAGGGGCGCTGGTACGCCCCGCGCGAGGAGCCCGGGTACGACCGCACCGGCGTAGCCTCCTGGTATGGCGAGGACTTCCATGCCCACCGCACGGCCAACGGCGAGATTTACGACATGAGCCGCCTCAGCGCCGCGCATCCGACGCTGCCGCTGCCCTCGTACGCCTATGTCACCAACCTTGCCAATGGACGCACCGTGCTGGTGCGCATCAATGACCGCGGGCCGTTCGTCGCCGATCGCCTGATCGATCTCTCGCATGCTGCGGCCGAGGCGCTCGGCATGACAAGACGCGGGCTCGCGCGGGTGCGAGTCCGCTATGCGGGTCCCGCGCCTCTCGACGGCGACGACCGCCGCGAGCGGAAATTCCTGGCCGCTCAGCCCTCGAGGAGAGGAGAGGTCCGATGGGCCGCATCTGAGCCCTTCGAGGCTCTCTGGCCCAAGGCCTACATGTCGGGCGCCTGGTCGGCGACATCATACCGGGCCGGCCAGCGCATGCGTTGACTCGCGATAGAGCTGCTGCCATGCGGGCTGGGAGGACTCTGCGCCAAAGGGTTGACTCGCACGGGCCTCGAACCGAATAGTTCTTTCTCCGCTGAGGGGCGAACCCGGCGTATGTGACAGTGATCGGCAAAGAGCTCTTGCAGATGGCGCGCCTGGTCCCCTCTCCCTAATAAAGGAGTGGAGAGAGGGGATGTCTGGCGCCACAGGGGATGGCGCTGCGGATTCCGAGGGACGAGAGGCCGCGAGGAGCGATGCGAGCACCGGAAGCTAGACTGAGACGGCTCGCGTGGCGCGCTTTGGTGTGCTTGCTCGCATGCGGAATGGCGCTCGCCGCCGGCGCTATTCCTGTGCGCGCCGAGCAGCCCGGTGAGTTCGTCACCAAGGCCCGCAACGCCATTCTGATGGATTACGATACGGGGTCCATTCTCTATCAGAAGGGGGCGGACGAGCTCGTCCCGCCCGCGAGCCTGAGCAAGCTCATGACGCTTGCGGTGCTGTTCAAGGCCTTGAAGGAGGGCAAGGTCCGGCTCGAGGACGAGTTCATCATGAGCGAGAACGCCTGGCGCAAGGGCGGGGCGCCGTCCGGCACCTCGGCCATGTACGTCGAGATCAAGACCAAGGCGACGATCAACGAGCTCATGCAGGGCATTATCGTGCAGTCGGGCAACGATGCCTGCATCTCCGTGGCCGAGGGCCTGGCCGGGACGGAAGCGGCGTTTGCCAAAGAGATGGAGGAGGAGGCGCGCCGCATCGGCTTGAAACGCTCGACGTTCAAGAATGCGACGGGTTTGCCGGCAGACGGCCATCTCATGAGCGCGCGCGAGCTTGCCGCGCTCGCGCGTCATCTGATCCGCGAGTACCCCGACCACTACCGCGTTTTCGGACAGAAGGAGTTCGAGTTCATCAACAAGAAGAACAAGAAGTTCCGCTTCTTCAATCGCAATCCTCTGCTCGGCAGCGAGCTTGGCGTCGACGGCCTGAAAACGGGGCATACCGCTGAGGCCGGCTATGGGCTCGTCGTGTCCGCCGTCAACGAGGGTCGCAGGACGATCGGCGTCGTGATGGGGCTCGCCGACGAGAAGGAGCGGCGCGAGGAGGCGCGCCGGATCATCGAATGGGGCATCAAGAGCTTTGCGACGTTCAAGCTGTTCGAGGCCGACGAGCCCGTGGGCTACGCCCGCGTCTGGGGGGGCAGCCGCTATTACGTGCCGCTCTCCGGCAAAGAGGCGGGCCCGCTCGAGGTGGTGCTTCCGCGTTTCCCGGCGAGCCAGAAGCTGCGCGGCGAGATCCTCTACCTGGGTCCTCTGAAGCCGCCGATCGCCAAGGGCGACAAGGTCGCGACTCTGCGCGTGACGAGCTCGGTCTCGGGCGGGAGCGAGCCCACCGCGATGAGCGAGGTGCCGCTCTATGCGGCGAGTGAGGTCGAGCCGGCCAACTTCCTGTGGAAGGGCCTCGACTCGCTCGTTTTCCTGGCCTTGCGCCTGGTCAGGCTCTAATCTTGTGCGATGGCTGCAGGCAAGTTCATAACGTTCGAGGGGGGCGAGGGCTCGGGCAAGTCCACGCAGGCCTCGCTTCTGGCTCTGAGCCTCTCGAAGCAGGGCCTCGAAGCGCTCTTGACGCGCGAGCCCGGGGGCTCGCCGTTCGCAGAGCGTCTCAGAGCGCTCCTGCTCGATCCGATGACCGAGCCGCATGCCGCGCTGGCGGAGGCGCTGGTCTTCTACGCGGCGCGCGCCGACCATCTCGAGCGCGTCATCCGTCCGGCTCTCGCGGCGGGGCGCTGGGTGCTCTCTGACCGCTTCTCGGATTCGACGCGTGTGTACCAGGGGCTGGCCGGCTCGCTCGATCGCAAGTCCATCGATGCGTTGGAAGCGCTCGTCGTCGGCGCGACGATGCCCCAGTTGACGATCATCATCGATGTTCCGGCCGAGGTGGGTCTCGCGCGCGCGGCCGTGCGCCGGACCGCCACCCCGGCGCCAGCGCGCGCAGGCACCATTGCGGATCGATTCGAGGGACGAGACATCGCGTTCCACCGCCGGCTCCGGCAGGGCTTTCTCGATATAGCCAGGGATGACCCCAAACGCTGCGTGGTGGTCGATGGGCTCAAGAGCAGGGAGGAGATCGCGGCCACTGTTTGGGCGGCGGTCGCGGCGCGGTTCCTCGCCGGGGCAGACTGACATGGCACGTGCACCGGCGGTCGCCGAAATCGAGGAGACGCCCGAGAGCGACCGGCTGGATGGCTTCCCCCATCCCCGCCTTACGCGGGCGCTTTACGGACAAGAGCGGGCGGAGCGGGCGCTCATCGAGGCGTTCTCCAGGGGCCGCATGCACCACGGCTGGCTGATCACCGGCCTCCAGGGGGTGGGCAAGGCAACACTCGCCTATCGATTTGCGAAGTACCTGCTCTCGGATACGGCCGAGCGCGATCCTTTTGCCGATACGCTCGCTGTTCCGGAGGAGGCACCCGCGGCCCGGCAGGTCGGCGCGCTCGCTCATCCGGGGCTCCTGGTTCTGCGCCGGCCGTACGATTTGAAGGCGAAGCGGTTGCGCACCGAGATCACGATTGAGGAGGCGCGCCGCCTCAGAGGCTTCCTGTCGCTCACGGCCGACGAGGGCGCGTGGCGGGTCGTTGTGATCGACAGCGCGGACGAGCTCAACATCCCCGCCGCCAATGCCGTGCTGAAGTTGCTCGAGGAGCCGCCGCCGCGGACCGTCTTCCTGCTCTTGAGCTCCGAGCCCGGCCGCCTCCTGCCGACCATCCGCTCGCGATGCCGGACGCTCGTGCTCGAGCCCTTGGGAGCGGACGCCTTGCGCAGGGCGGTCGCTCAGGCGGTTGCCGCAAGCGGAGAGGAGGTGACGGCAGCCCTGCCGTCAGGCGCGGACTGGGACGAGATCGCCTCTCTCGCGGGCGGCAGCGTCCGCCGCTTTCTTACGCTGCACGCGGCGGGCGGCCTCGACCTCAACAGGCGCATCCTTCAGTTGTTCTCGGGGCTGCCGAAAATCGATTGGGGAGCCGTGCATACGCTCGGTGACGAGCTTTCCGGCGCGGCCGCCGAGGAGCGCTTTCAGCTTTTCTACGATCTTCTTCTCGCGCTTCTCGCCGCGCTCGTCCGGGCGAGTGCCGGGGGAGATGGGTCGACGGCGATCCGTGCGCTTGCGGGGCGGGTCGTGCCGGAGACACGCGTGGTGCATTGGGCGGCCCTGTGGGACGACATCAGCGCCGGGAAGGCGACGGCGCTCGCGCTCAATCTCGACCGGAAATCATTGATCCTCGACACCTTCGCGCGGCTTGCCGCCGCGTCTCAGAGCGAGAAGCGGTGAAAGCCCTTGTAGGGCGGCGCTTTAGGACGTATCCCCTGCCGCACACGAACGCCCGGCGCCTGCCTCGATGGGTCATCGATGCGGCCGGTCCAGCAGGGCAACGAGATGGCCAAGACGTTCTACATCACGACGGCGATTTCCTATCCGAACGGCGTGCCGCACATCGGCCACGCCTACGAGGCCATTGCGACCGACGCCATCGCGCGCTTCGAGCGTCTCGACGGCAAGGACGTGCTCTTTCTGACGGGCACTGACGAGCACGGTCTCAAGATGAAGCAGACCGCGGTCAAGGAGGGGATCACGCCGCGCGCGCTGGCCGACCGCAACTCGGCGCGCTTCGTCGAGATGGCGCGCACGCTCGGCCTGTCGAATGACGATTTCATCCGCACCACCGAGCCGCGCCATTACGAGTCCTGCGTCGAGCTCTGGAGGCGCATGGAGAAGAGCGGCGACATCTTCAAGAAGAAGTACGGCGGCTGGTACTCGGTGCGCGACGAGACCTATTACAAGGAGAGCGAGACCGGGGTACAGGACGGGGTGCGCTATGCCACGCCGACCGGCACGCCCGTCGAGTGGTCGGAGGAGGAGACCTATTTCTTCCGCCTCTCCGCCTACCAGGAGAAGCTTCTCGCCCACTACGAGGCCAACCCCGACTTCATCCTGCCGCCCGAGCGGCGCAACGAGGTCGTGAGCTTCGTCAAAATGGGGCTCGAGGACCTCTCGATCTCGCGCTCGACGCTCGACTGGGGCATTCCCGTTCCGGATGCGCCGGGGCACGTCATGTATGTGTGGATCGATGCGCTCAACAACTATGCGACGGGTACGGGTTTCTTCAACAAGGCCGACAATCCGCGCAAGAGGTTCTGGCCGGCCGACGTGCATGTCATCGGCAAGGATATCGTGCGCTTTCACGCCATCTATTGGCCGGCCTTTCTGATGAGTGCCGGCGCGCCTCTGCCGAGGCGTGTATTCAGCCACGGCTTCGTCCTGAACAAGGGCGAGAAAATGTCGAAGTCGATCGGCAACGTCATCGATCCGTTCGATCTCGTCAAAGCCTATGGGCGCGACCAGGTGCGCTACTTCTTTCTGCGCGAGGTGATGTTCGGGCAGGACGGCAACTATTCGCCTGAGGCCATCGCCAACAGGATCAACGCCGATCTCGCGAACAATCTCGGCAATCTGGCGCAGCGCTCGCTGTCGATGATCTTCAAGAATTGCGACGGACGGATCCCCGAGCCCGGTCCATTCACGGCCGAGGACAAGGCGATCCTGGCTGCCGCGGACGCGCTCTACGCCAAGGCTCGCGAGGAGATGAATGCGCAGGCTGTGACCCGCTATCTCGATCACGTGTGGGCGGTGATCGCGGAAGGAAACCGCTACTTCGCGGCCGAGGAGCCGTGGGCGAAGAAGAAGACCGATCAGAAGCGCATGGAAACCATTCTCTATGTGACGGCGGAGTGCGTGCGCCAGTTCGCCATCCTGGCGACGCCGGCCATGCCAGAGCTGGCTCCTAGGCTCCTGGACCTCCTCGCAATCGAGGCCGGCTCGCGGGGCTTTGTGAGCCTCGGGGCCAAGGGGCGTCTCAAACCGGGAAAGGCGATCCCCGAGCCACAAGGCGTCTTTCCGCGCTACGTCGATCCCGCCGAGGAGGCGAGCAAGGCTCTTCCGTCATCGGCCGGGGAGCAGCGCCAGGCCAAGGCCGCGAAGGAAGCCAAGCGTCAAGCCGAGCGCGAGAAGGCGAAGCGAGAGAAAGACGGGAAGGAGAAGGGCTAAGGTGAGGGGCCGCTCTCCGCAGCTACGAGACCTTGCATGTTGATCGACCACCACTGCCATATCGACCGCCCCGAGTTCGCCAAGGACCTCGACGGCGTCGTCGCGCGCGCCGAGGCGGCCGGCGTCGGCATCCTCGTCAACATCTCGACGCGGATCCGCAAACACGATCACCTGTTGTCGGTGGTCGAGCGGTTTCCCCGCGTCTATGGGACGGTCGGCACGCATCCCCACTACGCGCACGAGGAGCTCGACATTCCGGTCTCCGAGATCGTGCGGCTGTCGCGACATCCCAAGATCGCCGGCATCGGCGAAGCGGGCCTCGACTACTACTACAAGCACTCGACGCCCGAGGCGCAGGCCCAAGGGTTCCGCAGTCACATCGCGGCGGCGCGCGAGACGGGCCTTCCGCTCGAGATCCATTCGCGGGACGCGGATCTGGATACCATCCGCATTCTCGAGGAGGACCACGCCAAGGGAGCGTTTTCCGCGATTCTTCACTGCTTCACCGGCGGACGGGAGCTCGCCCTGCGTGCCGTCGATCTCGGCCTCTATGTCTCCTTTTCGGGCGTGGTGACGTTCAAGAAGTCGGACGCGCTTCGCGCGATCGCCGCCGAGGTGCCGCTCGAGCGGCTCCTGGTAGAGACGGACGCTCCCTATCTTGCGCCCGAGCCTTACCGGGGGAAGGGCAACGAGCCCGCCTATGTCGTGCATACCGCGGCCCTGCTCGCGAAGGTGCGCGGCCTCGCGCTCTCCGAGCTCGCCGCGGCCACGACGGAGAATTTCTTCCGCATCTACACCAAGGTGCCGCGCCTCGCACCAGCCTCTCCGGATCGGGCGAGTGCGCCGTCATGAGTTTGCGTGTCACCGTTCTCGGCTGCGGCTCGTCGGGGGGCGTGCCGCGCATCGGTCCGATGTGGGGGGAGTGCGATCCAACGAACCCGAGAAACCGCCGGCGGCGATGCTCCATCCTGGTCGAGAAGCGCGCGGGCGGGGGCACGACGTCGGTTCTGGTCGATACGTCGCCCGATCTTCGCGAGCAGCTCTTGTCGGTCAGGGCCGAATGGCTCGACGGCGTGCTCTTCACTCACGACCACGCCGACCACACGCACGGAATCGACGATCTGCGCATGGTGGCCCATGCCATGAAGCGGCGCGTCGAGTGCTACTTTGACGCCCCGACGCGCGATAGCCTCGTCTCCCGCTTCCGCTACTGCTTCGAGACGATTCCCGGCTCGAGCTACCGGCCTATTCTGGTGGCGCGCGATCTCGAGCCGGGCGTCCCACTCGCCATCCCGGGCCGCGGGGGAGCCCTCGAGGCGCTGCCCGTCCTGCAGCTTCACGGAGAGATCCCCTCGCTGGCGTTCCGCTTCGGCGGTCTCGCCTACTCTCCGGATGTGAGCGGCATTACTGACAGCTCGGCGGCTCTCTTGGAAGGGCTCGATGTGTGGATCGTGGATGCTCTGCGCTACAGGTCCCATCCGAGCCACTTCAGCGTCAAAGAGGCGTTGGCGTGGATCGGGCGCCTGAAGCCGAAGCGCGCCATCCTCACCCACATGACCACCGATCTCGACTACGAGACGCTCAGGCGGGAGCTGCCCTCGAACGTCGAGCCGGCCTATGATGGAATGGTGATCGAGGCCGGCTGAGCCGCTGCCCGGCGTTGCGGATCAGGAGGCATCGAGCCCGTCTTGCATCGTCGCAAGGCTTTCAGCTGCGCGCTCGGCCGTCTTCCATTCGCGGTAGAGAATGGTCTCGCCGTTTCGCGTCGAAGTGGGAAGCGAGAGCGCGACGATGAGGGGGGCGATCTCCGAAGGATCGGGCAAGGTCGCAGGGTCCTCGCCCGGATAGGCCTTGGCGCGCATGCCCGTCCGCATGGCGCCGGGATCGACGGCGTTGACGCGCACTGGCGTGCTCTCGCACTCGGCCGCGTAGGTCCTGGCGAGCGCTTCGAGTCCGGCCTTGGCGACAGAATAGGGACCCCAGTACGCCCGGCAGTTGCGCGCCGCGCCCGAGCTGACGAAGATGGCGCGACCGGCATCCGAGGCCTTGAGAACGGGGTCGAGCGTGCGGATGAGGCGCCAGTTGGCATTGAGATCGATATCCATCACCGCGGCCCAACTGTCGGCCGTCACATGCGGAAGCGGAGAGAGCGGTCCCAGTATTCCGGCACTGGCGACGAAGATGTCGAGCTTGCCCCAGCGTTGATAGATGGTCGGCCCGAGCTGGTCGATGCGGTCCCAGTGGCGCAGATCGAGGGCGAGAATGGTCGCCTGGCCGCGGAGGCTGCGGATCTCGTCGTCGAGCGCCTCGAGCGCGCCCTGGGAGCGGGCGGTGATGATGACGCTCGCGCCCTCACGCGCGAGCGCGAGCGCGGCGGCGCGTCCGAGGCCGCGCGAGGCGCCCGTCACCAGGGCGAGCCGGCCCTTGAGCCGCTTCTCGAGAGTCATGAGGCGTGCTCCACCGCAGCCGGTTGTGAGACGCGGCCGCTTCCCCGCGCCTCGCGATCAGCTAGCCCGTCCGGGCGGGTCCACGCAAGGGCCCATGCGACGGCGTGGTTTAGAGGACGACGGGGGTGCCCAATCCGAAATCCGGCATAGCGCGCTCTCGCTGGCGCATGAGTGCTCCGGCCGGGATGACGAACGCCTGCCGTCCCGGGAGGGCCAGAGCCTGGCCGAGCGTGATCCGGGGGGTTAGGCCAGGAGCGACAACTGCCGGGGTGCGCTGCCGCCGTTCTGATCGGCGAGATCGGTCGGATACTCGCCGGTGAAGCAGTGGTCGGTGAACTGCGGGCTCCTCGGATCGCGCGCCTCGTAGCCGACGGCGCGATAGATGCCGTCGACCGAGAGGAAGGCGAGGCTGGTCGCGCCCATGAACTGGCGCATCTCCTCGAGCGTGTGATCGGCGGCGAGGAGCTGGGTGCGCGTCGGCGTGTCGATGCCGTAGTAGTCCGAATGCGTGATGGGCGGCGAGGAGATGCGCATGTGCACCTCGCGCGCGCCCGCATCGTACATGAGCTGCACGATCTTCATGGAGGTGGTGCCGCGTACCACGCTGTCGTCGATGAGCACGATGCGCTTACCGCGGATGAGCCCGGCATTGGCCGAGTGCTTGAGCTTGACGCCGAAGGCGCGGATCCTCTGCTCGGGCTCGATGAAGGTGCGCCCCACATAGTGATTGCGGATGATGCCGAGCTCGAACGGAAGGCCCGACTGCTGGGCATAGCCGATGGCGGCAGGGACTCCCGAATCGGGAATGGGCACGACGAGGTCGACGTCGGCCGGGGCCTCCTTGGCGAGCTGCACGCCCATCTGCTTCCTGACGTCGTAGACCGAGTGGCCGGCGATCATCGAATCGGGCCGCGCGAAATAGATGTACTCGAAGATGCAGGGCCGTGCGGGGCGCTTGGGGAACGGCCGGTGGCTTTCGATTCCGGCCTCGGTGACGACGACGACCTCGCCGTTCTCGATCTCACGCACGAACTGCGCCCCGACGATGTCGAGAGCGCAGGTCTCGGAGGCCAGGATATAGGCCGAGCCGAGCCGCCCGAGCACCAGTGGGCGGATGCCGACCGGATCGCGCGCGGCAATCATCATGTCGTTCGTTATGCAGACCAGCGCATAGGCGCCCTCGATCTGACGGATGGCCTCGATGAAGCGCTCGACGATGCGCCGCTTCTGCGAGCGCGACAGGAGGTGGAGGATGACCTCGGTATCAGACGTCGAGGGGAAGATGGCGCCGGACGAGATGAGCTCCTGGCGCAGCGTCAGCGCATTGGTGAGGTTGCCGTTGTGGGCAACCGCAAAGCCGCCCGTGTCGATGTCAGCATAGAGCGGCTGGACGTTCTTGATGTGCGGCTCGCCGGTCGTCGAGTAGCGGTTGTGACCGACGGCGATGTGACCCTTGAGCTTCTGGATCACCTCGGCCTTGTTGAAGTGATCGCCGACGAGCCCGAGGTAGCGCTGGGAGTGGAACTTCTGCTCCTCCTTGCCGCCGACGGTCTCCTTGTGGAAGGTGACGATGCCGGCGCCTTCCTGGCCGCGATGCTGAAGCGCATGCAACCCGAGGGTCGTGAGGGCGGCCGCCTCGGGGTGCCCGAAAACACCGAAGACCCCGCATTCCTCGCGGAGTCTGTCATCGCCCATGCGGGAGTATCCGTAGCCGCCGAGACGAGGGCCCGATTCTCCGGGTCCGATGCCGCGTTGGTCTGTCATGGCTGCCTCCCGCAAAAGCACCCGCTGCCGTCAGAACGCGCCGCGCACGGCTCCGGCGCAGGAACCTCTAGACCAGGGCACGCCGCCCGCGCCAGCCGTGTGACAGGAATATGATAATTCGCCGCGGCCGGAAGCGCCACGGGGGAGGAGAGGTCAGCGTTCAAAAAATCATTGTGGCGGAGCCTCGGGCGAGGCTTGACCTTGGCCGGTCAGCGAGGACGGCAGGTGAGTCTCGAGCGCACCCCGAATCGCGTTGCCGGTGCCCTTGATGTAGGGCAGCGACTGGGAATCCCTGACCCAAGGGAAATGCTTGTCCTCCTCCGGGAAGAAGGCGGCGTAGAACATGTAGGGGATGACGATCAAGAGGAAGCCGCGCGCCACGCCGAACAGGAAGCCGAGCATGCGGTCGATCATGCCGACGCGGCTATCCAGGATGGCGTCCGAGATACGCGACGTGATGAGGTGCACGACAATGAGCACGATCAGGAAGATGACGGCGCCGATGGCGATCTGGGCAATGGTGACGGGCGCGCCCATCTGCTGGGCCATGTCCTCGGCGATCTGCTTGTAGTTGAGGACGAAATAGAGCGTGGCGAGGCCAGCGACGACCCACGACACGATCGAGAGGATCTCACGCGTGATCCCCCGGTACATGGCGAGCAGGCCCGAGATGAAGCACACGGCCAGGAGCGCGGCATCGAGATAGGTGAGCGGCCCGATCATGGGTGCTGGTCCCCGTTTGGAATGGGCGCCGGCCCGTGGCCGCCGCCGTCTCTGTTTTTGTGGTTCAGTCGCATGGCCGGAGCATGGCCGCAAGCTCTTTGAGGTGCCCGATCCGGCTCAAGGCGGGGCGCTCTCCGTCGCCGCCCGCGTCGCCGTTTTGCGGGATAACTGCATGATTGAAGCCGAGTTTCTGCGCTTCCTTGAGCCGAAGCCCGGTGTGGCTCGCGGCCCGCACCGCCCCGGAAAGAGAGATTTCGCCGAAGTGCACCCGGTCCGGCGCCAATGGCGAATTGAAGAGCGCGGAGAGGAGCGCAGCCGCCGCCGCGAGGTCGGCCGCGGGCTCCTGGATTTTGAGGCCGCCGGCCACATTGAGGTAGACGTCCATCTGGCCGAACGAGATGGCGCAGCGGGCCTCGAGCACGGCGAGCACCATCGACAGGCGATTGGCATCCCAGCCGACCACCGCGCGCCGCGGCACGCCGAACGAGGTCGGCGCGACGAGGGCCTGGATCTCGACGAGAAGCGGGCGGGTCCCCTCCATGCCGGCGAACACGGCGGCGCCCGGAAGAGAATGCCCGCGGTCTCCGAGAAACATCTCCGACGGATTGGCGACCTCGGCGAGACCATCGGCCGCCATCTCGAACACGCCGATCTCGTCGGTGGCGCCGAACCGGTTCTTGGTGGCGCGCAGGATGCGGTAGGCGTGGCCCTCTTCGCCTTCGAAGGAGAGCACGGCATCGACCATGTGCTCGATGACCTTGGGCCCGGCGATCTGACCCTCCTTGGTGACGTGGCCGACGAGCAGGAGCGCCGCGCCGCGGGTCTTGGCAAAGCGGATCAGCGACTGAGTGGCGGCGCGCACCTGGCTCACGGTGCCGGGCGCGGCATCGAGCGCGTCCGACCACAGCGTCTGCACCGAATCG